>OIZO01000090.1_pt1 | contig 71667 bp, 67 predicted proteins | sample 1588551 | NCBI WGS metagenome assembly OIZO01 (sample SAMN03283271) | human gut metagenome | biome: human-associated habitat; material: feces | host: Homo sapiens | place: Peru | collected 2012
ATTGTTAGAAAAGATGTTGTTTTGAAGCAAAACTGCCTTATGAACACTCAGCCTTACATAGTGGGGAATTGTTATATTATAACCTTTAATTTTTCGTTTTCTGAGTGTAATTTGTAATCGGTTATCCTGCCGTCCTTCCACGAAAAATCGATTTTAGCGTTGCCCTTGACTCTAAAGCCCTTGACGCTGCCTTCCTTCCATTCGCTCGGAAGAGCAGGGAGAAGATAGATGTTTTCGCCGTCGGACTGTACAAGCATTTCATTTATACCGCTTGCCGCACCGAAGTTGCCGTCGATTTGGAACGGGGGATGTGCGTCAAAGAGGTTTGGATATGTTCCGCCGCCGTCGCCGTAGTTAAAGCCTGATTTTCTTCTTGATTTCACAGGGCTTAACTGCAAATTCAAAAGGTCATATGCCTTTTGTGCGTTTCTAAGACGAGCGTGGAAGTTGATTTTCCAAGCAAGACTCCAGCCCGTGCCTGCGTCGCCCCTGATTTCAAGCGTTTTCTTGCAAGCGTCGAAAAGCTCGGGTGTATCATTCTTGTTTATAATGCTAAACGGATGCAAGCCTATAAGATGCGACACATGGCGGTGATGTTTATCACATTCCTTGTATTCGTCATCCCATTCAAGCAGCTGACCCTTTGTGCCTATCTTGAACGGCTTGATATTTTTAATCTGTTCCTTTAATTTTTCGGTAAAATCGTCGCTTATGCCTACCGCTTCACAGCCTTTGAGATAATTTTCAAAGCATTCAAGCACGATAGTATCCATTATAGTTGAGCTTTTTGCGACGGAAACAGCCTTTTCATTGCACTTGAAGGTGTTTTCGGGCGAGGTTGCAGGGCAAACAGAAAGCTTGCCGTCTCCGATGTCGGTTAAAATATCGGAATAGAACTCGCACGCTTTTTTGAGTATCGGCAAAGCAAAATCCGAAAGGAGTTTTTGGTCGCCCGTGTATTCGTAGTATTCAAAAAGGCTGTGGCAGAGCCAACCCGAGCCGCCTTGCCAATAGCCCCATTGAGCATCGCCGTGAGTCGGTGCGGTAAAGCCCCAAATATCCGTGTTGTGATGAGCGACAAAGCCGCCTGCGTTGTAATATTCTTTTGCCGTCCTTTCGCCCGTAACGCTTATAAGCTTAATCAGGTCGAAAAGCGGAAACATAAGCTCCGGCATATCGAAGCAGAGCGTAGGCCAATAGTTCATTTCCGTGTTTATGTTAATTGTGTAATTCGAATTCCACGGTGCACGCAGGTTTTCACTCCAAATGCCTTGAAGATTTGTTGCTCTTGAATTTTCTCTCGAGGAAGAAATCGTAAGATACTTTGCGAAATTCCAAAACAGCTCATAAAGTCCGAGGTCGGTTTTATCGGCTTCGAAAGCAATAAGTCGCTCATCTGTCGGAAGTGATGAATTTTGATTGTTATTATTGAGTGTAAAGGCTGTTCTTGAATAATACTTTGAATAATCGGCAATATGCTCTTTCTTTAACGTCTCAAAGCCCTTTTGAACAGCGGAATTTACAGCGTTTGTGCAGTTGCTCTTATAGTCGATACCGCTTTTTGAAGCAGGGGTAAGACCGTCTTTGAAATTAGTCTTTGTGCAAAGGAAAACCGTTGTTTGCGTGCTTCCCTTTACCTTGATTTTGTCGCTTGAGGAGGCTACCGTGCCGTTTGAAATTACCTTGATTACAGTCCTAAAGGAAACGCCCTGTTCTTCGCCTTTTTCCGAATATGTAAGCTCTGCGCAAGGGTATTTTGATAATTTTGAGCCCGAGTCGCTTGCACAAATTCCGTCAAGCGTAATTGTATCGTTTTCATAAGTAACGGTGCTTCTCAATTTGCTTTTGAAATTAACGGAAAAATCAATGCCCTTTGATGAGCTTATTTTATACACAAGCACGTCCGAGGGGTTGGAAACGAAAGCTTCCTTCGTGATTTTTACGCCGCTTTTTTCATATTCACAGTCAAGAACGGCATTTTCAAGATTGAGCGTTCTTTTGTAATTCTTCGCACTTGAAAAAGAAAAAGGATGCTCGATATAAAGGTCGCCGAGCGGAAGATAAGCCTGCGTCCAACAAGCCAAAAAGTTTTCGGTAAGCTCCTTTTGAGCCGCCGCAAAATCATTTTTAAGAGCTAAGGACTGAGCCTTTTTGTATACTTCATACGCTCCGTCCTTTTCGACATATCTCGGACAGCCTGTCCAAAGCGTATCGTGATTTAAGGCAATACGGTCGGTTTTATCCGAGCAGAAAAACATACCGCCGAGAAAGCCGTTACCCATCGGTATTGCGTCCGTCCAATATTTTGCAGGGGAGTCAAACCATACAGTGTTATTCATATCGCACCTCTTTACTTTGATGAATTTATTATATAATATCCCGATTAAAAGGTCAATCGAATATAAGGTTGAGTATTGAATTTAACGACAAAATATGATATATTTATAAAGTTATTTTATTGATTGGGGATATTCGTTTGCAATATGTAGTAATGGACCTCGAATGGAACACGGCATACTGTAAGAAATTCGGCTGCTTCTTTAACGAAATAATCGAAATCGGCGCAGTAAAGCTTGATGAAAATTTTAATATTAAGGACTCCGCTTCTGTAATTGTAAAGCCTCAAATCGGCAAGAAATTAAGAGGCAGAGTTAAAGACTTAACCCATATTACAAATGAGGATATTTCTTCGGGCATATCGTTTGAAGAGGCTGTAAAGGGCTTTTCGGAATGGCTCGGCGACGAGGAAAACACCTTTTTAACATGGGGCGACGGCGATATACGGGTTTTCTCAAAGAATTATGAATATTTCTTTAATATCGACGCCTTGCCGTTTATCGATAATTACGCAGACGCTCAAAAATACTGTCAATCATTTATTGACGCTCCGAGCGGTCAGCAGATAGGACTTGCCTCGGCTTGTGAAAAGCTGGGTGTAAATCCCGAGGATTTTTCGCACCACCGTGCACTTGATGACAGCTTGATGACTGTCGAGTGCATAAAGAAAGTATATGACAGTGCAAAACTTCAAAAATACATAAGAAAATGTGATACCGCATTTTATAAAAAGCTTTCCTTTAAGCCTTATGTTATCAAGGATTTGAACGACCCCGACATTGACAGGTCAAAGCTCAAATGTGTTTGCGATACCTGCGGCGGAAAGGTTGTTAAGAAGAAAAAATGGGGCTTTGTAAACAATTCCTTCAGAGCCGAATTTTATTGCCCTAACTGTGATAAAAACTTCAGAGTAAGCGTCAGATACAAAAGATATTTTGACAGGGTAGAGGCAAAGAAAACCTTTTCCGATATAGCGCAAAAGGACAGGCACAGAAGCAAGCAAAAAGAGAAGGCTTAAGGCACAACCGTAGGGCGGTGGCTTGCTGCTGCCGTTAGATTGTTGTTGATTTACGATAATTCACGGCTGAAATGGCATAAAATACATCTACCATCCGTAGGGACAGGGCTTGCCCCTGTCCGCAAAAAAATCACATATAAAATCAAATCAACGGACAACCGCAAGGGTTGTCCCTACGGTTCAATATATATTTTTAGTTTAATAACAGCTGTTTGTTAAAATTCCTCAGTTATTTACGATTTGTTTCACACACTAATAATTGGTACAGATTATTTTTTCGGACTTTTAAGATACAATTTAATAAGATTGGAGATAATTTATGAATGATGTTTTAATAAATACAGTTATTGAACATACGAATCTAATGTTTTATAATTTTTCGATTACATTAAAAACATGTGATATGGATATGATATTATGCGATATGCCAATATGGAAACATGTGTATCATACTTTACATTCTTTGGATCAGTGGTATATCAATCCTGAAGTATATACTGAACCGGATTTCCATGAACCAAATTTAAATAGTCTTGATGATTATGATAATCAAAAGGTATTATCACGAGAAATGTTAATTGATTATTTTGAAACAATCAAAGAGAAAATAATGGAATATTTAAATTCGTTAAGTGATGAGGATTTATATGAAAAACCCGATGGGTGTGAGTATAACAGATTATCGTTAATTTTAGGTCAATTTAGACACTTTCATTGCCATATGGGTAATATAAATGCAACAACTATCTATAATACAAACAAATGGCCTAAAGTGCTTGGTATGTATTGGTTAGATAAAATTGATGATTGTGAAGATATAAATAACTTATATGAATGACTTCATATAATACTAAATATAAAATAGAGCAGAACTTAATTGTTCTGCTCTTTCTCTGTATATACACCTATTACTTAATAACCCTAACTCTGATAATATTATCAAGGGCTTTGATGGCCTCAATCGCATCAACGGAAACCTCGGTGTCGGTGTCAAGCATTGTATAGGCAAATTCGCCTCTTGATTTATTTACCATATTGTCAATGTTTATATTCTCATTCGCAACCGAAGCCGAAATATTACTGATAACATTCGGAACGTTTTTATGGAGAATGGTAATTCTCGTTTTACCGCTTCTCGGAACGGATACGCTCGGGAAGTTGACGGAGTTTGTGATATTGCCGTTTTCAAGGTAATCAACAATTTCATTTACCGCCATAACTGCACAGTTGTCCTCCGATTCGGGAGTCGAAGCGCCGAGGTGCGGAAGCACGATAACACCGTTTGCGTCAAGCAATGCACTGTTGCCGAAGTCTGTAACGTAAGCCGCAACCTTACCGCTTGAAAGAGCTCTGATAATATCGCTTGTTTCAACAAGCTCGCCTCTTGAAAAATTGAGAATTCTAACGCTGTCCTTCATCTTTGCAATGCTTATCGTGTTGATAACACCTCTTGTGGAGTCGGTAAGCGGAACGTGAAGCGTGATATAATCGCAGGAAGCGAAAATATCGTCAATGTTTGTAACGTGCTTTACGCTTCTTGAAAGATTCCAAGCCGCATCAACCGAAAGGTATGGGTCATAGCCGTAAACCTCCATACCGAGCGACTGCGCCGCATTTGCAACGAGTACGCCGATAGCACCGAGACCGATTACGCCGAGCTTTTTGCCCTTGATTTCAGGACCTGCAAAGGCTGATTTGCCCTTTTCAACGCTCTTTGAGAAATTTTCATCACCTTTAAGCGTTGTCTTTACCCACTCGATTGCGGGAACAATCTTTCTTGACGAGAGCAAAAGGCCGCACAGAACAAGCTCTTTAACTGCGTTTGCGTTAGCACCGGGAGTGTTGAAAACAACAATGCCCTTTTTCGCACATTCGTCAATCGGAATGTTGTTGACTCCTGCGCCTGCTCTTGCAACGGCAAGCGTTTCGGGTGCAAACTCCGTTTCGTGCATTGAAGCGGAACGGACAAGTATAGCGTCGGGATTTTTTATCTCATCCGAGCATTTATAATCGGAAGTGAAATTTTTAATTCCTGTTTCCGAAATTTTGTTAAGTGTTAAAACATTATACATTTCAATTACCTCTGTTATGAATTAGCCTTTTCGAAATCAGCCATAAATTTAACAAGCTTTTCAACGCCCTCATAAGGCATTGCGTTGTAAATTGAAGCTCTCATACCGCCTACGCTTCTGTGACCTTTAAGATTTACAAGACCTGCGTCGGTAGCTTCTTTAACAAATTTAGCGTTGAGCTCCTCCGACTCTGTAACAAACGGAACATTCATAAGCGAACGATCTTTTTTGACAACTGTGCCCTTGAACATTTTTGAATTATCAAGGAAGTTATAAAGAAGTTCAGCTTTTTTAACGTTTCTGTCTCTCATAGCCTCAAGTCCGCCGTTTTCTTTAAGCCATTCAAGCACAAGCTTGCAAATGTAAATTGTGTAGCAGGGGGGAGTGTTGTAAAGCGAATCATTATCAGCCATAAGCTTGTAATCGAGCATTGACGGAGTGTAGTCTCTTGCATTGCCGAGCAAATCCTCACGGATAATGCAAATTGTAAGTCCTGCCGGTGCGACGTTTTTCTGTGCGCCGCCGTAAAGCATACCGAATTTTGTAACGTCAATCGGCTCTGACAGGAAGCAGGACGAAATATCTGCGATAAGCGGAACGTCGCCCGTGTCGGGAAGCTCACGAATGATATTTCCGTGTACAGTTTCGTTCATACAGATATAAAAATAATCTGCGTCGGGACGGAATTCCTTTTTGTCCATAACGGGTACGCAGGAGAAATTTTCATCCTTTGACGAAGCAACGATTTTAACATCGCCGTATTTTGTAGCTTCCTTGTATGCCTTGTTTGACCATTGACCCGATACAACGTAATCAGCCTTACCGCTTTTATTCATAAAGTTCATAGGGATTGCCGCAAATTGAGTTGAAGCGCCACCCTGCAAGAAAAGCACCTTGTAGTTGTCGGGAATGTTCATAAGCTCACGCAAAAGAGCCTCTGCACCCTTGATTATACCGTCAAAAATTTTTGAACGGTGGCTCATTTCCATAACGGATTGACCGCTGCCCTGATAATCAAGCATTTCATCTGCCGCTTTTCTTAAAACCGATTCGGGGAGCATTGAAGGACCTGCCGAAAAATTATAAACTCTTGCCATTGATATACCTCCGATTATATATGCGATATTCGCAAAAAGATACTTATTTTAAGTTGCCAAATAGATTAAACAGATTGTTAAAAATGCGAACAAGTCATTTTCAAGTCTAAAATCTAATGCCTTATCGCAACGGCAACCGTTTAGCATTATAACAGACTTAAATATCAAAAGTCAATAAAATGTTAAGAAGTTAACAATCTTTTTCTCAAAAAGCTGAAATTATCAACAAAAGTTGTTAGATATTTTAACAAAGTCTGTATTTTCATTCTATTCATAACTAAAATCAGGTGTTAATTGCCTTTTTGCACATAAATAGCAATTTTTACCACGCAAAACTTTACAACCTTTTTCGTTTTTTTATTGCAGTAACCCCTAAAATATTATATAATTTTAATAATAATATCTAAAATTACGGAGTTGAATATATGGATTTCAAAAATACCGAAAATGCTTCTATGCCAATGGTCGCTTTGAGAGGTCTTGTGGTTTTCCCGAAGGAGACTCTCCATTTCGACGTCGGCAGAAAGAAATCTATTGCGGCGGTAAAGTCTGCGATGGTTTCAAAGCAGGACGTATTTCTTATAGCTCAAAAGAATATACAGGAAGACTTAATAAACGAGAAAACGCTTTATTCCGTCGGCACGGTTTGCGAGGTTAAGCAGATTGTTCGCTTGCCGGGCACTGACGCTCTGCGTGTTGTCGTTGAGGGAAAATACAGGGCAAAGCTTGATAAAATCACAAGCGACAGACCGTATTTTACCGCCGATACCATTCCGCTTTTTGATAAAGTACCGCAAAGACTTGACACCTTCAGAGTTGATGCGATGCTTCGTGCTGTTAAATCGCTTTTTGACGAATATTCCTCGCTGTGTGCGAAATTGGCACCCGATGTTGCGGTTTCGATAGCTGTGAACGACGATTCGGGCGACCTTGCGGATTTAATTGCGTCAAATATTCCGCTTGAATATCACGATAAGCAGAAAATCCTTGACGAGTGCAATACCTACAAGCGACTTGAAAAGCTTTGTGTAGTTCTCACAAAGGAGGTTGAAATTCTCCGAATTGAAAACGAGATCAATGACAAGGTTCAAGACCAGATGGACGATAATCAGCGGGAATACTATCTTCGTGAGCAGCTGAGGGCAATTTCTGTCGAATTGAACGGCGACGATTCTCCCGAGGCAGAGGCTGAGGCGTACAGGGAAAAAATCAGAAAAATCGGTTTTCCAAAGGATGACGAGGAAAAGCTTTTGACCGAGTGCGACAGATTTTCACGACTTCAGCCGTCAAGCCCCGAAAGTGCGGTTTCAAGAACCTATCTTGACGAGGTGCTTTCGCTTCCGTGGAACAAATATACAAAAGATAATCTCGATATTAAAAAGGCTTCTGCCGTGCTTGAAAGAGAGCATTACGGGCTCAAAGAGGTCAAGGACAGAATACTTGAATTGCTTGCCGTAAGAAGCCTTGCACCCGACATTAAAGGGCAGATAATCTGTCTTGCAGGCCCTCCCGGTGTCGGCAAGACCTCAATCGCAAAATCATTGGCACACGCTATGAACAGAAATTTTGCACGCTTGTCATTGGGCGGCGTAAGAGACGAGGCTGAGATCAGAGGACACAGAAAAACATATATCGGTGCAATGCCGGGTAACATAATATCTGCGTTGAAGCGTTCAAAAAGTATGAATCCGCTTATCTTGCTTGACGAAATCGACAAGCTCGCAAGCGACTACAAGGGCGACCCGTCGGCTGCTCTTTTGGAGGCACTTGACCCCGAGCAGAACAATTCGTTCAGAGATCATTACATTGAAATTCCCGTTGATTTAAGTAAAGTGCTTTTCGTAACAACTGCAAACGACGTTTCGGAAATTCCGGCACCGCTTCGAGACAGAATGGAAATTATCGAAATTTTCAGCTATACTTTTGAGGAAAAATTCCAAATTGCCAAGAAGCACCTTATCCCGAAGCAGCTGAAGGCTCACGGATTAAAGGCTTCGCAGGTTAAAATCAAGGATGATGCACTCAAGGCTATAATCGACGGCTATACGAAAGAGGCAGGCGTAAGACGGCTTGAGAGAACAATAGCCAAAGTTTTGCGCAAGCAGGCTGTTAAATTGGCCGAGGGCTATGAGGGTAAAATCACGGTCGGAATTAAAGACCTTGAGGACATTTTAGGACCTGTAAAATATACCGACAGCGATTTGCTCAAAGCTGACAGCGTTGGCGTTGTAAACGGTCTTGCTTGGACGTCCGTCGGCGGCGAGATGCTTCAAATTGAGGCTCTTTGCGTTGAGGGAACGGGCAAGCTTGAATTAACAGGTTCGCTCGGCGACGTTATGAAGGAGTCGGCAAAGGCGGCATACAGCTATATCAGAAGTGTTGCCGAGGATTATAATATCCCCACCGATTTCTATAAAACAAAGGATATTCATCTTCATTTCCCCGAGGGCGCAGTTCCGAAGGACGGACCGTCGGCAGGTATCGGCATTGTTACGGCTATGGTTTCGGCTCTTTCTGGCTATACGGTTAAATCGAGCGTTGCAATGACGGGCGAGGTTACGCTTACGGGCAGAGTTCTTCCCATCGGCGGACTTAAAGAAAAATCAATGGCGGCGTATAAATCAGGCATTAAAACGGTAATTATTCCCGACAGGAATTTACCCGATATTAAGCAGTTTGACAAGGTTGTTACAGATGCTTTGGATTTTGTTCCCGTAAGTGATGTAGCGGATGTTTTAAGCCTTGCGTTGAATATTGAAAAAACGGAAAAGCACGACAAAAAGCAGCCCGTTATCCCTAAGGAAAAAGCAAATAAGCTGAATACGTGGCAGCAATAAGGAGAAAATATGGATTATTCAAAAGCACAGTTCGAGAGAGCATACGGAACGTTTGAGCAGCTTCCTGCTTCGACAATGCCCGAGATAGTTTTTTCGGGTCGTTCCAATGTCGGAAAATCTTCACTTATAAACAAGGTGTTCAACCGTAAAAATCTTGCAAGGGTAAGCTCTGTTCCGGGAAAGACAATAACAATTAACTTCTATTCCTGCGGAAATGACGCAAAAATCGTCGATTTGCCCGGCTACGGTTACGCAAAGGTTGCCAAGAGTGAAAAAACACGCTGGGCAAATATGATGGAGCAGTATTTTAATTCGGGCAGAGATATCAAGCTTGTTGTTCAGCTTGTCGATATGCGCCATCCTGCAACCGCAGACGATATTATGATGATGGAGTTCCTTGAACACGCAGGAATTGATTATATCGTGGTTATGACCAAGAGCGATAAGCTCAACAAGGGCGAGTACAAGAGCAGAGTTGAAAATTCAAGACAGGAATTGAGCTTTGTTGACCCTGAAAATATAATCCCGTTTTCGTCGCAGACAGGCGAAAACGTTGATAAGATAAAAGCAATAATAGAATCCTGTTTGGAGGCAAAATAATGACAAAAACACCGTTTCTTACAAAGGAAAAAGCAGAGGAGATAGCAAGCGTTTATCCCACCCCTTTTCACATTTACGATGAAAAGGGAATACGTCAAAATTGTGAAAATCTTTACAAGGCGTTTTCGTGGAATAAGGGCTTCCGTGAATATTTTGCGGTAAAGGCAACACCCAATCCGTTTTTGATTGATATTTTGCGTGAATACGGCTGCGGCTGCGACTGCTCTTCGAAAACGGAGCTTATGCTCTCAAAGGCTATCGGTGCTACGGGAGACGCTATAATGTTTTCTTCCAACGATACGCCCTCCGACGAGTTCAAATACGCAAACGAGCTTGGCGCAATAATCAACCTTGACGATATTACCCACATTGATATTGTTGAAAAAACACTCGGTAAGCTTCCCGAAAAAATGTCATGCAGATATAATCCGGGCGGATATTTCAAAATTGCCAACAACATAATGGACAACCCCGGCGACGCTAAATACGGTATGACGACCGAACAGCTTTTTGAGGCTTTCAGAATTATGAAGGAAAAGGGCGTTAAGGAGTTCGGTATTCATTCCTTCCTTGCAAGCAATACAGTTACTAATGAGTATTACCCGACGCTTGCGAAAACTCTTTTTGAAATTGCAGTTAAGCTCAAAAATGAGACGGGTGCAGATATTAAATTTATAAACCTTTCGGGCGGAATAGGTATTCCTTACCGTCCCGACCAGAAGCCCAACGATATTTTTGAAATTGCAGAGGGCGTAAGAAAGGTATATGAAGAGGTGCTTGTACCCAACGGTATGGGCGACGTCGCACTCTATACGGAGCTTGGCAGATTTATGATGGGACCCTACGGTGCGCTTGTAACAAGAGCAATCAACGAAAAGCACACTCATAAGGAGTATATCGGCGTTGATGCTTGTGCTGTCAACCTTATGCGTCCTGCAATGTATGGTGCTTATCATCATATAACCGTACTCGGCAAGGAGAATGAAGAGCCTGTTAAGATGTATGATGTTACAGGCTCATTGTGCGAAAACAACGATAAATTCGCAATAGACAGAATGTTACCGAGAATTGATATGGGCGACCTTATCTATATTCACGATACGGGTGCGCACGGCTTCTCAATGGGATATAATTATAACGGTAAATTGAAATCGGCTGAAATTTTACTTAAAGCCGACGGCAGCTTTGAGCTTATCAGAAGGGCGGAGACACCAAAGGATTATTTTGCAACCTTTGATTGCTTCGATTTTTATAAAAAAGTTCTCGAATAAGAGGTAAACGATATGTCGTTTGTTCATTTACATTTGCATACGCAGTATAGCTTGCTCGACGGTGCTTGCCGTTTCGGGCAGCTGTTTGATGCGGCAAAAGCGAACGGACAGACGGCTGTCGCAATCACAGACCACGGTAATATGTTCGGTGCGATTGAGTTCTACAAAGAGGCTAAAAAGCACGGAATTAAGCCGATAATCGGTTGCGAGGTCTATGTTGCCGTTCGTTCAAGGCACGACAAGGTACATTCGATAGATTCCGAAAGACACCATCTTGTTTTGCTGTGTGAAAACGAAACAGGCTACAAAAATCTTATCAAAATGGTGTCAGAATCGTGGACCTCGGGCTTCTATGTCAAGCCGAGAGTTGATAAAGAGCTTTTGGAAAAATACCACGAGGGAATCATTGCGCTTTCGGGCTGCCTTGCCGGAGAAATTGCAAGAAAGCTTGTCGCAAGGGACTATGACGGTGCAAAGCAGACAGCTCTTTGGTACAATTCCGTTTTCGGACAGGGTAATTATTACCTTGAAATGCAAAATCACGGCTTAAAGGAACAGCTTGAGATTATTCCTATGCTCGCAAAGCTTTCCGAGGAGACGGGAATACCGCTTGTCGCAACAAATGATGTGCATTATGTAAAAAAAGAGGACGCAAAAACCCAAAAGGTACTTATTTGCATACAGACTAACCACACTATTGACGAGGAAACAGGTATAGAATTCGGCACGGATGATTTTTATTTGAAGAACGAAGCGGAAATGCTTGAGCTTTTCAATAATTATCCGCAGGCTGTAAAAAACACGCAGATAATCGCAGACAGATGTAACGTCGAAATTGAATTTCATAACACTAAGCTTCCGCATTTTGACGTTCCCGACGGCAGAGACCATTTTGACTATTTCAGAGAAAAATGCTATGAGGGGCTCTATAAAAATTACGGAGAAAACCCCGACAAAAAATATATCGAACGCCTTGACTATGAGCTTTCGGTAATTAAAAATATGGGTTATGTGGATTATTTCCTTATCGTAGCCGACTTTATAAACTATGCAAAATCAAAGGATATTCCCGTAGGACCGGGCAGAGGCTCGGGTGCAGGAAGTATCGCCGCATATTGTATGGGAATTACGGGCATTGACCCGATGAAATACAACCTCATTTTCGAACGCTTCTTAAATCCCGAAAGGGTAAGTATGCCCGATATTGACGTCGATTTCTGTTATGTTCGGCGTGAAGAGGTTATCGACTATGTAATAAGAAAATACGGAGCCGACCACGTTGCGCAGATTGTTACCTTCGGTACTATGGCAGCTCGTGCGGCAATAAGAGATGTCGGCAGGGTGCTTGGGATTGCATACAATACGGTTGACGCTGTATCAAAGCAGATTCCCCGTGAGCTTGATATTACAATAGATAAGGCTTTGAGAAAAAACTCGGAGCTTAGAAAAATGTACGACTCCGACCCGAAAATAAAGGAGCTTGTCGATTTGGCAAAGGCTGTTGAGGGTATGCCGAGGCACGCATCAAAGCACGCCGCAGGTGTTGTCATTACAGATAAGCCTGTCAGCGAGTATGTTCCGCTTGCAAAAAATGATGATTCGGTTGTTACCCAATATACAATGACCACCATTGAAGAGCTCGGACTTCTCAAAATGGATTTCCTCGGACTTCGCACACTCACGGTTATTGATGACTGTGTTAAGGCTGTAAGGGAGAGAGATTCGTCCTTTTCAATTAAAAATATTCCGCTTGACGATGAAAAGACCTATGACCTTTTCAGAAACGGCGACACATACGGTGTTTTCCAATGTGAGTCTGCAGGACTTCGCCGTGTTCTTTCAAGGCTTAAACCAAACAATCTTGAGGATATTATAGCGGTTATTTCGCTGTACCGACCGGGACCGATGGACTCTATTGACACATATATTGAAAATAGACACAATCCCGAACGGGTTAAATATAAAACGGAAATGCTTCGACCTATTCTTGAGGTTACAAACGGCTGTATGGTCTACCAGGAGCAGGTTATGGAAATTTTCCGTTCGCTTGCAGGCTATTCTCTCGGCAGGGCGGATATTGTAAGACGTGCAATGTCAAAGAAAAAGCACGACGTTATGGAAAAGGAGAGAACGACCTTTATTGAGGGCTGCGGCAAAAACGGTATTTCAAAAGAAACCGCAAACAGTATCTTTGACGATATGACTTCGTTTGCTTCTTATGCTTTCAATAAATCTCATTCGGCGGCTTATGCCCTTGTCGCATATCAAACGGCATATCTCAAATGTCATTATCCGGCAGAGTTTATGGCGGCTTTAATGACAAGTGTTATCGATTGGACGGATAAGGTTACAATGTACATTTCCGAATGTAACAGAATGGGAATTGAGGTTTTGCGACCCGATGTCAATTTCTCACAGGCTCAATTTACGACCGATTTCGGCAAAATAAGATTCGGACTTTTAGCCGTTAAAAATCTCGGCAGAAATTTCATTGACGCTATCTATAAAGAGCGCTGCTTAAACGGAAAATACACCTCGCTTTACGATTTTGTGAAGAGAGTGTATTCAAAGGATTTCAATAAGCGTGCGGTTGAAAGCTTGATAAAATGCGGTGCGCTTGACTCTTTCTCATTAAACCGCAGGGAAATGATGCTGAATCTCGGCTCGGTAATTTCCTCGGTTGAAGCGACAAAACGCAGAAATATTGACGGTCAAATCGGACTTTTTGACTTGGGCGGAGTTCGGGATAATTCGTCCCCCGAGATAAGCCACACGGAGGAATTTGACCGACTTGAAATGCTCGGATATGAAAAGGAAACAACGGGTCTTTATATTTCAGGGCATCCTATGGCGGAGTATTCGGAGCTTTCAAAGAGAATAAAGGCTACCCCCATTTCCGATTTACTCGAAGCGGCAGGGGATGAGGTAAGTCCATATAAGGACGGAGCTTATGTAAAGGCTTTCGGCATAATTTCTTCGGTTAAAAAGAAAATTACCAAAAACGACTCCACAATGGCTTTCATAACGCTTGAGGACGTAACAGGCTCAATAGAGGCTATCGTGTTCCCGAAGGTATATGAAAATTTCGGAAATATGCTCACGCTCGGAAATATCGTGGTGCTGAAGGGCAGGCTTTCCATACGTGACGACGAGGACTCAAAAATTATAGCTGACTTTTTCGAGCCTTGTCCTAAGAATGAACCAAAGGCTAAAAAAAGCGGAGCTTTCCTGCGCTTTAATTCCGAAAGTGACCCGAGAGTTCAACAGGCACTTGCCGTTCTCAAGGGCAGCGAGGGCAAAATTCCCGTCTATTTCTTTTTCAGCGACATCCGAAAATATGTAAAAACCGATTTTTCGATTTCGCCGAATGATAGGAGAAATTCAAAGCTAAGCGAAATTTTAGGCAAGTCAAATGTCGTAATTCAATGAATTTTGCGACAAATGGGCGAGTTAGCCTTGACTATTTTTTCTTTTAGTGTATTATATATGTTGATTATTTATGAGGTGATAATATGAAAACAATAGGTGTTTTAACAAGTGGCGGAGACGCACCCGGCATGAATGCGGCTGTTAGAGCTGTTGTTCGCTCAGGCTGTGAAAACGGTATGAGAGTTATGGGTATTCGCAGAGGTTATAACGGTCTTATGTACGGAGATATGTATGAAATGAATCTTCGTTCTGTTTCTAATATAATAAATCGTGGCGGTACAATCCTTTATTCCGCAAGAAGCCCCGAATTCAAAACAGAGGAGGGACTTCAGAAGGCTATCAATACCTGTAAGGAAGTAGGTATGGAGGGCGTTGTTGTTATCGGCGGCGACGGCTCTTTCAGAGGTGCGAGGGATCTTTCACTCAGAGGTATTCCCTGCGTCGGCATTCCCGGTACAATCGATAACGATATTGCTTGCTGCGACTATACTATCGGTTACGATACAGCTATGAATACCGTTATGGAGATGGTTGACCGTCTCCGTGACACAACAGAGTCTCACGACCGTTGCTCGGTTGTTGAGGTTATGGGCAGACGTGCAGGCTACATAGCTCTTAATGCAGGTATAGCTTGCGGTGCTACAACAATTCTTATTCCCGAGGTTGATTTCGACTTTGAGCGTGATGTTATCGAGAGAATGAGAAGAACTCAAAAAGCAGGTAAGAGACATTTCATTATCGTTGTTGCAGAGGGCATCGGCGGTGTTGATGAAATGGCAAAGAAAATTCAAGAGGTTACGGGAATTGAAAGCCGTGCTACAATCCTCGGTCATGTTCAGCGTGGCGGTTCTCCAACAGTTCGTGACAGAGTTGCAGGCAGTCAGATGGGTTACAAGGCTGTTGAGCTTCTTAAAGAGGGTATAGGCAACCGTGTTGTTGCTATGCAGAAGGACGAAATCGTTGACTTTGACATTTTTGAAGCATTGAATATGAAAAAGACAATCGACCTCAACCTTTATAAGATTGCTCACGAAATTTCAATCTGATGAAAAATATTGTTTTAATCGGTATGCCGGCTTCGGGCAAAAGCACAGTCGGCGTTGTCCTTGCAAAGACTCTCGGTGTCGGCTTTGTCGATACGGACCTTGTCATTCAGCAGCGTGAGGGCAGGCTTTTGCAGGATATAATAGATAAGGACGGCCTTAAAGCCTTCCTTGAAATCGAAGAAAACGCATTGCTTTCTTTGGACTGTGAAAACAGTGTTATTTCAACAGGCGGCAGTGCCGTGTTCGGCGAAAAGGCTATGGAAAAGCTCAAAAAGAACGCTGTTACGGTGTTTATTGACGTTTCTCCGAGCGTGCTTGAAAAGAGGCTTTCAAACATAACCACTCGTGGAATAGCCGCAAAGCAGGGCGAGAGCGTTGAGGATATTTTGAGGGAAAGACTTCCGCTTTACAAAAAATATGCCGATTTTACAATTTCAACGGAAAACGAAAACGTTGAAAGCTCGGTTGAAAAAATTGTTTCATTATTAAAATTAAATAATTAACGAAAAAAGACTTTTTAGATTTTAGGATTTACATTTTGTCCATAATAATCTAAAAAGTCTTATTTTTTCCGCTTATAATTTTCCGAATAAATCACAAATTATAAAAGCGGCAAGAAGTCGCAGGTGCGGAGGTGAAAAATGAAATATTTTTTCAAAATAATAAGCTTAATCGGGCTTATGATAACCTCTGTCATATTCGGTATGGTTATATTTGCTCAAAAGACGATACCCGACAGTATTCACCTTGTCGAAAGCGAAAAAATAATGATCAGCGAGATATTTTCGTTAAACGTAACGCAAAATGAAGACTATGTGTCTGCGAATACGCAATCAAATGTTATTGACGATCGCTGTGAGGATAAGGAATATACTCTCGATATATCGCTTCTAAATACCATACCGGTCAAATCTTCTTCGGTAACCGTTTCAAAAAGGCAGTATGTTGTGCCCGGCGGCGATGTTTTCGGCATTAAGCTCTATACGAACGGCGCTGTCGTTGTCGGTATGGACGATGTTCAAACCTCGTCGGGTGCAAGAAATCCGGGCAAGGAAGCAGGACTTGAAACGGGAGATGTGATAACCGCCTTAAACGGCGAGAAAATCACAACGGTAAATGAGCTTACAAAGTTTTTCCAAAACACGAATGACAAAACTATCAGAGTTACGGCGGACAGAAACGGGAAGCCGTTTGAAGCCACATTAACTCTTGCCGTGTCAGAAAGCGACGGAAGAAACAAAGCAGGCTTGTGGGTAAGAGACAGTACCGCAGGCGTAGGCACAGTTACCTATTATAACAAGAATACAGGCGTTTTCGGCGGACTCGGACACGCAGTTTGTGATGTCGATACGGGAAAGATGATGCCCTTGCTTTACGGCGACGCTATGTCCGCAAGAATAAGCGGCTGCTACAAGGGAACTCCGAGTGCTACGGGAGAGCTGTGCGGAGTGTTCACAAATAAAAAGACGGGTGATTTGAAAATCAACTGTGAGTGCGGTATATACGGCATTTATAAAGAAGCTGTAAACGGGCAGGAAATACCCGTTGCCGCAAAGCAGGAGATTACCGCAGGTCCTGCACAGATAATATCCACAGTGGATATTAACGGACCTAAGTATTACGACATTGAAATAGTAAAGGTTTTCTTGCAGAATGACTCGAACAATAAGAATATGATAATAAAAATAACCGATCCCGAATTGATTGAAAAAACAGGCGGTATTGTGCAGGGAATGAGCGGAAGCCCTATTATTCAAAACGGTATGCTCGTCGGAGCAGTAACCCATGTGTTTGTAAACGACCCATTGCAAGGGTACGGTATCTTTGCCGAAAATATGCTGAAAATTTCAAATTCCGTAGAAGATGAGATAACTCGAAAAGCTTCCTAAAGGAACGCCCGAAAGGCAGTTGCAAAATTGCTTTTCGGGTTGTTTCTTTATTCGACCGAATTTTTTTAATGCTGACAAATAGTATTGACGCTTTGAAATGCTTATTAACTCTTTTGCTGTCATTTGGTCGATTTTTGATAGCGTTTCAAAAACTTTTAGTAAATTTCTGAATATGCTATTGCCAAAATTATACTAAAATGGTAAAATATGGCAGAAATCAAAAAACGGAGGTAAAATATATGGAAAGAAATCTTAAAGTGGTGTTGACAGCAGAAGGAAACGAATTCGGGGCGAATTGTGTAAAAGCTCTTGCTTCCTACGGTTGCGAGGTTAAGCTTGTTAAAAAGGACGGCAGAAAGCTCCTTGAGACAATCGAGAGCGAAAAACCGAACGCAGTTGTTATGGATGCGTTTTTATCGAACATAGACGCACTCGGTGTCGTTGAAAGGGTTAAGGGCAGTAAGAAATTTGACGATATGCTCTTGATGGTTATGTCGGGGGTAGACAATCAACGCTTTGAGCAGGAAATTCTTTCGGCAGGGGTTGACTATTATTTCAGAAAGCCTTTTGATGTAAATGTAATGGGCGAGAGAATACGCCGAATGTCCGATAAGTCGCAGAGGATAAGCACGCAGCATAACGAGCTCGGCGAGCCTATGGATTTGCAGGTAACAGTCAGCGAAATTATGCACCAAATCGGCGTTCCTGCGCACATAAAGGGTTATCAGTATCTTCGTGAGGCGATAATTCTTTCAATCGACGATACCGAAATGATGAACTCTGTAACAAAGGTGCTTTATCCGACGGTTGCAAAGAAATTTTCGACTACACCGTCGAGAGTCGAACGAGCAATCCGCCACGCTATCGAGGTTGCGTGGGATAGAGGAGACGTTGATGTTTTGTCGTCGTATTTCGGTTACACAATTCAGTCAAGCCGTGGTAAGCCCACCAATTCCGAGTTTATCGCAATGATAAGCGACAAGCTCCGCCTGAATATGAAAATTTCGTAAAATTAAAGCCCTTGATTTTTCAAGGGCTTAATTTATTGGGGTGAATGAAATATTATACACGGTAGGGCAGGGGCAAATGCCCTGACGGGCAGAGAAGAGGGAAAAGTGAAGAGTGAAGAGTGAAAAGAAGCAGATGTTTCGCACAGAGTGAAAAATTATATCCGACACGGTAGGGCGGTGGCTTGCTGCCGCCGTGGAAATTAGCGTATATATGACGGCTATCGGCTGTTATCAAATTAGAAAACATATGCTACCGTGTAGGGACAGGGCTTGCCCCTGTCCGCAACAAATCACATATAAAATCAAATCAACGGACAACCGCAAGGGTTGTCCCTACGGATTGTTGATATATAATGATTTACTGCTAATATGACATTAAAAAATTTCGCACAACCGTAGGGGCGACCTGCGGTCGCCCGTCAATTCATAGCAAATTAAAAACGGGCGAACACAGTTCGCCCCTACGATATAATATAAAAATATAATTATTTGTAACCAATGTGCTCTTTTTTAATTGTTCATCAGCTTTTTGATTTCTTCTTTTGAGAAATGATATTTTTTATTACAGAAATTGCACACAACCTCGGTTGTATCGTCCTGCGCCATTTCGGACAAACCGTCTTTGCCCGTTGCAATAAGAGCCTTTGTAACCCTGTCTTTTGAGCAAGTACAGCGATACTCAACCTGCGCATCATCAAGCTTTTCAAGGTTGAATGACGGCAGAACGGCACGGCAAATTTCTTCGGGTGTCATTTTGTCAAACAGCATGGCGGTTACAGGCTTTATATTTTGAATATCTTTCTCTAACTTGTCGATAATCGCATCCTCGGCAAAGGGTAATAGCTGAATTAAAAATCCGCCCGAGCAGATAATATTCTTTGTGTCGGGATCGACAAGAACACCGAGAGCGCATACCGTGGGAGTTTGTTCGCTTGTAGCATAGTAAGCGGTTATATCTTCGGCGATTTCGCCCGATACAATCGGAATTTGACCTACATACGGCTCTTTCAAGCCCATATCCTTAATAATCGTAAGCGTGCCGTCTGTGCCTACTGCACCACGAACATCAAGTTTGCCCTTTTCATTAAGCGGAAGTTCAACGCTTGCGTCCCCGATATATCCCCTGACATTTCCGAGAGAGTCGGAAACCGCCAAAACCGTACCGCAAGGGCCGTTGCCGTTTATCTTGACGGTTATGCTGTCCTCTGCGCTCTTTAACATGCTTCCCATAAGAGAAGCGGCGGTTAAAAGTCTGCCCAACGCCGCCGAGCATACCTTTGAGGTGTTGTGTATGCGGTGCATTTCGGTAACTATATTAGTGCTGTCAACAGCCATTATCGCAAGCTGACCGTCGTCAGACATCATTCTTATAAGATTTTTCATCTCGGAAGCCTCCTTGCCACATAAACCGTCCTTTGAGTTGCCTCGGTCGGTTTGTTTCTTGTCATTTCTTCATATCTGTTAACAAGCTCGAAGCCTGTTTCGTTAAGCAATTTTTCTATCGTTTCGTCGCTGTAAGCCTTTTCCTGAAAGCTCTCCGAAAAACGCTCATAGGTGTTTTCTCCGATTTTCTCAAAAAAGTCAAGGTCGATATTTATTGTTGCGTTGTCCTCGCAAAGAGAGTTTTGCCAAACGCAGAATAAATCGTCATATTCATATATATAGGTATTATCCGCAAGAATTTTTCTGTGCTTGTACAGAGTGTTCATATCGAAAATGAAAACCCCGTTATCCTCAAGGAAAAGAGCGACGTTTTGAAATGCTTTTTTTACGGCGTTTTCGTCTTTTAGATGATTAAGACTGTCAAGAGTACAAACGGCACAGTCGATAGTTCCGTAAAGGTCTAATTTGCACATATCCTGACATAAGAACAATATGCTTTCGCCCGAAGCGTACATTTTGTTCTGCGCCTGAGCGAGCATTTCCTCGGATAAGTCAACGCCTGTTACCTCAAAACCTCTTTTTGCAAGTTCAACGGACATACTTCCCGTGCCGCAAGCCAAATCAAGCAAAAGCCCTCCGTCGATTCCGTTTTCGGACAACAGAGAGCAAATATAGTCGGCTCTTTCGGAGTATTCGACGTTTTCGGTCAACAGATCGTAAACCTGTGCGAAATAAGAATAGCTCATTATTACTCCTTGCCCTCTTCAACACGGTTGAAAATCTCCTCATAACCGTTACAGCCGTATTGCAACGAACGGTTTACACGGCTGATTGTGGCGGTAGAAGCACCTGTTTCTTCCACTATCTTTGTGTAGATTTGATTTTCCGAGAGCATTTTAGCAACGACAATCCTTTGTACGATTGACTGAAGCTCATTCATAGTGCAAAGGTCCTCAAAGAAGTTGTAGCACTCCTCTTTCGTCTTTAATGATAAAATACAGTCGAATAAGAAATCCGTGCGCTCATTGTGAATTTTATCGTTCATAGCTGCCTCCAAAAGTTTTATCTGTTTATTATTTTAGCACGTTAAAGAGTGAAAAGTAAACGTTAAATTATCAAAAATAGACACTAAAAGCGGCAGGAGCACAATATATAGTGGTGGAATAAAAAAATGAAAAAAATCTGAAATTTTTTTGCGTTTTTAGTTGACAACCGAGAATAATTGTGGTATTCTTATTCAGCCGTCAGACGAAACGGCGCATGTGGGAGCATAGCTCAGCTGGGAGAGCATCTGCCTTACAAGCAGAGGGTCATAGGTTCGAGCCCTATTGGTCCCATTTGTGATGTATGTCACATATGCCGCAGTGGCGGAACTGGCAGACGCACAGGACTTAAAATCCTGCGGGACTTATACTCCCGTACCGGTTCGATTCCGGTCTGCGGCATGAACACAATAACGGAGAATCCTTTAAAGGGTTCTCCGTTATTTTTTTGTTTCAAGGGGACGAAAAGGGAAACATTGAGTTAGAATGTTTTTTACATAAATTTTTATACAGAAAAGTAATATGAAAACATCAAAGTTTGTAGAATTAACAATGATTTTACAAAAGTTTTACCTAACCAACCTATCAGATTTTCGCAACTTTCTCTATACTGAAGAAGTATACTAAAATGAGAAAGTGTGTGATAAGAACATGAATACATATATAAACAGAGAATTATCATGGTTAAAATTTAATGAGCGAGTACTTGAGGAAGCTGAAAGTGAACGAGTACCGTTGTGTGAACGACTGACATTTGCTTCTATATATCAAAGTAATTTAGATGAGTTTTTTATGGTACGAGTAGGTTCATTAGAAGACCAGATGCTTCTGAGCAGTACACATCGGGATAACAAGACGCATATGACGGTAGGGGAACAGATTCAGGCAATGCTGCGGGAGGTCACACGGCTGAACAGACGTAAGGATGCAGCATATGCAACATTGATGGAGCGATTAGAAGATTATGGGGTACGATTGGTGGACTTTCAAAAGCTGGGACCGCAGGAAGGTGAAAAATTAGAGCAGTATTTTGATGAGGAAATTGCACCGTTACTTTCACCGGTTCTGGTGGGACACCGCCAGCCGTTTCCATTTTTGCAAAATAAAGAAATTTATGCTGTAGGTGTATTGACAGGAAAGAATGGACATGAGAAGATGTGCATCATACCATGTGGAACTGGAGTTTTTCCACGCTTAATTGCGGTGCCGGGACAAACGGGAGCATATATGTTGTCAGAAGAACTGATTCTACATTTCATGTCGAAGGTATTTGATGGGCGACAGGTGGTTGCCAAGTCGCTTGTTAGGTTGACTCGCAATGCTGACATAGATGCAGATGCTCTTTATGATGAAGATGTAGACTATCGGGAGTTTATGACGAAACTTATAAAAAGACGTAGAAGATTGGCACCAGTGCGCTTAGAATTGTCCAGAGAGCTGGATGGGGATATTGTAAAGACATTGTGCGGATATACAGATGTTAAACCGGAGTCTGTATTTCGATGCCACTCACCATTGGATCTTAGTTTTTTATTTCAGATTCAGGATTCATTGCGTCAAAAACCAGAACTTTTCTTTGAAAAACGTGTGCCTCAACGTTCACCACAATTCCGTAATGGAAGTTCAGTGATGGCGCAGATTAGGGAAAAAGACAAATTGCTTTCTTATCCTTATGAGAGTATGAAGCCGTTTCTGGATTTTTTAGAAGAAGCAGCGAATGATCCGGCTGTGGTGTCTATCAAGATGACATTGTATAGAGTAGCTCATCATAGTAAAATAGTGGAAACTTTGATTGAGGCAGCGGAAAATGGAAAGAATGTACTGGTACTTGTAGAATTGAAAGCACGTTTTGATGAAGAAAATAACATCGAGTGGTCTCGTCAACTGGAGGAGGCAGGATGTCAGGTAATTTATGGTTTAGAAGGGTATAAGGTTCACAGTAAACTTTGTCTTGTTACTCGTAGGGAAAAGGGACACACAGAATATTATACACAAGTAGGAACGGGAAACTATAATGAAAAGACTTCCAGATTGTATACAGATTTGTCGCTGATGACGGCAAATTCAGCTATCGGACTGGAAGCTGCAACTGTATTTCAGACATTGTCGAAAGGAGAAACGGTTGATACGGTAAACCAATTGTTAGTAGCTCCTAAATGTCTGCAAAACAGGGTACTTAAACTGATTGACAGGGAAATAGAATGTGCACGCCGGGGAGAAGAATCTTATATTGGTGTAAAAATTAATTCGCTGACGGATAAAACGATTATTGACCGTTTGGTTGATGCTTCGAAAGCGGGTGTGAAGATAGATCTTGTTGTCCGGGGCATATGCTGTCTGCTGCCAGGAGTTCCTGGTATTACAGAGAATATCCGGGTTATCAGTATTGTGGGGCGTTATTTGGAACATTCCCGTATTTACTTTTTTGGCATAGGAAATAGGCAGAAGGTATATATTGCTTCGGCGGATTTTATGACAAGAAATACATTACGCCGTGTAGAAGTAGCCGTTCCAATTCTGGATACAGATTTGCGCAATCGTCTGACGGAGATGTTTCAGCTTATGCTTCGTGATAACCGGCAGGCCAGGGAATTGCGCTCCAGTGGGGAATATGTACGGGTGCAGAATCGGAGTGTTCCGTTAAATGTGCAGGAATACTTTTATGAAGAAGCTTATCGGCGCGCAGCGGAAATGGCAGAACCAGAAAATGTCGTAATGCACAGACATAGTTTTTGGGATAAGTTAAGAACTATGTGTATGGATAAAATACGAGGAGAAAAATAATGAAATATGCATTGATTGATATGGGATCGAATAGTATCCGACTGACGGTTTATGATTTAAAAAAAGATAGTTTTCAAGTATTATTTAAAGAAAAAATTATGGCGGGACTTGCTGGCTATGTGGAACATGGACGATTGACACAAGATGGGATTGACTGTGCCTGTCAGAATCTTTCCGAGTTTCAGCAGACAGTAGATGTGTTGGAAATTCCACATCTGGATGTATTTGCTACGGCCTCCCTGCGTAACATTTCCAATACTTCGCAGGCGGTAGAACAAATTTATCAAAAAACAGGTATTATGGTGGAAATCCTGACTGGTGAGATGGAGGCAGCATGTGGATTTTTCGGTGCAGTATGTGATATTTCAGCTAAGGATGGTTTATTTATTGATATTGGTGGTGCAAGCACAGAACTGGCTATGTTTACCGGATTACAGTTGCAGGAGACTATTAGTGTACCAGTGGGCTCTTTACGATTGTACCGTGACTGTGTAAAAAAGATTTTACCAGGGAAAGAATCACGGCAGCGTATTGATAAAGCAATTTGTACAGCATTTGAAAAGGATGTTCTGAAGGGCATCCAGCCACGGGCACATATGGTTTGCGTGGGAGGAACAGCAAGAGCATGTCTGCGCTTGTGTAATAAGTTGTTTGGACTGCCAGAGAATAACCGCATCTTTACAAATCAACAACTGTATGGGTTGGAAGAACGCTTGTGCAAGTGTGATAAAGATGCTTCGGATTTAATTCTGCGGTATGCACCGGAACGAATTCATACACTGATTCCAGGACTTATGATTTTACAGTATCTGGTAGAAAGATTCCAGGTGGAAGATATTACGGTCAGTCATTATGGTGTCCGTGAGGGATATATTCGGCAGAAAATCCAGCCTTCCATGCCTGAAATACTTTCCTGAGTCTAAATCTCGGATGGCATCAGGTCAGCGATATCATGCTTTATAAAATAGGTGAGATTGAAGAAAAGATTTAGACGGAAAAGGTCTATTCAGCCTTTTGAATATATGTATGGCAGCTTAGATAGAGGGTTTTTACCCTCTATTTTTGCGTTTTGGAATCCTTGTTGAAAAAATTATCAATAAATTTCAAAAAAGTTATTGACAGATAATGTGGGTAAGTATATACTAACTACGTGGAAAAGAGAGTACATTTATAAAATGAAAGAAGGTGGAATATGATGCCTTTAACAATGGCTGAGAAAGGGCGCGAGATTCAGATTAAGAAAATTGGAGGAAAAGACGAGACAAGACGTTTTTTAGAGAGCCTCGGATTTGTAATCGGTGGTCTGGTGACTGTAGTATCAGAAATAAATGGAAACTTGATTGTCAAGGTTAAAGAATCGCGTGTAGCGATTAGCAAAGAAATGGCAACTAAAATTATGGTATAGGAGGAAGAATGGGATGGCTACATTAAGGGACGCAAAATGCGGGCAGACTGTTAAAGTTGTGAAGGTTCATGGAGAAGGTGCTGTAAAGCGCAGAATCATGGACATGGGAATCACAAAGAATGTGGAAATCTACATTAGAAAAGTAGCTCCGCTTGGAGATCCAGTAGAAGTAACTGTCAGAGGATATGAATTATCCTTAAGAAAAGCAGATGCTGAAATGGTAGAAGTACAGTAGTACATTTTTTTTTATTGAATGGTTAGAACTAACTAAAAAATATTTGCGAATCATAATAGGAAAGAGAGGAAAACCATGAAAGTAAGAATCGCACTTGCGGGAAATCCGAATAGTGGTAAAACAACATTGTTTAACGCTTTAACAGGTTCCAATCAGTTTGTTGGAAACTGGCCGGGTGTTACCGTAGAAAAGAAAGAAGGAAAAATCAAAGGGTATACAACAAAAGGAGAGGAAGCTATTCTTGTCGACCTTCCTGGTGTTTATTCATTATCTCCTTATACACTGGAAGAAGTTGTATCCAGAAATTATTTAGTAGGTGAAAAACCAGACGCAATCATCAATATCATTGATGGAACAAACCTGGAAAGAAACTTATACCTGACAACACAGCTTACAGAACTTGGAATTCCGGTTATTGTTGCTGTTAACATGATGGACCTTGTTAAGAAGAACGGTGAAGAACTTGACATCGACAGACTTGGAAAAGATATCGGATGCAAAGTTGTTGAAATCTCCGCATTACGAGGAGAAGGAATTGACCAGCTCGCACAGAGAGCTGTAGCAATTGCAAAGGCCAATAAGCAGACAGTACCTGCACATAAGTTTGAAGGATGTGTAGAACATGCAATTGCACATATTGAAGAAGCGCTTACCGGACATGTAGATGCAACTATGGAACGCTGGTATGCCGTAAAGCTTTTTGAACGTGATGAAAAAGTACGCGAAAGCTTAAATCTTCAGGCTGATTTACTTCAGCACATTGAAAACGATATTGTTGCCTGTGAAAAGGAAATGGATGACGATTCAGAAAGTATTATTACCGGAGAACGTTATAACTACATTGGAAGCATTATCGAAGATTGCTACAAGAAACGTGTTAAAAAACAGATGTCTGTATCTGATAAAATCGATAGCATCGTAACAAACAGATTCTTAGCATTACCTATCTTCGCAGTAGTAATGTTCCTTGTTTATTACATAGCAGTTACTAAAGTCGGTGGACCTCTTACAGACTGGACCAATGACACTTTGTTTAGTGAATGGATTATTCCGGGAGCAAAGAGTTTCTTTGAATCAATCGGCTGTGCTGAATGGCTTACAGGTTTACTTGTAGATGGTGTTATCAGTGGTGTTGGTGCCGTATTAGGTTTCGTGCCACAGATGCTTGTATTGTTCTTACTCCTTGCATTCCTGGAAGGATGTGGATACATGGCACGTATCGCATTTATCATGGACCGTGTATTCCGTAAATTTGGATTGTCTGGAAAATCATTCATTCCTATGTTAATTGGAACAGGATGTGGTGTTCCTGGAGTTATGGCATCAAGAACAATTGAAAATGACCGTGACCGTAAGATGACAATCATGACAACAACATTTATCCCATGTGGAGCAAAACTTCCAGTTATTGCCCTGATTGCAGGTGCATTATTTGATGACGCTCCTTGGGTTGCACCAAGTGCATATTTTGTAGGTATTGCAGCAATCATCTGCTCAGGTATTATCTTAAAGAAAACAAAAATGTTTGCTGGTGACCCGGCTCCATTCGTTATGGAACTTCCAGCATACCACATTCCAACAGTTGGAAACGTACTCAGAAGTACATGGGAACGTGGATGGTCATTTATTAAAAAAGCCGGAACAATCATTCTTCTGTCAACAATCTTCGTATGGTTTGCACAGGGATTTGGTTTCGAAGGCGGAAGCTTCGGTATGGTAGAAGATATGAACAACAGTATTCTTGCAAGCATTGGTTCTGCGATTGCATGGATCTTCAATCCACTTGGATGGGGAGACTGGAAAGCAGCCGTTGCAGCTATTACCGGACTTGTTGCTAAGGAAAACGTTGTTGGTACTTTCGGTATTCTGTATGGATTTGCAGAAGTCAACGGAGACAACGGTATCGAAATCTGGGGTTCACTTGCAAATGCAATGACACCAGTTGCAGCATACTCATTCTTAGTATTTAACCTTTTGTGTGCACCTTGCTTCGCTGCTATGGGAGCAATCAAACGTGAAATGAACAATACAAAATGGTTCTGGTTTGCAATTGGATATCAGACATTACTTGCATATGTAGTATCTCTTTGCATTTACCAGATTGGAACACTTGTTACAACAGGAACATTTGGTCTTGGAACTGTCGTTGCATTCGTACTTGTAATCGGATTCCTCTATCTGTTATTCCGTCCATACAAGGAAAGCAACAGTTTAAATGTACCAAAGAGTGTAGCTGGTAAAGTAAAAGCATAAAATAAAACAATAAAACAATTTTATTGAATTAAAATCAGGAGGCGCAGGAAAATGGGAACAGCAGTTGTATTACTCGCACTGATAGGAGTTATTACTTTGGTTGTCAGAAGCATGATAAAAGATAAAAAAGCAGGAAAGTCTCTGCAATGCGGTCAGGATTGTAAACACTGCAGTGGTCATTGCCATATGAAGTAAAGGAAAGACTATGCAGAAGAGCACAATTATTGAAAAGTTGCGAGAGCAGGGCTTCCGAATTACCAAACAAAGAGAACTCTTGATTGATATTATTCTCAGTGATACTTGTAAATGCTGTAAAGAAGTTTACTTTGAAGCGACCAGACATGAGCCTGGAATTGGCATGGCAACGGTTTACCGTACAGTAGAAGCACTGGAAAAGATTGGTGCTTTGAAACGTCGGATTCCATATCAGGTTTGTGCAGAAGAAGAAAAATTATTTCCGGGATGCATGGTGGAACTGGAAGATGGTTCTGTGATTAAGCTGGAACCGGATATGATGGAAAAAGTTCTGGAGGCTGGAATACTTCAGTGTGGACTGACAGAAGGCAGACAGGTAAAAGAACTGAGTATGATGTAAAAAGTAACAAAAATAACACATAACGATTCCGAAGGGAGATGAAAGCTTGAGTGTAGTAATTATTGGTGGAAATGAATGTATGGTTCGTCAGTATAAGAACCTGTGTGAAGAATATGAGTGTGATGCAAAGGTTTATCCAAAGCAGAAAAGCAGTCTGAAAGGGATAGGAAGTCCAGACTTGATGGTTTTATTTACAAGTACCGTATCACATAAAATGATTAGAAATGCGTTAAGTGAAACAAAGGGACAGGATGTGCGTATCGTGCGGTGTCATACCAGTTCGATGTCTGCACTTAAGAATATTCTTGAGGAAAATGTCCAGGATTTGAGAGCGGCATACGCGTGTTAAATGAAACATCATAAATGAGATAAAATAGGGAGCTGCGGCTCTCTATTTTTATTGTCGGGCATATGATAAAAAAGATTCCGTTGGAATTTTTCGTCTTGCAATATAAATACAGAAGTGTTAATATGGTTTTACACTTTAAAGCGACAAAGAGAATGAAAAGGAGAATACAAATGGGAATGAAAGTAAATAATGAATTACCGCTTCCGGCAGATTTGAAAGCGGAATATCCATTATCAGATAAATTAAAGAAAATCAAACAGGAACGGGATAAAGAAATCCGTGATATATTTACCGGGAAAAGCGATAAATTTATGGTGATTATCGGGCCATGTTCTGCGGATAACGAAGATTCAGTGTGTGAATATGTAGAGAGACTTGCAAAAGTGAATGAGAAGGTTTCAGATAAGCTGATGCTGATTCCGAGAATTTATACGAATAAACCGAGAACCACGGGAGAGGGATACAAGGGGATGCTGCATCAGCCAGACCCGGATAAGGCACCGGATTTGCTGGCAGGAATCATTGCAATCCGTAAATTGCATATCCGGGTTATAGAAGAGACTTATCTGACTTCTGCAGATGAAATGTTGTATCCGGAAAATCGAAGCTATCTGGATGATATTTTATCTTATGAAGCTATTGGCGCACGTTCGGTGGAAAATCAGCAGCACCGTCTTACGGCAAGCGGAATGGATATTCCGATTGGAATGAAGAACCCTACCAGCGGGGATTTATCAGTTATGTTAAATTCTATTGTCGCAGCGCAGAGCGGTCACCGTTTTATTTACCGTGGAATGGATGTAAGCACCGATGGAAATGATTTGGCACATGCGATTCTTCGTGGTGGAGTGGATAAGTACGGAACAACGATTCCGAATTATCATTATGAAGATATCTGGCGTCTTTCTAAAATGTATACGGAGAAGAATTTGAAAAATCCGGCTGTGATCGTGGATGCCAATCATTCCAATTCTAATAAACAGCATCATGAACAGCTTCGAATTGTGGGAGAAGTATTGCATACAAGAAAATATAATGCAGAACTTCGTAATCTGATAAAGGGTGTTATGGTGGAAAGCTATCTTGTGGAAGGACGGCAGGATATAGGAAGTCATATGACGTATGGACAATCCATTACAGACCCATGTATTGGATGGGAAGATACGGTGCGTTTAATAGATAAAATCGCAGAAGATTGCTAAATCATAGGTATTTCGCTTGTAAAAAAGCAAAATTATTGGTAAGATATAAGTTAAGACTATAAGTTAAAGTATAAAATGCATAATTTTGTGTTGGGCGAAATTATTGATGGGAGGAAAAACATGTTAGAGTTAAAACATGTGTCTTTTGAGGTACCGCAGAACGGCGCAGAGAAGGAAATTATCAAAGATATCAGTTTTGTGATTCCTGATGGAAAATTTACAGTAATTACAGGACCAAACGGCGGTGGAAAGTCTACCTTGGCAAGGCTGATTGCGGGGATTCAGAAGCCGACATCCGGACAGATTCTTCTGGATGGTGTAGATATCACGGATAAAAACATTACAGAACGTGCAAATATGGGAATCAGCTATGCATTTCAGCAGCCAGTCCGTTTTAAAGGCGTGACTGTACTGGATTTAATTCGTCTTGCAAGCGGAAAAGAAATGACAATAAGTGGCGCCTGCGAGTATTTATCCAAGGTGGGTCTTTGTGCAAAAGACTATATTAACAGAGAAATTGATGCGAGTCTTTCTGGTGGGGAATTAAAGCGAATTGAGATTGCGACCGTTCTTGCCAGAGGAACAAAGATGTCAGTATTTGATGAGCCGGAGGCAGGAATTGATTTGTGGAGTTTCCAGAACCTGATTCAGGTATTTGAAAAAATGCATGAACAGATTCAGGGTTCTATTCTGATTATTTCTCATCAGGAGCGAATTTTGAATATTGCGGATGAGATTATGGTAATTGGTGACGGACAGGTTACCGAACATGGAAAGAAAGATGAGATTCTGCCGAAGCTTCTGGGAAGCTCCAATGCAGTAAATTTATGTAAAGGGAGAAACTAGAGATGGATGAGATACAGAAACAGTTGCTGGAAGCGGTAGCAGGACTTCATGAGATTCCGACAGGGGCTTATAATATCCGTGCCAACGGCGAAAGTGCAGCAAGAAATACTACAGCAAATATTGATATTGTGTCTAAGACAGATGTTTCTGGAATTGATATTATCATCAAACCGGGAACAAAGAAAGAGAGTGTGCATATTCCGGTTGTTGTCAGTGCCACTGGATTAAAGGAAATGGTATATAACGATTTCTTTGTGGGCGATGACTGCGATGTTGTTATCGTTGCAGGATGCGGTATTCACAATGCAGGAGATGAAGACAGTAAGCATGATGGAATCCATCGTTTCTTTATTGGAAAGAATTCCCATGTTCAGTACGTGGAAAAGCATTATGGAAGCGGGGATGGAAATGGTGCACGTATTATGAATCCGCAGACCATCATTGAACTGGGAGAAGGAAGCACGATGGAGTTCGAGTCCGTTCAGATTAAGGGTGTGGATTCTACTGTGCGTAAAACCAGTGCAAAGCTTGCAAAAGGTGCGAAAATCACCGTTACGGAACGTTTAATGACACATGGTAACCAGAAGGCAGAGAGCTTATTTGAAATCGACTTAAATGGGGATGATTCCAGTGCAAATGTAGTCTCAAGAGCGGTAGCACGTGACCATTCGGTACAGGTATTTAAGTCTATTATTCATGGAAATGCAAAATGCAGCGGACATACAGAATGTGATGCGATTATCATGGATAATGCAAATATCAGTGCGATTCCGGAAATTACAGCCAATAATCCGGATGCAGCACTCATTCATGAAGCTGCGATTGGAAAGATTGCAGGGGAACAGATTATTAAGCTGATGACTCTGGGACTGACAGAAGCGGAAGCGGAAGAACAGATTGTAAATGGATTCTTAAAGTAGGAAGAAACGAATATAGAAATGAAAAATGCTATGCAGTTGGAAATAACAGGTTTTCCGGTGCATAGCTTTTTTTGTGTTGTAAATTGTATGACTGTGAGAAATACGCTCTGCGAGTTTCTCAAGTTATCGCGGCAGTTGCCAAGGTTTCGTGCAAGCACGTACTTTGGTTCATTGCTTCACACAAACAAAAACAGCTCTTTCTTTCGAAAGAACTGTTCGATAACGTGCGCTAGAGGATTCGAACCCCCGACCTTTTGGTCCGTAGCCAAACGCTCTATCCAGCTGAGCTAAGCGCACATATTAACTTCTGTTACGATATCTCTCTCGCAACAAAAATTATTATATAGCAAAGCTGTTACATTGTCAACAAAAAGTTGAAAAAATTGTTTGAAAAATTTGTTTTTATTTTATTCTCATTTTATAGATAAAATATTTATAAACAGGATTGAAAAACGGGTAGAAAAAGTGTATGATGAAGTCCATTCTAAAACAATTCTTAATTTCAAAACCGAAGTTCGGTTTGTAACCCCAGTTATCTTGTAAATGATAGTGATAATCAGGAACAGGAGGACTTTAGTGACAGAATTAACAGATTATGCAGTTTTTGAGTTTTTAAATCAGGGAAATCAGTGTTATAAAATTCATAGTGTACGGAAAGGCGTTTCTCTCATGCAATACGTAAAAGAAACAGAGTCTATGACGAAAAAGGATTTTTACCATCTAACCTATGGTATGGCAGAGCAGTTAGAGATGTTTTATAAAAGTGCGGAAAAGAACAGCAGACCGTGTCATGGGTATGTGAATCCACTGTCTTTTATTGTGACAGAGAATGGCGAGGTGCAGCTCTTAGATGTTACGTCTGAGGAAAGCGCGGATTTGGTAAAAAGAATGCAGAAGCGAGATTTTAGAAATTTGTTTGTGCGCAAGGAGCAGGTTCTGACGCAGACTATGGAACAGGAAGATGATTTGTATGGATTTGGAAAATGTTTACAGTTTGTGTATTTACAAGGGAAGTTTCAGAACGCATTTTCCAGAATAGAGAAATGGCATATCCGACGGATGATTGAGAAATGCCTGACAGAAAAGGATGTTCCGGGCTGCCTTGCGTGGATAGAAAAAGAAGCGAAAAGACTGCAGAATGGAAAAGAAAAAACAGAAAGGAAAGGGACAGGAAAGAAAAAATTCAAAAGTTTGAAAAAAATTGTCTTAGCTGCAAGCATTATTGGTTTGCTTGTGGGCATTGGAACCAGAGAACAAAAATCAGTGCAGGCATGTGCTGGGATATCGGTGGAAAAAGAATGGATGAAGCAGCGGATTCATACTGCAGGATTGCAGCGTATGCAATCGAAATTTGTAACTATGCAGGTTAAAGAGGCAAAAGATGTACTGGCTGAGAATATTGACAGTTGTCTGAAAGCGTATCAGAAACTGAGAGAGCAAATCAAAGAAAAAGAGAAGAAGGCAGAAGAGTTAAAGGAATTATTAGAAAAATATCAAATTGAAATTGATGAAGATGGGAAAATCATCGAGAAAACACCGGACAAAGATTTAGATATAATAACAGATACAGAAAGTGTGATGACTGAAGCAGCAGAAGAATCAGAAGAAATGTTACTGGAAAATCCGTAAAATAAGTTTTACGGAAGAAAATACATGTTAGAAAAGAAAAATACTTTATAAAAGGGAGGATGCCGGGTAATCGGTTTCCCGATTCCCGGCATGTATTATGAAAAAGTATATATCAATTATAAGAAGTTGTCTTATTTATTTGATGGTTTTAGTATATAGCAGAGTTGTGAAGAAACAATGTTTAACAAATGAAAGAATTTTGAAATAAAAATGAACAAAATGTTAACGTAAAAAAAGGAAATTCAAAAGAATTACTTTTTTGTGGAATTATGTTGGAAATATAGAAAGAAATGAGATATACTTGACAAGAACAACGGTATTTCAGGAGGAAATTAGTAATGAAATATATATCTTTTGCGATTCCATGTTATAATTCGGAAGCTTATATGGCAAATGCAGTGGAATCCATTTTAAAAGGCGGAGAAGATGTGGAAATCATTATTGTAAATGATGGTTCAAAGGACCGCACATCGGAAATCGCACATGAATTTGAAGCAAAGTACCCGACTATCATTAAGGCAGTAGATAAAGAAAACGGTGGACATGGAGATGCAGTCAATACGGGTCTGGAGCATGCAACCGGAAAATATTTTAAGGTTGTAGACAGTGACGACTGGGTAAATGAAGAGGCCCTTTGTAAAATATTGGAAGTATTAAAGAAATTTGAAGCAGATAACGAAGAAATTGATATGCTGCTTTCTAACTATGTTTATGAAAAAGAAGGCATGGAACACAAGAAAGTAATCGAATACCGGAATGTGCTTCCGCAGGATACGATTTTCGGCTGGAATGATATTAAACATTTCCATCTGGGACAGTATATCCTGATGCATTCTGTTATTTACCGTACAGAATTTTTGCAGCTGATTCAGCTCCGGCTTCCAAAACATACATTTTATGTTGATAATATTTATGTATATTATCCACTTCCACATGTACGGAAAATGTATTATCTGGATGTAGATTTCTATCGTTACTACATCGGCAGGGAAGACCAGTCCGTAAATGAAAAGGTTATGATTGGTCGCGTGGACCAGCAGATTTTCGTAACAAAGAGCATGATTGATATGTACGAAATGAAAAATATCACTAATAAGAAGCTGCGTCAGTATATGATTAACTATCTTGCAATTATGATGACTGTTTCTTCTATTTTACTGATTCGTTCTAAAAAAGCAGAAAATCTGGAGAAGAAGAAAGAATTATGGCAGTACCTGAAGCGGACAGATTATAAGACCTACTGGAAAATCCGTTACGGTATTTTGGGGCAGACTATGAATCTGCCGGGAAAATCAGGCAGAAAGATTTCCTCTCTTGCATATATTGTAGCGAGAAGATTGATTGGATTTAATTAAATGACAAATCAAAATATAGAAAATCTGCTGAATCTGGCACTGGATGCTACCAATGAGGAACGTGAGAAATCGCAGAATCTGGATGTGGGATATAGTGCGGAAGCTGGGGAATGGGAAGTGATTGTGAAATATTCCGGTTCACTGGATGCGGTGCGTGCATTTGCGGTTCAAATTACAGAACTGAGAAACGGGTATGCCATTATCCGGCTGAAGCAAGAGGATATCCACCGTTTATCAGAGATTCCGCAGATTGAATATATTGAGAAGCCGAAACGGCTGTATTTTCAAACAGAAAATGGAAGACGGGCTTCCTGCATCAATTCAGTGCAGGATACCCGTCTTCTTTTGCCTTCGGAGACCTTATTTGGGGAAGGTGTGTTGGTGGCAATCTTAGATTCGGGAATTGATTATGTGAACCGGGATTTTCGAAATGTGGATGGAAGCACTAGAATTTATGCCATCTGGGACCAGACCGTTACCGGGACTGGAAATCCTCCAGAAGGGTATAGCAGGGGCGCATTATTTACACGGGAAGAAATTAATGCAGCACTGGCAGCAGGAACGGAAGGAGAACGATTTCGGATTGTTTCAAGCAGGGATAACTCCGGACATGGAACTGCAGTGGCAGGAATTGCTGCAGGAAATGGGCAGGAGAGCGGCACGCTGGCGAGGGGAGTGGCAAGCAGGAGTGAGCTGCTGATTGTGAAACTTGGTGTACCGGGAGAAACTGGATTTCCACGAACCACCGAATTGATGGAAGCACTGAATTTTGCAGTGGATGTGGCGGTGGCAAGAAATATGCCGTTGGCAGTCAATATCAGTCTTGGAAACACTTATGGGGCACATAATGGAACCTCTTTATTGGAGCGGTTTATTGACGAAATTTCTAATGTAGGAAGAACCAGTATCTGTATCGGAACCGGAAATGAGGGAACGGGAGCCGGGCATGTAAGTGGTGAACTGAAAAATGGAGAGACTGACCGTATTGAATTTGCAGTACAGCAAAGACAGACTGCATTCAGCATTCAAATCTGGAAACGATACGAGGACGAAGCGAGTGTTTCTATACGGCTTCCATCTGGAGAAGTGATTGGACCCATCGATGAAAAACTTGGAACCCAGAGATTACAGGCAGGAAGTACAGAAATTTTATTATATTACGGAGAACCAAGCCCTTATTCTGTTTTGCAGGAGATTTATCTGGATTTTTTACCGCGTGGTACATTTGTGACGGAAGGAGTCTGGGAAATCTGGCTGTCCGCGGAGAAAATCGTGGTGGGTGCTTATGAAATGTGGATGCCGAGTGAGAGCGCGCTAAACAGGGGAACCGGATTTCTATTTCCTATAGAGAATCTGACATTTACCATACCGTCTACGGCAGAGCGGGTGATTACAGTTGGAGCGTATGACGCGCTTACCGGCACATATGCGCCTTTTTCCGGGCGGGGCGAGTTATTGCCAAGAGGGGAAGCAAAACCGGATTTGGTGGCGCCTGGAGTGGGAATTGTGACGACAGGGTTAAACGGAGGAACCACAAGAGTCAGCGGCACTTCCTTTGCAACGCCATTTGTGACAGGAAGCGCGGCACTTCTGATGGAATGGGGGATTGTAAAAGGAAATGATGCTTTTCTGTATGGAGAAAAAGTGAAAGCGTATTTAAGACGGGGAGCGCAGGCACTGCCGGGATTTGCAGAGTATCCGAATCCGGTGATGGGGTATGGGGCACTATGTGTCAGGGATAGCCTGCCAGAGTGAAATGATTTTAGAAATATATAATGCGGAATCATGAAATGAGTATAATATGTATTGGCAATACCAATTATTGCATTTGCAAATGCTGATGGTGGCACAGTTGCCATTGGAATATCTGACAAGACACGCAGGATAGAAGGTGTTGATTATGACATCCAAAAGTTGAATGAACTTCTTCGGGTACCGTTTGATTTTTGTGTTCCGACTGTGAAAGTAGAAATAGAAAAAGTCCAGTGTATTGATTTTAAAGGAAGAGAGAATCATGTTCTTCTTATGCATATTGAACCAAGTATGGAAGTACATGCGAATCAGGCAGATGAAGTGTTTATGCGTGTTGGAGATAAATCAAAAAAGCTCACTTTTGAAGAACGAATGCAGTTGATGTATGATAAGGGAGAACGATTTTTTGAAGATAAACCGGTTCCGGAAGCTGATATAGAGGATATTGATTTAGCTTTTGTAGAAAAATATATTGCTCAAATCGGCTATTCCAAGACAGCAATGGAATATTTGAGGGAAAATAAAGGATTTATAAAAGAAAAAAATGGGAAAGTGCAAATAAGTTCTGCGGCAATATTGTTATTCGGTAAAAATCCGCAGTTATATTTCCCAAGAGCACGTGTACGTTTTATTCGTTATGAAGGGACAGAAGAACGTGTCGGGACACAGATGAATGTTATCAAGGATGTCATTTTTGAAGGAAATATACTGAAGATGATAACAGATGCAGTTGCATACCTAGATACACAAATTAAGGAAAAAACTTATCTGGGCGAGGATGGGTTATTTGTAACAGAAGAAGAATATCCGAAGTTTGTCCGACAGGAAATTATTGTAAATGCTGTTACACATCGAGATTACAGTATTAGGGAAACTGATATTCAGATAAAAATGTTTGATGATAGGATTGTTGTGGAAAGTCCGGGAAAGTTACCGGGACTTGTGAAAACAGACAATATCCGACATACACATTTTTCTAGGAATCCAAAGATTGCAGAATTTTTGAAAGCATATAGCTTTGTAAAGGAATATGGCGAGGGTGTTGACCGTATGTGCAAAGAGTTAGAAGCGGTAGGTTTACAAGATCCTGAATATAGACTGAATGCTTTCATGCTCCAGACAACAATCAGAAACAGTACTTTAACTGATAAAAAACCACGGTTTGGAGAAGAAAACCACGATTTGGTTGATAAAAAACCACGGTTTGGTTGATAAAAAACCACGGTTTGGAGAAGAAAACCACGGTTTGGTTGATAAAAAACCACTGTTTCAAGTTATTGACGATGCAGTCTGCAATAAGATTTTGACTCCTACCATTTCGGAAAATGTGAAAGAAATTGTTGAGGCTTTTGACATGAATCAGATTTTTGGTCGTAAGGAAGTAAAAAAAGAACTTGGATATGGTGATTATAAAGCAGGAAAAGCAATAGAGGCCATGCAAGTATTGAACATCGCAATTCCTGTAGAAGGAAAAGGAAAGGGAAAGTATATTTTAAAGGAAATGTAGTGGTTAGTTTCATTGGTCTCAAAACAAAAGTGGGAAGGAAGAATATGGAACCTACGAAAAAGGATTGGAAACTGTACAGAGAACGAATTGGTGACTGGCAGGAAGCATATATGGAAAAACTTGTGCAGTATTTACAGGAAAATCTACCAGCATCAGATAAGTTTTGGGAATTGGAGAATCGGATTAAAAATGATAAGAAAAAGCCGGGAGTTCTCATTGAAGTGCGAAAATCGTCAATGATATGGGATATTGTACGATTAATTCATGATGAGGTAATTACGGTAAAGGATCTTGAGGAATTCAGTAATGAGTTGGTCGAAGCAGTAGAGTTAATACTTAATAGATAATAGGGGAAAAACAAAGAAAACAACGGTTTTATAGGCTTTTTCAAGCGAGAAAAGCAAAAAAGTTTGTAGCAATGACTTGACATCCTCGGGGCACTGTGTGTGGAGCGGAGTTTGCCCAACAATAGGGCATAATTTAAGCTTCGCTAAGTTTCACCAATCCATGAAATAATATTATCTTCCATGTTTTCAAATAAAAATTTCCATATTGATTTTATTTATGGAAGGAAGAAGTACCGAGCCAATATATGTAGAGGAAGAAGCCGAAAAGCGGTATTATGGAACGACAGATATAGACGGAGAAAAGAGCTATATGGTCAGTGTTTATTGTGAAGGGTATACCGTAGCAACAACATTCCTAATTCATGCAGCCAACGAAAATATTGGAACAATGATGGAAGAAAGACTGACGATTTCTTTTAAAATCTGTCGGTCAAAGTGAATTTCCTTTCTATTTGGAAGCAGCTCCCGGCAGTGGAAAAGCACATAAAGAAAGATACCGATGCCTGAAACATATTGAGCGATAATAGTAGCTAGGGCAGCTCCTGCAATTCCAAAAGAGAAGACTGCCACAAAGAGCAGGTCTAGTGCAATATTAAGCAGTGCAGAAACGGCAAGGAAAATCAGTGGAACTGTAGAATTTCCAAGGGCACGCAGCAGACAGGAGAAAAAGTTGTAGAGAGAGGTAGCGATTAAGCCTGCAAATATAATCAGAAGATATTCCCGCATCCCGTTCCATACATTTTCCGGAACACGGAGAAAATGCAGGATTGGTGTCAGAAAGAGATAGACGAGAATATTTAAAATCACAGTAACACCCATAATAAGTAAGAACGAATGAACGATGGAAAGACGTAAGGATTCTTCGTCTTTTTTTCCGCGATAAATCGAAAAAAGTGCGCCTGAACCAAGACTGAGACCAAGAAAAATTGAGGTTAAGAAGGTCATCAGCGTATAAGAAGAACCTACGGCAGCCAGTGCGGTTTTCCCGAGCAACCCTTGATTTTACATATAGAAAATGATACCCTAATGATAAATATGGGGATGATACAAAAGAAGGGAGTAAGAAGTAATGGAAGAGAAAGGCATTGTTTATGGCAGATTTCAGATTCCACATCTGAAACATATGGAATATATTCTGGCTGCAAAGATGCGCTGTCAGGTGTTATATATTGGGATTACATTTCCAGATGATATGTACGTGTCCGATGAGGAGACGGCAAATTACAGAATTAAGAAGCAGGCGAATCCGCTGACTTATCTGGAGCGGATGGAAATGTTAAAGAATGCGATACTGGATTTTAAGGTTCCGCGGAATGAATTTGAGATTGTGCCATTTCCAATCGAGCGACCAGAATACATTCCGCAGTATATTCCGAAAGATGCGGTATGCTATATGAGTATCTGCGATGAATGGACAGCCAAGAATGAACGTCTGTTTCAGCATCTGGGACTGAAAACAGAAACCCTTTGGAAAAGAACGGAAGAAAGCAAAGGTGTAACGGGAAGTCAGGTGCGTAAGCTGATTCAGGAGAAAAATGAAGAGTGGAAAAGTCTGGTGCCGAGAAGCGTGTGCGAATATGTGACGGAGCATGGAATAGACGAGCGAATCCGTAAGATGAAGTAGATTGCCGGGAAAGGCAATCTATTTTCGCTTATTAGCAAGCTTCTTTGCTTTCATAGAAAATTACATTCCCTGTTATCATATGATGTAGTAAAAAAGCAGGTAATCATCTTATGAAAGAAGAAAAAATTCGTTTTTGTGCATTTCGGAATAAAGAAGTTATTAATATGTGTAATTGTAAGCGGCTTGGATGTGTGACAGACTTACTGATTGATGTATGTTCGGGGTGTATTGAGGCAATCATCCTTCCGGGACCGGGGAAAATCTGCGGATTTCTGGGGTATGACGCAGAGTATATTATTCCATATCAGTGTATCCGGAAAGTGGGGCCTGATATTATTCTGGTGGAAATACAGGAGGATAAATGCTTAAAGGGATGTAAATCGTAAGATAAAGAAGGAGAGGGATAAAGTGACAAAGATACAAAGAAGAAGAGAGATAACGAAATAGTGCAATAGAAAACGGAGAAATTAGAGACATTGGTTTGACAAAAAAATCTCTGACATTTATACTGAAGTCAAATGGTTTGTTTTGCAAAAAAACAAGAAAGGAGAAGCAAGATGAAGTGTCCTTATTGTGGAAATATTGATACAAGAGTAATTGATTCACGTCCGGCAGAGGACGGAACCTCTATCCGGCGGAGAAGGTCTTGTGATGCTTGCAATAAGCGGTTTACAACTTACGAAAAGGTTGAGACTATTCCGCTGATTGTGATTAAGAAAGACAATAACAGAGAGCAGTATGACCGCGCCAAGATTGAAGGCGGTGTGTTGCGGGCATGTTATAAAAGACCAGTTCCTGCGGAAGAAATTAAACGGGTGGTGGATGATATCGAAACCGAGATTTTCAGCCGGGAAGAAAAAGAAATACCGAGCAGTGATATCGGCGAGATTGTCATGAATCATCTTCGGAATCTGGATGCAGTTGCGTATGTACGTTTCGCGTCTGTATACAGAGAATTTAAAGATGTAAATACCTTCATGGCAGAGATTAAGAAAATTCTGGAATAAGAAAATTTTGGAATCAGAAAATTCTGGAGTCAGAAGCTTTCAGAAGAAAATTTTAGAATCAGAAAATTAAAATAAGGAGGCACATTTGGGTGGAGAAGAAGAAAACAGTAGTGCTGGGAGTGACTGGCGGGATTGCCGCATATAAGACAGCTTCACTTGCCAGTATGCTGGTAAAGAACGGGTATGATGTTCAGGTTCTTATGACAAAGAACGCGACAAATTTTATCAATCCGATTGTATTTGAAACTTTGACCAAACACAAGTGTCTGATTGATACGTTTGACAGAAATTTTGAATTCAGTGTGGAGCACGTGGCAATTTCCAAACAGGCGGATGTGGTGATGGTTGCACCTGCCACAGCCAATGTGATTGGGAAACTGGCGCATGGAATCGCAGATGATATGCTTACCACGACCATTATGGCGTGTAGAAGATGTAAAAAGATTCTGGCACCGGCTATGAACACAGAGATGTATTTGAATCCCATTGTTCAGGACAATTTGAAGCTGCTGGAGCATTATGGGTATGAAATCATTAAACCGGCAGATGGTCATCTGGCATGTGGGGATAACGGACCGGGGAAAATGCCGGAGCCGGAAGTACTATATGAATACATTTATCGGGAAATCGCTTTTGAAAAGGATATGGCAGGGAAACATGTGCTGATTACAGCAGGACCGACCAGAGAGGCAATCGACCCGGTGCGGTATATTACCAATCATTCTTCCGGGAAAATGGGTTATGCACTGGCAAGAGTGTGTGCAGCCAGAGGAGCAGAAGTTACACTGGTAACAGGCCCAACCTCGATTACAAAGCCATTGTTTGCTAAGGTGATTCCGGTGACTACCGCGAAAGAAATGTTTGAAGCAGTGAAAGCAGAAGCTGGAAATGCAGATATTATCTGTAAAGCGGCAGCAGTAGCTGATTACCGGACAAAGCATGTTGCAGATGAGAAAATCAAAAAAGCAGATGGTACACTTTCTCTGGATTTGGAAAAGACAGATGATATTTTAAAGTATCTGGGAGAGCAGAAAAGGCCAGGCCAGTTCTTATGCGGATTTTCCATGGAAACAGAAAATCTGGTGGAAAATTCCAGAAAGAAGCTGACGAAAAAGAATCTGGATATGATTGTAGCAAATAATCTGAAAGAAGAGGGCGCAGGATTTCAGGGGGATACCAATGTGGTCACACTGATTACACCTGAAGACGAAATACATTTACCGCTTCTCAGTAAAGAAGAAACGGCAGTGAAAATTCTGGATGCGATTATGAAGCAGTCATAAGCATATCGCAGGAAAACGATATGTTATCTTAAGAATATAACAATTAAAAAACGATAGCAAAAATATAACAAAACATAACACTAAGAAAACTATTCTACAATTGTATTGTATCTCAAAATGAGAATAGTAACAGGAGGAGAATTATGAGTAACACAAATCAGACAAATCGCAGCACATCTATGTCAAAAACAAAGGGATTAGTACAGATGGGAATTTTCTCTGCACTGATTATTGTCCTTGCATTTACACCATTCGTGGGTTACATTCCACTAGGATTTACCAGAGCAACGATTATCCATATTCCGGTTATTATCGGTTCCCTTATGCTTGGACCAAAGAAAGGGGCGGCTCTCGGTGGTGTGTTCGGATTGACAAGCTTTATTAACAATACCTTTAATCCGACAGTTACTTCCTTTGTATTTACCCCGTTCTACAGTCTGGGCACGTATAGCGGTGGAATTGGCAGTATTATTATTTGTTTTCTGCCACGTATTTTAATTGGTGTGGTTCCATTTTATGTATATCATCTTATTAAAAAATTACAGAAGAACGACGGTGTTTCTTCTCTGGGACTGATTATGGCTGGACTTAGCGGTGCACTTACCAATACGCTTTTGGTAATGAATCTGATTTACGTATTTTTCCAGAATTCCTATGCACAGGCAAATGGCGTTGCACCGGAAGCCGTGTACGGATTTATCATGGGAATTATCGGAATGAATGGAATACCGGAAGCAATTGTGGCGGCAGTCATTACTTTGGTGATTGGAAAAACACTGATGCGTAAAGGTGTGATAGAGCGGTTAGGAGTATAGTATGATATTGGCAATTGATATTGGAAATACGAATATAGTGGTTGGCTGTCTGAATGAAAAGGAAACTGCATTTATAGAGCGGCTATCCACCGTAAAAACAAAGACAGAAATAGAGTATGCTATGGATATTAAAATGATTCTTGATATCAATGACATACAAGTTTCAAAATTAGAAGGTGCAATTATAAGCTCGGTTGTCCCACAGATTACTTGGGTATTAAAGAACGCATGCTATAAGATTTTGAAGAAAGAGCCTATGGTGATTGGACCGGGACTGAAAACAGGCTTAAATATTCTGATTGACAATCCGGCACAGCTTGGAAGTGATTTGGTGGCTGACGGTGTAGGCGGTGTTACTTATTATGAACCGCCTATGGTCATCTTTGACCTTGGAACAGCAAATACAGCAAGTGTGATTGATGCAAAAGGTAATTATATCGGAGGTATGATTTTCCCGGGCATTTATACTTCTTTAAACGCGCTGTCGGCAAATGCGTCGCAGCTTCAGGGAATTGGTCTGGAGAATCCCAAACGTCTGATTGGAAAGAATACTATTGACTGTATGAAGAGCGGGATTATCTATTCCAATGCTGCAAGCTTAGATGGAATTGTGGAGCGTGTGGAAGAAGAACTGGGGCAGACCGTAACAGCAGTTGCAACGGGAGGACTTGCAAAAACAATCATTCCTCACTGTAAAAAGAAAATTATTTTAGATGAAGATTTATTGCTGAAGGGGCTTATGGTTATTTATAACAAGAATAAATAGGTAAGCATAACAAGAAGAAGAAAACAGAATCAACAGAAACGAGTAGATGAAGGAGAAGAGAAATTGAAGTTTATTTCATGGAATGTAAATGGAATCCGTGCCTGCGTGCAGAAGGGATTTCAGGATTTTTTTAATGAGATTGATGCGGATATTTTCTGTCTGCAGGAGACAAAAATGCAGGAAGGACAGTTGGAATTGGATTTGCCCGGATATCATCAGTACTGGAATTATGCCGAGAAGAAAGGGTACTCCGGCACAGCAATCTTTACCAAAGAGGAGCCGGTCAGTGTGTCTTATGGAATGGGGATTCCAGAGCACGATAAAGAAGGGCGTGTGATTACACTGGAATTTCCAGAATTCTATTTTATCACCGTGTATACACCAAATTCCCAGAACGAACTGGCAAGACTGGATTACCGCATGAAGTGGGAGGAAGATTTTCTGGCTTACTTAAAGAAACTGGAAGAGACAAAACCAGTGATTTTCTGCGGCGATTTGAATGTGGCACATCAGGAAATTGATTTGAAAAATCCAAAGACAAACCGCAAAAATGCAGGATTTACAGATGAGGAGAGGGCAAAGTTCTCTGCACTTATGGAAAATGGATTTATCGATACATTCCGGTATTTCTATCCGGAGCAGGAAGGAATCTACTCTTGGTGGTCTTATCGCTTCAAAGCAAGAGAAAAGAATGCAGGGTGGCGGATTGACTATTTCTGTGTATCTGAGTGTCTGAAAGACAGACTGGTAGACGCAAAGATTCATACAGAGGTATTTGGCTCCGACCATTGTCCTGTTGAATTGGAGATAAAGTAAGTGAAAAGGAGGAACAGATGATGAACAGTATTTTTCACAGAATCAGTGTAAGAAAATATGAGGACAAGCCGGTGGAGAAAGAAAAGATTCTCCAGATTTTAAAGGCAGGAATGCAGGCACCGAGTGCACGCAACCAGCAGCCGTGGGAATTTTACGTGGTTACGGATAAGAAGAAAATCCAGGAGCTTTCCGGTGCAACCCCATATTCCAAATGTATTGCAGGAGCACCAGTAGTTATTGTTCCAGTGTATTACAAAGAAGGACTTCGTGCACAAGAGTTTGCTCAGGTTGATATGTCGATTGCACAGGAAAATATCTGGCTTGAGACGGATGCCCAAGGTCTTGGCGGTGTATGGATTGGGATTGCACCAATGGAAGAACGGATGAATGATGTACATCGTATGCTGAATCTGCCTGAGAATGTAAAAGTATTTTCTATGTTTGCTCTCGGATATCCTGCAGAAAGCAGAGAGCAGCAGGACCGCTATAAACCAGAGCGGATTCATTTTATAGAAGAAGTGGAAGAATAGAACATGATAGAGAAGAAAAGCCCAAGACTGATGTTGATTACATCCATGGCGATTTTGGTACGCTTGGGTTGTTTGTAAGGTTTAAATTTGATGAAAATAATTTGGATAATTGCCATTATAATAATTTTGTTTCTTTTATATAGGATTCAAAAATGGTTTCGGGAGATTCCTATAAGACAGGCCGGGAAAGCAGGGGAGCTCGCAGCTCAGGAGATTATCCGTGAGGTTCTCCGTGAAAATGATATTCTGCTTTTCAATATTTGCATCAGTTATGAAGGAAAAGAAACGGAACTGGACAATGTTGTCATAACGGATAAAGGTGTCTTTATCATTGAAGTGAAAAATTACAGCGGGAAACTGGTTGGAAAAGAAGACGATTTCGAATGGAAAAAGTACAAACTCAGTGCAGGTGGAAATGTCTATGAAAAGAATGTCAAAAATCCGATTAAGCAGGTAAAACGACAGGTATATATTTTATCACATTATCTGAAAAGCCATGGCATTGATATCTGGGTAGAAGGCTATGCACTGCTGCTTGAAAATAACAGCCCTGTCCATGGAGAATGTGTTCTGGAGTCAAGAAAAGAAATTGGAACAGTCATTCACAGACAGGGCAGAAATCATTTATCAAAGAGGACGATGGAAGAAGTCAGAGTCTTGCTGAAAAGATAAGTGAGGAAATAGAAAAACAAGGATTAAGTATGAAAAAGCTGGAGGAGAAGTAAATATGTTTCTTCTGCAGCTTTTTTGTGTGCATAAATAATACGTGTAAATAGTATGGCTAAATAAAAGAATATAGTTTTCCATTGAATAAATGACAAGTTTCATAACGGATAAGAAAAATGAGAAAGATTCTTGATTAGCCATTTGGTATTGACAACTAATTATAGATACACTAAACTACTAAAAGTTAGTTAAAACAAAGAATGGGGATAATATGAAGTTAAGAAAAATAATGGTATCGGTCTGTCTATGTACAGCAATATTGATGAATGGCTGTGGACAGAGTGAAAAGAATACAGAAAATGAGATACAAAATACAAATTCAAGTGGGGAAGAACAAGGAATAGGAGCAGCAGAGACAGAAGCATCGAGAGATATTTTTGCTATGGATACTTATATGACAGTAACTGCTTATGGAGAAAATGCACAGAAAGCAGTGGACGAGGCTGAAGCGGAAATAGAAAGACTGGATGCACTTCTTTCAACAGGGAATACAGACAGTGAGATTGCAAGCTTAAATGAGAATAAAAGTGCAACTCTCTCGGAAGATGGAGGATATCTTGTAGAGCGTGCGCTGGAAATAAATAAGGAAACAGATGGAGTATTTGATATTGCCATTTATCCGGTTATGGAGGCATGGGGATTCCCAACACAGAATTTCCGGGTACCGGCAGAAGATGAGCTGTTGGAACTTTTAAAGCATACGGATGCATCAAAGATTTCGTACAACAAAGATACAAGAGAAATATCGTTTCAGGATTCTGCGATGAAGATTGATCTTGGAGGAATTGCAAAAGGGTATACTTCTGCGAGAATCATGGATATTTTCAAGGAAAATGGTATCGAGAGCGGTCTGGTAAATCTGGGTGGAAATGTTCAGACTCTTGGAACAAAAACAGATGGAAGTAACTGGAGAATTGCAGTACAAAGCCCGGATGATGAAGAAGATTATCTGGGAATTCTGTCGATTCAGGATAAAGCGGTTATCACTTCCGGAGGATATGAACGTTACTTTGAGCAGGATGGTGTGACCTATCATCATATTGTTGATCCGAAAACCGGATATCCGGCAGAAAGCGGACTTGTTTCTGTCACAATTGTAAGTGATGACGGAACGCTTGCGGACGGACTTTCAACGTCGCTCTTCATTATGGGAAAAGACAAAGCGGAGAATTTTTGGAGAGAACACAGTGATCAATTTGAGGCAGTACTTATGACAGATGACGGCACTATTTATGTGACAGAAGGCCTGAAGGACAGTTTTACAACGGAACGTACTATGGAAGTTATTACAAAATAGCTGGTAAGAAATGAGAGGTTAGAGAAATGGATATCAAAGAAACCGGTAAAAAAATAAAGCCATTTGCACCGGTACTTTCGGTGGCTTTGGTTACAGCATGTGTGGCAGGCTCCTTAAGCGGATATCAGGCACCGGTTTACGCAGCACAGGAAGTTTCAAAAAGTATAAAAGAGGATACACAGGAGGAAGAGAAGAAAGCAGTCGGCTCTTTTGAACTGGAAGATGGAGTGTATAAAGGAACCGGAACGGGGTTTGCAGGAGATATTACAGTTTCCGTACAGATTAAAGATAAGCAGATCGTGTCCATTGATATAATAAGTTCTTCCGATGATGAAGCATTTTTTACACGGGCTAAAGCAGTTATTGATAAAATCATAGAAGGACAGACGTTAGATGTGGATACGGTGTCAGGAGCAACTTTTAGCTCCCGGGGAATTATAAATGCGGTGAAGAATGCACTGACGGGTGAAAAAGATATCAATGAAACCGGACAGGCACAGTCCGGAGGAAGTGCGGTAACGGGAAGCTCTACCAGTGTTGCAGCCGTAGAAGAGCCAGATGGTTATAAAGATGGAATTTATTATGGTACAGGTACAGGATTTGGAGGTCCACTTAAGGTGAAGGTGGAAATTAGTGATGGAAAAATTACATCTATCCAGATTGTGGAAAATAGTGATGGAAGCGGTTATATTTCAAAGGCATCTGCTTTGATTTCTTCCATTATTTCCAAACAGAGTACCAATGTAGATACGGTGTCGGGGGCAACGTACAGTTCTGTCGGAATTATTCAGGCAGTACGAGATGCACTTAGTCAGGCAGCTACAAATGGAAGTTCTACAGAGGATTCTACGACAAATAAGGGAAACAATAACAGTGCTTCCGATTCTTCTGATGATAATATGAATTCGGTGACTGGAACAGTTCCTTACAAAGAAGGAATTTATTACGGTACAGCAGAAGGCTACAGTGGGGATGTGTCAGTTGCAGTTGTCATTCAGGAGCATACGATAAAAGCGATTTTGATTACAGAACATTCGGATGATGAAGCATTTTTCAACCGTGCCATGGAAGTTGCGAAAAAAGTAATCAAGACGCAGAAGACGGATGATGTGGATGCCGTGTCAGGAGCAACTTACAGTTCAGAAGGTCTGTTAAATGCGATTAAAAATGCACTGAAACAGGCTGAAAAAGCAACAAATGGGGAACCTTTAGATGAGCTGGATTTAACAGAATTGAAAGCGGCCATTGAGAAAGCAGAAAGACTTGAAGAATCTGAATATACAGAAACAAGCTGGGTAGTGCTTTCCATCCGGCTTGCAGATGCAAAAGAAGCATTAGAAGCGGAAACCCAGGCTGAGGTTGATAAGGCAACAGAAAAGTTGAAAATAGCAATGGCGCAGCTTGTGTCTAAGGATGGAAAAGATGAAGAGAATACAAAGTATATCAGCGGAATCTATGACGTGGTAATACCGTGTACACCGGATGAAGATGCGGATTTTGAAACATATAATCTGAAGATGACAGTGGAAATACGTGGTGACAAAATTGTTGGAATCACGGATGTATCAGGTGATGGAGACAGTAAGAATGATAGTTATATCAAGAGAGCGGCGGATGGTACAAAAAGCATAAAAGGTGTTATCGAACAGATTTTGGAAAAAGGAATACTGAAGGAAGACGATACGATTGATACAGTATCCCGTGCAACCTGCTCGTCTAATGCAATCATAGAGGGATGTAAAGCCGCACTGGAGACGGCAAAACGTCCTACAGGAACGGAGGCGGAGTAAGAATGAGGGAATTCTGGATAAGACTGGTAAGTATGCTGTCAGTGGTAGGAATTCTGCTGGGATACAATGCAGTACTGGATGCCAGGGCAAAAGATGAAGAAATTGCAAGATTGTCAGCTCGGCTTGAAGGAGGCACTGCCGGAGAAGAAAGCGGGTCTGCCGTTACGGCATATGAAGATGGAACATATACCGGTGAGGCAGACGGATTTGGCGGAACAATCCGGGTAGAAGTGAAAATAGAAAAGAGCAAAATTACAGAGATAAATGTAGTCTCTGCGGAGAAAGAAGATGGAGCATATCTTTCTATGGCAAAGGATATTATTCCGAAAATAATTGAGTCCCAGAGTGCAGATGTGGATACCATAAGCGGTGCTACTTTTAGTTCAACAGGAATCAAAAATGCATCCGAACAGGCTCTTGAAAAGGCGGTAAAGTAGTGTGAAGAAGATGGATATACATAATTTGACATCAAAAGATATAAAAAAGTTGCATGTATGGCTCAGGACATTGATACAGGTTTTATATTTCCTGTTTCTTCCATCTGTATATACAGCGGCATTCGCAGGAGTGAAATACATATTTACACAAATCGGCGCAGGTGAAAAAATTGCCATGACTTCGTTTGTGACAGTATTACTTGTGATTTGTGTTTATACAATCCTTTTTGGAAGATTTTTCTGTGGATTTGCCTGTGCATTTGGTTCACTTGGAGATGGAGTGCATGCACTTTACGTGTGGGCTTGTAAAAAAATGAAAAAGAAATCATTTCAGCTTTCTGAAAGTTGGACAGAAAAGCTTTGCTATCTGAAATACGTGGTTCTGGCATTGATTTCCGTTTTGTGCTTTGCCGGTGTATATGGAAAGGCAAAAGGAACGAGTCCGTGGGATGTATTTTCCATGCTTCATGCAGGAAACTTTAAGCTTGGCGGATATGTAGTTGGTTTGATAGTACTCTTATTTATTATCGTTGGTATGTGTATGGAAGAACGGTTTTTCTGTCGGAATCTCTGCCCTATGGGAGCTGTTTTTTCACTGCTCCCGGTACTTCCATTTTTTGCACTCCATCGTGACAGAGAGAATTGTATAAAGGGATGTAAGGCATGTACAAAAAAATGTCCATCTCATATTGGACTTCCGGAAGATGGTTCGCCGAAAGTGGAAGGTGACTGTTTCCAGTGCCAGAAATGTATTGACATTTGTCCCAAAGGAAATATTCATACAGGAGTCAAAAAGATTCGCGGAAATGAGTTCTGGTTTACCATTTTAAGAGCGGTTATCTTACTCATACTTCTTATTTGCCTGGGTATATAGAAAATGAAAAAGAAAGATATCATACTTGGAATTGGAATTATCACAGTTGCACTTCTTATGCTGCTTTTTATGCAGATAAACAGAGGAGAAGAAGGCGACCGGATTCAGGTTACCCTGGATGGAAAGGTATATGGAACCTATTCTCTGGAAAAGGATCAGGTGATAGAAATTGAAGAAGGTTCCCTTTATAACAAAATCCGTGTAGAAGACGGAAAAGCTTATATGGAAGAGGCGAATTGCCCGGATGGTTACTGCGAAGAACAGGGAAAAATCAGCAGGCATACACAGACCATTGTCTGTCTGCCTCATAAGCTTGTGGTAGAAGTTCTGGAATCGGATAACGGTAAAAAGGAAAATGAGGATGAGATTCCGGATACAATTGCAAAATAATAAGGAAAAAGCAAATGAACAGAAACGAAAAACTTACGAAAATGGCAATGCTGGTTGCACTTGCAATGATATTCAGTTATGTGGAAAGTTTAATACCGATTAATTTCGGAATACCGGGAATGAAGCTTGGAGTGGCAAATCTTGTGACCGTGACCGGGCTGTATTTCCTGGAATTTCCAGAAGTATTTTTGGTAGTAGTTATGCGTATTTTGTTGACAGGCTTTCTGTTTGGAAATGGAATGTCAATTATCTACAGCCTTGCAGGAGGAATTTTAAGTCTTTTGATGATGGTTGTTATAAAAAGGATAAATGGATTTTCCGTGATTGGAGTCAGCATCATAGGCGGTGTGTCCCATAATATCGGTCAGATTATAGTGGCATCTATTGTGGTGGAAAACCTGAAACTGGTCTATTATCTTCCGGCACTTCTGATTGCAGGAGCAATGACTGGGTTTATAATGGGAATTTTAAGTAAGAAAATTCTTCCGACTGTGCAGAAAGAAGCAGGGAGAATGGCAGAAACAAAGTAAATTTTTTTGATTATAGGTTAGATGATTCTAACTTAATAATAAATATTATCAAAAACTCAAGGAGGTAATTATGGGAAAAGGAAATGTAAAGATGAAAGCCATGACAATGGCAGTTGCTATGTCTATGGTAGTGGGACTTTGCCCATCAACAGTATTTGCGGCAAGCAGTGCGGATGTTGCGAAAATTAAGGATGGAACGTATATAGGGAAAGCTGAGTGTACACCAGATGCGGATAAAGACTTTGATGAATATCATTTGTCTTTATCAGTCGTTATAAAGGACGGAAAGATAACAGCGATTAGTAATATTAAGGGTGATGGTAACAGAAAAAATGATAGTTATATTGAGGATGCGACTGATGGATATGACGATTATACAGGTGTTGTAAAGCAGATTGTAGATGTAAATGGAACAGACGGAATCAATGCAGTATCAGGAGCAACTTGTTCATCTCAGGCAATTATCGATGCAACAAATGATGCATTGAAAAATGCTGACAAGAAAGAAGCTACGGTCAAGACAGATGAACTGGAGACTGTAATCAAAAAAGCGGAAGGATTGAAGGAAAGTGACTATACTGCAGACTCATGGAAAGAAATGCAGAGCAAGCTGACAGCAGCAAAAGCAGCACTTCAAGAGAAAAAATCACAGGCAGCAGTAGATACAGCGAAGGATGCGTTAGACAAAGCGGTTGCAGCACTTACTAAGAACACACAAAAAGAAGTGTATGTGTTGATGAATATCCCATATGCTGATTTCTATAAAGCGGAAGGAGTGGCAGGTGCAGATGCCGTTTCATCAGCAACAAAGCAGAAGACCAGAGCTTCGTTGGCAGCAGGCTCTTATCATGTAAACAGTGATGGTTCCGATATTACTGGCGTGACATTCCCGGTTAAGATTAGTGATGCATCTGCATTAGAAAAATATACCCAGATTACAGATGACAGTAAGGTGGATATTACAACATCAATTAAAGGAAAAGAGTCGACAACAACATATAAGGGAAAAGACGCATTGTTTGAAAGTGCAAGCTATTCTTATTACACATTAAGTGATACACCGTCATATTATAAAGAGGCAACTGTAAATGCGGATGGAAGCCTCAGTTTTAGCGAAGTAAAGGGAGCAGAACCGAGAATTCTGGAAGATGCTACAACTGAATTTTCTACTTCATCAAAATATGGTGATTATCAATTGAATATTACTGGACTTCCGGATACTATTAACACTGTATATGGTGTTGTGATTAGTACAAAAGAAGGAAGTAATTACGGTCTTCGTCATGTAGAAAATATCTGGAAGCTTAATAAGAAGAAGCAGGAGCAGGAGCTCGCATGGAGCACTGGATTTGTAACAGAATCACATGGAAACAAACTTGATTCCAAAGATTATGCTACCATGATGGGACAGACGATTAATAAAGTAACTTACTACACAGATGATGGTATTTATGAAATCCCGATGGATCAGAAAGTAGCGAAGAAATTTGATGGCGAAGTATCAGTGGAAGATATTTCTATCAAATCAGATACAACATCTGTTGAAGTAAGTGGACTTCCAAGTGATTTTGAAGAAGAATACAAAGTTGATGGAGATGGAATCGATGAAGATGCATATTCTGTGGAAATTAAAACAGAAGGTAAGACTACTACAAGAACAATTAAATTCAAAAAAGCTCTTACAAAAGGTCGATATACCGTTACACTTAGCGATAAGAGTGGCACTTATGCACCGATTTCAACCACTTTTAATGCTTACACAGAGACAATGCCGGTGAAGTATAATGAAGATAATAAAGAACCGGCAGTTGTAAAGAATGACAATGTTACTGAAGAAGAATTTAAGACATATTTAGAAAAGATTAAATCTGTTACAGTGAACGGAAAGGAATATGCAGCATCTGGAAAGAGAGCAGTAAAACTAATTACAGAAGATGGAAAACTTGATCTTACACAAGATGCGTTTAAAGATGCAAAGGCAGGAGACGCATTTACTGTAACAATTGCAGAAGATGGATATCAAGCATACACATTTACTTATAAAGTAGCAGGAGAGGACAGAGAGTATTCCTATGTTTATGTAGGAATGAACTGGTCAGAATACTGGGCAAATGAAGGTGTGTATGCAGCCGGAAATACCGAAGCATCTAGTGTTACTGATTCTCGTAATGAATATGATAAAGGCGCTTTTGATACCGTTACAAGAGCAACTGCAAATCATGGCTTACATAGAGGAAGTTTTCAGTGTACGGCAGTGATTGAAGATACAGATGGTAATCAATATAACCTGTCTTACTGGGACAAAAATGGAAAAGCAGTGATGACAGATGGCAGCGTTTATACAAGAACTACAAATGCAGAAAAGAAGGTTGTATTTACTGCAGAAGATGGAAGCTCATTTATTCAGGCAGATTACAAAGTGACTGGTATAAAATATGTTCCTGTTAAAGTGAAAACAGCAGATTTAAGTGCATTGAAAGAAAAATATGTGGTTGTAGAAAATGGAGGCACATTGATTGGCGGATTTTCTGAAAACCAGCTTAAATCATATACAGCAATTGCAGATGTAACAGCGAATACGAATGGTCTTAAGAGTGCTGAAAAACAAGAAGATGGAAGTTTTGCATTTTCTGCAAGAGCAACAGGCTCTTATTCTGGATTAAAGGATACACAGCTTGAAACTGCTGATGTTACTCCGAATATTAGAGAAGGGAAAGGTGTTGGAAGCTATGGAGAATTCATACGTGTGGATTTAAATGGTAACTATGGTGGTCTTGGTTCTGCGATGCAGACTGTTGAATGGACTTATTATGGAAATGATTCAACTTATACAACACCGGTAAGGTCATTTGGAACAAAATTTGCAGCAGATAACTGGATGCATAAATCTATGGGTATTCAGCTTGGACTTACAGAATCTCTCAGATGTGAACTTCCAGAAGGAACAGATGGAACAGGTTACTGGAAATTAACTGTATATGCACTTGGTTATGAAGATTACAGTTATAACTTTGAAATTGGAAAAGAAAATATAGCAGAACCAAAAATTGCGGGTGAAGAAGATATCAAGGCATTGCAGGATAAGATTGATGAAGCAAGTGCATTGAAAGAAGCTGATTATACAAAGGATAGCTGGGATAAGATGATGAGTGAACTGGAAGAATCAAAAGAACTTCTTGCGTCAGAAAATCCATTACAGTCAGCAGTAAAAGAGCAGACAATTCACATGACAGAAGCAATTGAAGCACTTATTAAATCTGATGAACAGCCGGCCAATGTAGATACATCTTCTCTTGAAAAAGCAATTGCAGATGCAAAAGCACTGAAAGAAGCAGATTATACAGCAGACAGCTGGAAATCACTTCAGAGTGCACTGTCCGATGCGGAAAAAGCACTGGAAGCAAAAGAAAGCCAGGAAACAGTTGATAATGCAACAGAAAGCCTGAGCAAAGCAATCAAAGCACTTGTTAAGAAAGCTACTGTTACGAAAAAAGATGAAACAACAGATGACAAGACAAGTGGAACAAAGAAGAAGAGTTCTAATTCCGTACAGACCGGAGATCCGGCAAATGTACTTGGATGGCTTGGACTTGCGGTTTCCTCACTTGGAGCAGGAGCAGGCAGTTTCGCATGGAGACGTAAAAAAAGAAAATAGTATGGATGGAATAGTTCATAAGAATGAATGCTGTTAGAATTTGTCTGGCAGTGGTTTATTAAAACAAGGTGTGATTCATTGGAATCACACCTTGTTTGTCTTTCACGCCATGGGTGTGCCCTAATGAAGAAAATATCAACTTTGATATTCTGTTCCGTAGGAAACTGAAATAAAAGTTGGAAAAGTTGCAAAAACGATGTATTATTAGGTTGGAAAAGTTACCCAGAAAAATAAGCGTTTTAGGCTGAATGTAATTGGAAAAGGAATAAATTATGACAGGGTGGCAAATGATTTTTTATGGCTTAAGGATGCCGGTGTGGCAATTCCGGTATATAACATCAGTGAGCCGAAACTGCCATTAGTAATCAACGAGAATCGAAATTTGTTTAAATTGTTCTTTTCGGATGTTGGATTGCTTACAAGTTGTTATTCTAATCAGGTTAAACTTTCTATACTAAATAAAGATAAATCAATTAACAATGGTGCTTTGTTTGAAAATGTAATTGCGCAGGAATTGCTTTCGAAAGGACAGAAAGTCTATTATTCTACCAGCAAGAAGCAGGGAGAATTGGATTTTGTTATAGAAATAGATGGGAAAGTTGTTCCATTAGAGATTAAATCAGGAAAGGATTATAAAAGACATTCAGCACTGAATAATGTATTAAAGAACTCAGATTATGAGATAGAAAACGGATATATTTTATCCGAAGGAAATATAGAGGTAGAGGGTAAACGAATCTATATGCCTGTTTATATGGTCATGTTTCTGGAGGATAAGAAGCTGGAAAATACAATCTATAAAATTGATTTAAGTATTCTACAATAGTTAAGATAAAAAATTAATTAAGATAAGGAACACCTCCGAAATTCTGAGCATAAAAATAATGCTCAAGATTCCAGAGGTGTTTTTGCTAACGATTAGATAAATCCCCCATCGATTCCGATAATCTGTCCGGTCATGTAGGAAGGGGCATTTGCTACCTGCCATGCAAGTTTCGCTACTTCTTCGGGTGTGCCGAATCTGCCGGAAGGAATTTCTTCTGCAAGTTCTTTTTTATCTTCCGGTGTGAGCATGCTGTTCATCTCTGTATCAATCACGCCACATGCGAGGGCGTTTACACGGATATTACTTGGCGCCAGCTCTTTGGACAATGCGCGGGTAAGACCGTGAATACCGGATTTCGCTGCAGAATATGCGACCTCGCAGGAAGCACCTACGGTTCCCCACATGGAGGAAATATTGATAATACATCCGTCTTTTTTGGAAATCATATAAGGAAGTGCCTGACGGCAGCAGTAAAAGACAGAAGAAAGGTTGGTCTGGATAAGACGATTCCATTCTTTGTCAGTCATATCAGTGAAAAGGCCGATATGGGCAATTCCGGCATTATTTACCAGAATATCAAGCCCTCCAACAGAGGATTCAATTGTCTGGAATATCTGCCGGACATCATCAGGGTTTCCGACATCTCCGGGTACTAAAGCAGCAGAAATGTGACAGGTTTCCTGAATTTCCGCCTGAACCTTCTTCAACTCTTCTATAGAATGATGACTATTTAAAAACACATGGCAGCCTTCCTTTGCAAAATGAAGTGCAATCGCACGTCCGATTCCACGGGAAGCGCCAGTGACGAGTACAGTTTTCTGGTGCATAGATGAGACTCCTTTTGAAATAATTTACCAACAAGAATATTATACACGTTCAAACTTGTTATTTAAAGAGACAAGTGTTATGATAATTACAAAAAATATGGTACAAAATGCAGCATACAATACAGAGGGATAAGAGGAGGCAGTCATGGTAGAAAAAGCCATTGAATTTGCAACGAAAGCACATGAGGGACAATTTCGGAAAGGAACCACAAGGCCATACATCGTACATCCTTTAGAGGTGGGAAGGATAGTGGCAACAATGACGGAAGATGAAGAAATTATCAGTGCTGCGATTCTACATGATACAGTAGAGGATTGCGAAGGTGTTACGGTAGAACGGCTGGCAAGGGAATTTTCGGATAGGGTTGCAAATCTGGTGGCGCAGGAAAGTGAAGATAAGTCCAAGAGCTGGCATGAGAGAAAGAGCACAACGATTGAGCGGCTGCGGACTGCGAGCCATGAGGTGAAGCTGATTGGGCTGGCAGATAAGCTTTCGAATATCAGAGGCATTTTGAAGGATTATCAGGAAACCGGAGAAGCAGTGTGGCTGAAGTTCCGTATGAAGGATAAGAATATTATTGGCTGGTATTATAAGAGTATCCGGGAATCGCTTGCAAGTGAATTTGCAGGTCAGACGGCTTATGAAGAGTATTGCGAATTAGTAGAAAAAATATTTGGAAAGTAGGATACAGAGGGGCATGAAGAAGATTTTAATGATTGGGACAGGTGGAACCATTGCATCAAGACAGACAGAAGACGGACTGGCACCGGGGCTTACACCAGAGGATATTTTATCATATATTCCAGATGTGAAGAATGTGTGTGAAGTGCACACCATGCAGGTGTGTAATCTTGACAGCACCAATGTGACGCCGGAGCATTGGAAAATGATGGTACATGCAGTGGAAGATAATTATACAAAGTATGATGGATTTGTAATCTGCCATGGTACGGACACCTTGGCATATACTGCTTCGGCTCTTTCTTATATGATTCAGGATTCGGCAAAGCCAATTGTGGTAACGGGAGCACAGAAGCCGATTAATATGGATGTGACAGATGCGAAAACCAATTTATTAGACAGCTTTATTTATGCCGCTGATGATGAGTCACAGAATGTAAATATCGTGTTTGACGGGAAAGTAATCGTAGGTACAAGAGCAAAGAAGGAACGGGCGAAAAGCTACAATGCATTTTCCAGTATTAATTTTCCATATCCGGCGGTAATTCAGGACAATATGCTGGTGCGCTATCTTCCAGAGGTGTCCTGCAATGGCAAGGTGAAGTTTTATTATGATATGGAAGAAAGTGTGTATGTATTAAAACTGATTCCGGGGATGAAGCCGGATGTACTTCCGTATTTGTTTGAACATTATGACTGCCTCGTAATCGAAAGTTTTGGCGTAGGTGGTATTCCGCATAACCTGGTAAAGGTTTTCTATGATGAGATGGAGAAATGGGTGGCTCAAGGAAAAATGGTGGTTATGACGACTCAGGTGGCGAATGAAGGAAGTAATATGACGGTCTATGAAGTGGGTAAGAAAGTCAAGCAGGATTTCAACCTGATTGAGGCATATGACATGACACTGGAGTCCGTGATTACCAAACTGATGTGGCTGCTTGGCAGATATAAGGCAGGAAGCCCTGAGATGAGAGAGGCATTTTATCGGACGATTAATCATGATGTTTTGTTTACCAAACGTATTGTGGATGAAAATACGCGATAAATAAAAATGCGAGATAAATGAGAATATAAAATAAATGAGAATATTTGCGCTCAAGTGTATCTCCTGCGCAAACGAAAAGGTCAGCTATGAGTTTCACGGCTGACCTTTTTGAAAATATATAATTTTTGGGGAAGATTAATTCTCTGTTACAAATTCACCGATCAAATCTTTGATTGCTTCCATCCGGCGGTCTGTCTCATTTACGGTTTCTGCACAGAGACAAAGGGCCTGTTCAATGGAAGAAACTTCTGTTCCGGAAATCAATTCTTTCTTATAATGAAGCTGATGGTCTACGCTTGCCCAAAAATCCATGCCCATGGTACGAATCTGAATCTCGGCACGCATGGGTTCCTTGCCATTTGAAAAATAAACAGGAACTTCCACAATCATATGGTAACTGCGATAGCCATTTTCCTTCGGATTTTTAATATAATCCTTTATCTTCAATACAGTGATATCATCCTGCGAAGTGATGAGCTGCGCTACGGCATAAATATCACTGATAAATGGGCATACCACACGGACACCAGCTACATCATCCAGATTTTCTACAATACTTTCTGCGGTAAATGGGAAGCCTCGTCGTTTTAATTTACCATGAATGCTGGATGGGCTTTTTACACGAGATTTTATGGAAGAAATCGGATTTCTCTTGTTTGTGACGGAAAATTCATCATTCAACACTTGGAGCTTTGTTTCAATCTGACGAATCGCACAACGATATTTCATCATCAGAGAATTAAATGTACTGCTGTTGCGGATAAAGTCTTCCGGACTGACAGCATTCAGCCACTGGGCTTCCAGTGTAGGTGATGAAGTCTCATCTGTAATTATACTCATTTATATGACCTCTTTTTACTTATAATAATGAATTACAATAAGCAACTCTTATCAGTATTCTAACATATTTCCGGTAAAAATGATATATTAAATCGAATGAAATCCCTTTCCGATAATTTCACTTGTATTGGAAATTAAAATAAATGCGGAAGGGTCATTTTTCTTAATATAGTTACGCAGTAAAATTGCCTGATGGCGGTTCAGTGCGGTAAATATGATATATTTTTGTGCACCGGTAAACGCTCCGTGCGCGTCACAAATGGTGGCGCTTCGGTTTAAATCATGCACAATAAAGTGGCAGATTTCATTTGGCTTGTTACAGACCACATTAAAGTATTTAGAAAGGTTGATACTTTCTATAAAGTTGTCCACTAACAGGGAACGGACAGTTAATCCCAGAAAAGAATAAAGTCCGGTTTTCATGTCAAAGACAAAGAAAGCTGCAACCGTGATTAATACATCACTTATCATCAAAGCAGGACCAATATTGGTGTTGGAATATTTCTTTAAAATCATGGCCAGAATATCGGTACCGCCACTGGAAGAACCGATATTAAATAAAATTGCGGAGCCAAGTGCCGGCAGAGCAATCGCATAGACCAGTTCCAGCATAGGCTCAGTGGTAAATGGTTTTGACATCGGCATAACACGTTCTAATACGGACAAAGTTACGGAAAGTAAAATACTGCAGTAAGCAGTTTTGGCAACAAAGGCTTTTCCCAAAGTAAATGCACCTGCCACAAGCAGTACCATATTAATAATAAAGGAAAAGTCACTGGCAGAAATCCGTGTTACCTTTGCTATAACAACGGCAAGACCGGTTACTCCGCCGAATGAAAAGTTATTTGTAAATTTGAAAAAATAGATTCCGATAGCCATAATCAGTGTGGCGCCTGTCATTAAAATAAAATGCATAAATTTTGAATCTGATTGCAACATTGTTGATACCCAATCCCTCTCATATGTAATAAAAATCATTCCACATGCATTGTACTCTGACGTCATTTTGAAGTCAACTTTTTCGGCAGGAAAACTCGAAATAACGAGAGATTTGGTGAAAAATGGATAAAAGTATGAGACGGAAATTGTGCGGTTATACTAATCGGAAAAAGGAGGTTACAAAAATGGATTCGTTTTTGCCGATTACAGATATTTACGCACGAGAAATTCTGGATTCCAGAGGAAATCCCACAGTGGAAGTAGAAGTGGTGGCAGGCGAAAACTACCATGGTCTGGCGCAGGTTCCGTCGGGGATATCTACGGGCAGCTATGAGGCAGTCGAATTACGGGATGGGGAAAAACGTTATCACGGTATGGGCGTAAGAAAAGCGGTTTCTGCCGTAAATGATAAAATCGTAAGAGAAATTATAAACATGAATGTTTTTGAACAAAAAGAAATAGATAACATGCTTTGTAAACTAGATGGAGATAATCGGAAACGCACATTTGGAGCAAATGCGTTGCTTGGTGTATCACTTGCGGCAGCCAGATGCGCAGCAAGTGCGGCGGGACTATCGCTTTATCGTTATCTGGGAGGAGTACGGGAATATGCACTTCCTGTTCCGATGATGAATTTAATTAATGGAGGAAGACATGCAGATAACCTGTTGGATTTTCAGGAATTTCTGATTCTGCCTATAGGGATGAAGCGCTTTGAAGATGCTCTCCGGTGCGGCGCAGAAGTATACCATAGTCTAAAACAGATATTGGAACAGGATGGAAAGGTAACGGCAGTTGGTGATGAGGGAGGCTTTGCACCGCAGCTACGAAGCGCAGAAGAAGCCCTTGTTTATCTGGTATGCGCTATTGAGAGGGCAGGATATGAACCGGGCAGGCAGGTTGTTCTTGGAATTGATGTGGCAGCGAATGGTCTTTATAATCTGGATTCCGGTCTTTATAAACTGGCAGGAGATGACAAAAGATTTTCTTCAGAAGCAATGATAGATTATTATGAAGAACTTTGCGAAAAGTTCCCGGTTCGTTCCATTGAGGACGGTTTATGGGAGGATGACTGGTCAGGATGGCAGGAAATGACAAAAAGGCTCGGCAGCAGGATTCAAATTATCGGGGATGATTTTTTTGTCACAGATAAAAACAGACTGGAGAAGGGAATTTCGGAAATGTGTGCAAATGCAGTGCTGATTAAGCCGAATCAGAGAGGAACTTTATCTGAGACAATCGAGACGATTCAAGCTGCACAGAAGGCAGGATACGAACTCGTTGTTTCTCATCGCTCCGGGGAGACGGAAGATACGGTTATTGCTGATATGGCAGTTGCATTTGGATGCAGACAGATAAAAGCAGGTGCGCCATGCCGTTCAGAACGGGTGGCGAAATACAATCGCTTACTGAAAATAGAAGAAGAACTCGGAAGAAATGTCATATAGTGCTGTCAGGATATCGGGATACCGTTGATTGACACGTAAAAACCATGGTGCTATAATCAGACAAGCATAGTGCTGATACAAGGAGGTCATGGTGATGAAGCTTGGGTTTATAGGGTGTGGAAATATGGCAGGAGCCATTATTGGCGGTATTTTAAAGAATCATGTTTGCGGTGCAGAAGAAATCATCGGGTCGGCTCTTACAGAGTCCGGAAGAAAGAAAGCAGAACAGACTTACGGCATTCGTATGACAGCAGATAACAAACAGGTGGCTGGGGAAGCAGAGATTGTATTCCTTGCCGTGAAACCGCAATATTATGAAGAAGTATTAAATGAAATAAAAGAAAATATAGATAAAAGCAAGATTTACGTTTCTATTGCGCCTGGAAAAACACTGGAATGGATGGAAGCTATTCTTGGGGAAAATGCGAAAATTGTGCGTACCATGCCGAATACACCGGCTCTTGTAGGAGAAGGAATGACTGCAGTTTGTGTGAATTCCAATGTTACAGAGCAGGAGCTGGAAGTGGTGAAACAGATTCTGACAGCCTGCGGTCAGGTGGAAGTCATTTCCGAAAAACTGATGGATGTAGTAGTGGGAGTGAGCGGAAGTTCCCCTGCTTATGTATTTATGTTTATAGAAGCGATGGCAGATGCCGCAGTGGCAGATGGCATGCCGAGAGCGCAGGCATATCGTTTTGCAGCACAGTCGGTTCTTGGAAGTGCAAAGATGGTATTAGATACAGGAAAACATCCGGGCGAGCTGAAGGACATGGTCTGCTCACCGGGAGGAACCACCATTCAGGCAGTTCGTGTGTTAGAGGAAAAGGGACTGCGCAGTGCAGTGTTTGAAGCCACAGATACTTGTATTAAAAAAGCCGGTGGAATGTAAGATTCAGAAATTGGGATGTAAACTTCAGAAATGTAAAAATTTCATAAAGCTATTTACGAACGGAGAAAGTTTCGTTAGAATAGAGAAAGATAACGAAAGGTAAAGGAGAAATGTGACATGGCAAATCCAGTTGTAACATTTGAAATGGAAAATGGAGATGTGATGAAGGTAGAGTTATATCCAGAAATCGCACCTAATACAGTAAATAATTTTATTTCTTTAGTAAACAAAGGGTATTATGATAGATTGATTTTCCATCGTGTTATCCGTGGCTTTATGATTCAGGGAGGATGTCCTGACGGAACAGGAATGGGCGGTCCTGGCTATACAATCAAGGGAGAATTTCTTCAGAATGGTTTCCCAAACACATTGAAGCACGAACCGGGCGTGATTTCTATGGCACGTGCCATGCATCCAGATTCGGCAGGTTCCCAGTTCTTTATCATGCATCAGAACTCACCACATTTGGACGGTGCATATGCAGCCTTTGGTAAGATTATTGAAGGTATGGATGTGGTAAATAAGATTGCAGAGACAGCAACTGATTACAGAGACAGACCACTGGAAGACCAGAAGATGAAGAAAGTGGTTGTAGAGACCTTTGGAGAAACTTATCCAGAACCAGAACATGCCTAAAAATGGATTAATAATGAATGACTAGATTAATAAAATAATAAGAAGCAATGTTTTGCGTAAAAAGAATGTGCTGCGGCACATTCTTTTTTTGTCTGGATATATTTAAAAGGTCGTATGTGCCTTTGGGTGTATGTGAAGTTTTTTTTCATATACGTTACTTGCACCAGACCTCTATATGAAGTATAATGTGTAATCAATGGAAAAGTTGAAAAAAGATACAGATTAAGGACAACAATTATGATTAAGACAGACAAATTGGTTTTTGAATATGAAAAACACGATGAAGAAGGCCGTGTGATTGGAACCAGCCGTGCAATCGATGAACTGGATTTGGATATAGAAGCCGGTCAGTTTATTGCTATTCTGGGGCATAACGGTTCTGGTAAATCCACACTGGCAAAGCATATGAATGCAATATTGGTTCCCACAGAAGGAACGATGTGGGTTGACGGAAAGGATACCTCTCTGGAAGAAAATGTGTGGGATGTGCGTCAGAGTGCCGGAATGGTTTTCCAGAACCCGGATAATCAGATTATCGGGTGTGTGGTAGAAGAAGATGTGGGATTCGGACCGGAGAATTTAGGGGTTCCCACAGAAGAAATCTGGCAGAGAGTAGAGGAAAGTCTGAGAAATGTAGGAATGCTTGAGTATCGCACCCATTCTCCGAATAAGCTTTCCGGTGGACAGAAGCAGAGAGTAGCAATTGCAGGTGTCATGGCAATGCGGCCAAAATGCATTGTTCTGGATGAGCCGACAGCCATGCTGGACCCGAATGGAAGGAAAGAAGTACTCCGAAGCGTGCAGGAACTTAGAAAGCGTGAAAATATTACGGTTATTCTGATTACACATTATATGGAAGAAGTGGTAGATGCAGACCGTGTGATTGTGATGGACCACGGACATATCGTAATGCAGGGAACACCAAGAGAAGTGTTTTCCAAGGTTGATGAATTAAAGAAATATCGTCTGGATGTGCCGCAGGTGACGATCCTTGCGGATGAGCTTCGGAAAAGAGGCGTGGACCTTCCGGCAGGAATTTTGAAGAAAGAAGAATTGGTGGATTTATTATGTCGATAAAACTGGAACATGTGAATTACATTTATGGACAAGGGACTGCATATGAGAAACAGGCTTTGAAAGATATCAATTTGGAAATACCACATGGACAGTTTGTGGGAGTTATCGGTCACACGGGCTCTGGAAAATCAACCCTGATTCAGCATTTGAACGGGCTGATGAAAGCAACAAGCGGTGTGGTCTATTTTAATGGAGAAAATATTTACGCAGAAAAATATAATTTGAAAGCACTACGCAGTCAGGTGGGGCTGGTATTCCAGTATCCGGAGCACCAGTTATTTGAGATTGATGTAATGAGTGATGTGTGCTTTGGACCGAAGAATCAAGGCTGCTCAGAAGAAGAATGTAAACAGAGAGCAATGGAGGCTTTGCAGCTTGTGGGTCTTAAAGAAGAATTTTATCATAATTCACCATTTGATTTGTCGGGTGGGCAGAAACGAAGAGTAGCCATTGCCGGTGTACTTGCTATGAAACCGAAGGTACTGATTCTGGATGAGCCAACAGCAGGATTAGACCCGAAGGGCAGAGATGAAATATTAGACCAGATTGCGTATCTGCACAAGTCCTGCGATATGACAGTGATTCTGGTGTCTCACAGTATGGAAGATATTGCAAAATACGTTGACCGGATTATTGTGATGAACCGGGGAAGTATGCTTTTTGATGATGTGCCGAAGAAAGTATTTGAGCATTATCAGGAATTAGAGCAGGTAGGACTTTCTGCACCGCAGGTGACCTATATCATGCATGAACTGCGTGAAAAGGGACTGGAAGTTCCAGTAAATATTACAACAATAGAAGAAGCAACCGATGCGATTGTTGCTGCGCTTGCAAAGAAAAACGAGAAGAGAGGACAATAACATGATTCGAGACATTACGATAGGACAGTATTATCCGTCAAACAGCAAGATTCATCAGTTGGACCCTCGTGTTAAGATTGTTTGTACATTGTTGTACCTGATTTCTTTATTTACATTCAAAAGTATTTTAGGATATTTACTGGCAACGATATTTTTAATAGCAATTATTAAAGTTTCAAAAGTACCATTTAAGTTTATCGTCAAAGGATTAAAACCGATTTTGGTGTTACTGATGATTACGGTACTGTTTAATCTGTTCCTGACTCCGGGGGGAGAGGTTCTGCTGAAAGTGGGATTTCTGAAAGTGACAGAAAAAGGACTTACCAGTGCAGTATATATGGCACTACGATTGATTTATTTAATCATGGGTTCTTCCCTCATGACACTTACAACCACACCAAATTCACTGACGGACGGCATGGAAAGTCTGATGCGCCCGCTAAATAAAATCAATGTACCTGTACATGAAATTGCCATGATGATGTCTATTGCACTCCGGTTCATTCCGATTTTACTGGAAGAGACGGATAAGATTATGAAGGCACAGATTGCAAGAGGAGCAGATTTGGAAAGTGGAAATCTGATTCAGAAAGCAAAGGCGATGATTCCGATTCTTGTGCCGCTTTTCGTGTCAGCGTTCCGAAGAGCCAATGATCTGGCTATGGCGATGGAAGCAAGATGTTACCGGGGCGGTGAAGGGCGAACCAAGATGAAACCGCTCATTTATCAGAGACAGGATTATATGGCATATGGTCTGATGGCATGTTACGTGGTTGTGACCTTTGTAGTCGGCAGATATATTCCATTTAAAATCTGGATTTTCTAAAAACAGATTTTGGAGAGAAGCATGAGAAGAATAAAATTAATTGTTGCGTATGACGGAACGAATTATTGCGGCTGGCAGATTCAGCCCAATGGAATCACGGTAGAAGAAGTATTAAATAAAGCGATTTGTAAACTTACAGGTGAACAAATTGCGGTAATAGGTGCGAGCAGAACAGATTCCGGTGTACATGCCCTTGGAAATGTGGCTGTATTTGACACGGAAAGCCGGATTCCGGCAGAACGCTTTTCCTATGCATTAAATCAAAGACTCCCGGATGATATTGTGATTGTATCGTCAGAAGAAGTTTCGGAAAAGTGGCATCCAAGATACCAGAATAGCAGAAAGGTTTACGAATATCATATTTGTAATGCCAAAGTGCCGATTCCGACGAAACGGTTATATCAGAGCTTTGTCAGTTTTGATTTGGATGTAGATAGAATGAAAGAAGGAGCAGCGTACTTACTCGGTGAACATGATTTCGCAGCGTTTTGCTGTATCCGCACCAATGCAAAATCAACGGTGCGCAGGATTTACCAGTTGGATATTCAGAAGCATGGCGATGAGATTGTGCTCCATATAGAGGGAAATGGGTTCCTGTATAATATGGTGCGTATCATTGCCGGTGTGTTGATTCGTGTAGGCAGAGGCTATTATGAGCCAGAAAAGGTGAAAGAGCTTCTGGAAGGAAAAGAACGCACCAAAGAAGCGATTACCGCACCTGCTCAGGGGCTTTGCCTTGTGGAAATTCGGTATGAATCGGAGCTGCAGACATCAGCAGAATAAAATGTGCAAACTAATCTGATTTCGGACTTGACAAATATTATTAAGATAGTCTAGTATAGATACCAATCGAAGATTTAAAAGCAGTGAAGAGAAGAAGTAACATCTGGAAAGGCTCAGACAGAAAGTAACCGGTTGATGAGAGGTGCAGGAAGAACCAGATGCGAATACATCTTGGAGCTTTGCACCGAACAGGAAGGTTTGCTGTTATAAAAAAGGCGAGACTGGACATCAGTAGGCTGCAACGGAGTGGCGCACGTTATCCCGCTATGCGAATTGCTAATAAGGTCAGCAGTAAGAAGCTGATGAATTAAGGTGGTACCACGAGAATCTCGACCCTCGTCCTTATCGATAGATAAGGTCGGGGGTTTTTATATGTATTTAAGCAGGAGGAAAGAACATGGGAATTTATGAAGAACTTCAGGCGCGTGGCCTGATTGCACAAGTAACAGACGAACCACTGATTCGTGATTTGGTAAATAATGGAAAGGCAACATTTTACATCGGATTTGACCCGACAGCAGACAGCCTTCATGTAGGACATTTCATGGCACTCTGCCTGATGAAACGTCTGCAGGAAGCGGGAAACAGACCAATCGCTTTGATTGGTGGAGGAACCGGAATGATTGGAGACCCATCAGGAAGAAGCGATATGCGTAAAATGATGACACCGGAAACCATTCAGCACAATTGTGACTGTTTTAAGAAACAAATGAGTCGTTTTATTGATTTTTCAGAAGGAAAAGCTCTGATGGTAAATAATGCTGACTGGCTGCTTGACCTTAATTATGTAGAACTTCTGCGTGAAGTAGGAGCACATTTCAGCGTAAACCGTATGTTGACGGCAGAATGCTACAAGCAGAGAATGGAAAAAGGTCTCAGCTTCCTTGAATTTAACTACATGATTATGCAGAGCTACGATTTCTACATGTTATACCAGAAATATGGATGTAATCTTCAATTTGGCGGGGATGACCAGTGGAGTAATATGCTTGGCGGAACCGAACTGATCCGTCGTAAACTTGGAAAGGATGCAAGCGCAATGACTATTACCCTGCTTCTGAATTCAGAAGGAAAGAAAATGGGAAAAACACAGTCTGGTGCAGTATGGCTTGACCCGGAAAAGACTTCTCCATTCGAATTTTACCAGTACTGGAGAAACGTGGCAGATGCAGATGTGCTGAAATGCCTGCGTATGCTTACCTTCCTTCCATTGGAGCAGATTGATGAAATGGATAAATGGGAAGGTGCTCAGTTAAATAATGCAAAAGAAATCCTTGCGTACGAACTGACCAAACTTGTTCACGGGGAAGAAGAGGCAGAAAAAGCACAGAAGAGCGCAAAAGAACTTTTCAGTGCAGGAAATGCTGCAAATATGCCAACTGCAGAACTGGCAGAAGAAGATTTCACAGACGGAAATATTGATATCCTCACTCTTCTTGTAAAGAGCACACTGGTACCATCTAAGTCAGAAGGACGTCGTGCGGTACAGCAGGGCGGTGTGGCTATTGATGGCGAAAAAGTAGAAGACATTGCAACGACATTTACCAAAGCTGATTTTGAAGGAGAAGGAAAAGTCTTAAGAAGAGGAAAGAAGAACTTCAGAAAAATCGTTTTAAAATAAGTAAAATAATTGGAATTTTGAATGAATCGGGAGATGCTGACATGAGTTTTAAAGAAATCAAACCAGAAGAAATCAAAGATAATCCTTTCGATTTGATCGGCAGACAGTGGATGCTGATTAGCGCAGGAAATGAAGAAAAATGCAACACAATGACAGCAAGCTGGGGCGGTCTTGGAGTAATCTGGGGTGAGCCAACGGCAACTGCTTATATCAGACAGACACGCTATACAAAGGAATTTGTAGACAACAGCGATTATTTTACTTTGTCCGTTTTTGATTTTAATAAAGAAACGAGAAAGGCATTGTCTCTTTGTGGAAAAGTATCAGGAAGAGATACAGATAAAATCAAAGATGCCGGACTCACACCATATTATGTGGATGGAACCGTAGGATTTGAAGAAGCAAAAATGATTTTAATTTGCAAGAAAGTCTATGCACAGTACATGGGACCGGAAAACTTCATCTGCAAAGAAAATATCGAAAAATGGTATGGAGATCATGATTTCCATACGATGTATTTAGGACAGATTGTAAAAGTGCTTGTGAAAGAGGACGAAGCATCATGCTAGAAAATAAAACAGTGATTTTGGCATCTGCATCTCCAAGAAGAACAGAACTTCTCGCACAGGCCGGGATTGAACATCAGATTATACCTGCCTTGTGCGAAGAAAAAACCACTGCAACGAAGCCGGATGAGTATGTCATGGAGCTTGCCGAAGGAAAAGCGGCGGATGTGGTAACGCGTTATAAGGGAGAACATCCTGATGAGAATTTCCTTGTGATTGGTTCTGATACCGTGGTATCCGTAGATGGAAAAATATTAGGGAAGCCAAAAACAGAGGAGGAAGCATTTGAAATGCTTTCTTCTCTGCAAAATCATACCCATCAGGTCTATACAGGAGTAGCTGTTATAGACCATGAATCTCAAAAAGAAACAAAAAAAGTCTTTTGTGAACAAAGTGATGTAGAAGTGTATCCAATGACAAGAGAAGAAATCCTTTCTTATGTTAAATCAGGAGATTGTATGGATAAGGCAGGAGCCTATGGAATCCAGGGACATTTTGCTATTTACATCAAAGGAATCCATGGGGATTATAATAATATTGTAGGTCTGCCGATAGCCAGACTGTATCAGGAACTGAAAAATGAACTATAATAATGAAGACACATGGGATCATTTATTAAAAATCAAAACCACCGGCAGGGATGATTCGGAGGCAGACCCCTATCATTATCCATATGAGCCAACACCATACACGGTGCTGGAGCGAATGGCGAACAGCGGATATATTGGTAAGAAAAATGTACTGATTGATTACGGCTGCGGAAAAGGACGAGTGGATTTCTTCTTGTCTTATCAGCTTCGCTGCAAAACGATTGGTGTGGAGTATGATGAACACCTGTATGAAGCAGTTTTGCGAAATAAGAAAGCGGCAATCTCTGGGAGAACGGCTGAATTTGTCCTTGCCAATGCAGAAAATTATGCAGTTCCAACCGATGCAGACTGCTTCTATTTCTTTAATCCATTTTCCATCGAAATTTTAAAACACGTGATGGGAAGAATTCTGGCATCGTATTACGAAAAGGTGCGTGAAATGAAATTATTCTTTTATTATCCTTCGGATGAATATGTTTCGTATCTGATGCAGGTAGACGAATTGGAGTTTGAAGATGAGATTTCATGCAAAGATTTGTTCGAGGGAGAAAATCCAAGAGAGCGGGTATTGATATTCAGTACGCAGAAAATATAGGAATGTATAGAAATGCTAAATTATCAGAATATTCTGAATTGAAGAAATAATAAAAACAGCATTGACAATTCCGGACGGAAGTGGTAAGATACCATTTGTCGTCAGGACAGCCACTTGAGTGTGAGCGATGATGACAAACAAAAATAAAAAAGCTGTTGACAAAGCGGAATGCTTATGGTAATATAAATAAGCTGTCGCTGAGACAGAGACAACGAACTTTGATAACTGAACAATAGACAACAACCTGAAAATTCTAATAAGAGAAATAATTCAGAACAAGGTATTGGATAGAGGAAGTTCGGCTCCGCCGAACGGCTTTCACACTAAGCTCGTGAGAGACCTCGCTAAGTGTTCAATGCCAACCTAAAAAACAGTAAACAGGAACAGAATTGCCAAGCGGTTCTGAACTGGATACAAACGGAGTAGTTCTTCAACCGAGTTGAAGAACGGTTATGTTACTAAGCAGCAAAGCTGCAGGAAACATATATCAACGAGAGTTTGATCCTGGCTCAGGATGAACGCTGGCGGCGTGCCTAACACATGCAAGTCGAACGAAGCTTGATGAATGATTTCTTCGGAATGAATTCTGATATGACTTAGTGGCGGACGGGTGAGTAACACGTGAGCAACCTGCCTTTCAGAGGGGGGTAACGGCTGGAAACGGTCGCTAATACCGCATGAAATGTTTGGATGGCATCATCTGAACATCAAAGATTTATCGCTGAAAGATGGGCTCGCGTCTGATTAGATAGTTGGTGAGGTAACGGCTCACCAAGTCGACGATCAGTAGCCGGACTGAGAGGTTGAACGGCCACATTGGGACTGAGATACGGCCCAGACTCCTACGGGAGGCAGCAGTGGGGAATATTGCACAATGGGGGGAACCCTGATGCAGCAACGCCGCGTGAAGGAAGACGGTTTTCGGATTGTAAACTTCTTTTCTTTGTGAAGAAACAAATGACGGTAGCAAAGGAATAAGCATCGGCTAACTACGTGCCAGCAGCCGCGGTAATACGTAGGATGCAAGCGTTATCCGGATTTACTGGGTGTAAAGGGAGCGCAGGCGGGACTTCAAGTTGGATGTGAAAGGTCAAGGCTTAACCTTGGCACTGCATCCAAAACTGTAGTTCTTGAGTGGAGTAGAGGTAAGCGGAATTCCGAGTGTAGCGGTGAAATGCGTAGATATTCGGAGGAACACCAGTGGCGAAGGCGGCTTACTGGGCTCTAACTGACGCTGAGGCTCGAAAGTGTGGGGAGCAAACAGGATTAGATACCCTGGTAGTCCACACTGTAAACGATGATAGCTAGGTGTGGGGGGTCTGACCCCTTCCGTGCCGGAGTTAACGCAATAAGCTATCCACCTGGGGAGTACGACCGCAAGGTTGAAACTCAAAGGAATTGACGGGGGCCCGCACAAGCAGTGGATTATGTGGTTTAATTCGAAGCAACGCGAAGAACCTTACCAGGTCTTGACATCCAACTAACGAGATAGAGATATGTCAGGTGCCCTTCGGGGAAAGTTGAGACAGGTGGTGCATGGTTGTCGTCAGCTCGTGTCGTGAGATGTTGGGTTAAGTCCCGCAACGAGCGCAACCCCTGCCATTAGTTGCTACGCAAGAGCACTCTAATGGGACCGCTACCGACAAGGTGGAGGAAGGTGGGGACGACGTCAAATCATCATGCCCCTTATGACCTGGGCTACACACGTAATACAATGGCCGTTAACAGAGGGAAGCAATACAGCGATGTGGAGCAAAACCCTAAAAACGGTCTCAGTTCGGACTGTAGGCTGAAACCCGCCTACACGAAGTTGGAATTGCTAGTAATCGCGGATCAGCATGCCGCGGTGAATACGTTCCCGGGCCT
>OIZO01000094.1_pt1 | contig 69354 bp, 69 predicted proteins | sample 1588551 | NCBI WGS metagenome assembly OIZO01 (sample SAMN03283271) | human gut metagenome | biome: human-associated habitat; material: feces | host: Homo sapiens | place: Peru | collected 2012
AGAACCACAGTGATGACATTCATCCATAATAACCATGCCATAAGAATTAAAAAATTCATTAAAGTTCCCTTTACTGTAAATCGAGCCAATCATAGCTACATCAATAATCCCAGTTAATGAATTCTTATTTCCTGTTAAACAACCAATTACACTATCACGTTTCTTTCCTCTTCCACTTTTTGTTTTGTAAGTCGGAGGTTCCTCATCGATAATTAGAAATTTATTTAATTCATTAATCCATTGATCTAATAAGTCTTTTCTTTGAAGAAGAATTAGAGTATTAACCTTCCTTTCTCCAATTAAATATGCACTAATAACGGTCTTTCCAAAAGATGTTGTTGCACTTAAAATGCCATAATCATGTTCAAGCAACGCATTGGCTGCGTCTTGTTGGTCATCATCAAGTTTTCCTTTAAATAAAACTCTTATAGGTCTGCCCTTTTCTCTTTGATCATCGACATCGTATTCAATCTTTGTTTCATTACATTTCTTTATCAATTCTTCTTTTAGACCTCTAGGCAAACAGATATAACCATCAACATCTTTGCCCATATAAATAGAACTCAAATTATAATAATTAGAATAACCCAATCGTTTATTTTTATAGAAAATTGGATTATCAAAAGCCGCTAGACTTCTTATTTGATTTTGAATTCTAGGCATTAAATTAAGTACATCAACGTATACTCCATTGCCTAATACAATATGCAGTTTACCAATAACATCATTTTTATTAAATTCTTGTTTCTTTTTCCAAGGCTTTGGTCTGGTTGAAGCTTCTTTAGTTATTATTCCATTGTGTTCATACAATTCAACTTCCCATTTTTGAATATAATTGTTAATATCTTCTAAACTTAATTTAGATGTCTGATTAAACAATGCATCCCATTGGTTGGGATAAGCATTCCAATTTTCATCAACAAAAGCACTATTACCATTTTTAAGTGCTTGTCCCTGTAGTGGTAATGCAATCAAATTTCCTAAACTATTTGAGGCGTCTTGGCAAGGATACATCCTGTCATAATACTTAAATGTTTTCATATTAACTAAGGACTGTCCCATATCTAGCAACATAAAACCGAATTTACGAGCTAAGGAAGCTGATATTGAATCTTTAAAGAATATCCACAAATGAGCTCCCTTTCCAGATCTAGAACGTTCAACTAAACATTTAATATTATTTTTATCGCAAATAATTCTTAAAGCGTCAACTTCCTTACGCCACTCTTCGTCATCATTTGCATAATCATTTATACTAGAGCCTTTCTCATGATTATCGAAATCAAACACAATAAATTTACATGCTCCATTAGATAATAGAGGATATACACCAATCACATCACTTCCATCTTCTTTATATCCAATCAAATGATTCACTATCGTTTTAACGCTAAGTTTAGACCACTTTACATTCTTGCATTCATCACAAATTATCTTCTCACCTCTTTGTTTAGGACAAAGACTATCGTTCCATCTATTATCACATTGTGGGAAATAGCCACCGTTCTTTCCTCTTTTAGCATATACATCAGTTCTTCCCCAAAACATATAAAAGAAATAGTTTGCTAAGTCATCAGTAATAAAAACTTTGTTAATTCTACCACCTTGGTCTAAATCATATTCTTGAGAATCATCTATCTTTTCCTCAAATAAATTTTCTTCAGAAAAAGGAATGCTAGCTTTTATTAATTTTTCTTTTAATTGTCTATTCTCGATTTGCAATTTTCTTACTAATTCTCTTAAAGTGTCTAAATTCTCTGCTTCGATATTCATGATTGTTACCTATAATTTTATTCTTACAAATATATGATATCTTTACTTTATCATTAATTATTTATTCATCGATAAAAAATACTAATTTTATACAAAATAATGTAGGAATTCTTAAGTTTTATACCAATAAAGATATAGGAGGACGGCATATGACGTACTCTTTAACTTCCTTGGGATTTTATAAGTGGAGAAAAAGTATGGACAAAGAGACAAAGCTATTATTGGCTATGGCTCTAGTTGAGATCATTAGTAGTCTACTAAAGGTCTTGATTTCGTTTATTACCAAGTAACCTAGTAAATACCCCAAGGAAGAGCAAAACCCAGCATAGCCGTGCTGGGTTTTCATTTGGGATCATATAAGTGGATCCTTGTACACACTTATTCTATCACATTTATCCATTAAACTAAAAAGACACCATTATAGTGTCTCTCTAGATACGATATCATCAATAATCTCAATAGCTTCCTTAATCATGCCATCACAATGAAGCTTCTTAACCCCACCATTTTCCTTATTAACTCTCAACAAATCCACACAATTAATAAGACCACCATGATTATCCATAATACGCTTACGAAATTCATTCAATAACAACACATTATTAACACCCTTTAGTCCAAGAACCATAAGGCCACCTGTCACAACACCACAAGTGCCTCCATTTTTCATACCTGAACCAAAATTAAATCCTAAATTGAAAGCTGTATCTTGATCTAAACCCAACTCATCAGCATAAGCACACAATATTGATTGTGCACAATTATAATGAACATCAGGATTATCTCTTAGCTCCATCGCTTTTTCTATATGTTTATTCATAACTACCTCACAAATAATGCCACTAATAAGGCTACCACAATATATACAGGAATATTCATCAAAAAGCTATTAATATGCTTCTTACGATCTTGATAATACTCTTTATTTGAAAGAATTGAAAATCTAATTCTTTTAGTATTAGGCCACCATAACAAACGAATAACCAACAAATCAAATAAATTAACAAGCTCTCCTGCGATTAAAAAGAAGAAAAAAGCATCCATATAGCTTGTAAAAGCTAATTGTTTCTTGAAGATAACCCCAAAGAAACCAAACAAAATCAAATTAATAATCAAATTTGAAATCATTAAAGTTAAAACACTTTTATCATCAGGTGCAATCTTTTTTAAATCATCATCTTTTCTAATAACCTTTTGAACATCACATGAATAACGCTTAAAATTAATCATATTCTTCGCATCACTGCCACTATTCTTATAAGCTAAATAAAACATCAACAGACAAAAGAAGATAACAAATACAATTCTATATTCCATCAAAATAACATCTTACCTTTCACAAACTTATGTACAATACCGCCTTGTAAATCTAACGATAAATAGACAGCTCTTTCAAGTCTTTCCTCTATTGATAAATCCAAAGTTGTCCTCAAGATAGAATCATCTAACACCAACGCATCAAATTCATAATTATCTTTAAAAGCACCAACACTACCAAAGAACTTACCACCACCCATAGTAGCCAAATAAAATGCTTCCTTAAATGATAAAGCCTTAGCATTTTGATTAATCAATCTCCAATATAACTTAGAAACTTCGATTGCCTTAGTCAAAGTTTGAAACATCGACTCACTTGTGCCACCCGCTACGTCACTACCTAAACCTAGATTTAAATCTAAATCCAAGTATTTTCTCATAGGCGCAATACCACTAGAAACATTCATATTACTAGAAGGACAATGAACCGCAAAGATGCCCCTATCCTTCATCATCTTTAATTCCTCATCACAAGAATAGATACAATGAGCCATAATTACCGGATAAGTTCCATTTTCATTTTCACCAAACAACTTATACTCATCATAAGCATCACCATAAAAACGACTATTAGGACACAATTTCTTAACAAGCTCAATCTCACCTAAATTCTCTGAAATATGTGATTGTAAAGGAAGCTTATAATCCCTTACCAATTCACCTAACTTATACATTAAATCATCAGTGCAACTTGGAATAAAACGAGGTGTAATAATGGGATAAGTATTCTTAAATCTATTATTTACATCATTCAACCATCTAACAGTATCTTCATATGAATTAGTCTCTACCAAAGGATATGGTGCATCCCTATCCATATTAACCTTACCTACATAAGAAACAAGACCACTTTCTTCTAGCATTTCCATAAGTAAAGTAGTAGCCTCTACATGCCTTGACGCAAATATTGAAAGTCTAGTCGTAGCACTCTTTAAAATATTATCGACAAATATTTCATATGCCTTCTTACTATAATCTAAATCTGCAAACTTAGCTTCTTCCACAAAAGCCTCATACTTTAACCAATCTAACAATTCATAGTCCATACCCAAACCTCTATAAGCATATTGAGGTGCATGAATATGTAAATCAATCATTCCTGGAATAATTAATTTATTTGAATAATCTAACAATTCATAAGTTTCATATTCAGAAGGTAACTTTTCAAATACTCCCTTACAATATCCATCCTCACAAACTAAATAACCATCCAAGGTATTTAATTTATCCTTATCTTCGCTATAGGCGATACAACCTTTTAATACATAATTTTTCATAACACAATTATGACATAAAAAGTGGCCTATATATACATATAGACCACCTTATGCCAAACAGCAAGCGCTTAACTAATCAATATCGTCATCCTTTAAGTCTTTAGCTGCAGCAGCGATAACCTTCTCAGCCACACTATTAGGAGCAGGTTCATAACGATCAAAGTCAATTACATAAGTACCTCTACCCTTAGTCATAGAACGAAGCTCAGTCGCATACTTAAGCATCTCAGCCATAGGAACATCAGCATCAATAGTTGTATAACCATCATCAGTATGACCTGTATCCATAATCATACCTCTACGCTTATTAAAATCACCAATTAGATCACCAACATACTTCTCAGGAGTAACCACATGAACCTTACCAATTGGCTCAAGAATCATTGGATTAGCCTTAGGAATACCATTCTTAAATGCTAACTTAGCAGCAGCTTCAAATGAATTAGGCTTAGAATCAACTGGATGATAAGAACCATCATACAATGTAGCCTTAACATTAACTACCTTACAACCTGCTAAAGGACCCTTAGCCATACAAGCTCTTAAACCAGCTTCAACGCTTGGGAAGAAGTTCTTAGGAACAGCGCCACCGAATACTTCCTCAGCAAATACTAGATCTTCTTCATCTGGATTGTATTCAAAACGAACCCAAACATCACCAAATTGACCAGCACCACCATTTTGTTTCTTATACTTACCTTGAACCTCAGACTTACCTCTGATTGTTTCACGATATTGAACCTTAGGCTCCTTCAAGTTAATCTCAACCTTATAACGATTCTTTAGCTTATTAACAACAACATCCAATTGTTGATCACCAACACAATACAATACTTGCTCACCTGTCTCTGCGTTTCTTACAAGATTAATTGACTTATCTTCAATCAAAATCTTCTTTAGCGCATCAGACATCTTATCTTCATCATCCTTGGTCTTAGGAGAAATAGCCATACCCAACATTGGACGAGGATATTCGATTGGTGGATACTTAACAACAAAATCCTTAGTACATAAAGTATCACAAGTCTCTGTTTGAGATAACTTAGTAAGCGCAACAATATCACCACAGTACGCCTTATCAACAGTTTGTTGTTTCTTACCACACATCACATATAAAGCACCTGCTTTTTCACTTACATCTTTATTCGCATTATATAAAGGAGTAGATAATGACAAAGAACCAGACATAATCTTCAAATAAGAAATCTTGCCAACAAATGGGTCAACCACAGTCTTAAATACTCTACCAGTAAATGGAGCATCATCCTTAGTCTCTACGGTTTTACCATCAACCTCGATAGTACCCTTTTCACAATGAACTGGTGCAAAGTTGCAAATAAAGCTTAATACCTCACCAACACCATAACCAGAAATAGCACAGCTACCTAAAATTGGCTTAATTTCATTATTTCTTAAAGCTTGTTTCAAACCAAACTTCTTCTCTTCCTTAGTGAAAGTCTCACCCGCAAAGAACTTTTCCATCATCTCATCATTAGCAGAAGCAACAACTTCCATGATTTCGTTATAATATGGATCATTTTCTTCGTAGATTGTATTTCTAACACCAATCATCTTATTGCCATCCATCTCAGGAATCAAGAAAGGAACAGCGCCTCTACCATAGACATCTGTTAAACTCTTAGCGATTTCTTCAAACTTAATACCCTCATCAGCATTATTGATTAAGAAACAAATTGGAATACCAAGTTTAATAGCTAAGTTAGCAGCTTTTTCAGTACCTGATTGTTGTCCTTCTTTACCTGAAACGAAAATCAAAGCTAAGTCTGCAACACTAGCACCAGATACCATATCACCTTCATAATCTAGATATCCTGGTGTATCAATAAAGTTAATCTTTCTACCCTTCCATTGAATAGGAGCGATAGATGAATAAACTGACAAACCTCTTTTAGCTTCTTCAGGATCATAGTCCATTGCCAAAGAACCATCAGAACTATTACCCATTCTATCGATTTCATTAGTTAACAATAAAGCACTTTCAATGAAAGTAGACTTGCCACTACCAGCGTGACCTAATAACACAACATTACGAATGTCTTTTCCTTCATATTCAATCATACTAGATCACACTCTCCAATTCTTGAGGTACACCGTTTCTGAAATAATCTCTACAAGTCTTACCATTAATATCCTTAGCTTCTTTATCAGCACCCTTATTAACTAAATAAACAACTTCATCAACATTACCTTGGTAGCAAGCTCTCATAAGCGCGTTACAACCCTTATTATCTTGAGCATTCACATTAGCACCCTTATTTAGTAGTAAATGAACAGTCTCCACCTTGCCAGCATTAATTGCGTCGATTAAAGCAGTTCTACCCTCTTCATCCTTAACCTCTAAATCAGCACCATTATCAATCAAATATTCAACAACATCAGTTCTACCTTCATAACTAGCTCTGATTAATGCACTTCTTTGTTTATTATCTCTCGCATTAACATTAGCTCCAGCCTCAACTAGCATCTTAACGATAGCTAAATGGCCCTTCTTAGCAGCACCCATTAAAGCAGTCTTGTTTTCAACATCTCTACTTCTTACATCAGCACCCTTTTCAAGTAAGTAAGCAACCACATTATCATAACCTCTCTTACTTGCTCTAGCTAGTGCAGATCTGCCTTCAGTGTTAGTAGTCTCAACGTCAGCACCCTCTTCCACTAACTTCTTGACTAAGTCTAAGTTTCCTTCCTTTACTGCAGCGTAGAAATTCTTGTTTAATTCTTGTGTCATTGTTTTATCCTCCTTTTGATAAAAAAAGTGAACGCAAGCGCACGTTCACTATAAAGAATTAATTTTACACAATACAACACCTGGGGCACTTACCCCAACTACTTTATTTAGTCCTTTTATTGCATTGTATACTTTCATAATCTTTTACCTTGATTTCATTATAAGAAGTAAAAATCATAACTACAAGGATATTTCTTAAAATACTTTTCAAAAAATGTAACCGTTTTCATTTTTGACAAAAGAAATTAAAAATCTCTAGACAAACTAGAGATTATATGATTACATTTGTGGACCTAAATACTCACTATCGCCCAAACCCAAAATCATAATAAAGATTGGTTGGAAAAACAATAGGCCTAAACCAAAGGCTGTACCCTTGCCATATGCTCTTGCAAGTTTATTAGTAAATACAAGTTCAATACCAAACACGATAATTCCACACAATATCGCAAAGAAACTCTTTCTACCAGTTTCATCATTTGGTTTATTAAAGAAATTCAAAATGAAATAAGCCCAGAAAGCATATTGATCCCATGCCATCTTAAACAATTGATACTCGTTAAACAAAGGAATAAAAGCCCACCATCCTGGCTTATTAGCCTTAGTAAACATCATGTATGAACCAATCGCATATAAAACATAATATAGAAGGCCAATCACAAGAACAGTTGCTGTGCTGACAACCAAACCTAAGGCACCAAGTAATGCATACATAATCAAAATATAGATAAATAACATAAGTATTACCTCCCTAAAAAATATTATATACTAATAAATTTCCTTAATTAAAGTATTATACTCAGGCATATGTAAGCTTAAAATCTCATGAAACCTCTTAGAATGATTAGGAATAATAAAATGTAACATTTCATGCCACAAAACAGCCTCTAAATACTTATCATCAAAATGAATAAGCTTCTCATTAATAGTAATCAAATTCTTCTTAGGATAATTAATTCCCCAAGCTGACTTCAATATTCTAAATTTATAATTAGGATTTAAACGATAACCATAATCATTAATAATATCTAAATACTTGCCTTCTTTTTCCTTAATTAAAGACAGCAACTTCTTAGAACCCTCTTTATAAAAAGTCTTTAAAACATCTTCCATATCACTCTTACTAGAATAAATAGTAAGTTCATCACCATTAATACTAACCCTACTTCTACCCTGTACAACATTTAAATGATATTTCTTACCAAGATAATAGATATGATCATCGACTACAAGTTTCGAGTCTGACTTCTTCTCAACAACCTTAAGAATCCATTCTTCCTTATTCTTAATAAACTTTAACACATCATCATTAGACACCCATTTAGGGCATGTAACTTCTAACACTTCGTTTCTTATCCTAAGATAAATATTCTTCATATTCTTACGAGTTACTTTTAACTCAAAATATCTTTCACCAACTTTAACCATATATCTATAATAGTATAAGAGGTGCGAATATGAACATAAGTCTTTTAGAACCAATCGGAATAAGTGAACAAGAAATAGAAAAATTAAGTAAACCCCTTATTGAAATGGGACACAACTTCACTTACTACAACACAAAAACAACAGATATAAATGAACTAATCAAACGAAGCAAGGATCAAGATATTGTAATGATTGCCAACAATCCTTATCCTAAAGAAGTTATCCTACAAGCTAACAAATTAAAACTAATTTCGGTGGCTTTTGCAGGTATCGATCATGTAGATTTAAAGGCTTGTAAAGAAAGAAACATCGAAGTTTTAAACTGTCCTAACTATTCTAATGTTGCGGTTAGTGAACTAGTAATCGGTTTAACACTAAATCTATTAAGAAAGATCAATGAAGCTGACTTGGCAACTAGAAATTGCCAAACAAACGCTTCTTTAATTGGCGAAGAACTAGAAAACAAGACAGTAGGAATTATAGGTTTAGGTAAGATTGGAAATAAAACAGCTAATCTTTTTAACGCCTTTGGCTGTAATGTTTTAGGCTACCAAAGAAGCACTATTAATAATCCTAATGTTACTCAAGTAACAATAGATGAACTATTAGCACAAAGTGATATCATCTCTTTACATATCCCAAGTAATGAAGAAACATATCATTTTATCGATGATGAAAAGATCAATAAGATGAAAAGAAATGCTATCTTAATTAACTGTGCAAGAGGTGCTGTAGTCGATAATATAGCCTTAGCTAAAGCCTTAAATGAAGAAAGAATAAAAGGAGCTGGTATTGATGTATTCGACTATGAACCACCTTTAAATGCTGATTATCCATTATTAAATGCCAAGAACACAATCCTTACGCCTCATGTAGCCTACTATACTAAGGAAGCTATGATTAAAAGAGCTAATATTGAATTTAATAATGTGATCAATTATCTAAAGAAACAATAGAAATTAAAAGAGAGTCCCATCAATTTGGAACTCTCTATATTTTTAATCATATGGGGCGATTGATGGGACTCGAACCCACGAATGCCAGAGCCACAATCTGGTGTGTTAACCAACTTCACCACAACCGCCACATGCTCATTTATAATACACTTTTATAATACAAATGTAAATAGGAAATTGCACAAAAGCTCAACACCCAATACAAAAGCCTAACCATTATAGTTAGACTTCTGTATCAGATTTTGTATCCAAATTCTTAGCCTTAGAATGTTTTAAACCAAAATAACCAATAGCAGAAGTAGTCAAAGCACCAACACAATCAATAATCAAATCATCCATCGTATCTCTTAAAGCCTCTCTACCAATCAAATTGGTACCATCCTCAAGTCTAAACTTTTGCATATTCAAATGTAAAATACCATCAAATGAGAACTCATATATTTCCCATAAGACACCAATTGAAACCGCAAAACAGAAAGCGAACAACGCTACAAAGAAAGGAGATAACTTCAACTCTTCCTCATCAGCCGTCTTATTTAAAACGTTAACGATATCAAAACCTAAAGAACCAAGCATACCCGCAGAGAAGGCGTGTAAGATTGTATCCCAATGTTCAAATCTATAATAGAAAGATCTAACCTCACCCAAGACAATAGCTGCATATAAGAAAATCAAATATGCGATGATTGTATTAGTTGGAATAGTAATATTAAACTTCTTCTTGATGAAACTTGGAAGATTCATGGCAAAAATGCCAAGAATACACTGCAACAACATCAACACATAATCACTCTTTTGTCTAAATAATGTATCAACTTCCTCACTAGGTGCATAGACAATCATACAAATTGAATAGATGATTGAAAGAATAAAGCCTAATAAGACAAAGTAGTAAAGATTCTTACCCTTCTTAATTTTCTTCATAAATTGAATAATACTCCTCTATATAATCCTCTAACTGATCCTTTTCTTCTTCAGTCATAGTACGTTTATCAGCATCGTGTCCATCAACAGTACCTACATGATAATAAACTATTTCACCTTTTCTTACAAACATCAGCGTTGGAACATAGACTTTCTTATCCTCGCCCAAGAAATCATAAACATAATCATAAAAAGCTTTAAACTCAGGATAATTAAATTCACCATCATCATTTGTATAACGATAATCATGATCTCTTTCACCATCTGGTCTAACATTAAAAGAATATGTCATATTTAATAATCTTTGATCATCCTCAACTACATCAGACACAACAGGGCCAAGTTGTTTACACCAAGGACACTTATCAAAATACATATACAAGACAAAACTTTCCTTATTATCAATTTTCTTATAAAGCTCATCTAAAGTAATTTGATTCTTCGCAATCAAATAATCAACACTTGTATCATCATCACAATCCGAATCTAAACTACAGGCATTATTACCACCGCCCACATTATCATCATCTTCAACATCTTGTTTACAAGCAGTCAAACTAAACAACAATATTAGCACCAAAAATAACTTATTCATCTTGCCTCCTTTATTCTAGCTGGAATACCAACCGCAACATGATTGTTTGGAACATCCTGCAAGACTATCGCATTAGCCCCAACCTTCACATTATCACCAAGTTCTATATTACCCAAGACCTTAGCACCAGCACCAATCTCTACATTATTGCCAATTGTAGGATGACGCTTACCAACAGAATTACCCCTGCCTCCAAGTGTAACTCCATGATACATTTTAACATCATCTTTAATAATTGTCGTTTCCCCAATTACCACACCCATTCCATGGTCTATAAACAAACCCCTACCAATAGTAGCTCCAGGATGAATTTCAATACCTGTAAAAAACCTAGTAATTTGTGAAATTAGTCTAGCTAAGAAGTATAGATGAAGATTATTCAAGAAATGTGCAATCCTATAAAAGAAGATGGCATGAATCGAAGGATACAACAAAATTATTGAAAGTGTATTCCTTGCGGCAGGATCGCTTTTCTTAATATTCTCTACTTGCCTTTTTAAATCTCTAAAAATCATCTTAATCAAACAAATTTAGTGATAAATAACGATTACCGCCATCAGGTAAAATTACCACTATATTCTTACCCCTATTCTCTTCTTCCTTAGCTAATAAACTAGCCGCATATAAAGCCGCACCACTTGATACACCCACAAAGATTCCCTCTAGCTTAGCTAAATTCTTTAACGTATCATAAGCCTCTTCAGTTTTAACCGTAACAACCCTATCATAAACATCCCTGTCCAATGTATCAGGCACAAAACCAGCACCAATACCCTGAAGCTTATGAGGACCACTTGTTCCCTTAGTCAATACTGGCGAATCAAAAGGTTCTACACCAACTATCTCAACATTTTCATTTTGTTCCTTAAGATACTTACCAATACCAGTAATAGTGCCACCTGTTCCAATACCAGCCACCGTAATATCTACCTTACCATCAGTGTCTTCATAAATCTCAGGACCTGTAGTCTTATAGTGAGCTAAAGGATTAGCACTATTTTCAAATTGACCTGCAATAATTGAATTAGCTATGCTTGCATGTAATTCATTAGCCTTATCAATAGCACCCTGCATACCCTTTTTGCCATCAGTCAAAATAACCTCAGCACCATAAGCCCTCATTAGATCAATTCTTTCCTTAGACATCGTATCAGGCAATGTTATGATCAAACGATAACCCTTATAAGCACAAATCATAGATAAACCAATACCTGTATTACCGCTTGTTGGTTCAATAATCGTAGAACCCTTCTTTAATAAACCTCTTTCTTCATAATCTTCAATAATAGATAAAGCTACTCTATCTTTAATAGAACCTGCTGGATTTAAATATTCAAGTTTAGCGATAATATTAGCCTTAGCCCCTACTAATTCTTCATATTTCTTAAGTTCCACCAACGGTGTCTTACCGATTAATTCTGTAATATTTTGTTTAATCATACAAACCTCCTAATAAACAAAAAGAGATCTTCTTATCGAAAATCCCTAATATAAAACATAAATTAAAAAAGTCGACAAGAAAATTGTTATATTTGCATATACTCCTTACAACAACAACAATTTCTAGTCAACATATAATTCATGTAATTAATATAACACTATTTTTATAAAATGTGTAAATTACTCTTCAGGACTAACCTTATCTAGTAAACCACTTTCTTTAAGTCTTGGATATAATGCCAAATAGATTAAAGACGCAATAATTATAGCCAATACCGCATTGACAAAAGTAGTCACAAACTTCGCAAAAGCTAAATAAGTAATCGCCTTTTGAGCATTCTTTAAAATAATCAAATAATAAACATAAGAAAATAAAGGCTCACCAAGACAATTGAAAATCATACCGAAGGTACAAGATTTAAAGACAGCAACTCTTAAATCCTTACCACTTTTCTTATTAATCTTATAAACCCTATGGGCAAAATAACCAGTAACTAAACCAATACCCATCTTCAAAACAAGAGTTTTAGGAGCTACTGCGATATAAACAGGATCTAAGATATCACCAATACCCATACCAATAGCTCCTGCAAGTCCTCCTGGTAAACCACCCAACAACAAAGCAGCTAGCACGCAGAAAGTATTTCCTAAATGGAAAGAAGTATAACCAACAGGAGTTGGAATCTTAATTTGTAGGAAGGTAAAAGCTACATAACATAAGGCCGCCATTAGACCAACCATTGATATTTTTAACACTGAATTCTTTTTCATAATCATCACCTCAATAGGAAGTATATAATAGTGTTGGTTATATAGAAATAACCAGTTTTGAATATTTTAATAAGACCAGATGAAAAAGATATTATATTTAGAAATCTATGAATATGTAATCGATAAAATCAAACACAAACAGTGGCTACCAAACTTTAAAATACCCTCAAAAAGAAAACTAAGTGAAGCCTTTAATGTTTCGCTAATCACAGTAGCCACTGCTCTAGAGCAATTAGAAAGTGAAGGCTACATCTATAGTAAAGAAAGAGTTGGCTACTTTGTATCCGATATTGACATCCTCACAAAACATGAAATAAGAAACGATATACTCATCGAACAAAAAAATGATGAATATATCTTTGACTTTAGAAACAACAATGGCGATATCTTGAACTTCCCGTTTTCTAATTGGCAAAAGATAGAACGTAAAATCTTGAATGACAACAAAGAATTATTATTTAATAAACCTCAAAGTTTTGGTGAACAGCCCTTAAGAAAAGCGATAGCCAATTATCTTAATAATAACTTGGCAATGAATGTTTCCTATAAACAAGTAATCATCACCTCAGGAAGTGATAATTCCTATAATAATCTAATCAATTTCTTTGGTAGAAAGATAAAATATGGACTAGAAGATCCCGGTTACCAAAATATTTCTTCAATCTATAAATTAAATGATCTTAAATATAAATACATTAAATTAGATGAAAATGGTATTAACATCTCTGAATTAAAGAAATCAAAGGTTGATATCGTCCATGTATCAACCAATCACCACTATCCAAGTGGTATCGTTATGCCCATATCTAGACGCTATGAACTGATTAAGTGGGTCAAAGATAATGATTCTATTATTATTGAAGATGATTACGATGTTGAATTAAGACTCAAGGGCAAACTAATCAACCCTCTATTCACCTTAGATGATAATAATATTGTCTATTTAAACACCTTCTCATTAACTCTTAATCCTGGTTTTAGAATAGCCTATATGGTACTTCCTAAAAGACTTGCTAATGAATACGAAAACAAGATGTCTACTTTTAAATGTAATGTCTCAAAGTTAGAACAATTAATTCTAGCCGAATTTATAAGTTCGGGTGCTTACGAAAGATATTTAAATAAGAAAAAGAAAAGATATCAGGATATTAGGAATGCTTTTGTCGATAAGATAAGTATACTAAGTAACAAACACAATCTCATTCTAAAAGAAGCAGACTTAGGATTACATGTACTAATTACCTATCCTTATAAGGTAAGTGATGAAAAAGTACTTGAAATTGCTAAAACATTAAAGATAAAGATATATCCTTTATCTCATTTCATGCATGAAAAGAAAGATACTCATACCCTGATTGTCAATTATTCTTGTTTCAACAAGGATAATATCGAAAAAGGCATAAGTATCTTAGAACAATTATTCGAAAGTATAGAAAAAGTTTGATTTAATTCAATCAAGCTTTTAATTTGATTTATTTGCTTAAGTATTCGTCAATTGACTTAGCAGCCAACTTACCAGCACCCATAGCTGAGATAACTGTTGCAGCACCTGTAACAGCATCACCACCAGCATAAACCTTATCCTTAGTAGTCTTACCGCCATCATCAACGATGATACCACCCTTCTTAGTAACTTCTAGACCACTAGTAGTTGACTTAATTAGAGGGTTAGGAGAAGTACCGATAGAAATAACTACAGTATCAACTTCTAATTCAAATTCAGAACCAGGAATCTCAATTGGTCTTCTTCTACCACTCGCATCAGGTTCACCAAGTTCCATCTTAATGCACTTGATACCAGTAACGAAGTTATTCTTAGGATCACGAGGATCATCAGGATTATGATAACCAAGGATTTCAACTGGATTATTCAATAATTTGAAGTCGATACCCTCTTCCATAGCATGTTCAACTTCTTCTTTTCTAGCAGGAAGTTCTTCTAAAGATCTTCTATAAATTACATAAACCTTTTCAGCACCAAGTCTTAAAGCGGTTCTGGCAGCATCCATCGCAACGTTACCACCACCAACGATTGCAACCTTGCCACCCTTCATAATAGGAGTAACAGGATCACTCTCATAAGCCTTCATAAGATTTGATCTAGTTAAGAATTCATTTGCAGAATAAACACCATTTAAAGATTCACCTGGAATATTCATAAATGAAGGAAGACCAGCACCAGAACCAATATATACAGCTTCATATTCTTCTAATAATTCATCAACAGTAATTGACTTACCAATAACTACGTTAGTATCAACAGTAACACCTAACTTCTTTAAGTTATCAACTTCCTTAGAAACAATTGACTTAGGAAGTCTGAACTCAGGAATACCATAAACAAGAACACCACCAGCAGTATGTAAAGCTTCGAAAATTGTTACTTCATAACCCTTCTTAGCTAAGTCACCAGCACAAGTTAAACCACTAGGACCAGAACCAACAACCGCAACTCTATGACCATTAGAAGCAGGTTTTACAACCTCATGATCATGAGCTAAATGATAATCAGCAATAAATCTTTCAAGTCTACCGATACCAACAGGTTCACCCTTGATACCTCTAACACACTTAGATTCACATTGAGTTTCTTGTGGACAAACTCTACCACAAACTGCAGGTAAAGAAGATGATAATGAAATTACATTATAAGCACCTTCATAATCCTTTTCCTTAATCTTAGTAATGAATTCAGGAATATGGATATTTACAGGACAACCCTCAACACATCTAGGATTACGACAATTTAAACATCTTTCAGCTTCATCAAGAGCGATTTCTTCAGTATAACCCAAAGCAACTTCCTTAAAGTTATGACCTCTTTCAATAGGGTCTTGAATAGGCATTGGATTCTTTTCTAATTTCATATTAGGCATAATTACTAAGCTCCCTTCTTAAATAAGTTACATGCTTCATCATATTTGTGTCTTTCAAAAGTAGAATACATTCTACCTCTACTCATAGCCTCATCAAAATCAATTTCATAACCATTGAAATCTGGACCATCAACACATGCAAACTTAGTAACCTTCTTACCATCAATATTTAAAGTTAAACGGCAACCACCGCACATACCAGTACCATCAATCATGATAGGATTCATTGAACAATCAACTGGTACATTGAATTCCTTACAAGTAATTACTACAAACTTCATCATGATAAGTGGTCCAATTGTAATAACTTTATCAAAATGCTTACCAGCATCTAACATTTCCTTCAAAGGAACTGTTACATTACCCTGACGTGCATAAGAACCATCATCAGTCATAACGATCAATTCATTAGATACAGCCTTAAATTCATCTTCAAGAATCAATAAGTCCTTGTTTCTAAAACCGATAATACTAGTAACGTTGCAACCAGCTTCCTTTAAAGCCTTTGCAACTGGTAAAGCGATAGCACAGCCTACACCACCGCCGACAACACATACATCCTTCAATCCTTCAACCTCAGTTGGAACACCTAAAGGACCCACAAAGTCAGTCAACTCTTCGCCAACCTTCTTTTGATCAAGCTCTAAAGTAGTAGCTCCAACGATTTGATAAATGATTGTAACAGCACCAGTTTCTGGATTACTGTCCGCAATTGTTAGAGGGATTCTCTCACCTGTTTCACTTACTCTTAAAATAATAAATTGGCCAGCCTTAGCCTTCTTAGCTACAAATGGTGCCTCTACTGTCATTCTTGATACAGTAGGATTAAGTGAATCTTTTGCTAAAATCTTATACATTTGTTTCTCCTATTGCATATATATGCTTTTTTGAGTACTTACTCAAAAATTCACATTTCTATTCTATCACCTAATAGGTCTTTTGTTTATAAAGCCTTCATGATTTTATCAATCAAATCAAAGGCCTTGGCACTAGCCTTAGACACATTTTCCACAAACATTTGACCATCACCATCAATCGTATCTGAGATACATTTAATTGATAAAACTCTTACATTATTTAACATACAAGTTCTAGTAATACCAGCAATTTCCATATCGCAAATTACACAATCAAGCTTCGCTAAATTATTCTTATCTTCTAACCTTTCGATAAAACGATCACCACTAGCACAGTTACAAATTCTTAAATCAGGCTTAATACTAAAAGCCAAAGTAATCAAATCATTATCCAAAGGTAAAGCCACACTATCCACATCTAAGTATTGATGAGGCAAGACATCATCAATACAAGATGTATCAAAATCATGATTGATTGCACCCTTTACTACAAACAAATCAGATACAGCAAGTCCTTCCACTAAAGCACCAGTAACACCATAATTTAACATGATCTCCACTTCGAACATATCAATCAAAAATTGACAAGCACTAGCTGCATCAATCTGTCCACAACCTGACTTAATAACATATAATTCATTATCATTAATCTTAGTCTTATAGACTACTCTGTTTTTTACACAAAGCGTTTCCACTTCGTAATTGCTTTCAAGGAAACTCTTTAATTCCTTTTCAATCGCAATAATCATTCCAATTTTCATAAATTTAAATACCTCGAACAAATTATACTTCTTAGCGTTATAATTTTAAACATGGACCAAAGTTATTTTAGGCAAGGCCTTAAAGACGGTTTACCTATTGGATTTGGATATTTTGCAGTTGCCTTCTCATTAGGTGTTTTTGCGGGTAACGTAGGAATCAAACCCATACAAGGACTTATCGCATCACTTTTGACAAACGCCTCAGCAGGCGAATATGCAGGCTTTATGGTAATAGCAACTAATGCTACCTATATACACATGATAATAATGACTATCATTGCCTCTTTAAGATATCTATTAATGTCTGCTGTCTTATCTCAAAGATGTGATGAAAACATCACATTACTGCATAGACTTATTTTAAGTTTCTATATCACTGATGAAATCTTTGCGATCACTGTAGCTAAAAGTAAAAAGATTATACCTGAATACACCTTTGGCGCAATACTACCTGCTACAACACTATGGGGCTTAGGAACTCTATGTGGTATCTTAGCCGGTAATATCCTACCAGATAGAATCATATCAGGCTTATCGGTAGCTTTATATGGCATGTTTATCGCCATAATCATTCCACCTTGTAAAGAAGACAAAGCTGTTAAAATAGCCGTTATGACATCATTTATATTAAGCTTTTTAAGCACATATTATTTACCAATCTTAAAAAACTTAGATAGTGGTTCAAGAACCATCATCCTAACAATATTAGTATCACTAACAGTAGCTAAAATAGCGCCAAGAGGACAAGAAGATGCATAATACCTGGATCTATATTTTTATCATGGTTCTTACAACTTTTATCATAAGAGCAATTCCTATGTTACTAATAAGAAAAGAGATTACAAATCCCTTTCTTAAATCATTTTTATATTATGTCCCTTATGTAACTCTAGCTGTAATGACTTTCCCGGCTATTATCGAAGCTACCAATTCTCCTATTGCAGGAGCTATTTCGTTAGTTGTTGGTATCATCGCTTCAATTAAAGGCATGAAACTAATGGGTGTAGCTTCAATGTGTGTTATAACAGTTCTAATTGTTGAACTATTTATTTAATTGTCTTAACTACATGATTTAAAAGAATCGAAGTAGTCAAAGCACCAACCCCACCAGGTACTGGGGTAATATTCTTAACAAGTGGTTCCACCTCATCAAACAAGACATCACCACACAATTTATGTTTAGCCTCATTATAATTTAAGCCAACATCAATAATGGTTTGCTTACTATTAACATAATCCTTAGTCACTGATTCCATCTTACCTGTTGCGCAAATCAAGATATCAGCTTCTCTACATATCTTTTCAACGTCAAGGCTTTTACTATGCACAATCGTAACCGTTGCGTTTTCTTTTAGTAACATCATACTAACAGGCTTACCAATAACAGCAGATCTACCAAGTACCACAACCTTTTTACCACTTAATTCGATATTGTAATATTTCAAGATTCTCATCACCGATTCAGCCGTACATGGTTTAAAGGCCTCGTCATTATCTAAAAAACAAGATGCTAAAGACAAATCTAAACAAGCATCAACATCCTTTTTGATAGATAAGTATTTATTAATATCTCTTTCATCAAATGGTAATGGTCTAAAGATTAAGATTGCATCTACATTTTCATTGTTGTTTACTTTATCTAACGTATTATAAAAAAATTCACTAGCTACATCGGGCTCGAAGTTAAATTCTCTAACTTCAATTCCAAGCTTCTCACACTTCTTAAAAATTCCTCTTTCATAAGAAGAATCATTATTCTTATTTCCTACTTTAAATAAAGCTAAAGTAAGCTTTTTATCGCCCTTTAAAAGAAGGCTTTCTTCATCAATAGCCTTAGCTACCTCTTTACCACTTAATATATTTGCCATTCTATATTCTTTCTAAAACATCATTATATGTTTGATTTGCCAAAACTGAATACTTAACAAGCATCTTTTCACTCAATTGTTCAAGATTAGTCGCATATTCCTTATCTTTCATAAGCCTTGTGTTAACTAAAACATTTAAATAAGCACCTCTTAAAGTGCCTAAAGCCAAAGACACTGAAGTACCCACATCCGATACCATAATCTTTGAAGTAATATCCTTTAAAATACTATCAAGTTCAATTACCCTAGCACTATATTTCATAATAGACAAAGGCGGAATTGCCGCATCCTGTAAACACTTTTCCAATTTAATCATATATTCGGGATCAGACTTATCCATAGAATAACATCTACTCAAAGGATAAAAAGCCTTAGCATCATCATTGATTGCCTCCAGCAACTTCTCACTCAAGTTTTTTAATTCAATAGATATTTCCCTCAATTGTTCCTCATATTCAAGATACTTCTTCTTACCATAAGTAAGCTCAATAGCCATATTGGCTAAAGAAGCAGATAAGGCTCCAACTAAAGCACTGGCACTGCCACCACCTGGAATAGATTCTTTTGAGGCTAAATTAGAATTGAACTCATAAATTGTCTTTTTATACATATTTCAATTCTAGCAAAAAGAAGACTAGTTGTCTTCTTTTATACTTTTTTCGATAGCTGCATTACCTGCATCATATCCTAAATTATCATAAAGAGAATATAGTTCGGTACTTACTAAGTGGAACTCACCGTTATCATATATTAAACGATAAGAATTGCCATAATTATCCCAAACAGTTACATCGGTATCTTTATCCTTAGCCAACTTGATGAAATCATCAAACTTCAAGGCATTCATGCCATAATTTGAAGTAATACCATCTTTATTATCATTATAAGTAATGATAAAAGGATGATAGTACTCATAATAATCAGTCTTTAGATAATTATCAAGGATATAATCACGATAAGATTCCATCATATCAATTAGTTCGTGATTCTTAGTTGAAGTAACCACCGACAAACTAAAGGAACCAGATTCCATATAAGACTTATCCTCATCATTTAGACTCTTAAAGAAATCATAATATTCAGATTCATTATCGTCGCCGATATAGCCAGAATAATAATCATAGGTCATCTTATCATAATCAAATTTATATATTCTAGATAAGCCAAAGCCATTAGTCTTTTCACAGCTATAGTTAAAACCTAATGACAAAATAACACCACCTACAAACAACAATACTTGTAGCTTAGATAAACTAAACTTTCTCTTATATACAAAGTTTCCTATAAAGTAAGCTGCAAATAATAAGGCATACAAGATAACAGTTCCATAGACATCATTAATGATTCTACCTGAAGCGATTATAAATAAACAGATGATTGTATAGAAACTAATAATAAACGGATAGGCAAAGAAACCATCAGAATAATTACCAGCTCTTTCTACCTTTCTATTATTAAATGACTTAAATAATAAGAAAGTGAATAATACAATATAGACCACAGTAACCACATATGATGAAACTAGATATTCATATACATAACCACCAAATGTTATCGATGTATATTCAACAACGCTTAAGGCGATTGGTGATAAATAAATAAGTATTTTATATAGAGAATCAGTCAACACGTTTACACCAACTAAATAAGAAGAGGTAAACGCTTCACCTGCAAATAAAATCATCAACGGTATGGCATAATAGGCAATCAAGATTACAAATCCATCAGTAATTGAATTAGCCAAAAAGTATATAAAGGTATTAAAGACAATTACCATCAAATAAGTAATACATGCAGTCAACAATAAATATAAGACATTTATTAAAGACGCTTGCATATTACTAACAATACAATTAATAAGTGTAATTATTAGTGATAAGACATATGGGGCAAATGCTGCCACAAAACAATAAACAAGGCCTGTAAATAACATCGTATTACGAGACATGTTTAATGAGAAATAAGTATCTACAGCCTTCTTATTATGCACATATGAAAAGATAAATAATGGCAAGATAAAAGCCGTAGCTGCCCCAAGTACATAATTAAACAATAAAGGACTAAATACAGACATATGAGTATCTAACTTTCCCACAAAAGAGAAAGAAATAATAGCCTGCAAGATACAAGTTATTAAAAATAGATGCTTCTTTGACTTAAATAAATAAATAAAATAATTCTTATTTAACATTTAAAGCTCCTGTATGTTCATATATGAACAATTCCTCAAAGTTAACATTCAACACATCGAGAATCAAAGGATTCAATGCCTCCAACTTCTTAGACACATCCTCTCTATTACCCTTAATAACAAGAGTAATAATTCTACCTTCCATATTCTTGTACAACACGTCAAAGCCCTTAAACATTTCAATATCAACTTCTTCCTTAAAAGCTAATTGATACTTATTAATATTAGCCTTAGACTCTAATAAATCACCATAAGTCTCAATATGACCATTCTCTAAAATGCCATATGAATCACATATATCTTCTAATTCCTTTAAGTTATGAGAAGAAATAATAATCAAAGAATTATTATCCTCAATCAAATCACTCAAGGCATTCTTGATATGAACTCTTACAATGGGATCTAGACCATCAAAAGCCTCATCCAACAATAACAATTCTGGCTTACAAGCCAAGGCAATCAACAATAAAGCCTGTCTTTTCATACCCTTAGAAAAGTTAGAAATATTGTCAGTTTCACTTAACTTAAATAAGTTTAAATACTTTTGGTATACTTCCTCATCAAAGTCATAGAAACCCTTATAAAACATCTTTAAACTCTTAATATTAGAACCATAAGGATAATAAGGATCATCGGAAATTAGAAAGATTCTCTTTCTAATTTCTACATCTACATGTGTATCCAAACCTTCAAAAAGCACCAAACCATCATCTAAAGAATAGATACCGGCAATACTTCTTAAAAGAGTAGACTTACCTGCTCCATTAACACCTACTAGACCGAAAATAGAGCCATGATCAATATTTAAAGAAACATCATCTAAAACGCTTTTATCCTTAAAAGCCTTTGTTACATTTTTAATCTCTAACATCATCTAACTCCCAAATACTTCTTCAACAGCATTTAATACCGTCTCTTTTCGATAACCATTTTCCTTCAGCTTATTCAATAAAAAATAAACTTCTTCGGCATCTGAATTAACAGCAGTTGTATCAGCCACAAAGCTACCTTTCTTGAACACTGAATAAATGTAACCATCTTGTTCAAGTTCTTGGTAAGCCTTTTGAACCGTATTTGGATTAATTCCCAAATCACTTGCCAATTCTCTTACCGAAGGTAGCTTATCATTTGGCTTTAAGACACCTGCATTAATAAACTTAATTATTTGAGACTTAATTTGTTCATAGATTGTTTCTTTTCCTTGTAGATTAATAAGAAACATTCACATCTCCTAATTCAAATTATTCAATTTACCATCCTTTAGTAATAAACACTTATCTGACATTCTCGCAACCTCATCAGAGTGTGTAACTACGATAATTGTCTTACCAAAGTTATGAGCAAGGTCCTTAAACACATCAATAATTTCTTTTTCAGTAGCTGTATCCAAGTTACCAGTAGGTTCATCCGCAAAAATCAAGTTAACATTACTTGCCAAAGATCTTGCGATAGCCACACGTTGTTGCTCACCACCTGACAATTGACCAACCATTCTATCAGCCTTAGTTCTCACAATACCAAACTTTTCTAATAGATTATAGGCTACTTCCTTTTTATCCTTTGGAACCTTATTATCGGTCTCTTCCATAGCCACCATTACATTTTCAGCAGCTGTCAAATAACTGATTAAGTTATATTGTTGGAAGACGATCGCAATCGCATTTCTTCTATACTTAGCCAAACCCATTTTCTCAACATCTTCACCATTAAAATAAATCTTGCCACTCTTTGGTTCATCAAGTCCTGCAATAAGAGATAGAAGTGTTGTCTTACCACTACCAGAAGGACCTAAGATAGTATAGAAATTACCTGACTCGAAAGTATAGCTTAAGTCTTTAAGAATTTGTCTTTCGTAGCCACCATCAATATATGAATAATTAATATCTTCTAATTTTAAAATTTCTGACATATTGGCCTCCTTAGTTTTGGTTCATTAAAATCTTCTTAGGATTAAAACGCATAATCATCATTGAAGGAATCAAGATAGAAACTAGTACAATCGCTAGACCCACTACATAGATTTCCGCAATAATAACTGGTGAAATAGAAACATTATAGTTACTTACTAAATCTTCTAAAGTAACATCACTATTGTAGTTATCATTCCAAATAGAATCATAATTGTAGAAATTATCATCGTCATTTTCTTCATTAACACCACTAGAAGTAATTTGATATTCAAGTACTGTTTGACCAACCTTATTAGCGATTAAACTACCAGTACCAATTGAAAGTGTGAATCCAAGTAAGGCAACTAAAGCTAATTCTACAAAGAATTGAGCAACTACTTTAAATTTACTTGCACCAATTGACAATAAAACACCAATTTCATATTCTCTAGTCTTTAATGTTAGTGCTGTAATTAATGTGATAATAACTACCGCATTAATAACTACTAACCATACAATGAACGAAGCATAAATACTTAATGTATCAAGTGGTTTAGATAACTTATTGAATTCTTCATTATCAACACTAATCTTCTTATAATCACCTAAAGTATCCTTATAATCTTCTACAAACTTATCTACTTCAAGTGGATCGTTTAATAATAAGGTAACAGTACCTAATTGAACCTTAGATGTATCATCTGCCTGTGGTCTATTAGAAGGATCCTTATAGTATTCATCATCTGGATTTTGTGATGCATAATAATCAAATGACTTTTGATTAAGAGGCAAAGTAATATTACTCAAAGTAGTACCTGGCATTAGAATCATATTATCTGGATTCTCATATGGTGAAGTCCACTTATAATTTGGACTATCAGGAGTGATAGGCTTATTATGTTCATAGATACCAATAATCTTCAATTCAACCAAATAATCACTCTCAGTTAAATCGATTCCTTGAGAAGAATACATCTTAACATCAGTTTTACTAATCGCATAATAAGTAAAAGTATCACCTACTTTTAAACCATTTTGTTCAGCTAAAGCCTTAGAAATTAAACATACTTTATTAGACTTATCAATATCTTCTTGAGTATAGAAACTACCCTCAACTACCTTATAGTCACCATCTTCAAATTCAATCATATTAGGGAAATAATTAGCCTTGATGAAATATGATGGTTCTTGATACTCCTCACAGTGCTCAGTACCATCAGCGTCATAATAACAAGACTGACCACCGCCCATATTACTCTCGGCATCATTATTTAAATGTACATAATCAAGAACACCATCACCATAAGCTTGGCCATTATTCATCGCATTAGCAGTCTTTACTCTACTATCCTTTAAGATATCTTTTACTTCACCTAATGTAACACTTGGATAGTTCTTATAAGCTTTATTAATCTCATCTTCATCTTCCAAAGACTCTACATAGTTATAGTAAGCTTGATAATCAACTTGCATTGTCGCAACCGCTCTCATCTTTTGACGAGTCAAAATCTTAGCTTGACCAGCCGCATTAGAAACACCTAAACCAACAATTACAAGAGTACCTACAAGTAAGAATGTAAGCACTAATAATATTGATTTAGAAGCCTTTCTTGTAACATTTTTAATTGCTCTATTAAAGAAATTCATATAACCTTCCTTTCTTACGCACCAGGTGTAGGAGTTGGAGCACTCTTGACCTTCCAATAATTTCCGTCTGTAACTTTTTCAATAGTATAAGATGCATCATCATAGATTTCACTATTTAAACCAATACCAGCAATTCTAGCAGGCATATCATAATCACCAGTAGAAATATCATTAGCTAAGACAAATGTAATATTCTTTTCAGCTAAATATTTAATTAAATCATTAACTGTCGCATATTCACTGCTTGAACCAGTCTCAAATGCCTTGCCCACCTTATAGAACAAGCCCTTTGATACAACGATACTGAATCTTACATCCAATGGTAAACGATCGTTAATATCGTACTTACCACCATTTGAATAAGAAGAGATTTCATATGATACGATTTGACCCTTCGCATAAGTTTCTGAATAAACCGCAGAAGACTCAGACCAGTTACCAGCATAGGCATCAATACCCTTTGAACGTTTTTCGTTACACCAATCTTCTAATCTATTTGCATAAGCGCCTGCTGTCAAAACCTTATTCAAACCCTCTACATCAGCATAGAAGTACTTGCCTGCATTTAATGTAATTTGTACATCATCGCTACTTGAAATAGTTTGACCAGCTTTAACATTTGCAGATAATACATGACTATCACTATTTGAATACTTAGTAGTTACAGTTGGTACAATGCCATTCTTAGCTGCCCAAGCTTCAATTTCTTCCTTATTCATTTTATAGATATCAGGAACCTTAACACCCTTACCCTTAGAAACAGTAATTGTTAAAGTCTCATTTTGTTTCATAGTCTTATTAGCTGCCACAGATTGAGAAATAACCTTACCAGATTCAACCTTATCGTTATATACTTCAACCTTCTCTAAGTTAATCTTATTAGTCTTAGCCCAAGATTCCACTTCTGCATAATGCTTATCCTTAAAATCAGTAACTGTAACAGTACCTGCAGGTTGAGGCCCCTTAGATACTGAAATGTTCATAGTTGATGATCTTGTAAAGTCAGCCTCATCAACACCCTTAACTTCATAACTGATTACCTTATCTTTTTCTACTGTTTCATTATAAGTAGTAGTAATCTTAGCCTTAGTTAATTTATTTTCTTTAATCCAAGATTCAATCTCTGACTTTGTCATATTCTTAATATCAGGAACACTTACCTTTTCATCAGGATCAGCGCCCTTAGAAATAGTAAATGTAATCTTGGCATCATTTTTAATCTTCTTACCAGCTTCGATAGATTGACCAAGGATTACATCCTCATCATTATCAAAGTTGTATTCATCCTTAAAGACAATACCACTTGTTGTAATACCTTGTTGTTTTACCCAAGCTGCCACATCATTTTTGGTTTGACCCATAAAGTTTGGCATTTCAATCTTTGGCGCAAAAAACAAGAAATAAGATAGAACACCCAATACTACAACAACAACTCCAGTGATAATAAATACCTTTGGATCAATTTGTTTCTTAGGCTTTTCTACCTTAACCCTAACTTCTTCCTTATAGCTATCAGGCTTTTTGCCATCGGAAGAAAATTGACTTAGAAAATCTTTTTCAGACATTTATATAATCCTCATCTTTCCTTGATTATGATAAGACATTAAAAAATACAGACTGTCTTATCTGTATTAATTGTACTACACATCTGTATTATTTGTACTAGCAATTTAAATCTTTTTGAAAAATTACTTTAACAAACTCTTCGATCGCCGCAACCATCGAAACACCTAACAAAATCCAGGCATAAGGTTCTAAGCAATTAAAACTTATAACCAAAGGTAAAAAATAAATTAAAACATTAGTAGTCTTATTCAAATAAGTATGATTACTAACTAACTGTTTATGCTTAAAAGCGCCAAAAGAATAGATGATTATCCTAATTATTACAACCACCAACACAAAGTACCAAATATAAGTTGGTAAAAGTTCTAGAAGCCTTGGCATAATCTTAATAGCTAGGGCTGAGTAAAAGGTTAAATCACAAACACTATCTAATTTAGAACCAAATTCGCTAACCGAATTTAACTTACGAGCCAAGAAGCCATCGATACAGTCAGTAAAACCAGCGATGAAGTAAATTATAAAGAATGATAAAGAAAAAGGCTTTAGAAACAAAATAATTAATGCTCCTAAAAGCCTTAATGATGTCACAATATTGGGAATAGTAATATATTCTTTCTTCATGACTTGATTATACACTTTTATCAGACACAATTTGACAAACACAAGCTGATCCAATAATTAAGATTGCCCCAATTACACTATAAATATTCATAGGCTCACTAAGTAGCAACGCACCAGTCAACACTGACATAACCGGTTCTACATAACCAATTGTCGCAATATAGACAGGAGATAGGGTCTTAATCGCATCAAAATAAAGAATATAGGCAAAACCTGTATGAATTGTTCCAAGCATCATTAATACCAGTATTGTCTTTAAATCAAATGATGTAGGAATTGACTTATTAATTAACGCAAAAGGCAAAACAGTTAAGAAACTAAAGGCCAACTGCATAAAAGTCTTATCATAAGGATCAATATCCTCTAGTTTCTTATTAAAAAACACTAAAGCTACAAAACCAATTGAAGCTAATAAACCATAGATTAATCCTGTAATATCAACATTATTCTCAGTAAAGATACCTGATAAACATAAGACACCAATAAAAGAAAATACAATACATAGTGCTTGTTTAAAGCTTATCTTTTCTTTTAAGAATAAAGCTGAAATCACAATTACACTAATTGGTGCTGTATAGTTACCAAGAGATGTAAGTGATACGGCGTACTTATAGCCATTAAACAAAAACATCTCGTTTAATCCCAAACTGATACCAGAAAGAATTAAAAATAAAATATTCTTTTTTATTCCTTCTAAATCAATCTTTTGTTTCCTAAAAAACATTATAAGTAACACAAATAAAGAACCAAGGCCACCTCTAACAAGAACTGTGAATTCACCACTTACATCTATCAAAGATAGAAAGTAGCCCATGGTTCCATATAAAAATACTGAAATAAAATACTTAAAAGAATCACTCATCTAACAAACTAAAACCACATAGATCATCTACTGGTAATGAGAAACATACAGCACCAGCCTTAGTCTCAATACCACATTCTTCGATAATTGAAGACATTATCTGGTTTTTATCTTTCTTGCCAGTAACAATCAAAATAATTTCTTTCTCCGCTACTAATGATACACCTAAAAAATTATCTATTTCATTATTACCAGCACTCTTACCATGAATTAAAGTACCACCCTTGGCACCATTTTTCCTAGCAGTAGTCATAATTGTATTAGAATAGCCACTATTGGCAATAGTTACAATCAATTCAAACTTGTTATCTTTCATTGTTTCCTTCCTTTCACTAATCTTTTGCCCCTGTAAACATAAATTAAGCTCTCGCTTACCTCCAAAAGAAGATAATGGACAAATAAACACCACACCATTGCCTGGTCTATCAATATCTAATCTATTAATTAAATTTCTCTTAACTTTCTTAAAGTTATCTACAGTCACAAAAGAAATAATTAAAGACTTCTTACTTTGTTGAAGACCAAGATAATCGATAATATCAAAAGAAGCCAAACCCTCACAAGAGGCGATATATGACCTCTCAATATGTAATTTTTTATATTGTTCTAAGAATTCGTTTCTTCGACTCTTATCACAAATTGTAAACATTAAATATACTTCCATAGGTTAAAACTCAATGATGTCCTTATCATCATAATTCTCAAACATTTCCAAAATCTTATTCTCAAAGACTTCACTCTTAACATGACTTTGTTTAAACTTATAAATCAAACCCAATAATTGAATTGTAATCAGTGGTGCCAAAGCAACCAAAGCTACAACACCAAACCCATACAAGGCGATATCCTTACCTTGTAAGATACAAGCACCCTGTGCTAAAGGTAATAAGAAAGTAGCCGTCATCGGACCTGAGGCAACACCACCCGAGTCAAACGCAATAGCTGTAAAGATATTAGGCACAAAGAAAGTTAACACTAAAGCTATCAACAAACCAGGCACCATAATATACATAATAGAGAAATCAAAGATGATTCTTGTTAGTGATAGGCCAATTGCCAAAGAAACACCTACTGACAAAGAAAATAACATCACTCTTTCAGAAATAGCGCCCTCGGTAATTTGTTCAACTTGCTTAGTTAAAATTGCTACAGCAGGTTCTACTCTTACAATCAAGAAACCAATAATCATGCCAAAGGGAATAATTAAATATGAAGGTAACATACTACCAATATAATTGCCCATCGACACAAAACCTACATTAGCTCCACACATAAATAAGAATAAACCGATATATGTATATAACAAGCCCATGCCAATCTTGATGTGTGTTTCCTTAGATACTTTCAAGAAAATAAAGTTATAAATCTCAAAAAACATCACAATTGGCAATAAAGCAACACCAATCTCTTTCATATAAGTTGGGAAAGCTTGTAAGAAAATAGTCTTTAGTTCATAAGTATCCATTGGATATAACGCTTTTTCAATAGAAACATTCAAATCACCGCTAAAGAATAAGCTTAAGATCATAACCATTAAAATCGGTCCAATTGAACATAAGGCAACCAAACCAAAGCTATCATCTTCAGCCTTATTATCACTTCTTACCGAACTAATACCTAAACCAAGCGCCATAATAAAAGGTACTGTCATTGGCCCTGTTGTTACACCACCTGAATCAAAGGCTACTGATAAAAATGATTTAGGAATAAAAGCTGATAAGATCAATACTATCGCATATAGTCCAATCAACATCTTAGACAATGACCAGCCAAACAAGATTCTTAAGATGGCTAAGGCTAAAAAGAAACCTACGCCTATCGCAACAGTTGCAATCAAAATACTATTTGGAATCGATGTAACCTGGTGTGCTAATACTTGTAAGTCGGGTTCTGATATTGTGATCATAAAACCTAACAAGAAGATAATGGGAACAATTAATCCTATCTTTTTAGTCTTAACTAAACTAGAGCCAACAAGCTCACCGATATGGCTCATAGACTTTTCAGCGCCTAGGTTAAAGAAAATCATACCCAGCATTACAAGTAATGAGCCAAACACAAACTGTAATAATAAGCCATTATTAATGGGTATGATAAACAAACCATTAAATAACACTAATAATAAAACAGGAAAAACCGCCACGAGTGACTCGTGGGATTTCTCCTGTAGATTTTCATTTAAAGTTTTTAAAAATATTTTCTTGCGATCTTTCAATATTTTACGTCTCCTTATTTTCTATCTTTTTCAATTAACTCCTTAATAGCCTCAACAGCTACACAAATTGCTGCCTCTGTATCATGACATTGAGGATTATCTAATCCTGCCAATGCACGCTCTTGATTAGCCACAACTAAGAAACAACTACCACATCTTACTTTTCTTGCTGAAGCACAAATAAATAAAGCAGCTGATTCCATTTCACTTGCCAAAGTATGAAGCTTTTTCCAAGCATCCCACTTATTAATTAATTCATAACTTACAGGCATCTTCTCTGGTTCATGTTGGCCAAAGAAAGCATCCTTACACTCTACAACACCAACATGGTTTCTATAACCTAATTTGTTAGCGGCATTATATAAAGCATTAGTAACCTCAAAATCAGCTACAGCTGGGAATTCGATTGGTGCATATTCCTTAGAAGTACCTTCCATTCTAATAGCACCACTTGCGATAACAACATCACCACCAACTACATCTAATTCGATACCACCACATGTACCAACTCTAATAAATGTATCGGCACCACATTTAATTAATTCTTCCATGGCAATAGAAGCACTAGGACCTCCAATACCAGTAGAAGTTACAGAAACCTTCTCACCATTTAAATAGCCAGTATATGTAATATATTCTCTTGAATCAGCAACTAACTTTGCATCATCAAAATGTTTTGCAATCTTTTCACAACGCTTAGGATCTCCTGGAAGAATAACATAACGTCCAACATCTCCCACTCCTACTGCTGTATGGTATTGTTTACCTGAACCTTCAGTATAGTCTATCATATTAAAATTCTCCTTGTTACTTTTATAATTTTACCTTTTTTCCTTTACATTTGAAAGTAAAAAATGCTAGAATGATTAGGCGCATAGGGGTGTGGTACAATGGTAGTATACCGGTCTCCAAAACCGTTGATGGGAGTTCGATCCTCTCCACCCCTGCCATTAAAAGTTATTGAAAGCCTTATAACTAAAGGCTTTTTTTAATGTTTAAAGATGCAGGGTTAGAGAGAACCTGCCACTTATTAATATGTATTTTTTCGACAAAACCATTAATTTACTCAAAATTAGTGAATTTTCTTAATATATCGAAAATAAAGAAAAAAGGAAATTCGCAATGAACTTCCTTCAAAGAAATGCCGTGGGCCCCCACCGCTAAAATTAGCGCACCCCACATAATCGTTAGTCAGCTTTCAAGGGAAAATTTAAGCCTCGCACTCCTTAATATGATATTAACATAAGCTTAATCCATTTTATTAATAACTGTAACAAAACCAAAGATATTGGCGCCAACTACAAGATTACCTTCTTGACCATATTCTTTCGCAGTGTTAGCTACATTATGGTAAATATTAACCATCATCTCTTTTAACTTAGCATCAGTCTTCTCAAATTCCCACTTGGTGCCTTCTTCATTTTGAACCATCTCAAAATAACTACAACCAACACCACCCGCATTAGCAGCCTTAGCTGGACCAAATAAGACATCATGTTCTTGTAGATAAGTTGTAGCTTCAAGAGTTGTAGGCATATTAGCACCCTCGCTTACACACAAACAACCATTTTCTACTAGTGTTTTTGCACTATCTAAATTAATTTCGTTTTGAGTAGCACAAGGAAGACAAATATCACACTTAATCTTAAACAAATCACTAGAATTTGGATAATACTTAGCAGTATCAGAATACTTTAAGTAATTTTCAATTGATTGACGATTTTCCTTAGCCTTTATCAATAACTTATAATCAATACCCTTTTCATCAACAATATAACCGTTTCTATCAGACATTCCAATAACAGTACCACCTAATTCACTTGCCTTAGCACATGCATAAGTAGATACATTACCAGAACCAGATACAATTACTTTCTTATCCTTAAAGCTTAAACCATGGTCATTTAACATCTCTTCAGTGAAATAACATAAACCATAACCTGTAGCCTCAGTTCTACCCTTTAAACCACCTTTGTCTAAAGGTTTACCAGTTAAAGTGCCAATATCACTACGATACTTTAAATATTGATCAATCATATAACCAATTTCAACACCACTTACACCAATATCACCAGCAGGAACATCAGTCTTTGAGCCAATGAAAGGATATAGTTGATCCATAAACGCTTCACAGAATCTTTTAATTTCAGCAGGTGACTTACCATGAGGATCAAAGTTACTACCGCCCTTTCCTCCACCCATAGGACAACCAGTTAAGGCATTCTTAAATGTTTGTTCAAAAGCCAAAGACTTTAAAATTGAAAGATTAACATTCTCATTAAAACGTAAACCACCCTTAAAAGGACCAATCGCATTATTATTTTGAACACGATAACCACGATTTACTTGAACATCACCATTATCATCTATCCACTCAACCTTGAATTCAATTACTCTACAAGGTTCTGCAATTCTCTCTAAATATTTCTTACTCGCAAGCTCTGGATGAACATCATAGAATGGCTCTAATGACTCAAACACTTCCTTAACTGCATTCAAGAATTGTGTTTCACCAGGTGCATACTTGCATACATATTCATAAGCTTGTTTAACATATTCATTTTTCATAAAACTAGTACTCTCCTAGAAAAACATTATAAATAACAATGTAATTAATTTCAATGAATGTAAATGTTTACATTATATATTTAAAAAAATTAGAATATGATAATATGAATATAGAAACGGTACCCCGTAACCATAAAGTCCTCGAGGCCACCGTTTTTTAATTACTTAAAAAGTTCTGATAACCAGAACTTTTTAAAACAACGATACCTGGTTAGAATCATCCAAGTCATCTAAGACATGCAAATCATCTAACTTCTTAATTAAAGTATTCGACAACTGTGTACGATCACTCAAGTCTTCCTTAGACAAGAAAGGCATCTTCTCCCTAGCCTCCACAATACTAATCGCAACGTTGGCACCAAGACCATCAATAATAGTAAACGGTGGAATAATCTCATGATTATTATCAGGATTAACTCTAAATTCAGTTGCTAAAGACTTATATAAATCGATATTAATCAAACGATACCCTCTAGATACCATCTCATAACATACTTCAATAGTATTGAAAATATCCTTCTCCTTTTTAGAAATAGGATTCTCCCTAGAATTCATCTTAGCCTGTAGTTCCTTCATACGAGCATAAATGCTATCAGCATCCTTCAACATCGTCTCAAGCTCATAGGCATCACATCTAAGTGTAAAGTAAGAAACATAATAATACTCAGGATAATAAACTTTAAACCAAGCAACTCTGACCGCCATAATACAATAGGCAACAGCATGGGCCTTAGGGAACATATACTTAATCTTCTTACAAGACTCGATATACCATCTAGGAACATTATGCTCCTCCATCAGCTTTTCTTCTTCAGGTGTTAAACCCTTACCCTTTCTTACCTTCTCCATCAAAGTAAACGAAGTCAAAGGCTCAAGATTATAACTCATCAAAGTACCCATGATATCATCACGACAACCAATAACATCTCTTAGGGCAATACCTTGATGAATAAGCTCTTGGGCATTACCACGCCATACATCGGTACCATGTGACAAACCAGAAATCTGCACAAGATCCGAGAATACCTTAGGACGAGTTTCTTCAATAGTATTACGAGTATTCAAAGTACCAAATTCAGGAAGACCACAAGCACCTGTTTCCTCATGATAATTAGGATTAATAATATTTAATTCCTTAGAACTAGAGAACAATGACAACACTCTTGCATCATTCATCGGAATCGTCTTAACATCAATACCAGAAACATTCTCAAAAAGACGCATAGCCGTAGGATCAACATGCCCTAAAATATCAAACTTTAAGATATTATCTGAATAATCATGATATTCAAAGTGAGTTGACTTCCAAGGTGCTTCCTTATCATTGGCAGGATATTGAATAGGCGTAACATCCTCAATCTCCATCGTATCTGGAAGTACAACGATACCACCAGCATGCTGACCCGTAGTACGCTTAACACCAGCACAACCACTGGCAAGTCTATCCTTTTGGGCCCTACTCATATTAGTAATACCCTTTTCTTCACAATATCCTGACACATAACCAAAGGCTGTCTTATCAGCAACCGTAGAAATAGTACCAGCTCTAAAGACATTATCCTTACCAAAAATCTCTCTTGTAAACAAGTGAGCACGAGGCTGATAATCACCAGAGAAGTTTAAATCGATATCGGGAACCTTATCGCCATTAAAACCCATGAAAGTCTCAAACGGAATATTTTGACCATTACCCTTCATGATCTCACCACACTCTGGACATGTCTTATCTTCTACGTCATAACCACTAGCTGCGTCCTTAATCCACTCAAAATGATGGCACTTAGGACATACATAATGTGGAGGAAGTGGGTTAACCTCAGTAATACCACTTAAAGTAGCTACCAAAGAAGAACCAACAGAACCTCTTGAACCTACAATATAACCATCATCATTTGAACGCTTAACCATCAAGTGACAAGTATAATAAATAACACCATAACCATTACCGATAATCGCATCCAATTCTTTCTTAATACGATCAACAATAAATTGGTCATAATCCTTACCATATAAAACCTCAGCCTGATAATAAACAAGGCGAGTCAAATAATCATCAGCCGAAATAACCTCATCAGTATGCACAAAAGGCTCTTCAACAATATGACACTCCTTAGCCTTCTTTATCGCATCAAGAACTCTAGGAGGCCTTAATTCATCAGAGAAAGGAGTGATATTTTCACACATTTCACTTATCTTCAAAGGATTTTCAATAACTAATTCCCTAATTAGCTTTTCATCCTCTAACCACGCAAAACAATCAAGCATCTCTTTTGTATTACGGAAATGTTGATCAGGACTTACTTGTTTTGCCCTTTTCTCCTTATCAAATAGATACAAAGGATGATGCGCTCCACCAATTGCTTGTGCTGAAATATATACATCCCTTAATATCTTCTCTTCTTTTTTAATATAGTGAACATCACCTGTAGCAACCACAATCTTATTTTGTCTTCTTGCCTCAGTAATAATATCCCTTAAGTAATCCTTTAAACGTTCCTTAGTAAAAGACTCACGATCTCTATATAAGTAACTATAGTTCTCTAATGGCTGTACCTCAATGTAATCATAAAAAGATATAGCCTTAGCAAGCTCTTCCTTAGATCTTGTTGAAGCTATCTCAAAAACTTCACCATTTAAACAAGCCGAACCAATAAGCAAATCCTTACGATACTCATCAAGGGTTTGTTTAAAGATTCTAGGTTCCGCAATAAAATCAGAACTACTATCCTTACTATTAGCCTTACCAAAAACAGCCAATTGATCAGTATTAGAAATAGAAACAAGCTTAAACAAAGACTTTAAACCAGCCTTATTCTTACATAAAACCGTTGTATGGAAAGCTCTACTCTTTACAAAAGCATCTTCGCCCTGATAAGCCTTCAATTGATTTAAAGTCTTAACATTAGCCTTAGTCAAATCCTTCAACATCAAATTAAAGACACCAGCTAATACTTCCGCATCATAATTAGCTCTATGAGCTACTTCTTCATCATACGGAACCCCATATTGTTTCGCAATCTTGCCTAATCTAAAAGCACGTCTTGTCTTAAATAAAGACCTAGATAAGTCTAATGTATCAATAACCGGATTCTCAAGCTTAGGCAAGCCTAAACGGTCTAATTCAGCATTCAAAAAACCATAGTCAAATGATGCATTATGGGCAACTAAAACTCTACCCTTAATAAAATCTAAGATTTCATCCTTACATTCTTCAAAAGTTCTTGCGTTTTCGACATCACTATCAGAAATATTAGTTAAATTCTTAATTGTTTCGCTTAACTTAAAAGGTGGTTTCACAAAGAAGTCACGTTCTTCTTTAACCTGACCCTTATACATTAAAACAGCACCAAACTCAATAATATGATCATAACGCGTAGATAAACCAGTTGTCTCCAAGTCAAATACTACATATTCTTGATCCAACAATAAATCATCATTACTGTTATAAACAATCCTTAATTCAGGATAAACCATATTCATCTCACAACCATATAAAAGTTTGAAATCAAAAGTATCCTTATCAGCACCCTTTTTTATGCCCTTATAAGTCAAAAAAGCCTCATGGAAACCCTGTAAATCCAAATGATCAGTAATCGCAACTGCCTTATGACCATACTTATAAGCAGCCTTGACCAAATCAGTAGGTGAAGATACACCATCCATTTCACTTAACTTAGTATGAGCATGAAGTTCAATTCTTTTTTCTTCTTCATCATCAACTAAAGGATTAGGATCATCGATATATTCAATCGCATCAACCTCAAATTCATAATCATTAGAGAAAGTATTAAAACGATAGTTACCATAAACAGTACACCACTTACCCTCTTTATTATTCTTAAGATCATCCTTAGAAAAACGCTTGCCCTCCATCATCTTAGCGATACAGGCATTAGTTGTATCCTTAAGATAAATCATTTGAATAATAATACCAGTTCTAGTAGTTCGCTCATCAATCTTAAAAATTTGAGCACTTAATTTAACATTATAGGCAACATCATCCAAATCATCGATGATAACAGGTTTATATTCAACGGTCTTTCTTTTATAATTATTAAACTTTGGCTTGCCATCAGAATTATTATCACTATTAAAAGAAGGTTTAGAATCATTACTTGATACCACTTCCAAAGGCTTTCTAACCTCTATCTCTGGCTCTTCATCAATATGTTTAAGTTCCATCTCAATAGGCTTACGATAACCCAAGTCATAAAAGAACAATTTTAAATCATCAATAAATTCTCTATCCTTTTCATATGCATCATCATCAATATAAGATAAGGTAAAACCATTATCATTTCTAACAACAAGGGCATTATTAAAGGCATGATAACTATCCTTAAAACCCTGAACAATGATATTGATTTCCTTATGACTTAATTCATCATCTTTGACATTAAAATATAAACGAACATGAGAAAAACCAAACGCCTTAAAATAAGCAGCTAATTCTCTTACTATCTCAAGAGGCAATATCTTTTCATTTTCAATCTTTAGAATCAAAGAGTCTTTGTTTCTTTTATATAAAGAATCGACCACATTAAAAGACTTGAACAATTCACAAATCTCTTCATCATAATTTTTCTCACTTAAAAAAGTATCTATATTAAATTTATTCATTTCCAGCTAATTTTTCCAACGCATCCTTGGCTGCATTCTTTTGAGCTTCCTTCTTACTGCTACCAATACCGGTACCATATACAAGACCACCAATCTTAACGGCAATCTTAAATTCTGGCTTATTACTAGGTCCTTTGGCATAAACAAGCTCATAATTAATTGATTTTCTAGAATCAGCTTGTACATATTCTTGAAGCTTTGTCTTATAGTCAAAAGTTGTTTCATCAATCTCTTTGACAAAATCCAACATTAAATAATCAAGAAGCTTATAAGTATTCTTAATATCAGTATCCAAATAAACGGCACCAATAAAAGCCTCAAACATATCTGAAATAACTGAATCACGGTCTCTACCGCCAGTCTTCTCTTCACCCTGACCAAGCTTTAAATATTTGTTTAATCCAAACTTGCGAACAACCTTTGCCAAACCCTTTTCGCATACAAGATTAGCTCTTCTTGTAGACATAATTCCCTCTTTTAAAGGAGGATCAATGGCATAAAGCCTTTCTGCTGAATAAATTTGTAAAACAGCATCTCCCATAAATTCTAATCTCTCGTTGTCATGGCACTTGCCCTTATGCTCATTAACATAAGAAGAGTGAATAAAAGCTTGTTCAATTAACTTTGAATCATTGTGTACGATTCCGATGTCATCTAAAAAATCAAAAATAGTCATACAAGTATTATACATTAATCCCCAACAATTGAGCCCATCACTCTTATAACATCATCATAAAACATTTTATTCTCATCATTATCCAAATTATTCATAATTTCTTTAGCATCCTCTTTACTAGCCTCAATAAAGTTAGTATCACTAAATAAATTACCCAAGATAAAAGTAGGCAAACCCGATTGTCTTGTACCCAAGATATCACCAGGTCCTCTTAACATTAAGTCTTGTTCACTAATCTTAAAACCATCATTAGTCTTAACTAAGACTTCTAGTCTTTTCAAAGTCTCAGCCTCATTACTATTAGTCAGCAAGTAACAAGTTCCCTTATCATTTCCTCTTTGAACCCTACCTCTTAATTGATGAATCTGACTTAGACCAAATCTATCCGCATCATAAATAACCATTACTGTCGCATTAGGCACATTGATACCTACTTCAATTACCGTAGTAGAAACAAGTACTTGAATCTTATTATTTCTAAAATTCTCAAGTATTTCATCCTTCTCTTCACTTGTTTTCTTACCATGGAGTAAGCCAACACTATAGGGCTTAAACACATCAATTAGACTCTCATATAAGCTATTTACATCCTTACCCTTAAAAGAATCACTAGCTTCAATGCTAGATGCCACGATATAGATTTGTTTACCTAAATCTAATTGTCTTTTTAAATCATCAAGAATATCGACAATACTATTTTTCTTAATCAAATAAGTATCACAACCCTTTCTGCCACTTGGCATACTCATAATAGAAGATATATCCATATTTCCATATAAAGAAGAAGCTAAAGTACGTGGTATTGGAGTAGCTGACATCATCAACACATCAACATTATCGCCCTTTTCCTTTAAAGATCTTCTTTGTTTTACGCCAAAACGATGTTGCTCATCAGTGATAACCAAACCCAACTTATTAAATTCTACGTCTTCACTAAATAAGGCATGAGTTCCAATGACTACATCTATTTCACCATTTGCCAACATTTCTTTAATCTTTTTATTCTCACTGCCATTACCCACAAGTAATTCAACTCTAACATCCTTAAACATCTTCCTAAAAGATAAATAATGTTGTTTCGCAAGTATTTCAGTAGGAGCCATCAAAGCACCCTGATACCCAGCCAAATAATTGGCATATAATCCAATAAAAGCCACAACAGTCTTACCACTACCCACTTCACCCTGTAATAGTCTATACATTGGTCTATCACTTCTTAAATCATTTAAGATAGCTTGAATACTAGTCTTTTGATCACTTGTTAATGAATATGGTAAATCCTTAATAAATGAATTTATCTTTTCTACATCAAACGTCTTAGCATCCTTAAGCACCACATTATCGTCACCATTCAATATTCCTAAAGACAAATAAAAACGTAAGAACTCATCATACTTTAAACGCGCTAAAGCCTTCTTTAATTCATACACATCACTTGGATTATGAATACTATATAAAGCTTCATACAAATCGATTAAATAATGCTTATTAAGTAGATGCTTAGGAACTAAATCATCAACAGTCTTCACTTTCTTAAAAGTATAGTTAACTAAATTCTTTATCTCATTTTGTTTAATACCTTCTTTTACAGAATAAACAGGTGTAATACCTAAGATTTCATTTATATCCTTAGTATAAAAATTAGAAGCCGTAACTTTATTTTTACCCTCATACTTACCAACAATTGTCAATTTATGTTCATTATTAGTACTAACCCAAGGCCTATTAAAAATAGTTATTAGTAATTCTTCTTCCTCATATAAAACTCTAAAAGAAGTCTTAGACATCTTGCCTTTAAACCTAAAGGTTGTAGGCCTTGATATTAATTCAGCCTCAAAGACTACCCTCTCACCTTCTTTAAAATCTGCATAATGAGTTAAATTAAACTCTTCATATTTAAAAGGATAATAATGTAAGATATCATCGCTATCTTTTAAATCAAGACGCTTACATATATTCATCCTCTTGTCTGTTAATTTTAGTTCTTCTAATTCCATATCTTAATTTTAAACCAAAAACATAAAAAAATGCCCTAGCAAGCTAGAACATTAATTTGTTAAATGGTCCCCAAAGTGGGACTTGAACCCACACTGTTTCCAACACGATTTTGAGTCGTGCGCGTCTGCCATTCCGCCATTCGGGGATACCTAAATATGATAACACATTAATTCTCTTTTTTAACATCATAATAGATAAAAAGATGAATTAAAATTATCACACTAAGTAAAATAAGCTCATGAATACTATAAACTCTAAAAGAATCAAAGTAATAAATAGTATCAATAAACATCGTTATTCCTAATATCTTTAGACAATATTTACTCTTCTTTAAACTATATATACGGTAATTGATAATATTGAAATAAGTAACATATAGTATCAAACCCAAAGATAAATAAGCGCACACTTCATGCATATTAGAAAAAACATCACCCCTACCTTCTACATAAGGAAAAACAGAGGCAACAAGAGGTGCTAATAAACATAAGATACTTTTCTTTTTCAAGGCAACAGAAGTCTTATATAAAGACAAACCCAACAAAATACTTAAGCCCATCACAAATAGATAACCATAAAAATTGCCACTCATCATTGAATAGTTATAAGTAAAAGGATCCTTTATAAAAGTAATTACTATAAGATATATAAGACTAATTAGATAAATAATCATAGGCATTTCTTAGGTTAAATCCTGTAGTATTTAAGAAAATCTCTCCCCTATAAGTAAAACCGTTATTATAAAGACACTTAATCATGTTCTTATTATCAGGATGAGTATCTACCCTAATATAGTCATACTTACTTTTTACATAATCGAAGATATATTTGGCAACACCCTTGCCCTTATATTTGTTTCTTACCGCAAAACGATGGACTACTACATAATCCTTATTTGTTGACCATTCACCATTATAAATAACATCATAAGTAGGTTCATAGTCACCCACACAAAAGACACCAATTATTAAATCATTATCTTTTACTATATATAAAGAATCATTTTGAATATCTAAAAGCAGCCCTTCTTCATTAGGATAACCATCCTGCCACTGGTCTATGTTTTGGCTTTTAAGATAAGCTTTAGCTTCTATTACTATTTCCATAATAGAAGCTAAATCATCAATATTAGCCTTAGTTATATTCATTCGCAGTCTTCTTTCTAATTGAAGGATGATCAGCCTTAATTGTCTTAGTACCATGAGGATAAGAGAAGGCAACAGTCACAAAATCACCATTGCACTTAACCACAACACCCTCACCAAAAATCTTATGAATAACCACATCACTCTTACGATATCTTGATGGTCTTCTAGGCGCTTCCTTTTTAGGCTCAATAGAAGAAATCTTAGTAGTAAATGGTACATCAAAGACACTTTGTTGCTTAACAACCGGCTTATCCAAGTGTTCAATATACTTTTCATCAACCTCATTAACAAATCTACTAGTAGTCTTAGCACTATTGACAACATATGAGAAAGATGAAGTATCCGTTAAAGTCAACTTCTCCTTAGCTCTTGTATAAGCTACATAAGCAAGTCTTCTTTCTTCTTCAACACCCTTTTGTTCCAACATGGTACGCTCACTTGGGAAAATACCTTCTGATAAGCCAACCACAAAGACAACCTTGAACTCAAGACCCTTAGATGCATGAATAGTCATCAAACTAACTGAAGCTGAACCATCAGTATTAGCCTTATCAGTATATAAAGAAATCATAGAAAGATAATCAGCTAAAGTACTACCTGGATAAGTCTCTTGATAATCCTTAATATCATCAATCAAAGACTTAACATTTTCAATACGTTCTGTCTCATTCTCTTTCTCCAACATTGAACGATAACCAGATTGCTCAAAGACATCGGTTAATACTTCTTCTAATGGTTTGCCATCTAAAGAAGACTTCCATCTTTCAACCATATCTACAAAAGACTCTAAAACGCTTTGATTCTTTGCGAATAGGCCCTGTTTAACTACCTCATACATGGAAATATTATTTTCTTTCGCAAGAGAAAAGATAGCATCAATAGACTTTTGACCAATACCTCTTTTTGGTTGATTAATAACTCTTTGGAAAGCCAAATCATCACCAGTCACAATAAGCCTTAAGTAAGATAAGATATCCTTAACTTCCATTCTTTCATAGAAACGTATACCACCATAGATAACATAAGGAATTCTATTCTCAATAAAAACCTTTTCCACTTCTCTTGACAAGTAGTTAGAACGATATAAGATCGCAATATCATTATATTCATAGCCCTGTTTCAACAAACTTTGGATACAACTTACAATATAATAAGCCTCACTTGTTTCATCTGGCAAAGTCTTATGAACAATCTTATCACCATCACCATTCTCAGAAAACAAGTCCTTAGGAACACGTGACTTATTATATTTAATAAGCGAGTTAGCTCCTTCTAGGATATTATTAGTAGAACGATAATTCTGGTTCAAAATAATCGTCTTAGTATTCTTAAAATCCTTATCAAAATTCACAATGATATTAACATCAGCACCACGCCAAGTATAAATAGTTTGGTCAGGATCGCCCACTACATAAACATTGTCATGAGTTGAAGATAACAATTTAATTAATTCATATTGAGTCTTATCAATATCCTGGAACTCATCGACATGAATATAAATAAACTTAGATGACCATTTCTTTAAGATATCCTTATGTAACTTAAATAATCTAACTGTAAAAAGAATTAAATCATCAAAATCTAGGGCATACAATGACTTTAATCGCTCATCATAATACTTATAGACATTAGCCTTATCAACTAGTTTCTTCTCACCATAGGCTTGATCCATTGCCTTTTCATAAGACAATTCTTCATACTTACAATTGGCAATATAATCCAAGGCACTACCATAAGATAAGTCCTTCTTATCGATGTTAAATTCCTTATAAGCCTCTTTCAAAATAGTTTTTTGATCGTCCCCGTCTACAATAGTAAAGTTCTTAGGATAGCCAAAAACACCAATTTCCTCTTTTAAAATACGCACACATAAAGAGTGAATTGTTGAAATAAAAGCACCATCTCCTGCTTCACCCAACATCTCACTAATTCTATTTTTCATCTCATTGGCAGCTTTATTAGTAAAAGTAATTGCCAAAACATTCTTAGGATTAATATGTTTTTGTTCAATCAAATAAGCGATACGCATTGTCAAAACACGTGTCTTACCACTTCCTGCACCCGCAATAATTCTTAAATGCTTAGAATCATCGATAACTGCCTCTTTTTGTTTATCATTTAAACTAGAATAACTAACCACAGATTGTAAATTCTCCCACTTTCTTATATCCAATTCTCATATATACACTTGCCGCATCTGGATTATTGTAGAAAAGACACGGCATTTTATTTTCCTTTAATAAATCATTACTTAACTTAGCCACAAGCTTTGAGGCATAACCCTTTTTACGTTCACTTTCAATTGTTCCAACCGAAACAATCATTGCCAAACCCTCGCATTCTGCCGTACTAGCGCCAATACTTACGATATTTCCATCTTTATATAAAGCATAATATCTAGCACTCTTGGGATGTTCCAAATTGTTCTTAATATCTTCAAACTTTAGATGATTACCAAAGATAGATGTTTGTACCAAATGATAAGCCTTCGCCTCATCTAAGCCAATTCTTCTAATATCTTCATCATTATTTAAAAATTCTTCATTAACATTTTCAATACTAGCGAAATAGCATGGTTTTCTTACATAGCCTTCAGGAAAGTTAACCTTAGATAAAACACTAGTTTTGCCATTAAAGTTCATATGGCCATATTCTTCAATCAACTTAGCTACAAAGTCATTATCAAACTCATCACTATTTGACGAAATAACCATATTACTTAAATACTTTAGATAGATAGTCTTAATACCCTTTTCATCCTCATCTACCCAAACATCCATAGTTTCACTATCAACCCCAAAGTTTAAAATATCGCCAATGGCGAACAAATTCATTACCTTATCTAGATATAAATAATCTAATAATTTTCTTGCGTCTTCATTAATACATTTTTTAATCATGCACATTATTATACAACAGTTTTAATTGTTGGCTTGATGTTATAAAATTGTCTTATGTTATACAGTGAAAATATTAAAGATTATTATCTTTTAGATGCAGGTGACTGTGAGAAACTTGAAGTTTGGGGTCCCTACATTTTAAGAAGACCAGATCCAATGGCTATCTGGAAGAAACAAAAACCTGAGCTTTGGGATAAAGCTGACGCTATCTACCATCGTTCTAAGACTGGTGGTGGTTATTGGGAATTTAAGAAGAAACTACCTGAAAAATGGCATATTCATTATAAAGACCTAACTTTTAAAGTATCGCCAACCAATTTTAAACACACTGGAATCTTTCCAGAACAAGCTGCCAATTGGGACTTTATTTACGATAAGTTAAAAGATAGACCTGATGCTAAGGTATTGAATTTATTTGCCTACTCTGGTGCAGCAACAACAGTTGCCGCAAGTGCTGGCATTAGTGAAGTAGTCCATGTTGATGCTTCTAAGGGTATGGTTGAATGGGCTAAGGAAAACAGAGACCTATCTAACTTACAAAATACATGCATTAGATATATCGTTGAAGATTGTCTAAAGTTCATGAAAAGAGAAGTTAGAAGAGGAAGAAAATACGATGGCATTATCATGGACCCACCTTCTTATGGTAGAGGTCCAAACAATGAAATTTTCAAGTTTGAGGAACAAATTGGACCATTAATTGAAGAAGCTGCCAAACTATTAAGTGATGACCCACTATTTTTAATCGTTAATACTTATACAACAGGCTATTCTTGTACAACCATCGAGAATGTACTTAGAAGTTATTTAGATGGTCCATTACCACTAGGTCAAGAAATAGGTGTCAAGATGAAAGACATCGACTTCTTCTTACCATGTGGCTTTACAACAAGGTGGACCAAATGAAATTAAAGGTAATCTATGAAGACAATCATTTGTTGGTAGTAGATAAGCCAATAAATGTACCAATGCAGCTAGATAGTTCTAATGATTTAGATCTACTTACAATGTGCAAGGATTATCTAAAAGAAAAATACAACAAACCAGGTAATGTCTATTGTGCTTTGTTACATAGACTAGATAGACCGGTAAGTGGTGTTTGTATCTTTGCGAAAACTAGTAAAGCTGCCTCAAGATTATCTAGCGATATTCAAGCACATAAGTTTAAGAAAGAATATCTAGCAGTAGTCTATGATAATGGTCTAGATGATAAAGGTATTTTTGAAGATAAGCTCTTAAAAGACGAGAAGACCAATATGGTAAAGGTTGATAAAAAAGGTAAGGATGCTAAGTTAGATTATCAAGTACTTAAAAGAAAAGATAATCTAGCCTTAGTAAAAGTCAATCTGCATACTGGTAGATCTCATCAAATAAGAGTACAGTTCTCAAGCCGTAATCACCCACTATGGGGAGATCAACGTTACAACAAGGATGCTAAAGTAGGACAACAAATTGCCCTACACTCATATAGACTAACAATCACTCATCCTGTAACGAAAGAAAAAATGACTTTTGTGTGTGATACCGATAGAGTTCCTTTTAAGGAGGTTAAACAATGACGGTGAAGAAAAAGAAAAGAAGATTAAACGGACGTTTCATTGCCCTGGTATGTGTTGTGTTATTGATTGGGCTATCTATCTACAAGATTCCTCATTTCATCAATACCAACAAACTAGAAGCATTAGGTTATGATGACACTGCAATCAGCGCTATTTATAAAAAAGGTCTACGTAAAGATATCTTAAAGAATGAATATTATAGTGATTATCTAAATAGCGAAGTTTCTAATGATTCATTTAATAAGAAGTATCTAAGACTATATACAATGTGTGATTATTTAGATGAATCATATTTTGAATTATATGAATCTTTAAAGGAAAAGAAAGAATATACTGATGAAGAATTAGAATTATTATTCGCTAACTTAAAAGATTATGATTTAAAACCATTATTCGTCTTTGAAAAATTAGATTCAATCGAAGATTATATTGATGATTGTCTAAGACATGAGAACTCAGAAAATAGTTTCACAGTAAGTGGTGATTATCTAAAACCATATGAGAATGTAATTAACGTAAGTGATCCTGAAAGTATTGAAACTTATGTTTCTACTAAATCTTATATCGGTGAATACGAACCAGTAAAAAGAGTGGAAATCAATTCGCTTCATGCGGTACCTGGTGTAGAACTTGAATCAAGAGCCTTATTAGCTTATACCGAAATGTGTGAAGCAATTAGAAAAGAAGATTTAAGCATGGCCATCTATGCATATCAAGGCTATATCTCTTATGAAAAACAGAAACAACTTCATATTGATGATGATGTAAATTTCGAAGCAGGTTATAGTGATATGCAAACAGGACTAGCTGTTTATGTCCTAGCTAGTGAAAACCCTAAGGCTAGTGCTTTCAAGGATTGTAAAGTATATACATGGCTACAACAACATGCCCATGAATACGGCTTCATTCAAAGATTCCCAGAAGGAAAATCAGCATTCACAGCCCATAGCGAAGTACCTAATATGTATCGTTATGTCGGTGTTGATTTAGCTACTAAGATCTATGAAAGTGGCTTAAGCTTTGATGAATATTACTTCAACTATATGCAATAAGAAAAGGAGGTTACCCATAATATCAAGAATTATGGATACCTCTTTTATTTTGCAATCGCAATACTATCTGTTCCAAGGAACAATTCCTTAGCGCTATTAAGATTATCAATAGTATCAAAATTAGAATAGATACCAGTAATAATAGAATCTTGAACAAATAAGACACTTGGATAATTACCTAATTCTCCACTATCTAAGAATTTAGGAATCTTGTTCATAATAGAAGCTAAAGGAGCTTTTAATTCATCCGCAATCTTTTCATTATCCGTATCGCTTGTATTAATCACAAAGACTTTAATATCCTTATTAGTTTCATAAAAAGAATTAATAGTATTAATTAATTCTTCATCATAAGCACTCATCATAATAAAAGCTATCTTATCTTTTGTATAATCAACATTAAAATCTATTTCACTTCTAAAATTAGATTCATCATTATATTGATTATTGAAATCAAAAGTTTGGCCAATATGTTTCAAAGTTAAATAAGTAGTCTTTTCATCATTATCCAAAGACACTAACTTGTTGTACTTATCTTCATCAATATCATTTTTCACATCATCAACAGTTCTAAGATAGTCAAATATCGATTTTCCATCTTCTGTAGTTAATAAGTTGATATCAAACTTGGTATTAAACGCGAATTCATATAATGACTCAAAATCTTCCTTATCAATCGTACCCACATTACACCAAGTCATCTTACCCTTATTAAAGAAGAAATATGTAGGAGTCGCATTAAAACTATAGTTTTGGCTCATATAATCATTAAGTTTTTCATTTTTGATAGTAATAAGCTCATTAGGATTATTATGTTCAACGCCTATTTCCTTATAAAAAGCTGAAATGCTATCTATATCACCATTCACGAAGTAAGTAATAAAAGTTACATCACTATGATTAGACACAATATAAGGATTATTATTCAAGGCCTGTTCCTTACAATGGCTACAATATATTGATACTACTTCAATAACTAATTTAGAATTCTTATAATCACTTAATTTAACAACATCACCATCAATAGTATCTAAATTATAATCAGGTAAATCCTTACCAAGATTCTTTAAAGTCGTATTTTCTACATCTAGGCCATTATTAACATCCTTCAACAAAGACTTTGTATCCGCATTTAAAAAGTCAAAGAGATTTCCGTCTTTAACTGGTTCAATATATGTAACTGTATTACTTACTTGTTCATTTGAACAGCCAAACAAGATAAGTAATAAAACTAAAATAATATTCTTCATTATTTAATTAATTTGTAGATTTCTTCCCTACTAGCTTCCATATCCTTACGACCTAGTTCATATAAAGCGATAAGATCTTTTTTATCGCCCTTTAGTCTAGTAACATTAACAGTCTCTGTAGGATAACGATATAAGGCATGACCATCTTTCTCTAAATTCTCAATAAGTTCGATTTGTTTATTATAGTTAAGATGTCTATTTTTATAATCAACACTGATTTCAGGACAATCCTTATACTTATTCTTCATAAGATTCACAATAAATGGCTTAGCAGGTTTTCTAACATAGTCATATGGCTTAGTTGTGATAATCAAATGATCACTGCAGCCATCCTTAACAGCTTCTTCGATTGGAATCATCTTAGTGATACCACCATCTAAATACTTATGACCATTAACCACAATAGGCTTACCAAGAATAGGAAGTGAACAAGCAGCCTTCAATAAGTCCATGTTCATATCCTTTAAATCAACATAAATAGTCTCGCCCTTTTCCATATCATAGACACCATATCTAGCTAATGTTTTAGTCTTACCAATGATGTCCTTGATATCAAAGTGTAAACCATCTCTTAGAAAATGTGAAAATAGATACTCATACCCAACAAAATTTCCTTCCCTTAATAAAGATCTAATTCCCACAAGTGATGGATGGGCAATAATTTCTGTTGCCATCTCAAAAAGAAAATGCTCATTTTTCATTAAAAAAGATGTTAGGTGAACTGCACCTGTAGAAATACCATAGGCATAATCAAATTCAATCCCCTCATCTATAAGCCAAGATAAACATCCGGCAGTGTAGGCGCCACGCATTCCGCCGCCTTCTAATACTAAAGATACTTTTTTACTCATGTTTTAATTTTAGTCTCACTTAAGTTTTTGTGCAATATAATAAGGGCATGAGAAAACTTAAAATATATTTTAATGCGCCAATAACGCTAACATTCACACTTATTTGTTTCCTAGCATTATTCTTACAAATGATAACTAACGGTGATAGTACGGTATTATTATTTTCTACCTACTCGTCATCTTTATTAGATCCATTAACTTATGTAAGATTAATAGGACACATCTTCGGTCATGCTGACTTTGATCATTTAATCAGTAATATGATTTATATCTTATTACTAGGACCAATGTTAGAAGAAAAATACCACGACCGTCTAATCATTGTCATCATAGTTACCGCTCTAGTTACCGGCATCTGTAACAATATCTTCCAACCTGGTGTAATGTTACTTGGAGCGAGTGGTGTTGTCTTTGCGTTTATCTTGCTTGCTTCTATAACTGGAAAAGATAGGGGCATCCCTATTACTCTAATATTAGTTGCGATATTGTGGATTGGTGGTGAAGTTACTTCAATGCTTACAGTAACTGACTCAATCTCCCACATCACCCACATCATTGGTGGCCTTGTTGGTGGTGCAATTGGTTTATTCTTTAAGAATAATTAATTATTTACGATAATAACGATAATAAGCTTCATCCTTATCATTATCGATATAAGTGCCTTCTTCCTTAAAAACGAAGAAGGTTTTTTCATTATATAAGTCTTTAAAATCTTCTAAAGTCAACACAAAAGAAGTTCCCTCTCTATAAACATAAATCTTATCTTTCTTTAAGATATAACGATCCTTTTTATTAGTAGTAAGTACTTCCTTATCTTTTAAAGACAATAATACTTCAGTAAATGTTTCTAATTTTTCCATAATAACTATAATTTAAAGCGAAATATACACTTAAATCTATCTCCTTTTTCATACAACTCATGATCATAGGGAATTTGAGCTATCTCAACAAGCTTACCCCCTAATCTTTTTAACGTTTTATAAGAAGCATCATTATCAGGATTACAAGTAATGATTAACTCTTTCATCCCAAATTCCTCTTTTGCGATTTTAAACAAAACCTTACAAGCATAATAAGCATAATGATGACCCCTATATGACTCTTTGATATTGTAACCAACATTACCATAATAGTACATAAAACCATCATTCTTTAACCTTAGGTCGCATTTGCCGGTTTTAAAACCTGACACATATATATCATAAAAGACTGTAGGAACTCCATCAAAAGAGGTCTTCTCAGAGACCCTAGCCCTTTCGACTAAATCAACAATTTCGCCCTTATATAAGCGTTTTTTTCTATCTAACAAACCCAACATCTTCTTTTTAATTATATAATGAAATCATGTTAGAGTATCCTCGTCCCCAATTTAAAAGAACATCATTTCATTGTCTAAACGGACAATGGACATTAAATAATAAGCCTATAATAGTCCCTTATCCTAAGGAGTCTCTTTTATCTATGTATCCAATCAAGGAACATGAAGATAAATTAGTTTATATTAAGGAATTTGACTTTAATGATGATTTAACAGACAAAAGACTAATACTTCATTTTGGGGCTGTAGACAATAAGGCTTTAGTATATTTAAACGATCATTTTATTGGTGAACATATTGGTGGCTATTTAGCCTTTATCTTCGATATTACAGATTATATAAGTAATCACAATATCTTAAGAGTCGAAGTCAGTGATAACACCGACACCTTCTATCCATACGGCAAACAATCAAACAAACCAAGTGGCATGTGGTATACAAGTATCTCTGGCATTTGGAAAACCGTATGGATGGAAACAGTACCTACAAAAGAAGAAATAAGATCAATCAAGATTGATACCACGATCGATTCAATCGACTTCTATGTAGATACTGATAATGAATACTGCATCAGCATTACCTTCGATGAAGACACGGTTGCCTATATCTCTAAATCACAGCACTTACATGTTGATTTAAAAAATATCAAATACCAAAATTGGACAATTAAACAACCTGTCTTATATACCGTTACAATCAAAACTAATTATGATACCGTGCAGACCTATGTTGGCATCAGAGAAATAGGTGTTGAAACTATCAACAATCATAAATATCTATGTTTAAATAAGGAACCTATATATCTAAATGGTGTCTTAGACCAGGGCTACTTCAGTGATGGTATCTATTCACCTAAGGATACTAAAGAATATTTAAACGATATAAGAAGAATGAAAGAACTAGGCTTTAATATGCTTAGAAAACATATCAAAGTAGAAGATGAAGCATTCTATTATTATTGTGACAAAGAAGGTATGTTAGTCATGCAAGACATGGTCAACAGTGGTGATGTTAACTTCCTTAAGAACATCTTCTTACCAACCATCGGTTTTGTGACCAGAAATGACAACATTAATGTCGATGAAGCTAGATTGAATTTCTTTATCGAGCATTCAAAAGAAACAATTAAACAGTTATACAACCACCCATGTATTGTAGCCTGGACCATCTACAATGAATCATGGGGCCAACAAAGAAGTAGTCAAGTCTTTAAGGAACTTAAACAATTAGACAAATATAGACCCTTTGATACTTGTTCTGGCTGGTATAAGACCCTTGACAGTGACTTTGATTCATATCATATCTACTTTAGAAACAAAGTTCTTACAAGTAAGACCAATCAAATACTTTTCTTAAGCGAATACGGCGGTATTAAAAGACATGTCGAAGGACACACTTTTACTAAACGTAAAGCTAACTATGGCTATGGTTCTTCTAATGACGAAAAAGAATTAACTAATAAACTCATTGATATGTATGCCAACATGATTATTCCATCTATTAAAAAGGGACTAGCAGGAAGCGTATTAACTCAATTAAGTGATGTAGAGGAAGAAGAAAATGGACTATATACCTATGATCGTATGGTTTGCAAGATCAACAAAAAAAGCATCCAAGAATTGAATGCCTATATATATAGATTATTTAGAGAAACGCTCCTTAAGTGATTTCTCTTTTTCTATTACCGACTCCATCAAATTATCCTTGGCAGTCTTGACCTTTTCGCTGACACCTGAACCATATCCTTTAATGAAAGCATCAAAGATACTCTTGGCAAAAGCCTTACTCTTTTTATTCATATTAGAAATATCATAAAGAGTCTTAACAAATAATGGTAAACCACCCTCGATAAATTCAGACACTGTATCAACACCAGCATCCCTTAGAACATCAAACATTTCTTCAGTAAATACCTTGCATTCTTCCTCAGTGGCATTATCCAAAAATTCCCTATAATTTACTTCAATCATCTTTGATTCTTCAGATAAAGTAGTTTCTACAAATTTAGTTCCTACAACTTGCCATGACATAGCAGAATGTTGAAGTAACATCACTGCATCCGATTTAACCACTTTAGTAATATAGTCTTTTGAGAACAAGACACCAAAGAAATCAAATTCAGGCACAATCTTAATAATCTTATTCTTGATATTCTCATAGCCTTCTAATTCTTCCTTACTTAAATATTTACGATTTAAACCAGGTCCATCATTAGAATAGACATTAATGATATTCTTACCTTTTCTAGGTGCATTTAAACCAGCATATAAGGCAAGTGCCCCACCCTTTGAATGACCACCAATTCGATATTTACGATAAGGGCTTAGTTTTTGTATATATTCTTTAGCAGCAACTTGAGCAGGAACAATCTCAAAAGACATACAAAAATCCTCATGCCAACCTACAATCGTATCATCTGTTCCTCTAAAGGCCACGTAAGTTGTGTGATCTGATAAATCTACTTGGAAACAACAGAATTGTTCAAATGTTTCCTCATTCACAGTAGACACAAAATCATGGACTAGACAATCTTTAAATCTTATAGAATTAGCCATTTCCCTTAAGACAAAGGGAGCCAACTTCACAAAACTCTTTGATGCCATGATTTCTTCATCAGTATGGTCATTGAAAAATAAATTAGATAATTCAGAAATAGTATAAGAATCCTTCAATTTAAAGTATTCATCAAATCCGGTATAAGCCATTTGACTAATAACTAAATTATCTACTTCATTAAAGGGAGAAGCCTTCAACGATAAGTCGCCACGCCATTTTAAGTAATCTATAATATTCATAAGATAATTGTATTAAAAATGGTGACATATTGTCACCATTTTACTTAATATTAATAATTACATCATCATTTGTAACCTTACCAGCATCATGAGGTTTAACCTCTTTTAATGAACTAGTATTTGTCACAACAACAGGAGTAATTGTAGATAAGTTTTTAGACTTGATGAAATCGATATCGAAGTTTACAAGCACTTGACCCTTTTTAACACGATCACCTTGTTTAACCTTTATATCAAAGCCTTCACCATTTAATGTTACTGTATCCATACCAACATGAATAAGTACTTCAGCACCATTATCACCCTTAATACCAATCGCATGTCCTGTAGGGAACAATACACTAACCTCACCATCAACAGGAGCCTTCACTTCACCCTTACTTGGATTAATCGCAATACCATTACCCATCGCAAGTGATGAGAACACTTCATCTTCTACTTTACTAAGTTCTACTGTTTCACCTTCAACTGGAGCATAAATATTATTATCAACTTTCTTAGTTTCACCTAATTCTTTTGGATCTAACTTACCTTGTTTTGCCCAAATGCCAAACATGATCCAACAAGAGATAAATGATACAGCCATCGCAATTAAGACACCAATTACAGCGAAGATAAAGTTGTTCATTGTATAGCCTAGAGCTAATGCTTGTTCAGTTGGAATATAAACTGGAAGAACAAGTAAGCCAGGAGAGCCAGCGCCAAATCTTTCTACACCAGTAAGACCTAAGAATAGGCCGCCTACACCACCACCAATCATAGCTGCATATAGTGGGAACATATATTTTAAGTTAACACCATATAATACAGGTTCAGTAATACCCAAAACACCAGTAAGACCAGCAGAAGAAGCTAATTGCTTAGTATCAGGATTCTTACTTCTTAGGGCAACAGCTAAACCAGCAGCACCTTGTGCAGTATTTGAAACCAACATACCAGGACCAACAACCGCATCATGGCCGGCAGTTGTTAAGTTGTTTGTACCAATTGGAATTAAACCATAGTGAGTACCAGTCATAACAAGGAATGGTGAGAAGATACCAACAACAGTAGGAACAATCCAAGGAGCAGTATTCTTTAACCATGTGAAGAAGATTTGAATAAGTTCTGATGCCCAAGTACCAATAGGACCAAGTAATGATAATGTTAAGATAGCACCAATAGTCAACGAGAAGAATGGCACAAAGAAGAACTTAACAGCCTTTGGACAATACTTTTGCATAAACTTTTCAACATATGACATCACCCATACGCCCAAGATAATTGGAATTACACTTGATGCATAACTTGTAACTACTTGTACCGGAATAAAGCCAAATAATTTAATAGATGTAGCAGCACCTTCTACAATTGTACCAGCAGCTAAGGCAGCTTCATATGAGCCAGCAGCCGCAATAGCCTTGTTAGTAGCTGAAATACCACTCATTAGACTTGTTAATTGTGGATAAACAAGAACACCACCTAGTGCCATTGCAGTTCCTTGGTTACTCTTAAATTTCTTAGCACAAGAAGCAGCTAGAATTAAAGGTAAGAAGTAGAATGCAGCATCCGCAATCGCATTTAAGATGACATAAGTTTGACTGCCACCCTTTAACCAGCCAAATGTTGAACATAATGCCATTACCGCCTTTAATAGACCAGCACCAGTAATAGCTGGAATGATTGGTTGGAAGATACTTGCGATACCTTCTAATACTTTAGATAACTTAGAACGTTTGTCTTCCTCGTCAGCTTCAACCTCATCATGTGACTCGAAGCCACCAAGTGTAACTACCTCTTGATAAACTTGAGGAACATCTGGTCCAATAACGATTTGGTATTGGCCACCAGCATTCACGACCTTTAAAACGCCATTTAAGTTACTGATTTTATCAGTATTTGCCTTAGTTTCATCGTTTAAAGTAAAACGTAATCTAGTTGCACAGTGTACAACAGATTTAACATTTGATTTACCACCGATATTCTCAATAATATCGCTCGCTAATTGTTTATAACTCATAAAATTTCTACATTTGTTTCAATTACTTTTTTATACCAATAGAAGCTATCCTTCTTTATTCTCTTTAAATCACCGCTTCCATCATTTTGTTTATTCACATATATCATGCCATATCTTTTCTTCATTTCACCAGTTGATGCTGAAACTAAATCGATACAACCCCAAGAAGTATAACCCATTACTGGAATACCATCTTTATTAACCGCATCTAACATTGCCTTGATATGTTCTCTCATATAATCGATTCGATATTCATCATGAATAGAACCATCTTCTTCAACAACATCATTAGCACCCAATCCATTTTCTACAATGAACAGTGGTTTGCTGTAACGATCATATAAGATATTTAAGGTAAGTCTTAAGCCAAGTGGATCAATTTGCCAACCCCAGTCACTTGCCTTCAAATATGGATTAACTACCGCACTAATTACCGCATTACCTCTTGCATGATTCTTTAAGATTTCAGGATCATTTGAAATACAACGGCTACAATAATAGCTAAAGCTGATAAAGTCCACTGTTCCCATTTTTAGAACTTCGCTGTCGCCCTCTTCCATTTTAATCTTAATGCCAGCCTTTTCCATTCTCTTAAGCGCCCATACAGGATACTCACCACGTGCTTGGACATCAATAAAGAAATAGTTATCACGATCTCTTTCCATTGCTGTATAAACATCATCCGGTTTACAAGTATATGGATAGAATTGACCAGCAGCCAACATACAACCAACTTTAGCCTTAGGCATCATTTCATGAGCTAACTTAACAGCCTTAGCACTAGCGATTAATTCATGATGAGCTGCTTGATATTTAACTAACTCTTCATCTTCACCTTCTTCAAAGACGATACCTGCACCCATAAATGGCATATGAAGTAACATATTGATTTCATTAAATGTTAACCAATACTTTACCTTATCACCATAATTCTTGAACAGAATCTCACATAAGTGTAGAAATGCATCAATCATCCTACGATCTTTCCAACCACCATACTTTTTAATCAAAGCGATTGGTGTATCAAAGTGACAAATAGTAACTAGTGGTTCAATATCATACTTTAGGCATTCGTCAAATACTTCATGATAGAATCTTAGTCCTTCAATGTTGGGTATTTCATCATCACCATTTGGCAAGATACGTGTCCAGGCAATAGATAATCTATAACACTTAAAGCCCATTTCTGCAAACATTTTAATGTCTTCCTTAAAGTGATGATACATATCGATTGCCTTGTGAGATGGATAGATATGCTTATCATCACACTCTAGCATCCTCATTTGACCTTTGGCTACTTTCATTCGATCTTCACCAAATGGTACAACGTCAACACTAGATAAGCCCCTGCCACCTTCGTTGTAGGCACCTTCACATTGGTTAGCTGCAGTTGCACCGCCCCAAAGAAAGCCTTCTTGCATCTTCATTTTTCAATCCTCCGCTTATTTTTACGCCTTCATAATACCAACATGTTTAAACAAGTTCAAGTACTTTTTTAGTATTTTTGTAAGCCTTTGCATTTTTCTCTTGTTTAAACATGTTTTTATTGAAATTCCACTTGTTATTTGATAATATAAACTAATTAAAAGAGGTGTAAATATGCCAAAATCAAAGTATGAACAAATATATAAGTCATTAAAAAAGAGAATAGATTCAGGTGAATATAATGAAGGATCTTATTTGCCTTCTGAGAATACTTTAATTCAAATATACGACTGTTCCAGGAATACAGTAAGAAGAGCAATTTCCCATTTAACCATGGAAGGTTATGTTCAACCTCATCATGGCAAGGGTGTTAGAGTGATTCATTCTAGTAGTGATAATCAACCAAAATATGATTATCTTATTACAGATGCTGAAGGTGTTTATGCCACAGGCAAAAGATATGGCTTTAGCGTAAGAAATAAAGTTATAGCTTTTGAAGAATTAACGATAGATGAACACTTAGCTCAAAAAACTGGTTTTCCAAAAGGCATACAAGTCTATTTGATTCAAAGAGTTAGATATATTGACGATGTCGCCAAGATGATTGATACTTCTTTATTAAGAAAAGATGTTGTTGGCCAGATGAATGAAAAGATTGCGGAGAAATCATTATTTAATTATTATTCCAAAAGTTTAGGAATGGAAATAGCTACTATTAAAAGAAAGATTACTATGGTAGAAGCTACTCCTCTTGATGAAAAGTATCTTGAATTAGGAGATTTTAATTGTTTACCAATGATCACATCAAGAATCTATAATAACGAAGGAATTAAGTTTGAATTCAGTGAATCACGTAATCGTCCTGATATGTTCGTGTTTAATTCAATCACTTCAAGAGCACTTGCTCCAAAGAAATAAGTTGGTATTAAAAACCAACTTTTTTAATTAAAGATATTGACTAGTAATAACTATATGATATATTAATATATGAATGAATGTTCATATATTAAATGGAGGAAAAAGAAATATGAAAAAGACTTATAAGATTGAAGTAGATTGTGCAAACTGTGCAAACAAGATGGAAGAAGCAGCTAAGAAGACTGCTGGTGTTAAGGATGCAGTGGTTAATTTTATGACATTAAAGATGATCGTAGAATTTGAAGATGGTGCTGATGTTAAGGAAACAATGGCAGCTGTACTTAAAAACTGCAAGGCTGTAGAAGACGATTGCGAGATTTATTTATAAGATGACCAAGAAACAAAAGAAAAATCTATATAGGATAATTAGTGCCCTAGTCTTCTATGTTGCATTAAGAATTGTTAATATAGAGAATCCTTATTTAGATTTCTTTCTATATTTAATTCCATATCTAATAGTTGGCTATGATGTATTAAAAGGTGCACTACATGGTATCCTAAACAAACAAGTATTTGACGAAAACTTCTTGATGGCAGTAGCCACAGTAGGTGCCATTGGCCTAGGTGAATATCCTGAGGCCGTTGCCGTTATGTTGTTCTATCAAATTGGTGAACTTTTCCAAAGCTATGCTGTTGGAAAGTCACGTAAGAATATCTCAAATTTAATGGATATTAGACCTGACTATGCCAATATCGAAAAAGATGGAGAACTTGTTAAAGTTGATCCTGATGAAGTGGCAATTGGCGATATTATTACAGTTGTAGTTGGTGAAAAGATTCCCTTGGATGGTATTGTAGTTGAAGGTACTTCTTCACTTAATACTAGTGCCTTGACAGGTGAATCAAAGCCTAGAAGTGTAAAAGTTAATGATGAGGTAATTTCAGGCTGTATCAACATGGAATCACCTTTAAAGATTAAGACTACTAAGGACTTTGGCGAATCAACTGTATCTAAGATTCTAGATTTAGTTGAAAACGCCACAAGCGCTAAATCAAAGTCAGAAAACTTTATCACAAAGTTTGCCCATTACTATACACCAATTGTATGTTATAGTGCTTTGGCTGTTGCGATATTGCCTCCTCTTGTGAATGGACTTATCTTAGGCAATGGTTATAATTGGTCAACATGGTTAATAAGAGCTCTTACTTTCCTTGTTGTATCATGTCCTTGCGCCATCGTCATCTCTATCCCATTGTCTTTCTTTGGAGGTATTGGTGGTGCTAGTTCCCAAGGTGTACTTGTAAAAGGTTCCAACTATCTTGAACAATTATCTAAGGTTAAGATTGTAGCCTTTGACAAGACAGGAACTATGACTAAGGGTATATTTGAAGTAACTACCATTCACAACAATGAATTTAGTAAGGAAGAATTGCTTGATTATGCAGCCCATGGTGAAATCTTTACTACCCACCCTATTGGTAAATCTATCATTAAAGAATATGGTAAACCTCTTGATAAATCAAGAGTTAAGTCAGTAAAGGAAATTCCTGGTAAGGGTATTAAGGCTATTATTGATGATAAAACGGTTCTTATTGGTAATGAGAAGCTAATGAGTGAATATGGTGTTTCTATCATTGAATGCCATGATGAAGGAACAATTGTTCATCTAGCATTAGATAATCATTATAAGGGTCATATTCATATCGGTGATGTGATTAAGTCAACAAGTGAAAAAGCGATTTCTGAATTAAAGAAAATTGGCATCAGATTAACAGTAATGTTGACAGGTGATGAAAGACATGTAGGTGAAAATGTTGCCAAAAAATTAAATATCGATAGAGTTTATAGTGAACTTTTACCTCAAGATAAGGTATCTAAGGTTGAAGAACTATTAAAAGATAAAAAAGAAGATGAAGTATTAGCCTTTGTGGGTGATGGTATCAATGATGCCCCAGTCTTAAGCTTAGCTGACATTGGTATTGCGATGGGTGCCTTAGGTTCTGATGCGGCAATTGAAGCAGCTGATGTAGTCTTAATGGACGATGATCCTTTAAAGATTGCTAAGGCTATCAAGATTGCCAAGAAATGCATGAGAATTGTCTATGAAAACATCTTCTTTGCGATTGGTATAAAGGTAGCATGTTTAATCCTAACCGCAATTGGTATTACCAATATGTGGATTGCCATCTTTGCGGATGTAGGTGTTATGGTAATTTGTGTGCTTAATGCGATAAGAGCGTTAAATGTTAAAAGACTATGATTAGTGAAGATAATATTTATAATCTAGCAGAATTATTCAAGGTATTTGGTGATTCAACAAGAATTAGAATCTTGTTGTTACTACAAGAAAAAGAAGCTAGTGTTAATGAAATAGCTAATGAATTAAACATGAACCAATCAGCTATTTCTCATCAATTAAAGAATCTTAAGCACTCAAAATTAATTAAAAATAGAAGAGATGGTCAAACAATCTATTATTCATTAGATGATGATCATGTTTATAAAATCATTGAAATGGGACTTGCCCATGTTGATGAATAAGAATGGTAGAATAGTTATATGAAATACATAGGATTAGATTTAGGAAGTGTTACATGTGGCATTTCCAAAAGCGATACAGGCGTCATCGCCCAAGCTGTTAAAACCATTCGTTTTAAACCAGATGATTATGATGAATGTTTTGATAAGTTATTAGACTTCTTTGAAAAGGAATATACACCAGACTTAATTGTAGTGGGTTATCCCCTATTAGAAAACGATGATGTAGGTCCTAAAGCTCAATTATGTGCTGATTTTGCTAGAGTCTTAGAAGAAGAAACTGGCATTAAGTGTGTTCTTCAAGATGAAAGAAATACTACTAAAGATTCTCATGAATTCTTAATCAATAACTTTGATATGTCCCGTAAAAAGAGAAAGAAGATTATCGATCAACAGGCAGCTGTTCGTATCTTACAGTATTGGCTTGATGCGAATAGAAATAAACAATAAGTATTAATAATGGTGAGCACATGCTCACCATTATTTAATAATTCATTGATCTAAATTTTTCTTCAATACCACCATTATCCTTAACAACCTTCAACATTAGATTCTGTATCCAGATATAATCATCATCGTTAATACAATATAAATCACTAACACATCCTGTATCATGCAACATCACAAGCTTATCATCTATATTGTTTCTTACTACATCTAGATAATCTTCATCAATTTGTTTTAAAAGGATATTAGAACCATCTTTAAATGTAACTTCTACACATTTATAAGCATTTAGAATAGTATCATCGCTAAATTCTTCAACACTTTCAACATCCAAGGAAAGATATTCTAAGAATTCATCGATAGTAAATATTTTTCCATCTTTATAATAATCTAGTTCCATTTTCTTTATTGGTGATTTTTTTAAACATTCAACGATTCTCTTATCAGTGTTTTTACTTAACAATAAGTTATCAAATACATAGTACTTATCATATAAGTTAATGCTTCCCTCTTTATCTTTAAACAGTAAATTTATAGGATAAGCCTTTAAACTATATTTGATATTGTTCAAGATAATCATTTCATATTCATTATCACCAATTGTATATGTATAAAAGTTATCTTTGCTTTTCATTGAATCGACCACAAAACCATGATAATGAAGATAGGTATAATAATCACTATAATCAAAATATTCTCCGGTATATTCTTCTAAGACTGTTTTGTTGGAACATGAAACTAAGCAAATTGTTAAAGTAATTATTAAAATTATATATTTTTTCATAAATTATTTAAAAACATGATAATATCTTAATTTCCAACCTGAATCTTCAGAGTCTTTTAATGTCTTAAAATCAGTAGAATCAGGATCATTAATATAAATAGTTCCATTCGAATCATAACCATAAACCACCATAAAATGCGCATCATTATTCGAATTATTAACTTGTATAATTATCGGATTGCCATTATTTAAATAAGGTTTAAAAGTAGACAATGCATTTGAACTGTTAGCATAACCATGTGCAACTCTAGAGAAACCCAAATTTTTTGGAATTTGTTCCCAATTCATAGGACAAACAACATAATTATTATTAATATATGAAGGCTTTACACTTTTTATTTTGATAAAATTATAAACCATAGTCATAGAAACAAGTGCACATCCGCTTGATTTTATAGTTGTACCAGGGCAACCATTAAGTGGATCATTCGCCCATCTAGAATCAGTTTGAGTTAATCTTAAAATACTCAATTTAGTAGAGGCTCTTGCTGATGCTAAAGTTTTAGAATTTATAAAGAGTTCCATTTCATATTCTGGATCAATCCAAAATTCTTCTTCATCTGCCACATATAGCATAGGCTTAGCATAGCGTTCATCATCTATAGTTTCTTCACAAGCCATAACAGTTGTTGGCTGTATAATTAAGAAAAAGCCAACAAGCATAATAAATAATTTTCTCATCATTTTACACTCCTTTTTATTCAATATTGCAATATCCAAATTTTCCACCATAACAATAATAGACAAAGCCCGTTTTATTTTCATCTCGTCTATCGTATGTAATAGAAAGAGCAAGTTCACCTTTCTTTGAAGAAGATATTAATTCTCTGATTTCATTAATTAATACTCCATTTTCCCAATACTCTTTCACCGTCACTTCCGCAACAAATGCCCTTCTTTCAATGTTGTTGATAATATTATGTGGATTTGTAAATAATAAACTAGTTATCATTGATAATTGAATTAGTTTTTTCATAGTTATTACCAACACCTTCCTTGACATTCACATTTTAAGTTTACATTTTTTGGTTCTTTAGCATAATCACCAAATTCAGTTGGCAAGAAAAGAATTGTAATCATTAGTAAAATGATTAATTTTTGCTTCGATTTCATAATGAATTTTCTCCTTTATTTGACTTCAATATACTTAATTATTTTAAAAATTTGTTTAATTTTTGAATAAAAAGAACTAAATTAAGAATTTTATTCGCAATTTATAAAAAATTAGTCAAATCTTTAATAAAATAGAGACATGGATACAGGGGTAATTGATTTAGAAACACTAGGTGGCATCTTTAAACATTATAGAAATATAAGTGGTTTTTCTAGAGAAGACTTAAGTTATGATGTTGTCTCAGCTAGTACTGTTCAAAGAATCGAAAATGGTGTTCCCATTAAGAACATTTCTTTTTATGAAAAATTTGCGAATAAATTAGGCTATGATTTTTTATCGGATGAAAATCCTTATATAGAATTATCTGAACTCATTGTAAGTTTTATAAATAGTATCAATAGGGTTCCTTATAAAAGACTTTTACAATTAGAAGAAAAGATTATTCATTTTAATATTAAGTATCAAAAATATATCTATATTAATGAACTTTCGCTTCTTCCTATAACTGCCCTTAAAATATATAAAGACAGCTTCGATATTGATATATCATATATCGATTTAATTAAAGATGTTTATCCTTATTTGAAAGGTGATTTAAGGACAATCTCAGATTATATTTTATATAAGTTAAGTTTTGAATATTATTATAATGAAGAATTTAAAAAATATTCTGTATATGGAAAGGGCCTACAAGATAAGCCGATTTTCTTTTTTGACAATATCTACTACGATATTGATAATTACAACCTTGTATGTATCTATGAAAAATATAAAGATGAATTAAATTCTAATATTAAAAATAAGGTAGAACTATTTTCAATATATTCTAACTTAGCTTGTTGCGAACTTAATCTCGATAGACACGAAAATGCCTATAATCATTTAAAAAACGCTTTGGAAATTGAAAATATTAGAGAATATTTACCCGATACAGTCTATTTAAAAACCATCAAAAGATTTGGGATAATAAATTTTTATACTTCTAAATATCAAGATGCCATTAAATGTTTTGAATACGTTAGAAAAAAGAGTCCTCTTATTCTTGATTTTAACTATATTTTCTTGTTTAATTCATTAGAAAAAATAGGTGCAAATAATGTGATTTTAGATATTGTTGAAAATGATAAAAAATATATAAAAAGTTCAATTCTTAAAAATGTTTTTAATTACTATAAAGAAAAACATACAACTAATGATATTAATATATTGGAAAATATTATTTGTGAGAAATTAACCATGGAAAAACTAGTTTCGAAAATTTATTATGATATTTTCTTGGAAGATCTTAAAAACATAGTAAAAATCAACAATCATTATAAGAAACTATATATCTACACTGAAAATAATGATTAAAGATTAACAATGGTGAGCACATGCTCACCATTGTTTGTTTAAATACTTAATTCAATATCTTTGATCTTTTTAGCTAAACCACTAACCTTATCAAGTGGTGTTGAACATAGACCAACTCTAATACCCTTATTAACCTTTACACAATAGATATGGTTTTCAATTAATAGAGCATGTAGCTTATCTCTAAATTCATTATCATACTTAATAGTCACAAAGAAACCATCATTATATGGATATAGATTCAAACCTACTTCATTACTTTCTTTGATGAATAAGTCAGTACGTTGTTTCAAAAGATTACGGTATTCATTTAATTCAGCTTTAAATTCATCAAAATGATTATTCAAGACATTAGTAATCGCAATCATTGAGCCATTATTACAGCTACCATATGTAGTTCTAATATGCTTCTCACATTGATTAATAAACAAGTCTACAAACTCTTTATCTTTATTAATAATGATTAGAGCACCAAGTCTTTGGCCATAATAAGAGAAAGTCTTTGAACAAGAAGCTGCCACAAAAGTTAAAACATGCTCACCCATCTCACCAATCAAAGCTAAATAATCTTTATAATCTTTACTATATGCATAATCAATATAAGCTATATCATTAAGTAAGATTGCTTCCTTTGTTTCATTTAAAGTCTTAGTGATCTTCTTCCATTCTTCATATGAATAAGATAAACCACATGGATTTTCACATGGTGAATTAATTACCACAAAAGGTCTTTCATTCTCCTTAATTAATGAACACAGCTGATCTACATCATACGGATCATAAACTAAGGCTTTAAGATTTCTTTCAACCAACATTTGTCTATAGTTGCCCCAAGCAATCTCAGGGATAATAACTGTATCATCTTCATTTAGACATAAATCTAAGGCTAGAGCGATACCACCAGTACCACCTGCAACCGCAACTGCCTCACCATTACACTTATCTTCTAAAACGAATTTAGTAATAGCTTCTCTAAAGTCAGGATTGCCACATGGACTTTTCGCATAAGCTGTCTTTTCAGCACTTGTTAGTTCATCATAACATTTGTAGACACTCTTAAAACACGCAATCTTGCCATCTTCACCACATAAAGAGCCAATAGTAGCATTAATAGTACTTGGATCATTATCTGCCTTAGCTAGACCAGATACCGCAAATACAGCGTCTTTGAAAATTGACAATTCTTTATTCTTCTTAAAAAACATATTTTTTACCCTCATAGTAATATAATACAACTTTTGTAAATTGAAAAGATAGTTTAAGATAATATAGGAGGATATGAAAATGTTAGTAATTGAAATGAACGATGGAAAAGTGATGAAGTTTGAATTAGATCCAGAAAATGCTCCTATCACTTGTGCTAATATGGAAAAATTAGCTAACGAAGGATTCTATGATGGTTTAATCTTCCACCGTATTATCAAAGATTTTATGATTCAAGGTGGTGACCCTGAAGGTACTGGTATTGGTGGCTCTGATGAAGAAATCAAGGGCGAATTCATTGGCAATGGTGTTGTGAATAATCATAAGCACAAAAGAGGCACTATCTCTATGGCACGTGCTCAAGATCCAAACAGTGCATCATCACAATTCTTTATTTGCCACGTAGATACACCATTCTTAGATGGTCAATACGCAGCATTCGGTGATATGGTAGAAGGTTTTGAAGTCTTAGATGAACTTGCAAGTGTTAAGACAAGCTTCAACGATAGACCAGTTAATCCACCAGTAATTAAAACAATTTACGTTAAATAAAAGGAAACAATTCGTTTCCTTTTATTTAACATCCTTCAGGTTTCTTACAAGGAACAACCTCAGCTAGACCACCAAGAGAAGTTTCCCTTAATTCCATCGCAATCTTTTGCCCTGTATACTTCATAGTCTCAACAATCATATCAAAGCTTACAATATTGTCTTTAATATGACTTAAATATTTCGCATACAACATAGAATCAATAGCTCTTAAAGCACCAATACCATTTCTTTCAATACAAGGTACTTGTACATAACCACCAACCGGATCACATGTTAGTCCAAGATTATGTTCAATGGCAATCTCGGCCGCATATTCAATTGATTTAGCTGGTAATTTTTCTAAATATGAGGCGAAAGCACTAGCCATAGCAGTAGCACTGCCTATTTCAGCTTGGCAACCTCCAACAGCACCCGAAATAGAAGCATTAGTCTTAATCAAATTGCCAAATAAGCCGGCAACTGCTAAGCCATCAGCTAAGTCACTTAATTCAAATCCCTTTTTATAGTATTTATATAAAACCGAACTTAAGACACCGCAACTTCCTAAAGTTGGTGCTGTAACCACAATCTTACCACATGCATTTTCTTCTAAAGCTGCATAAGCATAAGAACTTAAAAATAATTTTTCTTTAATAGCTTCATCACTACATTTCTTAGCCTCATTATTTAAAGAAGCAGCTACTCTTTTAAGCTTTAAAGGTCCTGGCAAATCACCACTTGTAGCTAAACCATTATCGATTTCCGCAATCATCTGTTTAGCTACTTCTAATAGATATTCTTTAATATTAGGTTCGAAACAATAAATATAGCCTGCATAATCTAAATCATTATGTAAACAAAATTCATTAATCGAATTAAGTGAATTATGAGGATAGACATTTGGATCAACAATACTCTCAATCCCTTTTACTTTTATAGCACCACCACCTGTAGAATAAATTACAAGCTCATCACTAGTACCCTCTTCAAAAACCATTGTATTAGGATTTTCATCATAACTCTCGTTTTTAAAAATAATAGTAACTTTCTTAGGCTTAAAAGTATCCTCAATAATCTTATCTGACATATGACCCCTTCCTGTTAGGGCAAGAGAGCCATATAAAGTAACTGTATATTCATCCTTGTTATATTTATCCATGTAATATAAACAAGCATTTCTAACACCTAATGTATGGGAGCTAGAGGGTCCCGGACCTATTCTATATAATTCTTTTAATGATTCCATACTCTCATTTTAATACGAGAACCTGTTATTTTCTTAACCATTTGTATACTCATCAACAAGAAGGAAGGTACAAAGATTAAAGCGTTATAGACATATAGATTATGAATATAGATATAATCGCTTGTTACACTTGATAATAAAATTGTTATACCTACAAATGTTAGGAAACTTACTGAAACAAAAAGATAAATTTCCATAAGACTATTCACATTTAATCTGCCTAGATATTCTGATAAGTTAGCACTTACTAGTGCTTCAGTTATTAGGAAAGTGTAAGATATGAGATTCTTATCAAAATATCCTAGATTGAAAACTATAATATTAAATACTAATGTAATAATCGCAATACTAATATAGCGCCAGCAAATTTTTCTTGTATCACTTAATAATAGAAACATTAGAAACAAGAGTATCGCAAGAATCTCCATCTTATTTAAATAAAAGCCCCATCCAATCATCAAAGTCCATAACACGTACATCTTTTCTTCCTCCTTGTGTCATTAATATATAATGAATACAATTTGTCATTGTCCAAATAATTGGACAATACTATAATTGGGTTATGGAAAAGAATAATAAGAAAAGAATATTATATTTGATTGAAATATTAAAGAAAAATTCAAACTTTGACAAGCATTTAAGTTTAGATGAAATCATTTCTTTACTTGAACACAAGAATATTAGAGTAGATAATCGTAAGACTCTTTATGATGATTTTAAGATACTTAATGAATGCGACATTAATGTTGAATATGATAATGGTTATTATCTATTAGATTGTCCCTTTAATCTATCTGAAATTAAAATAATTCAGGATTCTATCAATTCATTAAAGAATCTAGATACATCTTTTAAAAACGATCTAAACAATAAGTTATATTCATTTATTTCTAGCGATGAAGAAAAACTATTAGAAGAAATTAAATATACAAATACTCAAAAGACTCAAAAGCTGCTTCCAAAGATGGAAGATATTTTAGAAGCTATTAGAACTCATAAGATGATAAGTATCACTACCAAGAATAATCAAATTCAAGATGTCTTTCCCATCTTTATCCATCGTGCCAATGACTATTATTATTTCTATTTTCATTATCAAGACAGCACTAAGATATACCATTATCGTTTTGATAATATTAAAGATGTTCTTATTAAAGATACATTAGATAACATAAACATTCCAACCAAAAAGATTATAAGTCATATCAATGAATCAAGTAATTCTTTTTATACTAAAGAAACTACTAAGGTAAATATCACCATATCAGATTCGAGCCCAGATTCGTGCCCAAAAACAATAAACAGACTTCTTGATGACTTCCCTGGCGTTATCATCAACAAGAATAAAGCTACTTTGTTTGTATCAATTAATCAAATCTTCTTTTCTAAGATTCTAGCCTACGGCAATGAAATAAAAATAAGCGATGAGACAATCGCTTATCAATACGTTGAATATTTAAAGAGTATTCAAAATAATTATTTAGATTAATAATTTCTTTTTATTTAGAATATAGTATCCAAAACCAAACAAATCAGCCAAGAACCAGCCAATAGGAACTGACCACCAGATACCAACAACACCAACTATAGAAGATAGGATATAGGCTAATAAAACCCTTGTACCAAGCGAAATGATAGTTAAGACTAAACTCATAGCAGGTTTACCAATCGCCCGATATAGGCCATATAGAAGGAACAAACAACCTATGCCAAGATAAAAGCTACCTTCTATTCTTAGCTGACTACTCCCACAGGCAAGCCAGTGGGGTTTACTACCAAGTTTAGCTTGTAATAGTACATCATTTTCAGACTTTGGAATACAAGTATAAATCTATTTAAGTAAGAACTTCTATTACCAAGCAGTCCAACGACCACATTAACGGTAAATTTCTATCTTACGATATGGAAGTATAATCAATCTCCCTTATGTTTATTTTATACTATTTTGATTCCACTATTCAATACTTTGATTCTATTAATCTTAATTCTTTTAATTATGTGGCTTTCATCCCATAAGCAAGCCTATGGGGTTTTCGACACTAATTAATAACATCTTCTTGCCTGGTAAAATTCTCTTTGCCAATAACCATTTCCTAATGTTGCAACCTGTACTGGTTTACCACTTGAAGGGGCATGTACCATACGATTACCACCAATATAGATACCGACATGATGAACACCAGAATATGAACCATTTGAACTAAATAAAATAATATCACCAGCCTGCATAGAACCACGATCTACCTGTGTTCCTACACCACATAATGTCTTGGTCGTATTTGATCCAATATTAACACCAGCCTGATAATGAGCCCAGTTAACTAGACCTGAACAGTCGAACTTAGTCCAGTTAGGGTTTGCAATCTGACTCATAGAGTGACATCCACCCCACACATACATATAGCCCTGACGTGTTAATGCCTTATTCGCAATTGCAAGCCCTCTTGCAGACTGATTAGCACTTGGAGCTGGTGCAGGTGTTGTATTCTGACTGCCTCCTCCATTATTAGAAGAACCACCATGATTTGATGAACCAC
>OIZO01000095.1_pt1 | contig 69103 bp, 61 predicted proteins | sample 1588551 | NCBI WGS metagenome assembly OIZO01 (sample SAMN03283271) | human gut metagenome | biome: human-associated habitat; material: feces | host: Homo sapiens | place: Peru | collected 2012
GCGGCTTGAGTCGGGAGTATGGATTTCGTCGATGAGGTAAACCTTGCCGTCGCGCTTGCCGAACTCGTACTTGGTGTCTACAAGAATAAGTCCGCGCTTTTCTGCCATTTCCTGACCGCGCTGGAAAATACGGCGTGTGTAGTCTTCCATTACCGCATAGTCCTCTGCACTTACAATACCTTGTGCGATGATTTCTTCCTTAGAGATATTGAGGTCGTGACCCTCATCAGCCTTAGTTGTCGGAGTGATGATTGGCTCAGGGAAACGCTGGTTCTCCTTCATTCCTTCAGGAAGCTTAACGCCGCAAATCTCGCGGCATCCCTCCTTATAGGCACGCCAAGCCGAACCTGTAAGAATAGAACGGATAATCATTTCCACGCGGAATCCCTCGCATTTCAGACCTACAGTCACCATAGGGTCGGGAGTAGCAAGTTTCCAGTTGGGGCAGATGTCGGTGGTTGCATCAAGGAACTTAGCTGCAATCTGGTTCAATACTTGTCCCTTGAATGGAATGCCCTTGGGCAATACCACGTCAAAAGCGGAAATTCTGTCGGTGGCTACCATTACTATGACATCATCGTTGATGTCATATACGTCGCGCACCTTACCATGGTACACGCTTTTCTGTCCTTCAAAATGAAAATCAGTTTGTGTAAGTGCTTTCATACTTTCTAATATAAATTTATATTTGTTTATGAATCCTGCTTTGTTGTGCTCTCACGTTTTTCGTCATTGCTCTTGTCGTGAGCCTCGTAGGCGTTGACAATGCGTGTAACGAGCTTGTGGCGCACGATGTCCTTCTGCTCCAATGGCACAAATCCAATACCTTCCACGTCTTTCAAAATGCTGAGCGCCTCTTTCAGTCCGCTCTTTTGTCCGCGTGGCAAGTCTATCTGTGTCATGTCGCCCGTCACAATCATCTTTGTGTTCCAACCCATACGTGTGAGGAACATGCGGAGCTGTGCCGGCGTTGTGTTCTGTGCCTCGTCGAGTATCACTACTGCATCGCTAAGTGTTCGACCGCGCATGAATGCAAGTGGAGCTATCTGTATGACGTTCTTTTCAATCATGTCCTGCAGCTTTACTGCTGGAATCATGTCTTCGAGTGCATCGTACAGAGGTTGAAGGTACGGGTCAATCTTATCCTTCATGTCGCCTGGTAGAAATCCCAGTTTTTCACCGGCTTCAACGGCAGGACGTGAAAGGATAATCTTGCGTATCGTTTTTTCTTTCAAGGCTCTTACAGCGAGGGCTATACTTAGGTAAGTCTTACCCGTTCCGGCAGGACCGGTTGCAAAAACCATGTCGTTCTTTTCAAAAGCATCAACTAATTGCTGCTGGTTTTGGCTTTTGCATTTTATGGGCTTGCCGGATATGTTGTAGACAATTACGCCCTTTACTCCGTCTGCTTTTGTCTGCTTGCCTTTTATGATGTCGAGAATGTCCTCTTCGCCTATGCTGTTGTATTTCAGCACATGGCGGCGCATCTTCTCGATATTCTCCTCGAATGAAGCCATTTCCTCTTCATCGCCCAAAACGCGTATAACATTGTCACGCGCCACGATGCGTAGCTTAGGGTAGAGCGACTTGATCATTTGCAGATGCCCGTTGCCTACACCATAAAATACTACTGGGTCTATGTCTTCAAGTATGATATGTTTCTCTATCAAAATTTATAATATGTTATTTTAGATGCAAAGGTACGTTTTTTTGTACAAATTCAAAAAAAAAACTCAACTATTTCCAAAAATAAATTACCTCTGTTTTGGCAGTATTTGCATTCTTGTGTAACTTTGCACTTATTATGATGAAAATAACGAAGAAGAATTATACTCAGATATTCGGCATTACGGTTGTGTTGCTTGCAATCTTCAGGTGTGCGTCAATCGACCGTGCTGCTGGTAATGGCGCTGCCGTGGCTTCGGCAGATACTGTCAGTACTGATGCCGTGGCTGATTCGGTAGCTGTTGACGGAATGGATGAAATTACTTCAGCTCCGGTGGCCGAGATAAAACCTATAGGCAGACCGTCGCTGTTCTTTAATGCTGATGGTACGCCAGTGAAAAACCGTATTTACAGTGTACCGCATTTTGGCAATACTTTTCCCGATCAGAATGATGTGCAGCTTGCGGCTGCACAGCGTCATGGTGTGAAGGCTGTTCTCGACCGCGAGGATGCCGAACGTCGTAAGTCGGAACTTGTGTATGTGGGCAATAATCCGTTTTTCCATGTTGACCGACTGAAGAACAGCATTCCTTATCTGGTGCCTTCGGCTTCCGAATTGCTTCAGGACATAGGACGAGCGTTTTTCGACAGCTTGCAGACCAAGCAGATTCCTCTCCATAAAATCATTGTCACATCGGTGCTTCGCAGCAAGGCAGACGTGGTGAAGTTGCGCCGACACAATTCTAATGCTACCGAGAATTCATGCCACTTGTACGGTACGACATTCGATGTCTGCTACAACCGCTACAAAACGGTGGAAGACCCGCAGGGACCGCGCCGCCGACAGGTGCGCAACGATTCGCTGAAGTGGGTGTTGAGCGAGGTGCTCAACGACATGCGACGGCAGAAACGTTGCTTGGTGAAATATGAAGTGAAACAAGGCTGTTTTCACATAACAGTAAACTGATAGAATAGAAGTTGCCCTTCTGCATTTCAAATTGTATTCTGTTTGAAATGCAGAAGGGCAACTTTATTAAGGCTATCGAATAACTTTATGAGTGCTAATGTACAACTTTATGAGTGCTAATGTACTGCTTTACAAATCCTTTACAAGAATACTCCTCTGAGCGTTGAGGTATTTCGAACGATTGGCATAGGCCTCCTTCCATTGTGGTGATGCCAGTTTGCGCAAGTCGATGCTCAAAGCCCACTTACCGTTTGCTTCCAGTCGGTCTATAAGAGTGCCTACAGACAGTCGTGTCAGACATTCGGCAGGTTGGTAATAAGTAGTCTCGCCCTTGTCACCGCTCGATATTTCGGTTATGATGTTTATCTGTGTCAGTTCGTACAGCAATTCATTTACGATGCGGATAGGTATGCCGGTGCGTAGCTTAAGATCGAGCGCCGAGTAAGGTTTGCCTCCTTCGGCAAATTGTTTGCATATCTGATTGGCCAATATCAGGCATAGCAATGTCTTGTAGCGATGGCTAAGGTCCTCGGCTTTAGTGCGGAAAGCGAAGTCTTCCATATTCTGAGTAGCATAGCACAGTTCGGCACCGAACAGACAGATAAGCCACGATATTTGTACCCAAAGCATAAACAACGGCAGGGCTGCAAACGAGCCATATATGGCATTGTATGAACTCACCCAAATCTGCGAATGAATGTAGAATATCTGTAATCCCTGCATTGCCACACCTGCTAAGATGCCAGGGGCAATGGCACAAGTGAGTTTCACCTTTGTATTGGGCATGAATACGTACAGGGCAATGAATACGCCAGACATGAGCACATAAGGCATCAGTTGCAGTATGAATTGTGTGAGCGGACCGATGAGCATGGTGTTTTCAATCTGCTTGAATATGGTGGCGAAGAAGATGCTCACACCTGAGGTTATTACGATAGTTATAGGCACCAGTAGGAACATTGACGTGTAGTCGGTAATGGTGCGGAATACGCTGCGCTGTTTCTTTATCTGCCAAATGTTATTGAACGTCTGCTCAATATTGCTGATAAGCATAATCACCGTGAAGAACATGAAGATAAGGCCGACTCCCAAGAACAGACCGCTTTTTGTATGTATAAGATACGAGTTGACAAAGCCAATGATAGTCTCGGCGGCTTGAGGCTGGCTTGAGAAGGAATCGCGAAACCATTCCTCAATGTATTTGTTGTATCCAAAGCCACGGGCAATGGCAAACACTACTGCCAAAATTGGAACGAATGCCAGTAGGGTAGAGTAGGTGAGTGCCGCCGCAGCACTTGTTATACGTCTTGCTGTTGTAAACTCTATGGCAAGGATAAGTCTTTTGGCAATTGAGAGCATGAAGTATTTAAAAGGCGAGATGCTTTCACGGTTTATGCCCCAAATGTCAATGCTTATAAATCGTTGGATTTTCTTTATTTTTTCTTTTGTAAGCATGTCGGTTGTAATTATAGTATAATTTACTGTGCAAATTTAATGTTTATTTCGCAATATTTCCGCTAAAAATCCTAAATTCATTTTGTTGTCTCATATTTAATTGATAATTTTGGCATAGAATAATTGTAAATTGAATAAAAGTGAAAAAATCTATATATTTATTTGTGCTTTTGTCTGTCTTTTCTGTTGGCTCATTTGCGCAAAAAATCACTCTTGGCTCGTGCATTACTCATGATGGTGGACAGTACAAGGGACAGATGCAGGCAGGAAAGCCACAAGGCAAGGGCAGTACCGTCTTCAAGAATGGTGATATCTTTGAAGGAGAATATGTCAAAGGTAAGCGTCAGGGACAGGGTATTTATACCTTTTCTGATGGCGAGAAATATGAAGGCGAGTGGTTTCAAGACCAGCAGCATGGTTTTGGTACATTCTGGTTTATGAACAATAATCGATACAAGGGAATGTGGTATCGTGATTATCAGCAAGGACATGGTGTGATGTACTATTATAATGGTGATATTTACGATGGCAACTGGCAGAAAGACAAGCGTCAGGGCAAGGGTAAATATACATTTGCAAGTGGTGCCTACTACGACGGTAACTGGAACAACGACCAGAAGTCTGGTAAGGGATTCTTTGCATGGAATGATGGTACAACGTACGATGGCATGTGGCTCAACAACCAGCGCTCGGGCAAGGGGACTAACAAGTATGCCGACGGTGACGTGTATACTGGTGATTGGCTTAACGACATACAGAACGGCAAGGGTGTATACCGCTTCCAGAATGGCGATGTCTATGAGGGCGATTACGTTCAGGGCGAGCGCACTGGCGAAGGCATATTCAAGTACAAGAACGGTGACAAGTATACCGGTCATTTCAACGAAGGCGACAAGGACGGTATGGGCACATTCCTTTGGAAAAATGGCGATATGTATGTAGGGATGTGGAAGAGCGACCGCCAAAATGGACATGGCAAACTTGTCAAGAAGAATGGCGACGTATTTGAAGGCGAATTCAAGGATGGCAAGGTGAACGGACAGGTCATAATCCACTTCTCTGACGGTTCAAAGTTCAAGGGAATGTATAAGGACGGACGTCGCAATGGTGCTGCCATTGAAGAATATAAAGACGGAAAGCGTTTTGAAGGTTCGTATGTCAACGGCCAACGAGACGGTAATTTCGTAGAGAAAGACAGTAATGGCCAGATACTGAAACGTGGTCATTATGAGAATGGCAAAAGATTTGAAGATTAACTAACGTACTAATTATATAGCTATGGCATTAAAATCAAAAAAAACACAGGCTAAAAACTCAGAGTCCAAAGTTAAACATATTGGATTGGTGAAGAACGATGCTTACCTTGAGCCTTATGAAGAGGCTATAAAGGGACGTCACGACCATGCCCTGTGGAAACTCAACTCACTGACAAATAATGGAAAGATAAAACTCACGGATTTTGCCAATGGACATAAGTACTATGGACTGCATAAGGCAAAACGTGGATGGGTGTTCCGTGAATGGGCACCTAATGCTACCGCAATATATCTTGTAGGCGATTTCAACGGTTGGACCGAAAGCGAGCGTTATAGCGCTAAGCGTATTGACGAGGCTGGCAACTGGGAGTTGAAACTCTCAGAGAAGGCAGTAAAGCATGGCGACCTCTTCAAGATGCACGTATATTGGGATGGCGGCATGGGCGAGCGTATCCCTGCTTGGGCTACACGAGTAGTTCAGGACGAGGAGACAAAGATATTCTCGGCTCAGGTATGGAATCCCGAACCTTATGAATGGAAGAAGACAAAGTTCAAGGCCAATAAGTCGCCGTTGTTCATCTACGAGTGCCATATCGGAATGGCTCAGGATGCAGAAAAGGTAGGTACATATAACGAATTCCGTGAGAATGTATTGCCAAGAATCAAGAAAGACGGATACAATTGTATCCAGATTATGGCCATTCAGGAGCATCCGTATTATGGCTCATTCGGATATCATGTGAGCAGTTTCTTTGCTGCTTCTTCACGCTTCGGTACTCCCGAGGAACTGAAGGCTCTTATCGACCAGGCTCATAAGGACGGCATTGCCGTTATTATGGATATTGTACATTCACATGCTGTGAAGAACGAGATAGAGGGATTGGGTAATCTTGCAGGCGACCCCAACCAGTATTTCTATCCGGGCGAAAAGCATGAGCATCCGGCTTGGGACTCATTATGCTTCGACTATGGCAAGGACGAGGTTATTCATTTCCTCCTTTCAAACTGCAAATATTGGCTTGAGGAATTCCATTTCGACGGCTTCCGTTTCGACGGCGTAACCTCAATGCTCTATTATAGCCACGGTCTGGGTGAGGCATTCTGCAACTACGGCGATTACTTCAACGGACATCAGGACGATAATGCCATCTGCTATCTTACTCTTGCCAATCTTCTTATCCATGAGGTTAATCCTAATGCAATAACTATTGCTGAGGAAGTTAGCGGTATGCCAGGTCTTGCAGCCAAGTTTACTGATGGCGGCTACGGTTTCGACTATCGTATGGCAATGAACATCCCTGATTATTGGATCAAGACAATCAAGGAACTTCCGGATGAGGCTTGGAAGCCAAGCTCAATATTCTGGGAGGTTACAAACCGTCGATCCGACGAGCGTACCATTAGCTATTGCGAAAGCCACGACCAGGCTCTTGTAGGCGACAAGACCATTATCTTCCGCCTTATTGATGCCGATATGTACTGGCACTTCCGTAAAGGCGACGAGAACGACCGCGCCAATAGAGGTATTGCCTTGCACAAGATGATACGTCTCGTTACAGCGTCTACCATCAATGGCGGTTATCTCAACTTCATGGGCAATGAATTCGGTCATCCGGAATGGATCGACTTCCCGCGTGAGGGCAACGGATGGAGTCATAAGTATGCACGTCGTCAGTGGAACCTTGTAGACAACCCCGAACTTGACTATCATTATCTCGGCGATTTTGATAAGGCAATGTTGTCAACGCTCAAGCTTGAGAAGAATATTCAGAACAAGCCGGTAGTGGAAATCTGGCACAACGATTCTGACCAGATACTCGCTTATATGCGTGGTGACTTGGTGTTCGTATTCAACTTCAGTCCGACACAATCGTTCGTTGACTATGGATTCCTTGTTCCTACAGGCTCGTACGATGTTGTTCTGAATACAGATTCAAAGGACTTTGGTGGTAACGGTCTTGCTGATGATTCAATCACTCATCTCACCAATTACGATCCGTTGTATATGAACGACCGCAAGGAATGGCTGAAGCTTTACATTCCTGCACGTTCGGCTGTAGTATTAAAAAGAAATTAATGAATAGGGTAAAGTATAGTCAGGATACTTTGACACACGTGTTGTGTACATTTGTCTTTGCATTGTTTTCGTTTTTCTACCTGTATTACTATCAGGCAGATTTGATGACAATTATGCAGCACGTGTTGTCGGAAGGACAAACCCATTACAATCACTTTGTAGGAGCGGTACTAATAACAATAGTACTGCTCCTCATTCAAGTTGGTGTTGTCCGTTTGTTTCAGCGCATGCGGTTGGCATGGGCTTTTACGTTCATTCCATCTACATTGTTGCTTGCAATGATTACGGATGTAAGCCAGTCGGGCGTAGCCAGTAATGGCTTTATTGAGTTTGGCTGGGGTGGATACGTATTGCCTTTATGTCTTATATCGTATTTTGTAGTTGTTTGGCTGTTGAATACATCTGGCATGGCCGAAAAGTATAGTCATGTTTTCATGGACCAGACACGTCAGTTGTGGATTAGTTTGAGTGTCATGCTGCTTATGATGCTATTTGTATGTGGATGGGGCAATTCTGATAGAGTATTCCATGACCGTATACATGTAGAACAATGTTTGGTAGATAATGATGTTGACGAAGCTTTGCGTACATTGCAGCAGCACTCTGATGCTGATGAGAATCTGACAATGCTTACTGCTTACACTCTTTCGCGAAAAGGGCTTTTGGCTGAAAGATTGTTCGAATTCCCATTGAAGGGCGGTTCCGCTTCGCTAATGCCCAATGGCAATAACGTAGGTTTTGGATTGCTGGCCGATACTACCTTCTACGCCTATCTTGGCAACGCTTATCTGCAACGAATGTCCACCATGCATTATCTTGACTATCAGCGTAGGCATAAGCGTCTCAATCGTCGTACTATCGATTATCAATTGTGCGCTTACCTTATGGATAAGAAGCTCGATGCTTTTGCACACAATATCACCAAGTATTATGAGGTGAACGACTCTGTTAAGTTGCCCAAGCATTATAAAGAGGCTTTGATTCTGTATACCCATTTACATTCCAATCCTTGTATCGTTTATCATGACAATGTCTTGGATGCCGATTTTGAGGATATGCAGAAACTGGAGAAGTCGATAGCCGATGCCCGTGAGCGACAGACAGCATTGCGCGATACTTATGGTAATACCTATTGGTATTATTATATGTACTGATTATACGTGACGTGAACTTATTATAATTATAAAACAAGCGGTTCAGAATCAGAATGACATTAATCATTCGGTTCTGAACCGCTTTCGTTTTATACTAAGTATGTCAGGACTGTATTGTCGTTGACTTTATAGAATATCGTTTGAGCTTCTCCGTTCAATGTGTTCTTGCATATAATACTGCCTTCATATTTGTTGCTTTCAGTTATTCTTTCAATCATTATGTCGTGTAGCGCCAGATGCTCGTCCGAATAGTATTTGTACATCGTTTCCTTAGCACACCAGAATAGCAGCAGTATATATGCCTTGTTAATGTGAGTGTCGTTAGAGATTTTTATATTATTGCAGAGTGTCAGACTATAATCACGTTCGTCACTACGCATGAATTTGTCTTCAATCTTAAATACCCTGTCGCTAATATATTCTATGTCGACAGCTACACGTTTGTGTCGCGATAAGATTATACTTGCATAGTTCTTGGTGTGGCTAATGCCTATTTCCATGTCAGAGCCTCTTAGTATTGGTCTTCCCGAGTCTTCGTGATCAATAGTCCAACCGCCTCTGCCGAGCATTTCGTTCAGCAATGCATAGACAGCAGCTGTTTCTTTCTGGCGATTGTTGCACATTGTCATTGTTCGGTTGTACACATCAGACGGGCAAACGTTCTTTAGGTTAGTGCTTTTGTCAAATAACCAAGCTCCCAACTGTGTATTATCGTCAATTTTCTCAATATATAATAGAGGCATAGTCTACATTCTTGTTTCTCCCAAAGATTATTTCTCTTCAGAGTCTTCTTCTTTCTTCTCGTGTATTGTGACTTTGATTCTGCTGATACGGCGTTCTTCTATGCCGACAATTTCGAATGTATAGTTCTTGAAATCAATCTTCTCGTGGATGCTAAGGAAGTCGCCTTTAATCTCCAGTAGCAATCCTGCAAGCGTGTCGGCATCACCCTCTACGTCTGCAAATTCCTCGTCGTTGATGTTCAATGTCTTGCAGAAATCGGTCAGCAAAGTCTTTCCTTCGAATATGTACGTATTGTAGTTCAACTTGCTGTACAGCTTGTTTTCTTCGTCATACTCGTCGTTGATTTCACCTACAATTTCTTCGAGAATGTCTTCCAGTGTAATCAAACCGCTTGTTCCTCCGAACTCATCGACAACAATAGCGATGTGTATCTTATTCTCCTGAAATTCGCGCATCAGGTCGTCAATCTTCTTTGTTTCAGGAACAAAATAAGGAGGGCGCATCAAACTCTGCCAACGGAAACTTGCTGGCTTTGTAAGGTGGGGCAACAAATCCTTGATGTATAATATACCTCGAATGTTGTCACCGTTCTCCTGATATACAGGAATTCGGCTGTAGTTGTTCTCGACAATACAGTTCAACACTTCTGTATAGTTTGATTTGATGTCCAGTCCTACTATGTCTTGTCGGCTTGTCATCACCTCCTTGGCTGTTTCGTCGCCAAATCGTATGATGCCCTTAAGCATGCTTTGCTCGTCCTTTATGTCGTTCTTGTCTGTCAGCTCAAGAGCGTGTTCCAGGTCGTCAACACTCAATACGTGCTTTTCTTTCTGTACCACCTTCTCCGCAATTACGCCACTACGCAGAAGTATGTTCTCTATAGGCCAGAACACCTTTCTGCATATACATACACCCTTTACTGCTTTGCGGCAGAAGTTGAGCGGGTCCTGACGGCTGTATACCTTAGGCATAATCTCGCCAAAGAGCAGAAGCAGGAAAGTCAACATCACAGTAAGCGACAGAAATTGCAGCCAATACGCTTTTTCTCCGAAATGAACAATATTGCCGAAGATATAGTTGCACAGCATGATAATCGTTACATTAACGAAGTTGTTCGTGATAAGGATTGTTGCCAGCGTGCGCTCGCTGTCCTCACGCAATTTCAGTATATTGCTGTCGCTTGATGATTTCTGTGCATTCAATTCAGCCAAGTCGGATGGCGACAGACTGAAGAAGGCTATTTCCGAACCACTTGCAAATGCCGACATTGCCATAAGTATCATGGTCAGTACCATACATATTAATACGCCCGTAGTCGGAGCTACAAGGTAGACGTCGGAGAGTGAATCGGAAATGAATTTTAAGTATGTTTCCACAATTGTTATGTATATTTAGAATGGTAACGTGTCGTTGTCCACGTCCGCTTTTATTTTAGTACGTGTGTTGTCTTGTGCTTGATTGTTCTGTACCGTTGTCGAAGCTTGCTTAGGTGTAAGCAATTCCATATTGTCGGCATATATTTCGGCTATGAATCTACGTTGGCCTTTCTTATCGTCGTAGTATCTGTATCGTATTCTGCCTTCAACGTATATCTTGTCGCCCTTGTGGACATATCTTTCTGCTATTTTTGCAAGATCTCTCCACATTACAATATTATGCCAGTCAGTTCGGTCGGGCACGCGGGTGCCGTTTTGCAACACATATCCTCGTTCTGTTGTAGCTAAAGGGAATTGTGCTACAGCCTGGTCGGCATCATAATATTTTACGTCGGGTTCTTTTCCAACGTTTCCTATAAGCATTACTTTATTCATAATAGTCTGTTTTTGTTGTTATAGGATAAACCAAACATAGGATGCCGTGTTTTGAGCGACATCCTATGACATAATTATTCAATATATTTTATTTCCACATACCAAGATACTTGTAGTGGAAGTTCTTTCCTTTGGCTGACGGAAATTGTGAACGGTTGTCCACACGGTCGCGCAGATGCTCTACAATGCGATTGTAGCAGTCTTGTCCCGAATTGGCTTTGCATCGTACCACAAAGTGTGTGTCACGATATTCGTGCTTGCCAGTCGCAGGAATCAATACTACGCGCTTGAAGTCTAATTCGCCTTCGTACCATCCCGGACGTTCTTCGTTGAGACGTGAGGCCACTACCGAAGCCATATCATGCTTTTCTGCTGCTGCATTGTTCTGTGGAGCCGGATGTAGAGCTTTCTTCTGCTTGAAGTCAAGCATGGTTGCTGCCGTTGTCTTGATTATAATGAAGTATACGCGTGGTCTTATTTTGTATCTTTTGGGGTAATAGACATCGCTATTGGCATATTCTCTAACATCAGCTTCAAGGTTTGCATTCATTCCTATTTCCTGGATTGAACGCAAAAAATCCAATGCATCGTCAACGTTTGTTACTAACGTCTCCTTGTCAAAATATCTTAAGTATAAGTTCATTGAATTCTGTTTTGTTCTTCAAAAAATACTGATTTAAAAATCTTTCAAAAGAAGAGCGGCAAACGAGACTTGAACTCGCGACCCCAACCTTGGCAAGGTTGTGCTCTACCAACTGAGCTATTGCCGCATCTGTTATTTCTTTCAGATTGCTTCGTTCTTGAAAGCGGTTGCAAAGGTAGCACTTTTTCTTGAAACTCCAAAAGTTTTGGCAAGAAATTTCAAGAAAAAGTGCATTTTTCTTTAATTCATACGTGAAATGTAGTCTTTTGGACCGAATTCACGGGTGATTTCCAGCTCATTTGTGCCCGAATGCACAAAAGCGAGTGCCGGATGTGAGATGCCGTTGAACATGGTTGTCTTCACGGTTGTGTAGTGATTCATGTCCTCGAAGATGATGTTTTCGCCAATTTCGAGTTCATGGTCGAATTCCCAGGCCGACATAAAGTCGCCCGACAGACAACTGTTGGCTCCCAAACGATAAGTATATGGCTTGCTATAGTCGGGATTTTCCTCAATTGTTTTTGCTCCTCTTACTGCCGGATGGTATGGCATTTCAAGACAATCGGGCATATGACATGAGAAACTTACGTTCAGAATTGCCGTTTTTATTCCTTTGTCTTCTACAATGTCTATCACTTGGGCTACCAGCGGACCAGTCTGCCAACCGAATGCGCTTCCTGGTTCCATGATGACCTTGAGCCAAGGATAGCGATTGTGAAATTCCTTCAGTATGTTTACGAGTAGTTCTATATCGTAGTCTTTGCGTGTCATAAGGTGTCCGCCACCGAAGTTTATCCATTTTATCTGCTTGAACCATCTCGAGAATTTCTCCTCAATATGCTTCAAAGTGCGTTCGAACACGTCCGATCCGTTCTCGCAATGGCAATGGCAATGGAATCCGTCAATGTCTGAAGGCAGAGTCTTGGGCATCTTGTCGGCACTTATGCCGAATCGTGTACCTGCGGCACAGGGGTTGTATATGTCGGTTTCTATTTCCGAATATTCGGGATTGATGCGCAATCCGAAGCTTATTTCTTCGTTTGCATCCTTGGCTCTATTGTGCAGACGCTCGTATTGCGAGAGCGAGTTGAACGTCAGATGACTTGAACAACTTGCTATCTCGTCAATCTCATAGTCGGTATAGGCAGGCGAGAAGGTATGTGCCTTCTTGCCGAACTTGTCCACGGCGAGTCTTGCTTCGCCCAACGAGCTTGCTGTAGTCGACTTGATGTATTCCTTGAATATTGGGAATGTCTTCCACAAGGCATAGGCTTTAAACGCCAGTATGATTTCCACGTCGGCACGTTTTGCCACATCGCTAATTATGGAGAGGTTGCGACGCAGGCGCTCCTCTTCCAAAATATACATCGGGCGATTAATCTCCTTATATGTTATTGTGTCTACTTTCATTTGCTTTTCCGGTTTGTTATCCTTTGTTATAGCAGAACTTCTCAATGGCAGCAGCCACTCCGTCCTCCTCGTTCGACAATGTCACATAGTCGGCTTCTGCTCTTACTTCGGGTGCAGCATTAGCCATAGCCACTCCGATGCCTGCCAGCTTCAGCATCGAAAGGTCGTTATATCCGTCACCGAAAGCAATCATGTCTTTCGGGGTAAGATTCAGTTGTGTAAGCAGTCTGATGAGCGACTGAGCTTTGTCAATACCCTTCGGTACAAGTTCTATAAAGAAAGGTGCCGAGCGGAATACGTCGATATAGTTGCCTACAAGTTCTGTCAGTTCCTTTTCTGCTTCAACCATCACGGCAGGGTCGCCCGTCATAAGCAGTTTGGTGGGGTGTGCCTCAAGGTGGTCAGTCAGGCATTCCACCTTTCTTATATTCATACGGTTGATGCGCGACTCCTCCTTCACGTATTGGTCATCTGGCATTTCGGTTACGATTTCGTTGCCGGCATAGCCCAGCAGAGCGTAACCTTTGCTTCTTGCATATTGGTGCAACATTGGTATTACCTCTGCGGGAAGGAAGTTGGAGTAGAGTTCTTCCATAGTCTTGCAGTCAACTATTTTTCCTCCGTTGTATGCCAGTATATATCCGCCAGTCTCTTCCAGTCCCAGACAGTCGGCTACGGGAATGATGCCGTATGTGGGTCTGCCCGAAGCCAATATGATATGTGCTCCGTCGGCTTGTGCCTTCAGTAGGGTTTCGCGTGTCAGCGGAGTCACTTCCTTGGCGTTGTTGGTCAGGGTGCCGTCAAGGTCGAGAGCTATAGCGCGGTAGGGTAGGCGTGAGTGTTGTGCTTCTGTTGTTGCCATAAATTATGTATTGTGAAATGCGAAGTGTACTATATATAATAAGGTGTAGTTCTATATGGTGAAAGCCAAAGCTTGATAAAACAATAAATCCCAAGAACTGTTGTTCCTGGGATTTATGTTTTTCGACCTTTTTACAGATCGTGGCTTTTCGTTTTGACTGGTAATTAAGCCTCTGCCGGAGTCTCCTCTGTAGCCTCAGCGTTAGCAGCAGCCTCAGCCTCAGCCTTAGCGGCAGCCTCAGCAGCCTTCTTCTCAGCTACCTTCTTGGCAATAGCCTCGTTTACCTTCTTCTCAGCCTCAAGCTCCTTAGCGGCAGCCTCTGCCTTAGCCTTAGCCTCGCCCTCGCGAACGGTGTCAAGACCCTTCTGCTTGTCAGCCTTCCATGCGTCGAACTTCTTCTGAGCAGTAGCCTCATCAAAAGCGCCCTTCTTAACGCCACCACGGAGGTGCTTCATAAGATAAACGCCTTCACCCTTAAGGATGTTGTGAGTTGTAGCTGTGGGCTGTGCGCCACACTCTACCCAGTAGAGGGCACGGTCAAAATCCAAATCTACAGTAGCAGGATTGGTGTTAGGGTTGTATGTACCAATCTTCTCAGTAAACTTACCATCACGTGGTGCTCTTGAATCAGCGATAACGATACGATAGAAAGCGTAGCCTTTACGACCGCCGCGCTGCAATCTGATTTTTGTTGCCATTTTTTAATCTAATTTTTTAATTTGAGGTTTGAATTTTATGCTGCCATCTCGTGACAGCGGGTGCAAAATTACAACTTTTATTTGATTCACACAAATTTTAAGTTGATTTTATAATTATTTTTAACGTATTCTACGGGTTGCTCTAACGAATTCTATCGGCTGCACGTACCAATTTCTCATCATCACTTACTCCCTTACGTGCTAAAAGCACAAAGACAAGTGATATAAGAGGCATTACCGCACCCCAATGAAATGTCAAATCGCCGGATACATTTTCTAATCCTACAAGTCCGAAGAAAATCACTGCATAATCAACGTACCAGAGTACATTGAAAAGCAAGTTGATAGAGCAGAGATTGATCTGCAACTTACGGTTCTTGAACAGGAATACTGTTGCCAGGGATATCAATGCAGAAACGGAGCAAAGAAGGAACAGTGGCAAACAGCTTGCATCAAAACGGATTCCCTCTTCGCCGCTAATGCCCAGACAGTGTACTGACATCGGATTTTCCATCCCCTGCGGCATCACTGAAGCCACAGGAACAAACAGGCAGATTACACAGGCAATGAATGCGACCAGAAGAAACAATGTTTGTTTACGCTGTATCATAATCTTGTTATATTCCTATATGATTACATAATCACTACCCTACATTTCTATATAATTGAAATCCCTAAATTATAATTATATTCCTAAAAATAGAGACAGAACTCCACATTAAAAGGCAAAACTCCTCATTAAAAGAGGAAACACCTCATAAAGGAGCAGAATACCTTATATATAACATTGAATTATATATTTGCAGAATCTGCATTATATATGATATAGAGTCAGTAATCAGATTAATATCTATCAACAGGAGCGTGCTCTCTTGTTGGGTCACGCCAGTAGATATTCTTATCAACAAACTCCTGAGTAGCCAAGAGAGTTGGCTTAGGGAGTTTCTCATAATAGCGAGAGATCTCTATCTGCTCACGGTTCTCGAATACCTCTTCCAAAGAGTCGTTGTAAGAAGCAAACTCCTGAAGCTTCTTGTTCAATTCCTGCTTAATATCAAGAGAAATCTGATTCGCACGCTTAGCGATGATTGCTACACTCTCGTAGATATTGTTTGTGTCATCACAGAGATCCATGATATTACGAGTCACGGTGTTTGTTGGAGCTTTTGTTTTTTTGTAATCCATAATAATACCTTTATTTAATATCTATTTTGATTGATTCTTACTATTCTTATTTCTTATTTTGAAATTATACTTATTTTGAAAGATTCTATAAATCTGAATGATTCTTCAAACTCTATTTATAAGGTTCTCTAAATCCAGTCAGACAGATTCTTCAAATCCCTTCAGATAGATTCTTGCAACAGCTAAATCCCAAAAGAAACTTTACTGATTAGAATTACTGGAACTCAATTTTTCCAGTGCATCCTCAGGATGTTCTTTTTCGAATTCCTTACACTTCGCAATCATCTTTTCTGCATTGGCACGTTCCTTTGAATCCGGATACTCATTGATGAAACCGTAGCACTCATCCTCTGCATCCTGATAACGCTCCAGCTGCTTCTCCTCCACACTCATCTTGGCCAGTTCAAACTTGCCTTTCATAATCAGTGTGGCAAATGCTTCACGCTTATTGCTATAAGGATAATCCTTCAATGCATTCTGAGCTGTTACGATACATGCCTGATAGTTGTTACCCTCACCCAAGCAATTACCGAAATAACTTCCCAAATCATAATAAAGCTTCGCATTCTTATATTCCTTCTCAACCAGAAGATCCTGCAAAGCGAAAAGACGACTGGTAGCCAACTTCTTCAGACGGGCATCAGGATATACATCGAGATACTCCTGAAAAGCACTGATCGCTGTAATCGTAGTACTCTGGTCAAGACGTGGTTCCGGAGCATTCATATAAAGGCTCTCGCCAACAAAGAACTTAGCCTGTTCTGCATAGATACCCTTAGGATAACTGGAAACATATTTGCGGAAATACTCTGCTGCCGTCTCATAGTCTTTCATCTCAAACTCACACATGGCGAGCATATACAGACTCTCCTCTGCCTCTGTAGATCCCTTCTTGATAGTAATCAAGTCATTCAGAAGAGTAGCTGCACGAGAATACTTGCCAGAAGCAAAATACTGCTTGGCATACTCATATTTCAAGTTATAATCCTGAGACTTATAAACCTGGTTAAACTGATTTGCACAACTTGACATCAGAAGCGCAAAACAAGCTGATATAAGAATTGTTTTTTTCATTATAATCACGTTTTGTGATGCAAAGTTAACTATAAAATAGCTATCTACAAAGAAAAAAATACACTTTTTCGCATTTTATCATTCTTTATAACTAATTATGCGATTTTTTTTGTAATTTTGCAACCGATAATTTAATTTTATTAAGACTTCGTGTCTCAATACTTGTCTATAAACTGATTTTTGAAATCAACAGATATGGAATTCAAGATAACTTCCAAATACCAGCCTACCGGCGATCAGCCACAGGCGATCAGGCAACTCACCGAGGGTGTGGAGCAAGGAGATCCTGCGCAGGTTCTCTTAGGTGTCACTGGTTCGGGAAAAACCTTCACCGTGGCCAATGTCATTGCCAACGTGGGAAAGCCTACACTCATCCTGAGTCACAACAAGACTCTGGCTGCGCAGTTGTATCAGGAAATGAAGGGCTTCTTTCCTGAAAATGCTGTAGAATACTATGTCTCCTACTACGACTATTATCAGCCAGAAGCTTATCTTCCTACTACGGACACCTACATAGAGAAGGATCTTGCCATCAACGAAGAAATAGACAAGTTGCGACTCGGAGCCGTTTCTGCCCTATTATCTGGTAGAAAGGATGTTATCGTGGTCTCCTCTGTTTCCTGTATCTATGGTATGGGTGGCCCTACTGCCATGCAGGAAAATATCATCAAGATAAAGAAAGGACAAATACTGGACCGCAATGTATTCCTGCGACAGCTGGTTGATGCGCTGTATGTAAGAAACGACATTGAACTGCAGCGCGGCAACTTCAGGGTGAAAGGTGAAACGGTTGATATCTTCATGGCCTACAGTGACAATGTGCTGAGAGTTACCTGGTGGGACGATGAAATCGACAGTATCGAGGAAGTCGATTCTCTCACCTATCATCGCATAGAATCATTCGACCGATATGAGATCTATCCTGCCAATCTGTTTGTGACAACCAAGGAACAGACGGAACAGGCTATCCGCATGATACAGGACGACCTGGTGAAGCAGGAAGAGTTCTTCAAGAGTATCGGCGATGGAATCAAGGCACAGCGAATCAAGGAAAGAGTGGAATACGATATGGAAATGATCAAGGAATTAGGTCACTGTTCGGGTATCGAAAACTACTCCAGATATTTCGATGGACGACAGGCTGGAGAACGACCATACTGTCTGCTGGACTTCTTCCCGAAAGATTTCCTGTTAGTGGTAGATGAGAGTCATGTCAGCATCCCACAGATAGGTGCGATGTACGGAGGTGATAGAGCCAGAAAGAAGAATCTCGTGGAATACGGTTTCAGACTTCCCGCTGCTTTTGACAACAGACCGCTGACCTTTGAAGAATTCCACAGTATGATCCATCAGGCTATCTATGTAAGCGCCACACCTGCCGACTATGAACTCAGGGAGGCTGAGGGTATTGTGGTAGAACAGTTGATTAGACCGACGGGACTGTTGGATCCAGAAATCGAAGTAAGACCAAGCGAAAATCAGATAGACGATCTGTTGGATGAGATATTGACCAGGACGCACAGAAACGAGCGAGTACTGATCACGACCCTGACCAAGAGAATGGCGGAGGAGTTGACTGAGTTCTTGCTGAATCATAATGTAAAAGCTGCCTATATCCACAGTGATGTGGCTACGCTTGACCGTGTGAAAATCATGAACGACCTGCGAGCTGGTATCTACGACGTACTGGTGGGCGTCAATCTCTTACGTGAGGGACTTGACCTGCCTGAGGTTTCATTGGTAGCTATTCTCGATGCCGACAAGGAAGGTTTCCTGAGAAGTCACCGTTCACTCACGCAGACTGCCGGTAGAGCGGCAAGAAATGTCAACGGAAAGGTTATCATGTATGCAGACAACATCACAGAGAGCATGCAGCGTACCATCGATGAAACTGCCCGCAGAAGAAGTATTCAGTTGCAGTACAATGCAGATCATGGTATCACACCTAAACAGATAGAGAAGGCAATTACCTCTGCACTCCCAACATCTGCCGACAAGGAAGAGAACTATCGTATCGGTGACGGCAAGAAGGAGATTAAACGGGTATATATCGAACCAGAAGGAGGCGCTTTTGCTGCCGATCCTATCGTACGCAGTATGAGTAAGGAGGAACTCGTCAAGAGTATTGAAAACACAACTGCCCTGATGAAACAGGCTGCCAAGGAACTCGATTTCATGCAAGCTGCACAATACAGAGATGAAATCCTGAGACTACAGAAGGAACTGGAGGAGAAATAAGCACTTGGAGAAAATCAGGACTGGGGATTGAAGGACTGATGAAATACAAGGACTGATGAAATCCAAGGACTGGAGATATTAAAAACTGGATGAAAAGTAAGGTAAATATTATAAGAAAAAACAATAGGTAAATAAAAGGTAATCAGATTAAAATTTATGTGGTTAGTATTAGCATTTCTCTCAGCTACACTGCTGGGATTCTATGATGCCTTCAAGAAAAAGGCACTTTCTGGTAACGCGGTGATTCCGGTGCTCTTTCTGAACACCCTCTTTTCATCGCTCATCTTCATCCCGTTCATCATTATGAGCTATACAGGAACTCAGTTGGACGGAACGATATTTCATGTAGCTGAAGGCGGATGGGAGGTTCATAAATATATCGTACTGAAGAGTATGATTGTATTGAGCAGTTGGACATTCGGCTATTTCGGTATGAAGCATCTGCCTCTTACCATTGTAGGACCTATCAATGCCACAAGACCGGTGATGACACTTGTAGGTGCACTGATTGTATATGGTGAGGTATTGAACCTATATCAGTGGATTGGTGTAATTTTGGCTATCATCTCTTTCGCCATGCTCAGCAAAAGCGGAAAGAAAGAAGGAATCGACTTCAAGCATGACAAGTGGATCTACTTCATCGTCTTGGCTGCCATATTGGGAGCTATTAGCGGTCTTTATGACAAATATCTCATGGCTCCCCCTGAGAACGGTGGCGTCGGACTGGACAGAATGATTGTACAGAGCTGGTACAATATCTATCAGTTCTTCCTCATGGGAGCGATGATGCTCATGATTTGGTGGCCTAAGAAGAACAGTACCACCCCATTCCACTGGCACTGGTCTATCGTATTCATCAGTATCTTCTTGAGCGCAGCAGACTTCGTCTATTTCTACGCATTAAGTTTACCGGGCGCCATGATCAGTATCGTAAGTATGGTAAGACGCGGAAGTGTCATCGTCAGTTTTCTCTTCGGAGCCGCTATCTTCCACGAGAAGAACCTCAAAGCAAAGTTTGTCGACCTGCTTTTGGTGCTCTTAGGTATGCTCTTCCTGTATTTCGGAACTAAATAAGAAACGGGGGAATAACTGCAAAAAGAATATTCTTTTCATTAAAAACAATAACTTTTTGAATATTTATTTGGCAGTTTAATAATAAAGTGTTAATTTTGCAGACAAAATAATTACCAAAAACAAATAGATTTGATCATGAATAGAACAATTATTACAGTAGTGGGCAAAGATACTGTGGGTATCATTGCTAAGGTTTGTACCTATTTGGCAGAGAATGACATCAACATTCTTGATATCTCACAGACCATCGTTCAGAAGTATTTCAACATGATGATGATTGTTGACATGGGTAAGATGAAGAAGTCTTTCGAGAATGTGGCTGATGAGCTTACTGAGATTGGTAAAGGCATGGGCGTACAGATCAAAACCCAGCGTGAGGAAATTTTTGATATGATGCACCGTATCTAATCAATCCCGATATTCATTCAGGGTATCAATTAGACACATTATTATATTATATATATATAGATAAAAATACAATTATGATCAACATATCTGAGGTTATCGAAACCAACAAGATGATTGAGCAGGAAAATCTCGATGTTCGTACCATCACAATGGGTATCAACCTGTTGGATTGTGCTGCAACAGATGTGGATGTGCTCTGTCAGAACATATACAATAAAATCACTCGCCTGGCCAAAAATCTGGTAAAAACCGGCGAAGACATCTCTAAGGAATTTGGTATTCCTATCGTCAACAAGAGAATCTCCATTACTCCTATTTCACTCGTAGGCGGTTCTGCATGCAAGACTACAGACGACTACGTGAAGATTGCCAAGACGCTTGACAAATGTGCCAAGGAACTCGGCGTAAACTTCCTGGGTGGTTACTCTGCTATTGTAAGCAAGGGTATGAGCAAGAGCGATGAACTTCTGATCCGTTCTATTCCGCAGGCTCTGGCGCAGACTGATTTTATCTGCAGTTCTATCAATGTAGGTTCTACAAAGACGGGTATCAACATGGATGCTGTCCGCCTGATGGGACAAATCATCAAGGATACTGCTGAGGCAACTAAGGATCAGGGTTCACTGGGTTGTGCTAAGTTGGTTGTTTTATGCAATGCACCTGACGACAATCCGTTTATGGCTGGTGCTTTCCATGGTGTAAGCGAGGCAGATGCGGTCATCAGCGTGGGTGTCAGCGGTCCTGGTGTAGTAAAATATGCACTGGAAAGTGTTCGCGGTGAGAGTTTCGAGGTTTTGTGCGAGACCATCAAGCGTACTGCATTCAAGATTACACGTGTAGGTCAGTTGGTGGCTAAAGAGGCTTCTGCTCGTCTGAATATCCCATTCGGCATCATCGACTTATCTCTGGCTCCTACTCCTGCTATCGGCGACAGTGTGGCTGACATTCTTAAGGAAATCGGTTTGGAACATCCAGGAGCTCCTGGTACAACCGCAGCTTTGGCTCTGTTGAATGACCAGGTAAAGAAGGGTGGCATCATGGCTTCATCATACGTAGGTGGTCTGAGTGGTGCTTTCATTCCTGTAAGTGAAGACCAGGGTATGATTGATGCTGTTGAGGCTGGTGCTCTGACTATCGAGAAATTGGAAGCTATGACCTGCGTTTGCTCTGTAGGTCTTGATATGATTGCAATTCCTGGCGACACTCCTGCAACTACCATTTCAGGTGTGATTGCTGACGAGGCAGCTATCGGTATGATCAATCAGAAAACTACCGCAGTCCGCGTGATTCCAGTAATTGGAATGAAGGTTGGCGACAATGTTGACTTTGGCGGTTTGCTGGGTCATGCTCCTATCATGCCTGTCAACTCTTTCAGTTGCGAAGCATTTGTCAACCGTGTAGGACGCATCCCTGCTCCTATCCACAGTTTCAAGAACTAAATCAGAAAATCATATAAAAAAGAGAGGGTGTGTCATAACTACATGACACACCCTCTTTTTATAAAGCATTTCCTCAAAGGAAACACATTTATAAGCTCTAACGAAGCGCTTTATTGAGGTATAAGTTTTATTAAGGTCTAATGATGCGCTTTATTAAGGTCTAATGATGCGCTTTATTAAGGTCTAATGATGCGCATCGTTAGGTGTCAATGATACGCATCGTTAGGTGTTAATGATGCGCATCATTAGGTTACTAAAAAGTGCTTCTTCATCCGTCTGTAATTTTCGAGAAATTAGGGGTCAAAAATTCCGCCCCTACACCCACTTTTATTTTCCCTGCCCACGGAAAAATTCTTGCGTGGGCAAGGAGAAAAAATTACTTCCCAATATTGAATCGGAGACCGAACTGGATATTGAAATTCAACTTTTTATCTTTGAAGATATTTTCAATCTGACTTCCATTATCAAAGTAATATTTCATTCCAGGCTCCACATAAACTCCCAATTGAGGAATAAAATCATACTGGATACCAACAGATGCATTTGTTGACCATTGCATCTTATCACGTTTGCTTTCTTTTACTTCTCCATCCGTTTCGGTATGATTCTTAATATTTACAGCTCCTTCACCACCTGCTGTCACGTAAGTATGCAAGCCTTTATATTCCCATACAGAATAACTCAAATTGAGCGGTATTCCTATATAATGGAGGTCTTGGGTAGAGACTGTACGGGTATCAGAAACTCCACTGATGAAATCCGAACAGACTTTGGTATAAACCAGGCCCGTAGAGAGTTTCAACTTAGGAAGAAGATGAAAGCCCACCTGCATACCTACTGATATCGGTTGATGATGCTTGGTCTTTTCGTAGAGATCCGAAGTTGGGATCATGGCCATATATCTTTCATCAAAGAAACTGGCAATCTTGATATTTTTATCATAATAAACAGGATCAGAAGAAGGCATAGAACTCATCAATACAGGACTATTGCCTCCCGATGTCTTCCCAATAAATCCATTCTCGCCGTACAACTGAAGTTTCAAGCCACCACGATGACGTTTGTCTTTACGTCCCAGCTCTTCATCCATACTGCTTTGCGCCAAAACAGCTCCTCTTCTGTTCTGAGCAGAAGACATTACATCACCTTCTGGAGTTATTAGAGAGTTTACTTTCCGAGAAGAACGGGATGAAGGAACCGTTTCTGATTTCTCATTTACAGAACGGACAGAACTCTGAGTATCTAAATCTAAAGATAAAGCAGATTCTGAACTTACTAAATCTACAGAATTAGATTGAGCAAGAATGTTGTTCCTTGTCTGTCCGCCTCCAGACGAAGTGTGCAGTCCATCTTTAGTCATCCCATTTTGACCATCATCAGATAGTGCGGTCTGATCATCATAATTTGTATTTTGACCATTAGCAGATAGCGCAGTCCGACCATTATTAGAGATTGATTTCTGACCATTTTTAGAGACTGCTGTCTGCCTTTTATCTATGAAACTTTTGGGGCCTTTGTCAAATATAGCAGCGACTTCATTTTCTGCAATTTCATTCCACGGATGGAAATACACATAGGCACCACCAGCAAGAAGGACAGCTATTGATGCGGCTATAGAGAAACGGCGCATCACAACAGAGCGAGCGACACCATTATTGCTATGGACGTTTTTATTCGCAAAAGCCTCGTCATGAACTAACGATTGTTCAATGTTAGCCCACAACTCATCACCGACTGGCATTTGATAGTCTGCCATCCGGTCGCGTAGTCTGTCTGTCCAATCGTTATTCATATTCCTTACTCTTTAGATAATTATTAATTTTGTTCGCTAAAAGTTTTTTGGCCCTCAAATACTGAGAAGCAGAAGTAGATTCCTTGATATCAAGCATCTCTGCAATCTCCTTGTGACTCTTTTGTTCAAAGACATAGAGGTTTAAAACCATTCTATAACCATCAGGCAACTCACTGATCATCTGATTCAGAACTTGCGGTGGTACTTTATCGACGTCTGGTTCTTGTTCTTCTATCTCATCTGGGAACTCATCAACAAAAGAAAATTTTGCTTTCTGTTTGATGAAATTGATTGCCTCATTGGAAACAATTCTAAGAACCCATCCCTTCAACGATCCCTCACCCCTGTATTCAAACCTGTTGACAGAAGAAAGAATCTTCACAAAACTATCCTGAATGACATCATTGAGATCATCACGATCAGGGACATACCTCAGCCCTACAGCCATGGCATATCCCACATATCGGCTATACAGTTGATGCAACGCACTCCTGTCGCCCTTTTTGATATCATCCAATAATTCCTTTTCTGATTTCATTCTTTAACAACAAGTTACCACAACCGGGTGGTCTAAAACTCATAGCCATTTATCTAAAAACTGAAAAATATGAAAATCTTGCATCAGATTTATATTTTTTTGCAAATTTCTTTTTTGTAGGCCATTTAAATCTCTACAACATCCCCTTCCTGAGTTAAAAAACTATGAGGAAAAACGGCTTTTGCCTCATTGAGTAGAATGTCTTCACAATTATATCTCGCACTATAATGACCTAAAAGAAGTTTACCGGCATTGGCCGCTTTAGCTACAAGAGCTGCCTGTTTAGCAGTAGAATGATAATAAAGTTTGGCTCTATCCTCATTCTCTGAAGCATAAGTACTCTCATGATAAAGTACCGTTACATCTTGTATTTTTTTATAAAGCTCAGGCATAAACTTCGTATCACTACAGTATGCATAACTTCTTGGTGTCTCAGCTGGAGTTACCAATTGGCTATTGTCAATAACTTTTCCATCCGATGTTATCCAATCCTTTCCTAACTTGATATTATTAATCTGACTGACCGGAATCTCATAATAGTCAATCATATCACGTCGGATATGAGGTAAGGTAGCCTTCTCGCGGAATAGAAAGCCACAACAAGGAACGCGATGCTGAAGCGGAATTGTTTCTACCGTAAGAGACTTGTCTTCATAGATAATTTCTGACACCTTGGTATCAACGGGAACAAACTCTATTTTATATTCCATACCCGTCATAAAGAAATCTAACTGTTGCTTAAACAAAGTTTCATATTCTTTTGGCGCATAGACTTTTAGAGAAGATGTCCTGCCTAACATTCCAAAGGTAGAAAGCAATCCGAGTAAACCAAAGCAATGATCACCATGCAAATGAGATATGAAGATGGCATTGATTTTCCCAAAATGAATGCGGGAACGTCTGAATTGTATCTGAGCACCCTCACCGCAATCTATCATAAAAGCCTTTCCTCGCAATTCTATAATTTGCGAAGTAGGATAATGTTTAAGGGTGGGCAATGCACTGCCACACCCTAATATATGAATTCTAAAAGGTTCCATTAAATCTTATCTAAAAATAAATTATTTTCCTCTTACAAGAAACTTATACCCAACGTTTGAAAATATATTATACTTGACGCTTGAAAGTAAAGATTCCAGCATTATTTTCCAAATACATACTGTCAGGACCCAGTTCATCAATCATAAAAGTATCCTTGTTGAGCAACAACTTACCATTGAGAATCTTCCAGGAAGTCCAAGGATTCTGTTCTGCCTTCACATTATTCTTGACCTCACCGCCTTCAATAATCTCAAAATTCTTATCCAGACTCGTCCACTTTCCGAGAAGTGAAGTCAGATTAATCACCTGCTGAGCAGCCACATCGCCCAGTTCTTCATTTTTTTGACCATTCAATATCAAAGCGATTCTGTCACCTGCCAACAAACCACCTTTCACGATGTTAGGTTCTTCATCATCGATGAAGACGTTCATGGTATCTCCAGCATCTGTTATCAACTGAAGATTATGCATTGTGGTGCCATCACCGCAAATACCATATATAGTCGAGTCAGGAACATCAACATCTGCTGTATCAACAACAGAAATGACATTGGATGTTTTACGTTCCTTACAGCTGTTAACGACAAACAGGCTTACTAAAGCTATTGTTATAAAAAATAATTTCTTCATATTTAAATCTCCTTATTCTTTATTGTTCTCAATTTTTGCGATATTGTCTATATTCGCAGGATAACCAATAATCGCAGGATCATCTATATTCCGAATACTATCAAAATTTTAACCCATTCTTTTATAGATTTACCTTATCTTTTATTTTATATTACGCTTTTCTGTAGATTTACCTTTACTTAAAATAAATCAGTTTTTATTCGCCTCTTTAGATTGGTCTTCACTCTTCTCTAAAGATTTAGCTTCATTCCATAGCTGATCCATTTCTTCCAATGAAATATCCTTCAGATTTTTTCCCTGTTTTAAGGTATGATCTTCCACATAATTAAAGCGACGAATGAATTTCTGATTGGTATGTTCAAGTGCATTATCGGGATTCAGTTTGTAGAGACGGGCTGCATTGATCACAGAAAAAAGGAAATCACCCAATTCCTGTGTGGATTTTTCCTTATCTTCCTTTGCCAATTCTATTTTCAATTCATCAAGTTCCTCCTGGACCTTATCCCAAACATCCTCTTTGTTTTTCCAATCAAAGCCTACATTTCTTGCCTTGTCCTGTATGCGATAAGCTTTAATAAGAGAAGGCAAGGCATTAGGAACACCGCTAAGCACTCTTTCATTTCCATCCTTCTCCTGCTGCTTAATCTGCTCCCAGGTTTTCTCAACAGCAGTTGAAGTTTTCGGTTTGACTGCGCCCACCTTTTCCAAAGAGCTCTGATCATCATCAGAAGCAGAATCCAGTGATTTACCAGACTCATTTTTCTCTTCCTTATAAACAACCTGACCATTCTCATTGATGTACATATCAGGATTGGAGACACTCCACTCTCCTTCCTCATTCCAATTGATGAAAGGATGCCGGAACATCAGTTTATCTGCCTCCTGATTGCAAACATCGCAGATATCAAACTCACCGTCTTCTCTGCCGATAATACTATAGAACATCACATGCTCCAACACATCGCCCAACTCCTTCTTGATATCCTTGTAATCGCGCTTCATCAAGGCGTCACAAAGCTCGAAAGTCTCCTCGATTGTATTCGGGCGAAGACTCTCGAATGTCTGCTTCTTATCCCATGGACACTGCAGACGCAGACGGTCCTGCACATCCAGCAAGCGACTGAACGCTGCTAACTTTTCTTCTTTCGTATGCATGATTATAACCTCACATTAAAGATTCTTCTTCCACTTCTTTCCCGCTTTCGTATTAAGGAAAATGGCGAAAGAAACAGCAGCTACACACATCATTACATTGAAGAGAAACCAAGCTCCCATAATATCCCAATTCATATTCTTACTCTTTAAATTTTAACAATTCATTGGCAATATAAGCAAGCGTACACCCACAAATAAAGCCTACAAATACACACGCAATATTGATGTCACCCAAGCCCTTACCTGTGAACAGAGGCGACAATCCTCCCACGGCAACGCTACCAAACATCAGCTTCGCCATATCATAGAGAAAACCGGCTAGGAGTTTTCTTCTATCTTGCTCTGAAACTTCTTTTACTGCATTACTAACCATCGTTTTGTGCAAAAATTAATAATTTTGATGCAAAGATAGCATTTTTCGCCCAAAAATTCGTATCTTTGCACCGTTTTTTAAAGAAAAAGAAAGAAAAAGAATAAAAATTAGATATAAACAATGGAATTAGCAAGTAAATACGATCCACAAGCAGTGGAAAGTAAATGGTATCAGTACTGGCTCGACAACAAGCTTTTCAGCTCTAAGCCAGATGGTCGTGAACCTTATACAGTGGTTATCCCTCCACCAAACGTAACGGGTGTGCTCCACATGGGACACATGCTCAACAATACTATCCAGGATATTCTCGTTCGCCGTGCTCGCATGGAGGGCAAGAACGCATGTTGGGTACCAGGTACCGACCATGCCAGTATCGCTACCGAGGCTAAGGTAGTCAACCGCCTTGCTCAGCAGGGTATCAAGAAGACTGACCTTACCCGCGAGGAGTTCCTCAAGCATGCTTGGGACTGGACTCACGAGCACGGTGGTATCATCCTCAAGCAGCTCCGCAAGCTCGGTGCCAGTTGTGATTGGGACCGTACAGCATTCACTATGGACGAGACCCGCTCCCGCGCCGTCATCCACGTATTCTGCGATCTTTACAAGAAAGGTCTCATCTATCGTGGTGTGCGTATGGTCAACTGGGATCCTAAGGCTCAGACTGCGCTCTCTGACGAGGAGGTAATCTACAAAGACGAGCACTCTAAGCTCTATCATCTGAAGTATTATGTAGTAGAGCAGGACTGCCAGCAGGTAGATGAAGAGAACGTGATGCACAAGGATGAGAAGGGCTACTATGCAGTAGTAGCTACTACACGTCCTGAGACTATCATGGGCGACTCTGCCATGTGTATCAATCCAGAAGACAAGAAGAATACATGGTTGAAGGGTAAGCACGTCATTGTACCTCTCGTTAACCGTGAGATTCCAGTCATCGAGGATACATACGTAGATATCGAGTTCGGTACCGGTTGTTTGAAGGTAACTCCAGCTCATGATATCAACGACCACGCCCTCGGTTTGAAGCACGGTTTGGAAACCATCGATATCTTCAACGACAACGGTACCATCAGCGAGGCAGCAGGTCTCTATGTAGGTATGGACCGCATGGACGTGCGCAAGCAGATTTCCATCGACCTTCAGAACGCCGGCTTGATGGAGAAGATTGAGGACTATAATAATAAGGTGGGCTTCTCTGAGCGTACCAATGTGCCTATCGAGCCAAAGCTCTCTACACAGTGGTTCCTCAAGATGCAGCACTTTGCTGACATCGCCCTCCCTCCAGTAATGGACGATGATATCGAGTTCTATCCTAAGAAGTATAAGAACACCTATCGCCACTGGTTGGAGAACATCAAGGACTGGTGTATCAGCCGTCAGCTCTGGTGGGGTCACCGCATCCCAGCTTACTACTTCGACAATGCCGGCAAGAAGGATTTCGTGGTAGCAGAGACTGCAGAGGAGGCTCTGAAACTCGCTCAGGAGAAGAATGCCTGCATCAAGGCTGAGGATCTTGAGCAGGAGAGCGACTGCCTCGACACCTGGTTCTCTTCATGGTTGTGGCCTATCTCTCTGTTCGATGGCATCGAGCATCCTGACAACGAGGAGATTAACTACTACTACCCTACATCCGACCTCGTAACAGGTCCGGATATCATCTTCTTCTGGGTAGCACGTATGATTATGGCTGGCTACGAGTATCGTGGCAAGATGCCATTCAAGCACGTATATTTCACAGGTATCGTTCGCGATAAGCTCGGCCGCAAGATGAGCAAGAGTCTCGGTAACTCACCAGACCCACTCGTTTTGATCGACAAGTTTGGTGCCGACGGCGTTCGTATGGGTATGATGCTCAGCGCTCCAGCTGGCAACGACATTCTCTTCGACGAGAGTCTTTGCGAGCAGGGACGTAACTTCAACAATAAGATTTGGAATGCCTTCCGCCTCGTTAAGGGTTGGGAGACTGCAGATATCGAGCAGCCTAAGAGTGCAGAAATCGCCGTGAAGTGGTTTGATGCCAAGCTCAAGGAGGTGAACGAGGAGATGCAGAAGCAGTTTAAGGACTACCGTATCTCTGAGGCATTGATGACTGTATATAAGCTGTTCTGGGATGAGTTCTCATCTTGGTACCTGGAGATGGTGAAGCCAGCTTACGGTCAGCCTATCGACCAGAAGAGCTACGACGCTACCCTCCGTTTCTTCGATGCCCTCCTGAAGATGCTGCATCCATTCATGCCATTCATCACCGAGGAGTTGTGGCAGCACATCTACGACCGCAAGGATGGCGAGAGCATCATGCGCGAGAAGCTGGAGATGCCTGCACCTACAGCCGAGGAGCAGAAGTTGGCAGCCGATATCGAGGCAGTAAAGCAGATTATCGCCGGCGTTCGTACCGTCCGCAACCAGAAGAACATTGCCCAGAAGGAGCAGTTGTCTCTCCAGGTAGTTGGCAAGAACGATTTCGAGGCTTACAACGACGTAACTCTGAAGATGGCTAACCTCGACAAGATTGAGGTCATCGCCGAGAAGAGCGCAGATGCATCCAGCTTCATGGTAGGTACCGATGAGTTTGCCGTACCATTGGGCGACCTTATCGACGTAGCTGCCGAGATTGAGAAGGCAGAAGCTCAGCTCAAGCACTTGGAGGGCTTCCTGATGGGTGTACGCAAGAAGCTCAGCAATGAGAACTTCGTAGCTCACGCTCCTGAGAAGGTAGTAGCCCTGGAGCGCAAGAAGGAGAGCGACTCTGTAGAGAAGATTGCAGCCCTGAAGGCTACTATCGAGGAACTTAAGAAGAAGTAATTATAAATAATCATGTTTAGTGTTTAGAATATCATGTCAACTCATCATTTTTATGTTTTGCAATCATATATTTCTAAGCACTAAACATTTCATTTAAATCCTTACCTAAATGAAACAGTTTGTTTACGGATTTATCTTTGCAATTGTATCCATCATCGGACTAGGAAGTTGTACTGAAGAAGCTGTTGACGTCGATAAAGTTAATAAGCAGACAATACTCGTCTTCCTACCTTGGACTGGCGGAAACTCAAGCATCGGATTGACAGAAGCTTTATCTAATAATATTGATAGCATCTGTGCAGGTATTACTGATAAGAAGGGACTCAACAATACGCGTGTATTGGTTTTCTTCAGCAATAATGCCAACAATAGTACGCTCTTTGATCTGACATATAATGATGTTACAAAAGAGGTAAGCAGGACTCCTATTAAAACTTATGAAGGCTCAGCCTACAATTCTGCAAATGGATTCGCAGATCTTCTCAATGAGGTAAGACAAAATGCAGAAGCACTTAACTATGCCCTGATTATTGGTGGTCATGGTTGCGGCTGGTCCTGCGCTGACGATTGGATAAATTATCCAAATCAGGCAAAATCATTCAATACTCAGCAAACATTTGATACCTCATTTAGCGGCATTCAGTTTGGCGCAGACCCAAACAATCCTACAACCCGCTTTTTCGGTAGCGTAGATCGCAAGGAAAATTCAATAGATCTAAGTACATTAGCGGAAGGAATCAAGCAAAGCGGCATCAAAATGCAATATATACTTTTTGATGTATGCTACATGGGAAATGTAGAAACTGCGTATGAACTAAAGGATGTCACCAACTATTTCATCGCTACCAGCAGTGAAATCATGGCTAAAGGAATTCCTTACCGCTCAATGTGGAGCTATCTTAATGGAACAACCCCAAACTATAGCAGTCTTGTAAATGGCATCGTAAACTTCTACAAGAATAGCAATGCTCCATATTGCAATATGGCTGCCATCGATTGCAGACAATTAGATGCGCTGGCAAATGTAATGAAAGAAATCAATCAAAAATATACATTAGATACCACGATTCCTCTCGACTCCATTCAGCCACTCGATGGTTTCTCACCACATCTGTCCTACGACATGGCAGTATATGTTGACAGTTTGAAGCCAAGCGGTTATCTGAAAGAACAATTCAGCAACCAACTGAAGAAAACAGTCAAAGCTGCAGCACATACAGAATACGCTTATACAGCTTTATATCTGTATCCTGAAGCAACTATTAAAGTCAAAAATTATTGCGGTCTCTCTATTTCAGACCCAAGCCAGCATCCTGTTGCTATCAGAGGTAAAGAGAAAACTAGCTGGTGGAAAGCTACACATGAATGAGTAATATGTCACTCATCATGCATTCATAGGTTTGACCATACATTATATAATATTATAAGCAAATGAAATTCTTTGTTATATTAAATAATCAGCAACAAGGACCATACACGATAGCCCAACTTGCAGAAATGGGTATTTCAGCAGAAACCTTAGTATGGAAAGAAGGTATGAAAGACTGGCAACCAGCCTGGACCGTTTCAGAACTCCGCTACATTTTGAATGAAAATACAAGCGCTAAGACAAATGAATACAGAAATGCTTATTCCACAGGCATGCAACAAGAAACAGCAGTTCCACCAACACCACCTTCTACCCCTTATAGGGAGAAAAAGAAACCGCAAAATCATTATTTGCTCAAAATTTTCGGTGTTCTTGTCTTGCTTCTCCTCATTATCATGACTCTGACAAATCCTAACAGAGAATCACATGAAAATGCCATTCGCACAGAGGTAAGTAAAGCCGTGGAAAAAGCAACAACATCCAATAGCAATGATATCTTCTCACAAGGTTTTGGGATGATGGCGAGAATGCTTGCAGGTAATTTTATCGACTCTGCACTTAAAAATCTCTTCGAATATCATAACTATCTGATTTTCTCTAAAGGTACTGTGACAATTCAAGATAAGGAACATACGGTCAGTTATGGAATTTTCGGAAAAGTCATTACTATGAATTCTGATGACATGGTAAAAGCATTGGAAGAAAACAACCCAGAAAATACCAGTTCTGACGAGTACAATTCAAGTGAAAGCACTACTGATGAAAATGATTTGGGCGAAAGCACTACTGATGAACGAGATTTGGGCGAAAACATCCAGAAGAAGTTGGAAGACAGAGCCAATCAAGCTATGGATAAGGCAGCAGACAAGGTAAGCAAGAAAATCGAGGAAAAGATTAACCAGAAGTTGGATGAAGCTACTGATTCTACTACAATAGATAAGATTATCGATAAGATTCTGGAATTAATATAAAAAGATAAAACCTCAAAAAAAATCCCAAACAGAGATTGAATATCAATCAACTGTTTGGGATTTTTTATGACAGTATTTATAATTTACTGTTTTTCAGCAATTTCGGACAGATATCTGTAAACTGACACTTACCACAATCCGGGTTGGCACTTTTACAAACATACCTGCCATGCAGAAGTAACCAGTGATGAGCATTAGGAATATCTTCCTGTGGAATATGCTTCATCAGATAATCTTCTACTTTACGAGGAGTATCAGCGGTTCTTGGAACTAAGCCTAAACGATGACTTACACGATAAACGTGTGTATCAACAGCCATCGTAGCCTTACCAAACCAAACAGCCCGTATCACATTGGCAGTCTTTCGCCCTACTCCTGGAAGAGTAACCAACTGAGCCATTTCGGAAGGAACCTCTCCATTAAAATCACACACCAGTTTACGCGACATTTCCACCAGATGCTTAGCCTTGGCATTAGGATAACTGACAGATTTAATCAGATCGTAGATATCATCCTCCTCAGCCTGAGCCATTCTGTCTGCATCAGGATAACGGGCAAAAAGAGCAGGTGTAACCATGTTGATACGCTTGTCTGTACATTGAGCCGAAAGCAAGGTTGCCACCAAAAGCTGAAATGCACTACCAAACTGCAACTCCGTGGTTACATGAGGCATGGATTGCCGAAAGTAATCCAACACAAATTGATACCGCTCGTCTCTTAACATAATAATATTACTTCTTTGCAGCAGGAGTAGCAGCAGGGAGTGTGCTCTTGTAAGCCTTGTTGAGACCAGAGATTACTTCATTGGTAATATCATAAGCCTTGTCTGCGTACAGCAAGTTGTCACCACTCTTAGAGAAGATGATGCTATATTTCTTATCCTTATTATATCTTGCCAGATAATTAGCGATGCTATCATGAAGAGCCTTATTGTACTTCTCCTGTTCTGAAGCAAACTCGTTGCTCAAACGCTGCTGCAATCCCTGCAAATCATTATTCTGCTTCTGCAAAGCAGCCTGTCTTTGCTCAGCAGCCTCACGAGATAAAGCATTCTGCTGAATCTGCTGCTGGAAATTAGCAGCTGCAGCCTGCAAGTTCTGCTGTTTCTGTGCAAGCGTAGCCTGAATGTTCTGACCCTTCTTTTCAAGAATTGCAGCATACTCCTTTGCGAATTTATATTGAGTCATGATAGAATCCACCTCAACATAAGCAATCTTTAACTCAGCAGGAGCCTTACTCTCAGATTTAGCTTCAACCTGTGGCTGTGACTTGTTGCAAGATGTTAGTGACAAAGCTACCATAGCTGCAAATGCCACTGAACCCAAAATGTTCTTTTTCATTTCTTCTATAATTTTATTATTACTTATTTTCTATTTCTCAAATTCTCAAAAATCAAATTAGGAATCGGAATGCATACATGAGCCATCATTATAATAAACTTCAAAAAGACATATTCGTCATTCTCCATTTATTACAAGACTTCTCATATTTATTAATAAGCCTTCCCTGCCTGACGAGCCTCTCTATCCTGATCGATGACACAATGAATGCCCTGCTTGCGCAAGCCTGGATTATCATGCACATGCTGGGAAGAGAACTTTCCGTTCTTCCTAAAAATCAACTTAACTGATAACAATGCTATACAAATAGCAATTATTAACACACTAAATAGGAATATCTTTACCATTTTTATTAATTTTGCAGTGCTTTAATTAGCACATTTGGTTGCAAAGGTAATATTTTTTGGGGAATATCCCAAATAAAAAGCCAGAAATAGTAAGTAATTATAAATAAAATAACATTCTTTTCTAAAAAAAGTAAGTTATTAATAATACAACAATAATAAAAAACATATTGATATGGAAAAAAATGAGTTAAAACCATCTTGCGTTTTCGAACAATTCGCAAAAATCAACCAAATACCTCGCCCTTCCAAGCACGAGGAGAAGATGATTGAGTTCCTCAAAGATTTTGGTGCAAGTAGAAATCTTGAAACCAACGTTGACAAAACGGGCAATGTGATCATCAGAAAGCCTGCTACACCTGGATACGAGGACAGAGAAACCATCATTCTTCAGAGTCACATGGATATGGTTTGCGATAAATTGGTAGATGTTGATATCGACTTTACCAAGGATGCTATCCAGACTTATATAGATGGCGAATGGTTGAAAGCTAAGGGAACTACTCTGGGTGCTGACGATGGAATTGGATGCGCTATTGAACAGGCTATCCTTGACAGTAATGAGATCGAACACGGTCCTATAGAATGTGTGTTTACACGTGATGAAGAAACCGGACTAACAGGTGCGCATGGCATGGAAGCCGGTTTTATGACAGGCAAAATGCTCATCAATCTGGATTCTGAGGATGAAGGACAGATTTTCGTTTCATGTGCTGGTGGACAGACCATTCACGCAACTTTTGATTTTGAACGTGAACAAGCTCCTGCTGGTTACTTCTTCATCAAATTGAGTCTGAAAGGCTTAAATGGCGGCCACTCAGGTGATGACATCAACAAGAAGCGCGCCAATGCCATCAAACTTCTCGCCCGCTTCCTGTATTTGGAGATGGAAAAGTTTAACGGCGACATCAGATTAGTCAACTTCAATAGTGGCAAGATGCACAATGCCATCCCTCGTGATGGTCAGGTAGTATTAGCCATCAAGAATGAGGTAAAAGAACAGGTTCGTATAGACTGGAACATCTTTGCATCAGAAGTTGAAGAAGAATTCCATGTTACAGAAAAGGAAATGGTCTTCAATATGGAATCTGCAGAATCATCTCCTGTCATCGAAAAGACAATAGCAGAAAAGTTCATCATGGCTTTACAAGCAGTAGATAACGGTCCGTTGACAACCTGCCAGGATGAAGCTATCGCATGGATGGTAGAAACTTCCAGCAATGTTGCCAGTGTGATTACTACAGACAACACGATTGATATCGTAGCTTCACAACGCAGTAATGTGATGAGCAATCTGGAAAACATGACCAATACAGTGAAAGCTGCCTTCCAGTTGGCTGGAGCTAAAATTACTGTAGGCGACAAATATCCAGCATGGAAAATGCGTACAGATAGCAAACTAACGGAAATCACCGTTAAGAGTTACGAAAAACTTTTCGGAAAGAAGCCATTGGTCAAGGGTATTCATGCAGGTCTGGAATGCGGTCTCTTCTCAGAAAAATATCCTGATTTGGACATGGTTAGCTTTGGTCCTACTCTCCGAGAAGTACATACCCCACAGGAAGCACTCTACATACCAACGGTACAGATGGTATGGGATCATCTTTTGGACATACTCCGCAATGCACCTCGCAAAGGATAATACGTCCAGTAACAGGTAGATAAGTATGGGCTTAAAGTCCAAAAGCACATAGTCCCACAGATTTCACTGATTACACAGTTTTTTAGATAACAAAACAAAATCTGTGTATATCTGTGTAATCTGTGGGACTTTTCTTGGCATACAAGATACGACTTATGCCATACCTCACTTTTCTTTTATCCAAAATTCATAAAATATACTAAATTCAGCAAAAATAAAAAAAAGACGCATAAATATTCCAAAAGAAAAACAATACCGTTAAAAACGCTAAAAAAACGAGGTAAATACTTGACAGTTTGAAAAATAATGATTAACTTTGCAAAGTCTTAGTGACAACATGTATGTTTTCCTAAGATAGTGTATAAGTATAAGATAAACATTTATTAAATCACAAAATCCAAAGAAAATGAAAACAGAAAATGCTAAGAACTATGGTGAGTATGTAGAAATCACATCACCTATTCAAGAAACTGTGTTTAAAGCCCCAAATGTAATGGGAGGAGAAATTTGGTATAACTAACTTATGATTAGCTAAACAAGGAAATTTTCGTTGTCTCAAATCTTTTGTGGCAACAGCTACAAAAAGATAGGAGAAGTTATCACTTATAATAAGATGATAATTTCTCCCATTTTTATATGAATTCAACTTTTTATATGAATACAACTTTCATATGAATGCAACTTCTTTCATTTAAATCTCCAATTAAGCCAACATACGTTTCATATATTTCCTAACTTCTTTACGAGCAGCACAAAGACGATTTTCAACCTTTTTATATTTAACATCCAACTTGATTGCAATCTCACTAATCTGCATTCCATCGCATACATTCATTCTGTAAATCTTACGTTGATTTTCACTCAGGCGGGCAATCCCACGCTCAAGGAATTCGTTAATTTGCTGAACCGAATAGATTGATTCCCCCGTATTAGTACATATCTCAGGAGCAGAAGAGTTCACGAAAAAATGCTCATAATCATACACACATTGACGATGACGCCAATAATCACAAATCAAATTCTTAGCAACTGTATATACCAAACAAGGCAAAGTGACAGAAGATATCATTTTGTCCATTTGCAGGAGGCGCAAGAAGATGTTCTGAACCACATCCTCAGAATCTTCAGCATATTGTAATCTGGAAGAAACGAAAGCCTTCACTTCTTCATAGTGCTGAGAATAATAGTCAGCGATCAAATCGGATTTAGATTGAAATTGTTGCATCATAATTGTGTTGTTTCAAAAAGTTTATCATTAAATATATGCAAAGGTAATAAAAAAAACAAAGCAACCAAATTTTACAAGAAACAATTTGAGCCAAAAAGTCATAAATGAAACATTTCAGATACAAGAAGAAACATTTTGTCACTCTTTGGCACGCCTTTTGTAAGTGGCAAAGACAAAACATATGAATAGTAAATTCAAAATTAAAACATATAATTATGGCACAAAAAGGTAATATTGGAGTAACGACAGAGAATATTTTTCCTGTCATCAAGAAGTTTCTTTATTCAGACCATGACATCTTCCTCCGCGAGATGGTGTCAAACGCAGTAGATGCCACACAAAAATTGAAAACACTTGCTGCTCAAGGTGATTTCAAGGGAGAAATTGGAGACACGACTGTAAGAGTTTCTCTTGACGAGAATGCTGGTACATTGACTTTCAGCGACCATGGTATCGGAATGACAGAAGAGGAAATAGATAAATACATCAATCAAATAGCTTTTTCAGGTGTTACAGACTTCCTTGACAAATACAAGGAGAATGCCAATGCCATCATTGGTCACTTCGGACTCGGTTTCTATTCTTCTTTCATGGTTTCCAACAAGGTGGAAATCATTACCAAGAGCTACAAAGAAGGCTCAAAAGCTGTAAAATGGAGTTGCGATGGTTCTCCTGCATTCGAAATTGAAGATGCAGAAAAGAGCGAAAGAGGTACTGATATTATCCTCCACATAGCAGATGATTGCAAGGAATTCCTTCAGAAGAACAAGATTCAGGAATTGCTGAACAAGTACTGCAAGTTCATGGCTGTACCTGTAGCATTCGGAAAGAAAACTGAATGGAAGGATGGAAAAAATGTAGAAACAGAGGAAGATAACATTATTAATAATGTAGAACCTTTATGGACTAAAGCTCCAAGCTCATTGAAAGATGAGGACTACAAGAATTTCTATCGTACCCTCTATCCTATGTCTGACGAACCTCTGTTCTGGATTCACCTGAATGTAGATTTCCCATTCAATCTGACTGGTATTCTCTACTTCCCACGTATCAAGAACAGTATCGACATGCAACGCAATAAGATACAGTTGTATTGCAACCAGGTATTTGTGACAGACCAAGTCGAGGGTATCGTACCAGAGTTCCTCACCTTGCTTCATGGTGTCATCGATTCACCAGACATTCCATTGAACGTAAGCCGCAGTTACTTACAGAGCGATAGCAACGTCAAGAAGATTTCTACCTACATCACCAAGAAAGTAGCAGATCGTCTGAATTCTATATTCAAGGAAAACCGCAAGGAATACGAAGAAAAATGGGATGACCTCAAGATATTCATCAACTACGGCATGTTGTCTAAGGAAGATTTCTATGATAGAGCTAAAGACTTCGCCTTGTTTAAGGACGTAGATGGTAAGTACTTTACATTTGACGAATATAAAACCGTCATCAAGGACAACCAGACTGACAAGGAAGGCAACTTGATTTACCTCTATGCCAACAACAAAGAGGAGCAATACTCATATATCGAGGCAGCAAAGGACAAGGGATATTCTGTACTCTTGATGAATGGACAGTTGGATACCCCAATGGTGAATATGCTTGAACAAAAGTTTGAGAAATCTCGTTTTGTTCGCGTTGATTCTGATACAATCGAGCGCCTTATCGTGAAAGAAGATGCCAAAAAGACAGACCTCAACCGCGAGCAGACCGACAATCTGACACAAGTATTCCGTTCACAACTTCCTAAGATAGAAAAAACGGAATTCACAGTTGAAGTACAAGCTTTGGGTGAGAACAGCAAACCAGTAGTCATCACACAAAACGAGTGGATGCGCAGAATGAAGACCATGAGTCAGTTCCAGCAAGGTATGAACTTCTATGGTGAGATGCCAGACAGCTACACCATCATCTTGAACTCAGATCATACTCTGATAAAGAATGTACTGACAGATTCTGAAAGCAATACTGCAGAAGCACTCAAACCAATCTTGGCAGAGATTAAGGGTCAGGAAGCTCGTTTGGCAGTTCTTCATCAGGAACAGACCAAGAAAAAGCCAGAGGAGATTACCCAGCAGGAAAAGGATGATGTTCATCAAACCGAAAAGACTATCAGCGATGAAAAGGGCAAGCGCGATGAGATCATTGGCAATTACGCCAAGAACAACAATATCGTACATCAACTGATCGACCTTGCTTTGCTGCAAAACGGTATGCTGAAGGGCGCAGGTCTCGAAGCATTCTTGAAACGCAGCGTTGATATGATCAAATAATAGATTATTCCAACCGAATATTATAAAACAATTCCCCTCCCGGAAAGACTATCAAATGCTTTCCTGGAGGGGATTTTTATGTTCACAAAACAGAATCATGGATTACAAATTCAAGGAATAAAGGGAAACAGCACCGATAAACAAGTCATTTAACACCAGTAAACAAGTCATTTTGCAACAGTAAACAAGTCAGATAGCAACAGTAAACAAGTCAGATAGCAACAGTAAACAAGTCATTTAGCATCAGCAAACAAGTCATTTAGCATCAGCAAACAAGTCATTTAGCAACAGTAAACAAGTCAGATAGCACTGGTAAACAAGTCAGATAGGATCAGTAAACAAGTCAGATGGCAACAGTATCTCCGAAAAATACCACCCCTTCATCTTTTACAATATTATCCGAAACACCAATTAAACTTGCTTATTGAATTAATATCAAAGAAACTGAGGTTAATATTGTTAAAAAATACGTCATAAATTTTGCTATAACATCAAAAAACACTATCTTTGCAATGTTTAAAGGTAAGTATGAATATATATCATGCAATTCATGCTAAATTACCTGAGAATGGAAGATTGGCAGAGTGACCGAATGCGCTGGACTCGAAATCCGGTATACCCTTTACAGGGTATCGGGGGTTTGAATCCCTCATCTTCCGCACATATCATTTATAAACCATTCTGTTTTCGCCATTTACCGAGCGGAAAAGATTCTAAAAACAAAATGATCATGAAGAAAGTATTTTTTACAATATTCATGTTCCTCCCTCTAATGATGTCAGCACAGACCGTATTGACACCAGAACAGAAGTTGGAGCAGGCTCAAAAGCAACTGGAAGAAGCCAAGAAAGCTGTTGAAGAAGCAAAAGCTGCTGCTGAAAAGGCGAAAGGTACAGATAAAAAACTGGAACCATCCATTGCAAACGAGCCAGCATCTACTACGATTAATGGTAAAACTATCGTAGTCAAAAATCAGCAAAAGAATACAGAAAGCAACAATACTCCTTCAGAGACAAACCAAGGTTGGATTGTCCCTAAAGTAGAAAAGTGCACTGAAGTTGCCAAGAAAACGGTTACAAAGAATGGTGTTACACTGAAAGATGACCCGAAGTATTTGGAGGGCGCAATACCTACTGATGAAAATGGTAAAATCGAATTTACCATGCAAACAGATGCTAACGGGAAATCTGCAAAACAGATTTATGATCTTGTGTACAATTACTTCAGCAGTTTAACACAAGACAAAAATAATATAGCAAGCAGAGTTGCACTTGTCAATCCAAAAGAGAACATCATAGCAAATACTATGGATGAATGGCTTGTTTTCAGCCAATCATTCCTTTCACTTGACCGAACAGAATTCAGATATCAGTTGGTTGCTCAAATTGCAGATAACTCTTTGACCGTTACTTTGTCAAAAATCATCTATAATTACGAAGAAGGACGCTCTACCGGTTTTAAGGAACCAGCAGAAAATGTAATTTCTGATCGCTATGCACTCAATAAGAAAAAGAATGGCTTAGCACGCATCTTTGGCAAATTCCGCAAAGGAACTATTGACCGTAAAGATCAGATATTCAGCGATATAAAAGCATTAGTTAAAATTTAACTTTCAAGTTGTTTAATACAATTCATTCAAAATGCAAGAAGATAACAAGATACAGGATACAGTAAATACTGAATCCAACGAGAATAACGAAACTAAGACATCTTATGCCGTCAGACCCCAACATCGCCAGCGACGACTCATTGACTATGATGGCAGAGACAAGATGCTGAAAGTTCGAAACAAGCTTAATATTGCATTCATGCTTTTGGCTGTCATCGGACTCATTCTTTGGACTCAAACAGAATATCAAACTGCAAGTACCATTGTACTGATTATAGGAGTTGTTCTTAAAATTATTGAAGTCTGTCTCAGGCTATTTAAGAAATAACATTTGAGATTTTAAGAAATGATATTAGGTTTTGTCTGTTCAAGAATCGAATCATGAGAAAACCATATATATAGGAATAAGAAAGTAGTAAATGAATACCTACATAATGAATAAAATATTCACTACAATGCTATTTTGTGCTGCAACTACCTCGGTTGCAGCACAAACTGATTTTAATTCAATCAATGAAGATGGAGATTTCCGCCCAGCTTCCGAAAGAAGAATAAGTACAGATTCACTCGGCTCCAATCAGGAAATTCCTAAAGGAATTAAGGTTTGGACGGTAGATGAAAGATTCGGCGACCAGCAAGATGCTGTTGTAGATACACTTCAGCATATGTACATGAATACGACTTTCACAGAAGGACTTCGCGGAGAATACAACACCTTAGGTAACATGGGCTCTCCGAGAATAGGACGTATTTTCATTGATCGCAGAAATACTCAGGGACAATTCCTTTTCACAGAACCTTATTCATATTTCAATACGCCCGTCAGTGATTTTCATTTCACCAACACATACTCACCAATAACCAACATCACACTCAATTCATGTGGTGACCGCACGAATGGTGAGGACGATTTCCATGCCATCTTTGCTGTCAATGCCAATAAGCGATTGGGAGCAGGATTCAAATTCGACTACAAATACGGACGTGGTTACTATAATGCACAAAGTACCAGTCATTTCAAATATACCATGTGGGCTTCCTATATTGGTGACCAATATCAGGCACATTTACTTCTTAGTACTCTCCACCAGAAGGTGACAGAGAATGGAGGTATTACAGATGATGACTATATCAAGCACCCGGAAATTTTCGAAGAAACATTTACGGAAAACGAGATTCCAACTGTTTTAGAGAAGAACTGGAACAGAAACGACAATCAGCATATCTTCTTATCCCATCGCTATAGCTTAGGTTTCAAACGCAAAGTAAAAATGACAGAAGAAGAAATCAAGGCCAAGAAATTCGCTATGGAGTCTGCAAAAGATAATGCTGAAAGCGAAGCTAAAGAAGAAGCTATAAAAAAGGCGAAAGAAACCGGAAAGAAATTTAACGAGAAGGAATTTGATAAAGCTCAACAAGCCAAATATTCCGGAAGACCAGAAGGTGCTAAAATTGCAGGCAACGAACCTGCCCAGGAAGCTAATGCTGGCTCTTTGAAAACAGATACTACCAGAATAGCAGTCAACGGTAAAGCTGCTGCTGATAGCTTATTGGCCATCCAAAAGAAGGCCAAGGAAGACTCTTTGTTCTATAAAACTGAGTTCGTACCAGTCACCAGCTTTATCCATACACTCAAGTTTGACAACTACAAGCGTATATACACTGCTTATCAGACCCCTACGAACTTTTACTTAAACGAATACTACAATGCGGGTAAGTTGGCAGGAGACTCTATATACGACAAGACCCGCCATTGGGAAATGAAGAATACCTTTGCTTTAGCTACTTTAGAGGGTTTCAGCAAATGGGCCAAAGCTGGCATCAAAGCTTTTGCAAGTTACGACATGCGCCACTTCGACTTGCCTACAATGGAGGGCGGTATAGAAAAATATAATGAACATACACTTAGTATTGGAGGTCAACTCAGTAAAAAACAAGGAAAGCTATTACATTATAATGCCATTGCGGAAATAGGTATCGCAGGCGAAGATGCGGGTACTTTGGCTGTAGATGGAAATCTGGATGTAAATATTCCTTTCCTTGGAGATACACTTTCGATTATTGGAGATGCATTCTTCCATCGCGAGAATCCATCTTTTTACTATAGAAAATATCATTCCCGACACCTCTGGTGGGAAAACGATCTCGACAAGATCATTCATACCCGCATCATGGGAACATTAAGATTCAATAAGACTCGCACTTCGTTACGTGTTGCCGTTGACGAAATCAAGAATTATACTTATTTGAGTCAGAGTTATACCATTACCGATGAAGGTTTGAGAACTGGCGTTACAGTAACTCCTATGCAGAGTTCCAGTCCTATCAATTTGCTTACTGCACAATTAAAACAGGACTTTAAGTTGGGCATACTGAATTGGGAAAACGTAGTCACATACCAGCATTCAAGCAAAGAAGAAGTAGTACCGGTACCAGACTTGGACATCTACACCAATTTATATATCAAATTCTCTATCGCAAAAGTTTTGCATATAGACTTAGGTGCGGATGCCCGATATTTCACGAGCTACACTGCACCCGACTATTCTCCATATATGGGACAGTATGTTGTCCAGGGAAATGGTGATAAGAACGTAAAGGTTGGCAACTATCCGATAGTCAATGTCTATGCCAATGCATTCATCAAACATACCCGTTTCTTTGTCATGATGAGTCACGTCAATGCCGGACAGGGAGACAGAAATTATTTCTTGACACCTCACTACCCTATCAATGGAAGGGTATTCAGATTTGGAGTAAGTTGGAATTTCTTTAACTGATAAAATGGTAAAAACGAATTCTGTAAAAGCGTGGCTTTTAGCAACACGCCCCAAGACGCTTTCAGCGGCTGCAGTTCCTGTGATGATAGGAACTGCATTCGCCTGGCGCAATACAAGCGAACATTTCAATTGGATTCCTGCAATCTTATGTTTGCTGTTTGCATGGATTATGCAGATTGATTCAAATCTTGTCAACGACTATTTTGATTTTAAAAAAGGTAATGATGACGAGACGAGATTAGGTCCCAAAAGAGCATGTTCTGAAGGATGGATAACATCCGATGCAATGGTATGGGGAATCCTCATTACAACCCTTTTGGGATGTATGACAGGAATACCGCTTATATTATATGGAGGACTGGAAATGGTGATGGTAGGAATAGCATGTGTCGTATTTTGTTTTCTCTACACCACATTATTCAGCTACCACGGATTGGGTGATATTTTAGTACTTCTGTTTTTCGGTATCATTCCAGTATGCTGCACATACTACGTCTGTATGCCTCTCCACCAACAAATCCCAACAGGTGAAGTTATCGCATCATCCATAGCCTGCGGCTTAGCAATAGACGCACTATTGATAGTCAACAATTACAGAGATATTGACAATGACAGGAGCAACGGCAAGATAACCCTTGCAGTACGTTTGGGAGAAAACAAGACAAGAAGGCTATACGAATCAATAGGATACCTCGCTGCAGGTATCATGATTATCCTCATATTCTTCGATTTATATCAAATCAATAAGGTAATACCAACATATGCTATATACATTATATATATCATATTACACCGGCAATCCTATAAAGAGATGAAAAGAATCAACAAGGGAGCAAAATTAAATCAGGTACTCGGCTTGACTGCCCGTAACATTTTAGTTTTTGGCATCCTATCCGTTGTAGCCATTCTTTCAGTAATACTTATATAAAAAGCTTATGAAACAACAGGTAAATCTTGAGATAATGGAATTCATCGAACTTCAGATTCTTCCACGTTACAATGCTTTCGGAACGAGTCATGGTTTGCGCCACGTAAATAGAGTTATCAAAAACTCCATCAAGTTGGCAGAAGTGACAGGTGCCGACATCAACATGGTATATGTGATAGCAGCATATCATGATTTAGGAATGGAAGGGCCAAGAGCCATCCACCATATCACAAGTGGCAAGATACTCCAGAGTGATCAAAGATTGAAGCGTTGGTTCAACCCAGAACAAATCAAAATAATGAAAGAAGCTGTGGAAGATCATAGAGCATCTTCCAGCAGACAACCTCGAAGTATTTATGGAAAAATCGTAGCAGAGGCTGATAGAGATATCGAAGCTCATGAAATTTTCCTGCGAGCTATCCAATATGGAATAGAAAATTACGCAGAGAAAGATAAAGAAAACCAATGGCTCAGATTTTCTCAGCACATGGAAGAAAAATACTCCAACAATGGGTATATCAAACTCTGGATACCAAATTCACCCAACGAAAAGGCATTAAAAGAACTCAGGGGTATCATAGAAAACAAAGATGAATTAAGAAGAACATTTGAAAGCATCTGGAAAGAAATTGAAGAATACAAATAAAAATATGAGAAAATATTTGGTTATTTCATAAGAAAGCATTACCTTTGCAGATGTAAGACATGAGGAATGAATAAAAATATTTGGGGTCGTATCGGTTCGATCGGGTTACTCTTCATATAAAATCGTGAAACCGAGAAGACTTCTCTTGTTGATGGCGGGCCATATAAATTGCATTTGCGACTAAGCTGTAAAGCCAGTGGATTACAAAGACGGAGAGCTCTCAAACTTGTGAAAGTTCAGAGTTTCATCACATCATCGAGCGACCCCTCTCTTTTTATAAGAGTACATGAAAGTACTGACATCCCAGTCATGCCAGACACTAACGCTAACAGAGACAACATGGAAATAACAGAACAAACACTTCAGCAAGTTGAGCGATTCATCAAGAAGATAGCTCAAAAGTTTCCACCTCAAGAACTCGATGAAACTTCTGTTCTTACAGATATTCATGTACGATGTTCTCAGGACAGTGGAGAATTGTTGGCATTCAATGACGACGAACAGGAGATTACTCGCTGCGTTGTTGAACAATGGATAGACAACAAGGACGAAAAATTCTATGAGGAAGTTGCCAAGTGTTTGAGAGATGTCTTGAGAAAGAACACAGCTATCGTTGATAACTTGGGAATTCTCAAGCCATACAGTTTTGTTCTCGAAGATGATGACAAAGAACATCTTGGAGAACTGTATCTGGCAGATGATGACACGATTATTGTGGGTGGTGATTTGATGGAAGATTTAGATCAAGACTTGGATACTTTCCTCGATGACCTACTCAAAGAAGTATAATCGTGCTTTCAGTAAAAAAGTAAATAATAATTTTATAAATTAAATAAGTACATACTTATAAGAACTAAAATTGATTTAGCGAAATCAAACAAAAGGATGAGTAACTGTGAAGTCACTCATCCTTTATTTTTTCAGAATATTCTATTCATATATAGATTTCCAAATGCGGTTATAAGTAGATTATTTGGTAATTCTAAACCAATCTACATCTATCCAGCCACGATTGGTCTTACCTGCTGGTTCTTGAGCAACCATACCGACCTTGGCTCCAATCCATTTTCCTTCACGCATCGTAAACTCATCACCTACTTTTTTAAAGGACTTACCGTCTTTACTATAGAAGAAGTTTACCTTACCTTGCTTAACTACCATTCGGAGATAAGAAGAATGATGCATGGCTGGCTGATAATCTATTTTATCAATGGAAGTAGGTGCAAAGTTGGCAAGCACCTTCACTTCTTCAGTTCCCTTCTTGTCAGCCTTATGACAGGTAATCTGCTGCAACTGGAATTCATCCCCTACTCTTTTAACAACCAAAGCTGAATAATCCAGACCCATCATAATGATACCACCCATCTGATTCTGATCTTTAGCTGTCAGCTCTAATTTTGCAGTAGCCGTAAAATTATCAGCAGGAGTTTTTTGGAGCAAGAGGTTTGGAGTATGCCAAATGGTTTCATCACTCTTATGGGTATAAATACGATATACACCCCAGGAAGTAGGCATACCAAACTGTTGTTGGTAATTAGCGTGCCACTGCCATTGCAAACCAAGTTTTGGAGTATTAAACTCATCACTCTCAACAGGATTTACATTCACATGAGTACTTGCCTTAGGCATCTTAAAGGTCTCATACGGTTCACCACAATAACCTTTGGCAGGAACTTTACCCATTACAGGCCAATTATCCTTCCAGGTAACAGGCTGGAGATGAACAACACGCCCATAAGCTTCCTTATCCTGGAAATGAATAAACCAATCCTCGCCATACTTGGTATGAACCCATCCACCCTGATGAGGACCGTTAATCTGACTCTTTCCCTGTGCCAGAACCTTCTTAGATTCATAAGGACCGAAAGGTGATTTAGAGCGCATAGCCACTTGGAAACCTGTAGGTACACCACCAGCAGGGAACATTACCCAATACCAACCATTTCTTTTATAGAATTTAGGTCCCTCGCAAGTACGGTTCTCCGTTCCATTTCCGTCAAAAACGATGACAGGGTCACTGATAGCCTTGGTACCATCAGCATTCAATTCCCTAACGGTTATAACAGAAGCAAAACGATTACGGGAATTAGCCCAACCATTAACGAGATAAACTCTACCATCTTCGTCCCAAAGAGGAGACGTATCAATCATTCCCTTACCAGGAATCACGCATACAGGGTCGTCCCATTTTCCAGCAGGATCCTTCGTCTTGACCATAAACACGCCATAGTCAGGATCGCCCCAATAAATATAGAACTCACCATTATGATAACTGATACATGGAGCCCATACACCGTTACCATGAGAAGGCTGATCAAACTCACTCTCTGGTTGAAGTTTCGTAACAGCATGACCGATGATTTCCCAATTCACCAAGTCTTTACTATGCAAGATTGGTAAGCCTGGGATACAGTTGAAACTGCTGGCAGTCATATAATAATCATCACCAACGCAAACCACATCAGGATCAGAATAATCCGCATTGATGACAGGATTTTTATACATGCCATTACCTAAGTCTGGATTCCAGACCTGAGAAACATAAGGGGAAGTCGAATGAGCCTTTTGAGCATAAACAGTCGAACTACCACCTACCAAAGCTGAAGCTATTAGCAGATAGATTAATTTTGTTTTCATGTCTTAAGTTGTTTGTATATAATATTTTAGTACTTTTAATGATAAGGAGCAGATTCAGATGGCAATCCAGGTAAAACCCGCAAACGATGCTTGTTACCATCAAAACCAACCTGCATAATATGTCCTGCCGTTTTTTCGGATGCACCTAAGGACAAAGCAACATGTCCCATCGTACGACGAAGATTCAATTCCACACATGGATTGATCTGCAATTTTTGTTCATCATCCGCATAAATCATCATATCCACACCAAAAGGTCCACTATAGATAGATTTCAGAACCGGTTGGAGAGTCTCTATGATATGCCGGCGTATTTCAGCGAGTTTATCCAAGGAAACATAAGCAGCAAGAATTTCCTCTTTCTCCTCTTCAGAAGCAAGGAGATTACCCGCATAAGCCCCCTTGATGGTTTGAAACAGAGATAAACCGCAGTATTTCACCACTCCATCAACGATTTCAAATTCCATACCAAAATCTTTCACCTTATTATAATAAGGCTCCACAGTAACACCCCCTTGATGGCGAATCACGTTAGCAGCCCATTTCTCCATATCATCCAGATTGTCGAGTCTGATAATTCCGGAATTTTGTGCTATACCAGAGAAAGAACTGTTCACATATCTGAGTCCACGACCACTTGAACTCCAAGGAGATTTTATAATTGCTTGTCCTTTTCTTGAAACCACATCTTTCAGCATTGTCACATCAGTAACAAAATCCACATGACTCTGGAGATTCTTGGCAGCCCACTCTCTACTACTTACGCATCTGATTTTATCCAGATTTTCAGAAGTAGGCAACATGATATCCGGGCACCCCAAATGTTTCAATTGAGAAACTAAGGCCTTGTCCCATCCCCAAGGATGAATACTGTCTATCTCCATCGTATCCCTGAAAACACCTTCCAGCTGTCTTGGCGTGATAAATTCCACCTTATTATATATATAGCCGAGATGTCTTACCTTATCATAAGCATCATCAATGGAATCCACCATGACGAAATCTCCTTCATCCGCCCAAAGAGCAGGAATGAAAGCTAAATCATTACGAAGTTGTCTCCCAGCATGAGGAGCCGTATAATTCGGTTGATTGACTGCAAGTGCCAAATCATGTTCAGGATTAAATATATGTAGTTTCATACTGCAAAGTTAATAAAAAGCACTCTAAAATGAGAAAAAAAAAGCCCAAAAATGGGATTTTAACTTAGAATAGTGCTAAATAATGAAAAAAAAGTTAGTTTTTGCTATCTAGAGTTTGCAAATTAGAAAATATTGATTACCTTTGCATCTATAAAACAACACGAACAAACAGAATCTCATGGAAGAAGCTTTCTTCAGAACACATACATACCTGGTAGAGCATACCAATGCGCCAGTACGTCGGTCTCTCATGGATGAGATTGACTGGAACGACCGCATGATAGGTATCAAGGGCACAAGAGGCGTTGGTAAGACAACATTTCTACTTCAATATGCTAAAGAACATTTTGGAGCGAAAGACCGCAAGTGTCTCTTTGTGAACATGAACAACTTCTATTTCCAGGGTAGAGGTATAGCAGATTTTGCTGGAGACTTTGTTCGCCAAGGTGGAAGAACATTACTCATTGACCAGGTATTTAAACAGCCTGACTGGAGCAAGGAGTTAAGAAAATGCTACGACTTGTATCCAGAGCTGAAAATCATATTTACCGGTTCAAGCGTGATGCGACTCAAAGAAGAGAATCCTGAGCTCAACGGAATAGTTAAAAGCTACAACCTCAGAGGTTTCTCATTCAGAGAGTTTCTCAACCTGCAGACGGGCAATAACTTTCCTGCATTTTCTCTCGATGAAATATTGCGTAATCACGAGCACCTAGTAAAACAAATCTTACCGAAAGTAAGTCCGATGAAGTATTTCAAAGACTACTTGCATCATGGATTCTATCCATTCTTCTTGGAGCAACGCAACTTCACGGAGAACTTGCTCAAGACGATGAATATGATGACGGAGGTTGACATATTGCTCATCAAACAAATAGAACTTAAATATCTAAACAAAATCAAAAGATTGTTCTATCAACTGGCAGTAGAAGGTGCAAAAGCTCCAAACGTCAGTCAACTGGCAGATGGCATAGAGACAAGCCGTGCAACGGTGATGAACTACATCAAGTATCTTGCAGATGCAAGACTCATCAACATGATTTATCCAGATGGTCAATTCTTTCCAAAGAAACCATCCAAAGTCATGCTTCACAATACCAACCTGATGTATGCCATCTTCCCGCTGCAAATAGACGAGCAGGAGATTATGGAAACATTCTTCGTCAATTCCATGTGGAAGGATCACAAAGTACACCAAGGCGGCAAGGATCATTTCTATATGGTTGATGGAACTACCAAGTTCCGTATCTGTGATGCTCATGCCACCAATAAAGTGAGATTTAATCCCGACACCATCTATGCCCGCTATAATACGGAAGTTGGTAAGGACAATAAGATTCCTCTGTGGTTATTGGGATTCCTTTATTAGGAAATGTTGAATGTGGAGTGTTGAATGTTGAATTGCCTAACGGCATCAGCACGAAGACACATAAGGACGCAAGTCTAACTCAACACTCAACATTCAACACTTAACATTAGAATAAGAATGAATTAAATACAAAACATTTTTAATATTTTATCTAAAAGTAAAATGGCTAAAGAGAAAAAATTTATCACTTGTGATGGTAACACAGCTGCCGCACACGTAAGCTACATGTTTACTGAGGTTGCTGCTATCTACCCTATTACTCCATCATCACCAATGGCGGAGCATGTAGATGAATGGGCTGCCAAAGGTCGTAAGAACCTTTTCGGTCAGCGAGTTTCTATCCAGGAAATGGAATCTGAGGCTGGTGCTGCCGGTGCAGTTCACGGTTCTCTCCAGGCTGGTGCCTTGACTTCAACTTACACTGCTTCTCAGGGTTTGTTGCTGATGATTCCTAACATGTACAAGATTGCTGGTGAGTTGCTCCCTTGCGTGTTCAACGTATCAGCTCGTACATTGGCTTCTCACTCACTTTGTATCTTCGGTGACCACCAGGACGTAATGGCTTGCCGCCAGACTGGCTTCGCTATGTTCTGCTCTGGTTCTGTTCAGGAGGTTATGGACCTCTCTGCAGTTCCTCACTTGGCTACATTGGAGACAAAGGTTCCTTTCATCAACTTCTTCGACGGTTTCCGTACTTCTCACGAGTACCACAAGATCGAGGAGATGGATATGGAAGACATCCGTCCATTGGTTAAGGAAGAGTTCATCGAGGACTTCCGTAACCGTGCTTTGACTCCTGAGCGTCCTGTTACTCGCGGTACCGCTGAGAACCCAGAGACATTCTTCACTCACCGTGAGGCTTGCAACACTTACTACGATGCAATCCCTGAGGTAGTAGAGAAGTACTGCCAGGAGATGACTAAGATCACTGGTCGTGAGTACCACCTCTTCAACTACTATGGTGCTGAGGATGCTGAGAACATCATCATCCTGATGGGTTCTGCTACAGAGCCAGCTCGCGAGGCTATCGACTACTTGAACAAGCAGGGCAAGAAGGTTGGTATGGTTGCAGTTCACCTCTTCCGTCCATTCTCTGTTGACTTCTTGAAGAAGACTATTCCAGCTACAGTTAAGCGTATCGCTGTTCTCGACCGTACTAAGGAGCCAGGTGCAGAGGGTGAGCCATTGTACCTCGACGTTAAGTCAGCTCTCTACGATGACGAGCGCAAGCCATTGATCGTTGGCGGTCGCTACGGTCTCGGTTCTTCTGATACAACTCCAGCTAAGATCGTTGCTGTATTCAAGAACCTCGAGTTGCCACAGCCAAAGAACCACTTCACTGTAGGTATCGTTGATGACGTTACATTCACTTCTCTCCCAGAAGAGGAGGAAATCCCAATGGGTGGCGACGACTTGTTCGAGGCTAAGTTCTACGGTTTGGGTGCTGACGGTACTGTTGGTGCTAACAAGAACTCAGTTCAGATTATCGGTAACAATACTAACAAGTATTGCCAGGCATACTTCTCTTACGACTCTAAGAAGTCTGGTGGTTTCACCTGCTCTCACTTGCGTTTCGGCGACAGCCCTATCCACAGTGCTTATCAGGTAAATACTCCTAACTTCGTAGCTTGCCACGTACAGGCTTATCTCCACATGTACGATGTAACACGTGGTTTGCGTAAGAACGGTTTCTTCCTGCTGAACACTATCTTCGACGGTGAGGAGTTGGTTAACTTCATCCCTAACAAGGTAAAGCGTTACTTCGCTCAGAACAACATCACTGTTTACTATATCAACGCAACTAAGATTGCTCAGGAGATTGGTCTCGGTAACCGTACCAACACCATCCTCCAGTCTGCATTCTTCCGTATCACAGAGGTTATTCCTTTGGATCTCGCTGTAGAGCAGATGAAGGCATTCATCGTTAAGTCTTACTCTAAGAAGGGTCAGGACGTTGTTGACAAGAACTTCGGCGCTGTTGACCGTGGTGGTGAGTACAAGCAGTTGACAGTAGATCCAGCTTGGGCTAACCTCGCTGACGATGAGGCTAAGGAGGATAACGCTCCAGCATTCGTTAAGGAGCTCGTTCGTCCTATCAACGGCCAGGCAGGTGACCTCTTGAAGGTTTCTGACTTCGTTAAGCACGACACAGTTGACGGTACATGGCAGAATGGTACTTCAGCATTCGAGAAGCGTGGTGTTGAGGCATTCGTACCAGTATGGAACGTAGAGAACTGTATCCAGTGTAACAAGTGTTCATTCGTTTGTCCTCACGCAGCTATCCGTCCATTCGTATTGACCGATGAGGAGCTCGCAGGCATCGAGGGTCTCGAGACTCAGGATGTTAAGGCACCTAAGGCTTTGGCTGGAATGCACTTCCGCATCGAGACTTCAGTACTCGACTGTCTGGGTTGTGGTAACTGTGCTGACGTCTGCCCAGGTAAGAAGGGTGAGAAGGCGTTGACAATGGTTCCATTCAACGTAGACGCAGAGGATATGGTTAAGGAAGCAGCTAACTGGGAGTACCTCGTACACAACGTTGCTTCTAAGCAGGATCTCGTAGACATCAAGCAGAGCCCTAAGAACTCTCAGTTCGCTCAGCCATTGTTCGAGTTCTCTGGTGCTTGCTCTGGTTGTGGTGAGACTCCATACGTTAAGTTGATTTCTCAGCTCTTCGGTGATCGTCAGATGATTGCTAACGCTACTGGTTGTTCTTCTATCTACTCAGCTTCTATCCCATCTACTCCATATACAAAGAACGCTAAGGGTCAGGGTCCTGCATTCGACAACTCATTGTTCGAGGACTTCTGCGAGTTCGGTCTCGGTATGGTAATGGGTAACAAGAAGATGAAGGAGCGCATCGCTCACTTGCTCGAGGAGGCTAAGGCTAATGAGCATGTTCCTGCTGAGTTCGTAGCTGCTGCTGACAAGTGGATGGCTAACATGAACGATTCTGAGGGTTCTAAGGAGGCTGCTGCAGAGTTGAAGCCTCTCATCGCTGCCGGCGCTGAGAAGGGTTGCCCTATCTGCAAGGAGCTCAAGACTTTGGATCACTACCTCGTTAAGCGTTCACAGTGGATCATCGGTGGTGACGGTGCTTCTTATGATATCGGTTACGGTGGTCTCGACCACGTATTGGCTTCTGGTGAGGATGTTAACATCTTGGTACTCGATACTGAGGTTTACTCTAACACTGGTGGTCAGTCTTCTAAGTCTACTCCACTCGGTGCTATCGCACAGTTCGCTGCTCAGGGTAAGCGTATCCGTAAGAAGGATCTCGGTTTGATGCAGACTACATACGGTTACATCTACGTAGCTCAGGTAGCTATGGGTGCTGACAATGCTCAGACATTGAAGGCTATCCGCGAGGCTGAGGCTTATCCAGGTCCATCACTCATCATCGCTTACGCACCATGTATCAACCACGGTTTGAAGCGTAAGGGCGGTATGGGTCGTTCACAGCACGAGGAAGAGTTGGCTGTTGAGTGCGGTTACTGGCACTTGTGGCGTTACAACCCACTGTTGGCTGATGAGGGTAAGAACCCATTCACACTCGACTCAAAGGCTCCAAACTGGGAGAACTTCCGCGACTTCTTGCTCGGTGAGGTTCGTTACCTCTCTGTACAGAAGGCATTCCCTAAGGAGGCTGATGAGCTCTTCTCTCAGGCAGAGAAGATGGCTAAGCTCCGTTACCAGACTTACGTTCGTAAGAGCCAGGAGGACTGGAGCGAGCAGATCTAGTATTATCAAAAAAAACTTTAAGTTCTAAACATACGGGCCTTGGTTGCATTTTTGCAACCAAGGCTTTTTTAATAATATTATGCACAATCGAAGCAATATAACCACCCTATCCTAAAAAATGAAATAAATAGTTGCTTGTTTCATAAAAATAATGTATCTTTGCAAGAAAAATAGAAACGACAATGGAAAATAATAAAATAAATGTAGAAGAAATCATCAAGAATGATCTTTATCAATATCTTACTAGTAAAGACCTTGTAGACCAGCATCTGCCAGAAGCTCCTGACTTGGAACAACTCTGGGCAAAGGTTGGAGAAAGCTATCTTCCGGATGCACTGCGGGAGTTTAACAAATATCCTACCGTCAGCCTGGGCTGGATCATGTTCGTAGGAATGGCTCTGGCGAAGTATTGGGATGAAGATTGGGAACTCTACGGCAAGGTAGAAGACCACTACAAATATCTCAGAGACCGTATCGACTTCGACCACATGGACGACTATATCTGCGAGAAAGTTCTCCTCCTTGATGAAGCAAAGCATAAGGAACTGTCAGCCACCGTAGCCGAATGCGCTGCCCGCACCTTCCACCTGCTGATTCATCAGAATCTGCAGCCAGGAACCGAGGAAGCTTTCAGAGGCTTTATTGCGGCTCTTCACCAAATGTATCTCATGGGTATTTCCATGGAGCTGAAGGACCTGGGTTATCACATGACCCAACTGGCATAATCCTAATCAAAGGAGAATCATAAACACTGATAATAAATTGAGAATGAAGAAATATATCATCCTGGCACTTTTGCTAGCTTTTTCTGCAAATACAATATACGCCCAATCATCGTCTATGACTGATGATCAGGTGATGAAATATGTTGTAAAGGAACATGAGCGCGGAACATCCAATGCCCAAATCGTAACCAAGCTGATGCAGCAAGGCGTTGACATTTCGCAAATCCGACGCGTTCGCAATAAGTATGAACGACAGATGAAACAAGGCGGTATTGCCGGAGCCTCTGAAGAGATTGCCGGCAAGGACGCAACACGCCTTCGTACGAACAACGGAAAAAGGAGAGAAGATTACAATAATGTCAACAAAAAGGCAGAAAACTACAGCAATTATCGCATAAAGGCAAAAGAGGATGAAAATTTCAAACGTTCTTACGATGAAAATGATGCGGAATTCATGGATTTTCAGAATGAGATGGATTTCATCATCCCTGATTCTACCCTGATGCTCAAGCGCCTTCTTGCTGAAAAGGAAAAGAACCGCAAGAAGGTTTTCGGTCGTGACATCTTCAACAACAAGGAATTGAGTTTCGAACCGAATATGAACATCGCTACCCCACAGAACTATCGTCTGGGACCAGGTGATGCAGTTATCATTGACATCTATGGAGCTTCACAGAAAACCATTCAGAGCACCGTTTCTCCTGATGGAGAAGTAACTATCGAGGGTTATGGACCAGTAAACGTAAGTGGTCTTACCGTAGCCCAGGCTAATGCCCGACTCCGCAACACTCTGGGAAGCCGCTACCGTTCAAGCCGGGTGAAACTGACAGTTGGGCAAACCAAGACCATCATGGTTAACGTGATGGGCGAGGTAAAGGCACCTGGAACCTACACCCTCTCAGCCTTTGCCACCGTTTTCCATGCACTCTATATGGCAGGAGGAACAAACGACCTGGGAACCTTGCGCAACATCAAGGTTTATCGTAACAACCGCCTTGTAACGGTTGTAGACATCTATGATTACATCCTCAATGGCAAGCTTACGGGCAATGTAAGACTGGCAGATAATGACGTCATCGTCGTTGGTCCATACGATTGTCTCGTAACCATTACGGGTAAGGTAAAGCGCCCGATGATTTATGAGATGAAGAAGAATGAGAGCGTCAACTCCCTTCTTAAATATTCAGGAGGCTTTGCTGGAGATGCTTACAGAAAATCTGTCCGCGTGAACCGCAAGACCGGAAGGGAAAAATCCGTATATAACGTAGAAGAGTTTGATTTTGCCAACTTCCGCATTGATGATGGCGACTCAGTAAGCGTAGATTCCATTCTGCCTCGTTACGCCAACACCGTAGAGGTAAAGGGTGCCGTGTTCCGCCCTGGAATGTACAACCTTGGAGAACAGGTAAACAGCGTCCGTTCACTGATAGAGCATGCAGAAGGACTCACCGAAGATGCATTCACCAACAGAGCCGTAATGCATCGCATGAAGGCAGACCGCAACCTGGAAGTAATCAGCGTGGATTTAGCCGGAATCATGGCAGGCAACACACCGGACATTCCATTGAAGGAAAACGATGTGCTCTTCATCCCTACCCGACAGGACAAGACCACAGAGCGCACCCTGACCATACGTGGCGAAGTGCAGTATCCTGGTGTCTACAAATATGCAGAGAATGAAACAGTTGAAGACTTCGTACTCCAGGCTGGAGGCTTGACTGACAAGGCTTCAACGGTTAACGTAATGGTAAGCAGACGAGTAAGCGATGCTAAGGCAACAGCGCCCGACAGCATCATTGCGCAGACCTATATCCTGTCTTTGAAGGACGGTTTTGTCATTGACGGAACTCCGGGCTTCAAGCTGATGCCTTTTGACGAGGTAAGCATTCGCAAGAGTCCTGCCTATGCAGAACAGCAGAACGTAAAGATTGAGGGGGAGGTGATGTTTGGTGGCACTTATACTTTGAGCCGTCGCAATGTGCGCCTCAGTGATCTCTTCCAAAGAGCTGGTGGCGCAACCGAGCAAGCCTATATCAAGGGTGCCCGCCTGATGCGTAAGGCAAACGAAGCCGAAAAAGCTCGTATGGAAGCCGTCCTGAAAATGCAACGTGAACAGCAGCAGAAAAATCTTCTGCAACTGGCTGCCAGCAGCAACAATGCTAGCGCCATCACGCAGACAGCAAAGGAAGCCAAGGACGCGGATCTTCTGAAGTTCAATGTGCCGGAAGAATATCCTGTTGGTATTGATTTGGAAGAAGCGTTGAACAAGCCTGGCTCAGATGCAGACATCATCCTCAGGGAAGGTGACCGTCTGGTTGTGCCTCAATATAACGGTACGGTCAAGATCAACGGTGCTGTGATGTACGCCAATACGGTTGCCTACGAGAAGGGCAAGAGCGTATCCAAGTACATTGCCGAAGCTGGTGGCTATGCATCAGACGCCTACAAGAGCAAATCCTACATCATCTACATGAACGGCAAGGTAGCCAAGGTGGGACATGGCACCAAGGTTCAGCCAGGCTGCGAGATAGTAGTACCTGCCAAGATGAAGCGCAAGATGAGCGTTGCAGAAACCATGAGTCTGGGTACAAGCATGAGCAGCATCGCTGCGATGATTGCAACGATAGCTAATCTGAGCAAGTAATGACGATTAACATAAACGAAAAATGGAAGCAAAAAAGATAGATTATAAAAAGGTATTTCAAGAAATAAAGCTGAGACGTAAGCTATATGCAACAATCATACCCATCGTATTTGTATTGTCATGTCTCTATATCGTTTGCGTACCTAGGGTCTATGCTGCTGAAGCAGTAGTAGTACCAGAAGTAGAAAGTGCCGGTTCCGGTAGCGGTTCTGCCTTGAGTTCGCTGGCTTCTACTTTTGGACTGGATCTGTCGTCCATGCAGTCCACAGACGCTATCACTCCGCTGCTCTATCCGGAACTGATGGACGATAATGGTTTCGTATCAAAATTGTTTCATATCAAGGTCACAAATAAGGATCATTCCATCTCCACCGATTACTATACATACTTGAAGAAACACCAGGAAGTTGCCTGGTGGACTGCATGTATGGGTTGGATTAAGGGGAAACTGACTTCAAAGAAACAGGACTTGGCAACGGATGGCAAATTCAATCCTTATAATTTGTCAAAAGACGATTCAAATATCGTAGAACAAATCAAGGAGAGCATCAAATTTACAACAGACAAGAAGACCGGTGCCATCACCATTAGTGCCAAAGCACAGGATCCATATATCTGTAAGATTCTGGTAGATTCTGTCAGACAACATCTCCAGGTATTTATAACCAATTATCGAACCAATAAGGCGAGAAATGATGTGAAGTATTACCAGAAACTTACAGCAGAAGCCAAAGCTGCATACGAAAAATCCCGCCAGCTCTACGGAAGCTATTCGGATGCAAACATGGACGTTATTTTGGAAAGTATTCATGCAAAACAGAATGACCTGGAGAATGACATGCAGCTAAAGTACAATAGTTATTCCTCTCTCAGCACACAATTGCAACTGGCAAAAGCCAAGGTTCAGGAACGTACACCTGCCTTTTCCTTGATAAAAGGTGCTGTTGTGCCTCTCAGACCAGAATCACCAAAACGCATGATATTCGTTCTGATAATGACTTTCCTTGCTTTTGCAGGAACAACCATTTATGTGTTAAGGGATATAGTTTTAGATTAAAAAGCTTATGAACACCAATAGTAAAGTTGACAACACACAATCCACCAAACGCATTGCAAGCAATACCATCGTGTTGTTTGCAAGAATGGTGGTATTGATGTTTGTCAACTTATATACTGTAAGGTTGATCATCAAAGCTTTAGGGCTTGTAGACTATGGATTGTTCAATACGATAGCGGGCGTAATCACTACTTCCGCTTTCATCTCCGGAGTACTGACGCTTTCCATCCAACGTTTCTACTCCGTGGCTTTAGGAAGACAAGATAAAGAAGAGTTGAAAAAAGTATATTCTGCGAGTATAAACATTGAATTAATCTTATGCATCATCATTATAACCATTTTTGAGACTGTAGGTTTATGGTTTGTCAATACTCAGCTTAACATACCTGCAGATAGAATGGAGGCTGTACAATGGGTTTATCAATCTTCTTTGATTACCTTTCTGTGTTCTTTAATACAAATACCATTCCTCTCTCTCATCTTTGCATACGAAAAGATAGGAGTATATGCACTGGTTTCAACCTTTGAAAGTATTGGAAAGCTGGTATTAACCTATGTAACCATCCAAATAGGTATGGACCATTTGTGCTTCTATAGCGGCTCGTTACTCTTCGTTGCACTTTTTGTCTTAACCACCTATGTCGTCCTAAGCCATTTACTCTTTAAAGATTTTAAATACACGAAAATAAAGGACAAGAGTATCTATAAAAACTTATTGTCTTTTTCCGGCTGGACAATATTGGGTTCAATAGCCAACACTAGCATGTTTCAAGGAGGTATTATTCTGATAAATATTTTCTTTGGTCCAATCATTAATGCAGCTTTTGGCGTTGCACTCCAGATAAACAATGCTGTTACCGCCTTGGTCAATAGTATGATTGTTCCATTCCGTCCTGCTATGCAAAAAAAATACGCAGAAGGCAATCTGGAATATGTCTGCCAACTGTTTACGATGTCCAATAAATTCATTTATTATGTATTGACAGCGGTATCCATCCCACTGTTCATCAAAATGAAATGGATTCTGACCTGCTGGCTTGGCTTTGCCAATGATATAACGGTTCTGTTCTGTCAATTGATGCTAGTCTATCTCATAGTAATATCCATGCATAATCCTATCACTATCATCATTCATGCAACGGGAAAAATCCGCAACTATCATCTGCTGACAGAAAGTTTCACCGGATTAAGCCTTCCTATAACATGGGTATTCTACAAGATGGGGCTACCATCCGAATCATTATTAATATCTATGTTAATGGTATGCATACTTGCACATATCGTAAGGATTTATTGTATCCGAAAAGTATTCGAATATTTTTCAATTAGACAATATATGTGGGGATTTCTAATCCCTGCACTCATAGTTTCAATAGTAAGCTTCGCAATATTTGCTTTCCTAAATGGATTCATTTCCAATCTTTGGCTCAACTTAGCCAGTATACTCTTGGGAGCTCCCTTATGCATGGCTATACTAGGTTATATGTGGGGCTTATCTTCAAATGAACGGCAACTTATCAAAAAGTTTTTAACATCAACAGTATTCAAACATGTCAGAAATCGTATCTAATAATATATTATGCATATCCTACCTATTCGTTTGGGTATTGACGTTTATCTGGTACCACTATAAAAATATGGTATTAGACACAGGAAGCGTCATTATGTTTATGTATGTAGTATATGCTTTCTTTTCGGTTTTAACTATCAATGATCCGCTTTTTTCAGAGGCATACAAGCCTTTGAAGATTTTTCCTTATATATATCTATATACAATGTTGATGATAGCATTATCTCCTATTATCATATATCATAGTCATCCAGCTAAAACTATCGAAAATCCCCATACCAGAGTATTAGTAATAATAGGTTGGATTATCGTCATCTCTGCAATCATGATGATTCCGGGAATCATAGCTCAGGCGAATAAAGGAATTATAAATTTATTTGTCGATGACTCTGCTGCTAAAGAAGTGTATACTGACCAGGTAGAAGAAATAGGAAATTCCGGTAAAGCCATCCGTAATCTGCCTGCAGTAATCTACAATTCACTATCGGATATTACAGTATTTCTGTTATTCTATTTCTTGTCTTTAAAAGATTTTAAACATAAGCTGGTGATTTATGGCTTGGCATTTACCACAATCTTAGGCGTTATCATACCAATAACGCACGGACAGCGTAGCGGTGTTGTTTCTTGTACGCTTACTGTTGTTGTTGGCTATTTTCTGTTTAAGCCCTATTTATCTAGAAGAATCAACAAAGCTGTAAAGAAGATTGGCATCATTTCCATAATACTCATTTCGCTACCAATCCTTGCTATAACCATGAGTAGATTCGGAAAAGAGCAAGCTGGTGTTGGCGGTTTCATCAATTGGTATGTGGGACAAGGAAGCTTATATTTCAACAATAATGGGTTAGATGCAGGTGGCATCCGATATGGCGATAGAACCATCAATCTGTTCAAGCGTATCATAGATCCAAACACGCCTAAAAATTTTGTTGAACGCAGAGACAAATACCATAATTTAGAATTGGACGACTATTTTTTCTACACTTTCGTTGGTGATTTCACAATAGATTTTGGTCCTATAATAGCTTTTATCTTATTTGTCTGCGTTTTCTACATGCTGTGTAGAAAAACAAGGACGCATGATCCAACTATTAAAGTATATCAATTGCTATTGATATACTTTACTGCATGCATTAGTATTCAAGGAGGAATGACACTATTTTCGTATGCAGATACTGGCAATTTACGAATCATTACCCTCTTAGGGCTATATGCATACTTGAGATATCACGAAATACTGCTAATAAAATATCCGAAGGAATGACAATAAAACTGGAAAATAGATAAATGCAGAAAATAATGACTGTAGTTGATGGCTATGTCATTTATTTTATATATCTTTGCAATATGGTTGCCCAAGGGCAAGATTATGTTCAATACAATAAGAATCGACTAGAAGATAAAAACAGGAATAAAGATGGAAGCAAGAATCATAGCAAATTATTTGCCACAATTTCACCCTATTCCCGAGAATGATAAGTTCTGGGGAAAGGGGTTTACTGAATGGACAAATGTAGCCAAGGCAAAACCATTCTTCAAGGGACATTATCAGCCTAGAATACCTGCAGATCTTGGCTTTTATGATTTAAGACTGCCAGAAATAAGAGAACAGCAGGCACAATTGGCACGTGAAGCAGGGGTTGAAGGCTTCTGCTATTGGCATTATTGGTTTGGAAACGGCAAGCAATTGCTGGAAAGACCATTTCTGGAAGTAGTTGCTTCTGGCAAACCGGATTTCCCGTTCTGCCTCTGCTGGGCTAATCATGATTGGTCAAACAAATCCTGGAAGAAGGACAGTAAGTTGGATGCTATGATTGCGAAGCAGGAATATTTGGGTGAGAAGGATCATACGGAACATTTCTATTCTCTCCTGCCGGCATTCAAAGACCACAGATACATTACTGTAGATGGCAAAATCTTATTCGTCATATATGACCCATATAGATTCCAAGGTATAGAAGAGTTCATACAATTGTGGCGTAAACTGGCTAAGGATAATGGATTGAAAGATTTCTATTTCGTCGCTATGTGTAACAATACAACTACTATACAGCGAACGGAAGATGGAACACTAAAGAGAGTATTGCCCAATCTGAAAAGCAGTAAAGAGGTTTATGAAAATCTCCTGAAACTCGGATTTGACGGGCTGAACTCGTACGGAAAGTCAAGAGCAGAAATGCTAAGTCAAGGAAAATGGAGAAGAATCATAAGTCTTTATCTACACCAGAAATTCCCTTGGCTCCCTGTACAGAAGTATAACTATCCCAAAGTGGTAAAGTATTTTTTCTCTCCGGAAGACCGATGGGAGAATATTTACCCAACCATTCTTCCACAATGGGACAGAACAGCCAGAGTAGGAAGAAAAGAGGGAGTTTACTATAACTCAACACCAGAAAATTTCAAGAAACATCTTAAAGATGCTTTGAAAATTGTTGAAGGAAGACCTCTTGAACACAAAATACTTTTCCTCCGTTCATGGAATGAATGGGGAGAAGGCAATTACGTAGAACCTGACTTGAAATACGGTCATGGCTTTCTTGATGCCATAAAAGAATGTATATTGAAATGAAGCAAAAACTCTGTTTTATAACAAACATCGGGCCACATTATCGATTGCCTATATTCCAGAAGATTTCAGAAACATTCTCCTGCGATTTCTATCTAGGTGACCACATCAACACCAAGATTAAGACTTTTGATTATAACAAGTTGAAAGGCTATAAAGAAACCCTGCACAATCGTTTCTTTCATAACTTTTATTGGCAAAGTGGCTCTATACAATTAGTCAATAGAGACTATACTCACTATATCCTCGATGGCGAACCATATTGTTTGTCATCGTGGATAATATTGTTGTGGGCTTTAATAAGGCATAAGGAAACTATAGCATGGACACATGGCTTTTATGGAAATGAATCCTTTGTTAAGAACATTATCAAAAAAACTTACTATAAATTATTCACGAAGTTAATGGTTTACAGTGAATATTCCATAAACGTCATGAAATCCAAAGGTTTCAACCCGGAGAATATGTATTGCATTGCCAATTCCCTGGACTCTGCACATTTATTGGATATCAGGAAAAGACTTTGCAAATCTGATGTATACTCTAAGCATTTTCACAACAATTACCCAGTTGTGATTTATTGCGGCAGAATACAGAAGAGAAAGCAATTGAACCTGATAATAGATAGTGCAAAAATGCTCTACGAGAAATACTGCCCTATCAATATTATATTTGTAGGAAAAGATGTAGACGGAGTAAACATTCCAAGCTATGCTAAAGAAAAGGGAATAGAACAAAGCGTATGGATGTATGGTCCTTGTTATGAAGACTCTACCCTAGCTGAACTGTTCTACAATGCTTCCGTATGCGTTTCACCTGGTAATATTGGCTTAACTGCCATCCATGCTCTCTCATTTGGTTGCCCGATTATTACTCATGACAACTTTGCTGAACAAATGCCTGAGTTTGAAGCCATAAAGCCATCAAAGACCGGATACTTTTACCAGCAGGGAGATGTAGCTGATTTGAAAGATAAAATCAGAAAAGTTATATCAACTGACGAAAAGACCAGGGAAGAAGCCCGAAAAGAAGCATTCAAGGAAATAGACAGAAAATGGAATGTTGATTATCAAATTAATGTACTCAAAAAAGTTTTAGAAAATGAATAATCTGAAAATGTATCTTCGAACACAAGCAAGAAATTGCTTTCTTCATATCATGGGACTCTTCAAAGAGCCTCAGCCAGGAATTCATATTCTTAACGGACACCGTATAGCAAAGGAGAACGAACCATCTACATTCAGAAAAATGCTGGAAGAGCTTTCTCAAAAGGTTGAGTTCATTAGATTTGAAGATGCTGTCGAGAAGATTCATCATCATGAAATGCCTTCAAAGCCACTTGTTGCATTCAGCTTTGATGATGGTTTTCTGGAAGACTACGAGATATTTGCCCCTATATTAGAGGAATTTGGTACAAATGCAGCTTTCTTCATCAATCCGAATTATGCTGAAGGTTCACAGGAATATATCAATCATTTTAATGATTGCATCGTGATGACTCCAAACAAGAAACCTATGAGATGGGAGCAGATTATTGACCTGCACAAACGTGGACATATTGTTGGTGCTCATACTATGGATCATTACATGATCAATAGTACAGATAAAAAAGAACTAGAGTACCAGATTGTGGAGTGTAAAAAGATAATAGAAGACAAATTGGGATGCACTTGCAAATATTTTGCCTTCCCATACGGTAAGCTCTCACAGGCAAACAATCTATCTATTGATATTGCCTGTAAAACATACCAGTATGTGTTTGCACAGTCTGTCTATAAAAAATATTTTTCATTCAACGGAAAAGTAATCAACAGACGTCACTTTGAACCTTTCTGGCCAATCAGACACATGTACTATTTTCTGGGATGTAATAAGAAGTATGAAGAATAAAAAAATGTTTGAATGAAACTACTGCAGATTAACATAACAGCCAATTGGGGTTCGCACGGTAAAATTGCCGAAGGAATCGGCCAACTTGCCATAAAGGAAGGATGGGAAAGCTACATCGCCTATGGGCGCTGGAGTAATCCCAGCCAATCTCATCTCTACCAGATTGGCTGCATGATGGATGAAAGAATACATGGAATCGCTTCACGTATTCTGGACAATCATGGACTGATGTCAAAACATGCAACCCGTCGATTAATCAGCTATATAGAAGAAATCAACCCCGATATTATCCACCTGCATAATATACACGGATACTATCTGAACTATCCACTATTGATGGAGTTTCTTGCCAAATATAACAAACCGGTGGTATGGACGCTACATGACTGTTGGGCTTTTACCGGACACTGTGCCCACTACATGTTTGTAAAATGCAATAAATGGCAAACACATTGTGAGAAATGTCCTCAGAAAAAAGCTTATCCCAGCTCGTTATTGCTTGATAATGCCTACCGTAATTTTGAACTGAAAAAGAAATACTTCAATTCCATTCCCAATCTGACACTCGTACCTGTCAGTAAATGGCTGGAAGGAGAAGTCAGGAAATCTTATCTTTGTAATATTCCTCTCCAACAAATATATAACGGCATTGATTTGGAGACTTTCAAGCCTAGCCTTGAAATAGACATTAGAACAAAATATCAGCTTGCCAAGAATACAAAAATCATTTTGGGAGTGGCTTCTAATTGGTACAGAAAAGGATTAGATGACTTCATTTCCTTGAGCAAGATCTTGCCTGAGGGATATAAGATAATCCTGGTTGGAATCAACGAAAAAGATGCGCAAAACCTACCGGATGAAATCACAGCTATAAGAAGAACAGAAAACATCAATGAGATGAGATGTCTCTATTCGCAGGCTAATGTTTTCTTCAACCCAACCATCGAAGACAACTTCCCGACAACCAATATAGAATCATTGGCATGCGGCACTCCAATTGTTACCTATAAGACTGGTGGTTGTGAAGAAGCCATTTCTGCAGAAACGGGCTATGCTGTTGAACCAAAGAATTTAGAAGAGGCAAAAGGCTATATTCTGGAAATATGTGAGAAAGACAAAAAAGCCTACCAGGTTTCCTGCAGACAAAGAGCAATGAAGCTTTTTGATAAAAATGAAAGATTCATAGAATATATAAACCTTTACAAACAACTGATATAGGTTCATTGAGTTTAGAGCATTCACTTAGAATACTCTAAACTCAAAAATCTTATACAGGAATTTCAGAGAGACAAGAAATGAATTGGTATAAATGCCATTATCGCGGCAAGCTTTAACATCTTCGCGGATAAGCGTGAGACGATTACTGAAATGATGATTGCTGGCTCCTCCCGTTCGCATGGTTACAAAATCCTTAGATATGTAGCGACTTGAAATGCCATACTTTCTGAATAAGCGAACCATCATCTCATAATCAGCTCCAATCTTGTAATCCAAACTATATAACCCCGCCTTGTCGAAAACCTCACGTTTGCAATAAAAGGAAGGATGTGCGGGCATGAAACCGAAACGTAGCCAAAAAGGAGAAAATAATCTTGAAGAATAATACCTCACACATTTGCCTAAATCAGCATCATGAACAAAATGAATATCACCATAAACTGCATCTACAGAATGATTCACGAAATTATCAGCTACTGTGCGCAATACATTTTCATCCGTATAGAAATCATCAGAATTCAAAATTCCCACAACATCACCGGTTGCCATTCTGATTCCTTTATTCATGGCATCATAAATTCCCTTGTCTTTTTCTGAAATCCACTTCAATCTTCCCTTGAAAGCGGTTTGGTATTCCTTCACAACATCAATAGAATTGTCAGTAGAACCTCCATCGACAACAATATATTCAAAATCTGGATATGTTTGACGAAGTACAGATTCTACAGTATGCCTGATTGTCTTACCGCTATTATAAGAGGCTGTAATTATACTAATTTTCATTTCATCTCATTTATTATTATTTGAATAGATTCATCTCACTAAGCAAAAGTGCAAGACTATCTTTCTGCAAATTTACATCTTTTGTATGAAACTGCCAAACTTTTCTGATTATTTTATGCCTGTAGATAAAAATATTGGTTGATGATGCAATAAATAACGACATTTAAGGTTATTAATAAAAGACAAAAAATAAAATACTAAATAATGACACAAATATTGTTACCCATTATAGGGTCTTTCCTGCTCAGCGCTTGCTGCGGATTTCTGTTTATCCCTGCATTATTGCGTTTCTGCAAGCAAAAGAATCTATACGATTTGCCCAGCCTTAGAAAGGTGCACCATACAATGATTCCGCGACTTGGAGGTATTGCATTCATACCCAGCATGATCATTGCAGCAGTCATCGTCATGTATACTATGACTTCCAACACAATGAATGGCAAAATCCAAATCAGCCTATGGAGCATGGGCTTTCTTCTCAGCTTACTCCTGGTTTATGCTGCAGGAATAGTGGATGACATCATAGGGCTGAATGCCAATATCAAGTTTTTCATCCAGATTGTTGCAGCTTCCATATTACCGCTGTGTGGACTCTGCATCAATAATCTGTATGGTCTTCTGGGAATATACGAAGTGCCTGCATGTATAGGAATACCGCTAACCGTATTTGTCATCGTCTTTATTGACAATGCAATAAACCTGATTGATGGCATTGACGGCTTGGCAGCCAGCTTGTCATTGATAGCATTATGCGGCTTTGTATATTGCTTCATGCAGTATAGTCTTACAGCTTACGAAGTAATGATTTCAGGATTAATAGGTGTATTGGTTACTTACCTCTACTTCAATGTTTGGGGAGATCCGGCAAAGGGCACGAAAATATTCATGGGTGATTCAGGCAGTCTTACCCTGGGTTTTATCCTGGCTTTCCTGTTCGTAAAATCAATAGCCGTAAGCCCTAACGTAATGCCTATTTCCATGGAAAGAGTTTTCCTGGCTTACAGTCTACTGATAGTCCCAACATTTGATGTCGTGAGAGTAGTATTACATCGTATACGCAAGAAGAAACCGATTTTCAGTCCTGATAAAAGCCATATACATCATAAACTGATGCAACTCGGCATGAGCCAGCATCTTGCGCTGATAAGTATCATCCTACTAGCCTTGCTTTATATCATCATCAATCTGTTGATGTATAACTGGGGCTGTAATTTGACCATTACAATGGTTGCAGATATAGTAATCTATATCCTACTCCATTTGCTAATTAATAAAGGTATCAGGAACAAAGCTATCATTTCATGAAAGAAAAAGAAAAGACATACATAGATAAGAGTAGTTTTATCGAACGGTTTGTAAAGCGTTCGATAGACTTCTTCTTGTCTGGAGGATGTTTAATAATCTTCTCTCCTCTTTTCGCTATTATTGCCTTAGCTATCAGACGGGAGGATGGACTACCTGTCATTTATAGCCAGGAACGAATTGGGCGGTACGGAAAGCCCTTTCATATATATAAATTCCGCTCAATGAAAATAGATGCAGAAAAAGACGGGCCCAACCTATTGGAAACTAGCGGAGACCCCAGACTGACAAAGGTGGGAAGATTCTTGAGAACACATCATTTGGACGAACTACCTCAGCTCTGGAATGTCCTGAATGGAGATATGGCTTTTATCGGTCCGCGTCCGGAACGTAAGTATTACATAGACCAAATCATTGAGCAAGATCCTAGATATAAATACTTGTATCAGATAAGACCGGGAGTAACTTCCTATGCAACCCTATACAATGGATATACTGATACAATGGAAAAGATGTTGAGGCGATTAGAGCTAGACCTTTACTATCTAGAGCATCGCTCATGGTGGTTTGATACTAAAATTCTGGTTAAGACCTTTATCAACATCATTTTCGGCAAAAAGTTCTAGTTTCCTTTTGAAACTAGAACTTTTTAAAATTCAATCTTAAATCTTTTGTACGAAGAATCATTTTATTACCACTCAATTTCTCCTTATAATATGACTCTAACAAGTGGTTAATTCCACATTGACGAAGCGTATCATTGATTTCTGTCAGGGGAATATCTCCACCATTCTCTACATCCTGATGCCAATTATTCTTATAGGCCTTACCTAAGAAA
>OIZO01000096.1_pt1 | contig 68915 bp, 66 predicted proteins | sample 1588551 | NCBI WGS metagenome assembly OIZO01 (sample SAMN03283271) | human gut metagenome | biome: human-associated habitat; material: feces | host: Homo sapiens | place: Peru | collected 2012
CTGTATTACCAAATCCAATCGATAAAACTTTGTACACATTCTTACCTTTTGCTATGGGCAATAGTGGTTGTCTTGATTCATCATAAAATACCTTTGCACCTCGCTGATTAAGGAAAAAATCATCCCCAGCATTTTGAACAAACTCTATTGGCAACTTATTTCCCATAACAGCATATCTTTCTTGTAATGCTTGACAAACAAATGTATTAAAGTGTTCCGGTAAAATATCATAATTTTCATTTCTTAAAGCTTCTGCATTTTCAAATTGAGACATAAACTGTAACAAAGCTATAAATACCACCAAATCATCCGAATATATACCCGAGTACGTACTGTACCAATATTTATTATCCACACAAATTATCTGATACAACTTCTTATATAAGCCCAACTGCCTATCATCAAGAATAAACCACCCTGGTTCTAATAAAGTTTTTTCAATTCTTTCATTCGCATAATCATTAGTCAAAGCTTTTTTCAAAGACTGCATAACTTTTGAAATTAATCCTATAAACATATCTGCCATTCTAATGCCGACATATTCTTGAGAATTTGCCTCTTTTAAATTTACTAAGCCTTCTTTTTCTGCCGCCTTCAGCGTACTATGTAAATCTCCTTCTTCATCAATAATCAAATCATAATGCTTTATGTTCATTTTCTGAAGAAGTTTTGCAAATCCATTAAATGATGCATAATATTCCCAGTCTATGCTGATTATTGGCTCGACACTGTCCAACAACAAAAGGATTTGTTTAAATGCTATATTTTCGCGTTCTTTCAATACCATATTTTCTTCGTTTAAACATATTCTTTCGACGAAAAAAGCTCGCAACTCATCTACAAAATCCTCCGGTTTGCGATACATTGCCTCCATTACCTTGCATGGATGATAAACAAGAATTGCCTTAATAACTGGATACTTCATACAATCAATATCGACAAAAAATGAATTGTGATAGTCTCTAAACACTTGTTGTATTAAATATTCCACCTTACTAAAAATAGATATATATGTTACTGTGTTTTGATTAAACATCGAAAGCAAATCTTCATAAAAACCAATAGTATGATTATTTAAAGTTGCAAAGCCATATTTAAGGTCTTTCTGCTTCATAGTCTGACTTTTTAACTCGCCATTCTTCTTCCTATACGTATACTTTTCCTCAAAAGCTTCATATTGCTTAATAATTATATCTTCGTTTTCTTTTTTCCAACCGATTATTGCAGTAGAAAAGTTATCATAATAGTTATCTGCTGTAACCGTTTGAATATTTATCTTCCGACTATGCTCTGTTTCGTCATAGAAAAAACTGTACTCCATTATTTCACCAAATTTCTTGTTTTATAAATGCTGATTCAATACTAACTTCTGTTCCAAACCATTCTTGTATATGTATAACAATCTTCGCCTATCAAACACAGGATTTGTATCGTGTATAATACTATGATGATTCGGACACACAATAAGTTGATTACTTGCGTCGTTATTTAAGCTAGATACAAAATAATCAATGTGATGTGCTTCAACAATATGAGAGCCAAACTCCTCACCAATCAATTGACCACAGATTTGGCATCTGTAACCATATAAAAGTTTCAAATTATCTCCTATCTTCTTGTTGAGTTTTCTAATTTTTACAATCCTTTCTGTTTCAAGAATTGTAGAAGTCGAATCCTCAACATCATAGTTAAATTCTGCTTCCATTACTCGTTCTTTCTGACCAGAAACAACCTGCCGTAAAGAAACAATATCATCGGCAACAATAGTCTCTAAAACATAGGAATCATCATATTCTGTTGTATATATAGCAAGGTACTCCTTACACTCTTCAGACAACCTTATCATTGTTCTGTCACCTGGTTCACGCATTTCACGGGTGGTCTTTATAAACTGATAGCTCTTTGAGAAGCATGCCTGCAATGCCTTTGCAAGTTCACCATTCTTGGAATATCGTATCTGCAGTGTATCCTTTTTCCTTTTAAATTTAGGATTAAAATTTACATTCCTAATCTGAGCCTTATAAGATTTTCCATTCAGATAAAGTGTGATATCTTTAGACTCACCTCTTTTTAAGAAACGTCCCATTATCTGGCCAAATACAACCTGATTGTCAAAAGGCAAAGTGAGCCCTTCCTGCAACAAAGACCAGTCTACCTCTTTTTTATAGACGTAATTTTCTGTTGTCATCAAGGCTCACCTCTATACTTTCTTATTTATTTTGCACAAAAAATCCTGTATTTTAGCCATTTGCGCAATGGTTTATAAAGTTACAGACAATGATAAGCATTCATTAATGGGCGAAAACTGTGTCATTTCTGTTGCAATGCACTTCGTTTTCCATTCAGAAAGGTACACGAAATAAAACGTCATCCTTTTTTATGAAGGCGAATCTGTGTCCCATTCTTTTCTATGGCTGCTAACCTCTCATGTCTAACAGGATCATTCTCTACTACAAGTGTCCTAAATTCCTTCGTCCAGCCTACCCATAGTGGGGTGCCGCTTCTGCTCCTTCTCAGGATCATGCCCTATAAAAAATGTCTTAGCGGCTTCGCTCTGCTTTCTCATTGCTAGAGAGCACTCCTGTAATCCAGCACCAATTGAATTCCTGGCGGACGTTATCTGTTACAGTATGTGCTTTTTATGTTAGGCTGCTTCCGGCCTGATGATGTCCCTTCGTAACTTTTCTTCATCAAAGTCACAGCCTGTTTTCAATACTACATAGAAGATCCGTATCGCTTTACATGCAACTGCTATCTTTGCCTGCATTCCTCCAAGAGGGTTTCTCTGTCTGTTCCTGTAATAAAGGAAAACATCCTGAAATGCAGGGTTCCATGTCATTAATGCACGTGCTGATTCATACATGGTTCTTCGTAGTTTTCTTCTGCCCCTCTTACTGATTCTTGGCTGACCTTTCTTTTTGCCAGAGCTCTTTTTGACTATCTCTAGTCCTGCAAGCTTCTGTATCTGCTTTGGGTCAGTGAAACGTCCGATATCACCAACCTCTGCAATAAAACCAATCACAGTACTCATCCCTACTCCTTTAATGGCGAGCAGTTTCTCCACATTTGGTACTTCTTTTACTTTTTCCTCTAGGTATTCATCAAGCCTTTTTAACTGTTCTGCTTTCAGGATGTAGTCATTTACAAGAACCCAGATCTCAAGTCTTGCAGCCTCACCGGCTTCCAGTCCTACACTATTCTGTGCGGCTTCTACCAGGGTCTGTGCCCTCTTTATGCCTGCCGCACGCACCTTTGCATCACGCCATATCTGATTGATTCCACCTGCTCCGATTCTTAGGATATCCTGTGGAAGTGGTGCCTCCTTAAGAAGCATAAGTCCACTGGTAGAATCCCAATCGGCATAACACTCAAAATACTCCGGAAAGAACTTCTGAAGCCATCCCTGTATCTGATTTGACAGACGTACATGCTGTTTCATGATCTGGTCTCTGCAAACAGAGGCCTCTCGGATTTCAGCATACACTCCACTTGGAAGATAAGAAGTTGAATACCTTCCATCCTTCACAAGTAACGCAATTGTCTTAGGATCCTTTAAATCACTTTTCTCAGGACTGTTATCATCCAGTTCCATGCTTCTGTTAACTGTAAATGGATTAACCGTTACAAGCTGGATATCGTGGTCCTGTAAGAACTTCTGAAAAGTAAGCCAGTAGCAACCGGTAGGCTCGCAGCCAACAATAACCTTCTTCATTTCCGTCTTATTCATGAGTTCCTCTGTCCACCTAAGGAAAGTAAGGAATCCCGTTCCGGTGTTGCTAAACTTAAACGCTCTTCTTGAAAGTTCAAATCCCCTCCAGTCGAACGCTCTACAGAAGTGAGTTTGTGATCCAATATCAACTCCCACAATTAAAGTGTCACTTGTTACTTGCTTAAGTCTGTCATTCTGTGTTAAATTCATTATAGAAACCTCCAGTATTTTTAAAGTGTTTTTTCATCCGCCAAGATGAACACCTTAATTGTACTTCGAGGTTTTCTTTTATTCAATTGACGTTATTTCTGAATTACAGGAATGCTCTCTATCACCTATGAAATCTATATTCAATACTTCTTTTTCATCTTCTTTTACTTCTAAATACTTTAACAAAAACATTGATGCCTCCAATATTCTCCACACTTTATAGTTTCTACTACATTATCCATTATATCTGTTTTACCAATTGGCTTACAGGCTGTAAGCCAATTTACTCAGATAATTCATTTTCAATTTCTTCCACTGTCGGCAGAATGCTTTTGAATTCTTCTCGAAGCGCCTTTGTCAGTTCGTATGCTGCAATCCCAATTGGCTGTGAAATGTCATCCAATGCATATTCTGCAACTACGTCATCCTTATCTTTGCAAATAAGCAAACCAATTGTCGGATTATCCTGCTCCGATTTCATTTGCTTATTAACCGCTGTCACATAGAAATTCAATTTGCCTGCAAACTCCGGCTTGAATTTTTCTGTCTTCAATTCTACTACCACATAACAATGCAAACGAACATGATAAAAAAGCAAGTCCATATAGAAATCACTTTCCCCTACATGCAAATGAACCTGTCTGCCCAAATATGAAAATCCGGTACCCAACTCTAATAAAAATTGGGTTATCTGATTAATTAGTGCATCTTCCAATTCCCTCTCATCATACTCTTCTCTCAAAGTAAGGAAGTCAAAATTGTACGGGTCCTTTAATGTCTGCTGTGCTAAATCAGATTGTGCCTCCGGAAGTTTTAATTGAAAATTACTAACCGCTTTTCCTTGCCGGTTATATAAACCACTATCTATTTGGTGTTCCAATACATTCCTGCTCCAGCCATTATCCATTGTTTTTTGTACATAAAACAATGCCTCCTGAACGCTACTGCACTTATACATAATCCGCTGATTATGCCCCCAAGGAATGCTTTTTACCATATTTTCAACAAGTTCCATTTGGCTTACAGGCTGTAAGCCATTTTCCTCAGAATTATAAAACTTATACCAATACCGTATACTCTTCAAATTTTGTACCGAAAAACCTGACATATCAGGAAATGCTCTCTGTAAATCCTTACTCATTGTTGCCAGAAAAGCATCGCCCCATTTAGCATGTTTCTGCTTTGCAACAATGTCCCTTCCAATTCCCCAGTATAATTCCAACAATTCGTAATTCACCTTAACTGCTGCTTTTACCTGACTCTGTTTTATCCGTTTTTTAATATCTTCTATCCATGCTTTGTACTCATCATTCACAACAAAGCCAACCTCTCTGTTTTCCACTAATATTCCTCCAATCAGTATTTCCTATCCACTATTTGTATATTCACAATTCTGTCTCGCATCTGTTTTCAATCTATTATTTCATATGATATAACTACTGTTATTATCATACTTAAGGCTCAATTTTGTGTCAAGCAGATTGGTCTTTTCAACATATTTTTCAACTCTACAATTCCTGCATAATCTGGCAATTCTGTCCCTCTGTAATATCCTCCAATTCTTCACACTCCGCGTCTTGCATTTGCGCCACTTCCCTGCCAGCCATCATCCGCTGATAAACATCACTATCATAAACATACTGATACACGATATCCTTCATAATCTTATCGCAGAAACTTAAATCCTCATCGTATACCGGATTATAATCATTCAGCATGTCCAGCTTATATCTGCCAATTGCTGTCAGAAACTCTTCCATATTATCCTTGGAAATGTTGTCATATTCTCCCCCAGCTAATGCCTTCTTATCTCCTGCCAACATTCCCATTTATTAACTATCAGTACTATGAACATACAAAAAATCTTATTTCCTTTTAATAAGAGGCTACTCAGATTTACAAATCTCGAATACGGCTGCTATACTAGCCACTTAATTATAACTGTACCCTAACTTGTGCTCTCCATCCGGTCGGATACGTGCCTGATGCACAGATATGAAATTATCAAAGTGCAGTAAAAGGGGAATATTTTTAGACAAAAGCCCCCTTCACCTAATTTACCGCAGGTAAAGGGGGCTGCCGAAAAAAATTCATTTTTTATATGGTAACGATAATTAGGAATTATTGGGTGGATTTCATCAATCATGTAGATGAGATGGGAGATAATCTATTGTGATCTGTTGGATATGGAAATTGAATGGATAATAAGAAACTATAGAGATGAACCCGCAGGTTTAATCTATTTGGGCACATTTTGATAAAGGAATAGAAAATGGAAATATGGAAAGATTTACTTCTAAAAAATAAAAAAGGCACAGAATTTGTAAATGCACGAACAATTTCAGAAACAGATAGAGACAAAAAATTTCAGGTCTTTGAGGTACTTATTACAGAAACATTAGCTATTATAGACCCTGAAACAGAATGGCATTCGCTTCCTGTTCAGGGGGATGAAGGAGTTGATTTTATTGGCGAAATTCAGCCGATACAGGTTCCTTACATTATAAGTCGTCCACCTGAGGTTGTTTTAGGTCAGATTAAACGACGTAAAGGAAATTATACCAAAGATAATTTTCATTTAGATATAATTAAGATTATCGAATATTATTCAAATCAATATGCCAAAGATTCTGCGCTGTTTGAAATCATTCATGTATTGAGTACAGACAGCAATATAGATTTATCTCAATGGATGGAAAACATTACATTTCCCTATACCGCCTATAAGATACTTCCAGTAAATGCGCTGGATTTTTTGAGATTCTGGAAAATAAATTCTAACTTTGTACCATGGGAATTATCTGGCATTTATTCTGAACAGCAATTGCAGCCGCTTCTGGATTACATTGATAACTTACAGGAAAACTGGGATGATTTAATTCAAGTACATATCAAAACTGATAGTCTTGCAAGAATAGATGATGAGATAGCCGTAAAAATAACGCTTACATCAACGGTTGATTTATCATTATCGCTATTTGCAGAATGGATTCCTCCCGAAGATTGTTCTCATATTGTACTATTATATCCGTCAAATATTATTGCAAATAATATTTGCAAATATGTAATTAATGTATATAGAGAATTATGTGTAACAATGCGCTTAAAATCCATTGCATCTGGCAGAAAAAATCTTGGTACAATAAATATTTATTCCTCTTCAGGAACATTAATTTGCAATAAAGAATTAGGATGGATAGATATTCGACCGGGAATAGCGGACAAATTTTTTTCTCTGCCTTGCGAGAAGAGTTTGACGGGCATTAAAAAGGCATTAAAAACAGATGCAGTTCAAAAATATCAAGCATTTGCTTTGATCGGTCAGGGTGGAATTGGAAAAACCAGACTGGCACAAGAACTGAGTCTGGTTGCTCAAAATGAGGCTTATTATACTGTTGCAGTCCAAAATGTAAATGATTTTCATAATTCGAGAAATCTAATTCTTGATATGATAATGAAATTAGTAAATTTTGAAAATCAAGTCATTATTTCTTATGAGAATATACATGAGAAATTGCGCACAAAGTTAGGAGCAAATTTTTCTATTGAATGGAATTCGAGCGTATTAAGTTACGTTTTGGGAGAAGATATTAGTGACAGCGATTTAGAGAATATTGCTAAATGCATATTAACATTGCTTATTGTTCAGCTTCATCATCAGCCTCTTTTTATATGGTTCAGTGATATGCATTGGGCATCAAAGGAAACAATTATTCTATTGCAGAAAATATTGAGATTGTTAAAGTTAAACAACGACTTCTTAAATCACCATTTGTTACTCCTGTTTGAAGGGAGGGATGGTGATACACTACAAATAGAAGAAAAGGTAATATTTCCTTATAAGTGGCTAGAGTTCAGCAAAGACGAAAAAATAAAAAGTTATAAACTTGGTACATGGACAGATGAAGACAGCCTTGAATTTGTAAAAATGCTAATAAATCCTTTTAATAAGCCGCAGAGTCCAGATATGAAAGCATTGATTCAATTACTTATGAAATATTCATCTGGTAATCCTATGCACATAAAAGAATTACTGCGTTTTTTGAATGAAAAAGGGAATATCCATATTAGCGAAGATGGAACTTTAGCATTAGTTAATCCTAACTTATCGTTAGATTCCACTAATTTTGAAATAAGTGAAATTATATTAAAGCGGATAAATTTTTTTCAAGAGAAATATCCGGATATTATAGATTATTATATTATTTTGTCGGTCATTACTTGCAATGAAAAAGAAATGTATGGCTATGTACGGAAGCAATTAGTAAAAAAATATTTTGACTATGAATTACTTGAAAAAGATATTGGAATCGTTTCAGCAGAGCATGCAGAGAAGATATTCTTGCATGAATATTACAAAGAGTTATTAAAAAAACAATATTTGAAAGATGATTCCATAGTTGATGACTTTACAAAATATTATGAAAAACATTGTGCGGATTCTATTGATAGCTGCATAGATATTGTTTTGCTACAATTACAGAAGGATGATGTAGAATTCACATTGATAGCCCACGAATTGGAAAACATTCTTAACGAAAATTGTAATGATTATCAAGCATTAAAATGTTATCAGATACTTTTGCGTCTTCCATCGAAATATCGAAATTTTATTAGGGAAGAAGAAATTTATTTCCAAATGTCAGATATAGCAATCCGTATTGCTTCTTGGAAGGATTCCCAAACATATCTGAAAAAAATATTAAAAGTGAAACATAAGGAAAGTGATTTAGAAGGAGAACTTTATCAGATAATTGCCTGCAAAAATCTTGGAAATATGTACGGGGTGACACTTGAACTTGAACAATCATTGGCAATATGTAAGGAGGGCATAAAAAGAACTGCAACTCGCATAGAAAAAAACGAATTTTCGGACGCTACACTTCAAGCAGAGTTTGAACGGCAATATGAAATGCTGTTAAACCGGATTGCGGTATCATACTGGTTTGCTGGTCAACCTGAAACGTCAGCACCTTATCAGGAAAGGGCATTATTACTTGCTCAAAAAAGAAAAGACATTTATGCAATTGCTCACACACTTTATGAATCTGGAATGCGACAACTTCATCAGGATGTGCATCTTGGAATTGAGAATATAAAAAGAGCCCTTGAAATTCTACCAGGAAAAGATAAATTCACCGAACGTCAGGAAAAATATCTAGTTGAAACAGAATTATTAATAGGGCAGCTTCTGCTATATGCGGAAAATAATGATATGAATCTTCTGGTTTCCATTCAACATGAAAGTGAAAAATTATGCCAGCAATTACTTGAGGAAAATGCCAATTATGAGTCCACACTTTGTAATATTGTAAACGGAATTTGTAATATTATGCTAGGTGAATATGAAAAAGCTATGAATCGGTTTTTTACGGCACTCAACAGTTCTAATTTAGGTGAATTTAATACTTTACGTTGGAAAATATATTTGAACATTGCAGAAACATTTCTCCTGTTATATGAACAAACGAAGGATTCATTTTTGCAAGAACAAGCCGTTCGTTATGCTAAATGTGGTAGAAAAATTTTGTATGCAGCAATGGAAACCAATAAAAATCTAGATTCTTATCAAAAGATTACAGAAACTCCGTATTGTTATTTTAACAGCATTATAGACAATACGGAATTTCCTATAGAGAAGCCAGAAAAGCCAATGATTCAAGTAAAGTATAAAACATTTTATTTTTATATTATGGATTAGCGAATTTTATTTCCAGGCCAAAAGCTGTTCGTTAATTGATGTAATGGTAGTATGTTGGCATGTAAATCAATAATGATATCTTCGTTTGAATAGTTGAGGCGTAACTTATACCAATAATCATTTTCAGTTAGTTCAACAAAATTATCGCATAGAAAAATATACGGGCAGGTAATCGCATAAGCATCACTGCTTAAAATTTCTGGCAACCATATTTTTCTTTCAACACAGCAAAAACTGGAAAGGTCTATAATCTTTTCGATTATTAAAATTTTTTTTAGAAAATTTATTGTATGTTCGGAATTGCCTTGTGCTTCACACAAATTTACGAGAATATACGAGTTGCATAATTTTTTTCGCTGTGCCAATTGCTTGGAAAGATAAAGATAGAAATCATCTTGCACTTCTGCTGCATGCTTTGCCCAAAATATGCCCAGATTCTGTCTGCGTGAAAAGTTTCTATGAATACCATTACTTTTTTCAAAGTGGTAAATTTTTAATTCTGTATTAGTTACAATTCGATATTGTTTTTGGCGGATACGAAACTGATAATCAACATCTTCGTATCCGTTAAAAAACTGTTCGTCCATCTTTCCTACAGCATTTATTATCTCGCTTCTCGTAGCCATAAATGCAAAAATTGAAGCTTGTACATCAAAGAGAGGGGGCAATGAAAGATTTTCAGGTTTATTATTCAAATAAATGTGCTTTGCAGAAAAATTCTGGTATGCAATACCGCAACACTGGATTCCACCAGACTGAGGATATAAAAATAGCCCACTTACTGCGCCAACGGTCAAATCTTGTAAAGAATTTATGACAATACATTGCCAGTCAGGTGCAAAAATAATGTCCGAATCTGCAAAAATAACATATGTATTTTCCGTCACAAATTTAAGCCCCTGATTGATGCTTTTGGGACATCCTATACTAAATTGGTGATAGATATAGTGTAATTTTAACATATCGGGAACAATATAGTTTTCTATAATATATTGTTCACAGTCAAAAGAAGATCCATCATTAATAAGGATTAATTCTGTTGGAAATTTTAGTGTTTGTAATAATGAGTGTATACATAAAGAAAATATTGGTTTCGTTTGGAAAACCGGCATAATAATTTGAAATTTAATCAAAATTTTTCACCTCTGTTTGATTAGACTCATATGCCAATGGCATAAATAACATATCGCAATTTTTACAAGGAAGTTGAAAGGAACGCCCTTTTAGCATAAGTTCCCGACTTTTATTATAGTGTTTCCCATACCATATATTTAAGAGTGTTTCGTGCGAGACATCTCCCATTGTATACGTACCATAAGCGTCATTGCAGCAAAAACTAACTTGTCCATTTGGTCGGATAACAATCTGTGAAAACGGTAAAATACAGGGCGAAGTAAGTTCGGCTACGCTATCTCTGTTTGGTGAATTTCCAGCCCTTGAGGAAAGACATTCATTTATGTTACGTAAATGGATTTCTACTTTTTCTTTAGGCACATGGTTTACAATAAGTATTTGTTGTAACTTTAAATGCCCTGGTAGAAGGACTGGTTCCGTATTATAATTGTTTATATGTATGAAATCTACATATGGCAATAATTCCATTAATTTCTCTGGTGTCATTAACAGACCGTTTGAATATATAAAAATATAAGCGTTGGGCAAACTTTTACGCGTAAATTTAAGTCGTTCTAGTAATAGTGAATCCAATAAAGGTTCATTATTAGAGAAAAGATTAATAGTTCCCTGATAATTCAAGGATACTAATTGCAAAATTATTCTTTTAAATAACTCCATAGTCATTTGTTGGTGTACTCGCTTGTCCTTTTGAACGTTTACCGGACAAAAGGAACAAGTATTGTTACACTGATTAATAGTTTCAATTTCAATTTTATTGAAAAGAGCGAGCTGAGAATCTGCTGTACAGTTATATATATACTGTTTTAAAAAATTTTTGCAAATTTTATCTTTTTGTAAAATATATTCTTTGTAATCATTTTCTGTTGATGTTGAAAATTCATTCACAACATAATTCAAAGAAATTTTGCGGTTATAGTAATGTTCTAAATACTGTGGATAATATTTTTGCAAATATTCCAAATATGATTTTTGAATCATAGCATACTCCTTTATCTAAATTTATAAGAATTTGATGAAGGTTAGTTATCCCATCCGTCCTGCGAGTTCATCTCTATAGTTTCTTATTATCCATTCAATTTCCATATCCAACAGATCACAATAGATTATCTCCCATCTCATCTACATGATTGATGAAATCCACCCAATAATTCCTAATTATCGTTACCATATTAATTATATAAACTTTGCCAAGATTTAGCAATCTTAATATACCAAATTATCGAAATTTCCTCCTATATTTATCTTGTTTCTTGGATGCCTTGTTCTCAATATCTCTTTTTCCTTCTCAGTCGTCACATATGTATATATCTCTGTTGTCGTAATAGAAGCATGCCCAAGCATTTTTTGTATATATCTGATATTTACATCTTCTTCCATCAAGTAAGTAGCAAATGAATGTCGGAACATATGTGGTGTAATATTTATATCTGCCTGTATTTCGTCCGCATATTTATGTATCATGCTTCTGGCTGATTGTTCAGACAATGGCTTTCCATACCGATTGACAAAAAAATAACCATGCCCCTTTATCTCACCTTCAAAGCATGTTTTATAGACATTCAATATAGACAATACATCATTATTTCCTATTTGAAGATACCTTTCTTTTCCTCCTTTTCCTCGGATACATAACACCCCATTCTTCAAGTCAAAATATTTACTTTGTAAATGGCACAACTCCGAAATACGAAGTCCTGTTGAAAAAAGTGTTTCTACTACTGCAATATCCCTTAAAATGATTTTTTTACGCCACTCTGAATATTCTTTAATACTTCTTTCCTTATAAAGATGATTCAACAACTGCTCTATAATATCTCTTGGAATAATTTTAGGTAAAACAACTTCTTCTTTAAACTTTGTTTTTACCTTGTGAAATGGATTTATCTCTATTATCTCTTCTTCCTCCAAATAATGAAATAGAGCTTTCACACTGGCAATTTTTCTCTTAACTGTTTTTTGCTTATACATACAATGAAGATATAAGAGATATGAATTCAACGTTTCTTTATCTGGATTATTTTCTCCTATCACTGTAATAAACTGTTCCAAATCCGCCTTATATGCCTTTATCGTCTTATCATTAAGTTCCTTTTGAAATTTACAATAGTTCAAATATTTATTGATTTCTTCTTTTAAAAGCATTGCAAAAACCTCCTGGTTTATTTTGTATATAAGACATATGGTAATATTTAGCATATATATCTGCAATCATACATTTTTAGTTGCCATTTTCTTTATATTTTCAGCAGGGTAATTATCTTTAAAACCGAGTATGTGTATGATGAATACTTTGTCTGCTATGTATGCCCGAATGCTCAGGTACTGACATACCAGACAACGAACCGTTCCGGCTACCGGGAATACAAGAGCTGTGGCGCAGTCTGTGAAGGCTGTGCGTACCTGAGCCAGTGCACGGAAATCAGGGATCACGTGAAGGTAGTGACGAGGCATATCTGGAAGCCATACATGGAAAAGTGTGAGGATATCCGGCATACGATAGGAATGAAGGAAGTGTATGTCCTGCGGAAAGAAACCGCAGAACGGCTCTTCGGAACGGCAAAGGAAAATGGAAGCGAAAGTCGGGCTTACGTTTGCCTGCATGAATCTGAAAAGTAGGCAAAGATTTTTGCCTCATGGTATGTGATGTTAACTCTGAAAAAGAACGATTGCAAGTCAATTTTTTTGATTTGAGAGCATTTCCTGTTTAAACCACTAAAAACGAGCATAATTGTCTTTATGCCATAGGCCAAAAACAGAAAAAACGAGTAATAATGCGCAAATATAGTATTCAAACAGGCAAGCCAACTTTCTCTTGCCCTTGTGAGAGCCTGTGTGCGATTTTTAGACCGAAGTTGAGGCAGTTACCCATAATGGAATGTTTGAGCCTGGTTGAGGAAATGTGAAAGACATGCTTTCTTAGAATACTTCTGAAATTAGCAGGGACGAAAATAGTGCAGGTTAAAGAGCTTATGCTACTTTTTAGCGGCATAAGCCAAAAAACACTCACCGGCAAAGCCGTTGAAGGAAAGATGGTATGGCATAACTTTTTCTACTGTTTAAGAATTTGCTATGCTTGGAGACATTTTTTATCGGGCTTGCCCTGTAACAGAAAAAAGAGACTCCATAACCCATGGCAGCTATAGAACACCTCCCATTATGTGTTTTTGCTTAGATATTAAGGGGCATTTCATCCCCCTTGTCCCCCTCTTGCGTGCCATTGTAACATGGTCATTTGGGGAGCGTCAGGAAAAATGTTACAACTTTATTACATAATTTAACACTATAAATCAATATCCAAGCATTTTCCTTCAATATTTTCAGTGAAAATATTTTCTTCCTCTGCTGTTACTTTTTTCAATTTAAAGAGCTGAACTTTTGACAATGGTACTTTAAATTCAATTTCTCCGCTTTGATATTCTCCTGTTAATATTGAATCATATAATCTTTTTATAAAAGAATACCATTGTGGTAAATTAGCATTATCAGTTTTGTCTTCTAAATAACTTAATCCATCAGCCCTATAAAAAATTAATAATGCTATACTTAAATCACATTTTTTATTATCTAAAACTGTTTGTGGAATATCAAAACCATTATCCCAATTATAATTATAAGCATAGACATATAAAATTTCTTGATCTTCCGTTTGAGAAATAATTTTTTTTACTTCATCGGTATCAGCATCGTACAATAATGCTTTTACATTTACAATTTTATTTTCGTCCATTTATTGAATCCTCTCTAAGCTACGTTGCCACAAATCTACAGTTGCACCTTGACTAGGATATAATGGCAATCCACGCTGCTGTAAATATTTTAGATTTTGTTGCAAATCATACACTTGTTTTTGCAATACGTCAACACTTTGACTAATGTCCATTGCATTAAGTTGAGTTTTAACAAATTCGTTGTATGTTGAATGATATCCTCTATGTCTTGACATAGCACTTATATCATCTGCAGGAGTTCTTAAAAACAGTCCATTTGAAGCATCATCTAAATCCATTCCAATTCTTTGTAATACTGGATGGTTTGCCATTTCTACTGGAATAATATGCTGCGCCTGATGTCCTGTCCAATTAGTTCCTCTAGGCAATCCCATGGATTCCATCATGTTTTTCCCTAATTTTGTAGAATCTCCACCAGTAATGACACCTTCCATTCCTGGTATTAATCTTTCTCCTGTACCACTCTCAATACCACTCCCCCCCTCCCGGCAAAGCCTGCTGTGCCCATCCCTGCACTGCTGCCGGATATTCCGTATACTGCCCCGGAAGGTATGGCTGCTTCAAGGCTGGCGCTGTCCCGTTTGGCACCACTGCCACCCCCGTTCCTCCCGGCACAGTTAAGCCGGTCTCATTTGGCAGCGGCGTGATCTTCGGTCTCTGGTAAGTGTACGGATTCCTCAGTCCATAGGCCGCGAACTGCATACTTGCCATCTCTGTAAGCTCCCGGCCGCTGTCATACAGCCAGTTTCCTGTCGGCGCTCCCATTTCCTTACCCGAGATACAGAACATTAGTACTTCCCTCATCTGGAACAGAAGGTTCTGGCTTGTGACTGTTCCTGCCACAAGCAGGAATGCACCTGCGAGCTGTGGCAGGGTCACAACCATTCCTCCCACCGGGATCAGTCCCAGGCCTCCGCTCACGGTCATCGTCATCACCTCTGCCCCATACATCCCCAGAGTTATTGCTATGCAGGATGCCCCCACTCTTGCAGACGCCGAAAATGCATTGCTGATATAATCCCCCAGAGAGGACTCTGTCCCATTCTTTTGGTCACTGGCTGCCGTTGCCGCAACTGCAGCAATTCCTGCCCCGGCGGTCAGCACTCCGGCTGTCATCCCAAGCTGCACGGCTGTAACTCCCAGAGCCGCTGCTGCCAGTCCTCCCGTTGCAACCACCAGCGCTCCCACTGCCAGTCCTACCACAGCTGCGACTGCGACTCCCGCCACGGCCTTCAGCCATGTCGGCACCTCCTTGTACTCCTCATACTCCGGCGCATCATCAAAGGGCTTATAGTATTCGTATTCCGTTCCTGCCAGGATTCCCTGGGATGACAGCGCATTGTATTCATTCTGCAACTCTCCAACACCATAGCCGTCTCCTCCCGTTGCCGGGTTTCCGCCTCCTCTGGGATACAGCATCCCCGCCTTCTCTTTCGCCATGCTTTCCATTTTATACTGTCCGATTTTCTGCACCGCGTCAAGGGAAATCTCCGGTGCATGGAAGAGAATCTGCTCCCTCCCCGTGACCTGAAGTTTTCCTCTGCCCGCACCGAAATGTATGCCGTCTTCTCCCATCCGGCACTCCTGCACGGTTTCTTCCTTCCCTCCAGCAAAACCAAGCATGTCCGCATACAGCTGCATCTTTTTCCCGTGCTCCGTCACAAGTCCCCGACGCTGCGCATCTGCAAAGACCGGACAGCTGCTGTTATGTATCTCACTGACTGCATATGCACTTCCCTCCTCCGCTTCCGGAAAGTAGAGGTATGCCTCCGTCCCTTCCTGCGGCATACAATACATGACGTTTCCTGTGGGTGGAATCCACGGATAGGGATGCAGCGCTTTCCCGTCTGCTCCGTCCATGTCCAGTTTCAGGTACACCGATTCCTTCTCCCGCTTTTCCACTGTTCCACGCAGGGAAACCCCTGCCATTTTCCGGTTCGCATACCTCTTCTGCCCGAACCTGCACTTTCCTTACGGTCATACAACGCATGAAATCTGCGTTGCTTATCCTTTTTGGCTGCTAGGTATAGATTGCGTTGAAGTTGTCGTGATTTTTCTATTGAGTGTTGTTGTCCAATGTTTGGCATGCACTATCCCTTACCTTCCCGTTAATCCTGATTAAAGCAGAGCCCCTTTTCTCCCATTGTTTTTCTTACCAATAGTTCATAGATACTATGGGCTCCTCCGACTTCTCATACCACTTTCCAAGAAATTTCGCATACGTGCTTATATCCTCAGTTACATACTTGTGGTTATATGATGGCACGAGATCTCTCCTGTTCCGTTACCAACTTTCATAACATTCCGCTCCCTCTACACCGAAGGGTTCTTCAATGCTGTACTCTAGTATCCCCACATCTTCCATGGTCTTCGTCAGAAAGTCAGTGACTCGACTCCCTCTTATCCCCTTACGGGGCTAACGTAACGATGCTACAGGATTCACTTTATGTTACGGACTGTTATTTTGCACCTGTTTCTCACAAGCATACCTCGCTTCAACACAATCAGTCACCCAAAAGCATTGGAGGATCGCTACAAGGCTCACTGGCGATTATCTTGACCAGACTTTCACTGGCAAGCTGATAACAGCTTGCAGAACACACGACTTTACCCCGTTAGAAACGTGCGCCGCTAGGCGCACAACAAGAAAAACGCTTTTGGCATGCTGACCAAAAGCGTTTTGTCTACAATCTGAAGTTTTTTAAAAGTCACATTTATGAAAGTCTTTAAGGAGTTCGCCTAATTTTTTTATCTCTGGATGCTCTGTGTTACTAATTGTAATACACTCTACATATTCTCCTAGCTTTTCAATTATCTCAGTTTTTAGTTGATTATAATGAATAACTTGTTTTTCCCATTCTCCTGCGATAGGGTCTTTCAAAACGAACTCAATATCATGAGAACCTTCTTTCTTCTCTGCCTTTACAATGCTTACTATTACTTCTTCATTTTTTTTTCTAAATTCGATCCATGTATTATATGATTCAACATCACTAAGCGCAACATAATCCTTTGTCATTAAGTATTTAATAACCCTTGCCAATCTTTCAAACCAATCATATAGTGAAACTTTATCCATAATCGTTTCCAACTCTTTGGGATATATTTCTCCATATATACACTCATTACACTTAATTTGAAAAAAACCATTTTGCCCTATAAAATCATCATATTCACTATGAACTATTCTATAATTTAATTCAAACATATATACCTCTCTCTGCTTTCTTATTTATTTTGCACAAAAACCTATATTTATGCCATTTGTACAATGGTTAGTAAAGTTACAAACAATGATAAGCATAAAATAATGGGCGAAAGCTGTGTCATTTCTGGTCAATGCACGTATTTTTCCAGTCAAAAAGATGTGCGAAATAAAACGTCATCCTTTTTTATGAGAACGAATCTGTATCCCATTCTTCCCTATGGCTACTAACCTCTCATATCTAACAGGATCCTCTTTCGTTGAAGTGTCCTAAATTCCTTCGTACAGCCACCCATAGTGAGATGCCGCCTCCTACCTAAAATCGTCTACTGTATACTGATATTCACCATATGCGGTATCGAATGTTCCATCATCCTTTATAAAAACGTTTATAATTTCTCCATTTATCTCTACTGAATGTATGCCCGTTTTACCTTGACTTCGTAATATATTGTATGCCTCTTGTGTATACTTTACAACTTCATCCTGAGACCAGTTTTTATTAAAAAATGATGTATTAGCTAATTTGTTGGCTAACTGCTCATCCGTTAAATACTTTGCCTGTTCTAACATTCCTTCAAATGTATGCTTCTTAATATGCTGAATATTATTTTTAGATAATTGTATTACATCAATACCACTTCCCCCTCCCGGCAAAGCCTGCTGTGCCCAGCCCTGCACTGCTGCCGGATATTCGGTATACTGCCCCGGAAGGTATGGCTGCTTCAAGGCTGGCGCTGTCCCGTTTGGCACCACTGCCACCCCCGTTCCTCCCGGCACAGTTAAGCCGGTCTCATTTGGCAGCGGCGTGATCTTCGGTCTCTGGTAAGTGTACGGATTCCTCAGTCCATAGGCCGCGAACTGCATACTTGCCATCTCTGTAAGCTCCCGGCCGCTGTCATACAGCCAGTTTCCTGTCGGCGCTCCCATTTCCTTACCCGAGATACAGAACATTAGTACTTCCCTCATCTGGAACAGAAGGTTCTGGCTTGTGACTGTTCCTGCCACAAGCAGGAATGCACCTGCGAGCTGTGGCAGGGTCACAACCATTCCTCCCACCGGGATCAGTCCCAGGCCTCCGCTCACGGTCATCGTCATCACCTCTGCCCCATACATCCCCAGAGTTATTGCTATGCAGGATGCCCCCACTCTTGCAGACGCCGAAAATGCATTGCTGATATAATCCCCCAGAGAGGACTCTGTCCCATTCTTTTGGTCACTGGCTGCCGTTGCCGCAACTGCAGCAATTCCTGCCCCGGCGGTCAGCACTCCGGCTGTCATCCCAAGCTGCACGGCTGTAACTCCCAGAGCCGCTGCTGCCAGTCCTCCCGTTGCAACCACCAGCGCTCCCACTGCCAGTCCTACCACAGCTGCGACTGCGACTCCCGCCACGGCCTTCAGCCATGTCGGCACCTCCTTGTACTCCTCATACTCCGGCGCATCATCAAAGGGCTTATAGTATTCGTATTCCGTTCCTGCCAGGATTCCCTGGGATGACAGCGCATTGTATTCATTCTGCAACTCTCCAACACCATAGCCGTCTCCTCCCGTTGCCGGGTTTCCGCCTCCTCTGGGATACAGCATCCCCGCCTTCTCTTTCGCCATGCTTTCCATTTTATACTGTCCGATTTTCTGCACTGCGTCAAGGGAAATCTCCGGTGCACGGAAAGTGATTTGCCCACTGCCCGTAACCTGAAGCTTACCCTTTCCCGCACCGAAATGTATGCCGTCTTCTCCCATCCGACACTCCTGCACGGTTGTCACCGTCCTCCTGCAGCATAATCCTAACTGCTTCCTCCTGCAGCCTTCCGACGTCCGGCATTCCCACCAGATACCCACGGAGTGTCACCCTTCCGTGCTCCCCCGGTTTTATTTCTATAAAAAAATCTGCAACTGCGGTAATATTCAGATAGCTGTATACCTTGATTCCTGCTGCACTGATCATAACATCACTCCCCTTTTGTATCTTATACGATGTACTGCACCCATTTTAAAATCCCTTTTCCCTGTGCCGACAAAAAGCCGGTATAAAATGCCTCATCTATTGTATATGTCCCTATATTTCCATCCCACGGATCATAAATCACCAATTCCCCATTTTTCTTCCAATCCAGAGCCACAAATGAATGACAGATGCCCCCCGGATACAGAATTGCATTTCCGATCAGACATCCATGCCTCTCAAAAACAGACTCAATCTGCCGGCAATAATCATGCAGGAGACTGTGTGCCGAGTCGTATGTACCTAATGTAATTGTCTGTATCAAGTTACTCTCACAATCTCCCAGCACAACATACTTTAATCCTCGCATCTTCATCTGATCATTTCCCTCCAAACCTCCGTGCAGAAAGTCTGCATTCCTAGCAATAGCTGACTGCCACGCATCCACAAAATATATTCCATTTCTTCTTTTTACAATATCTGTACGCAGTCCATCCAGATTGCTGACCGCTACCTCCGTCTCCGGATTTTCCAGTGTAAACTCAAATTCCGTAAAATTTTTCTTATACTGCTCTCCGGTAACTTTACAGGCCGCCACCCAGCACCAGTTTGTTCTGTTCTGAATATACTTCATTGATTTTTCTCCATCGAAACAACCCGACTATAAGCCCCGCTCATTTTTTATTGCTCTGTATATCTCCGTTTCCTTCTCCCACGCAGTCCTATCCTGCTCTACGCCGTCCTTTAAATAAACATCTTCCACCCCAATCTCTCCATCCTCGTCACTGTCGTAGCATTGATAAGTAGGTCCTTCCACCATTGTTCCATCTTTTTCAAATCTTGTAAAATAGTAAGTCTCATTATATGGTGCCCCTCCCTCCCTATAATACAGAATGCCGGTCATCGCTTCTACCGGCTCATCATAAGAAGCATTACCCTCATATAGAATCGTCAGCTTCCCCTCTTTTTCCTTTAAAATATAATAAAATCCATTCCGGATATGCAGCTCCTTCACTCCATCTCCGTCAATATCAGATAAAAAAGTTTCCACATCACTTACATCTTCCCAGAACAGTTCTTCCAGAAAATAAGTTTTTCCATTCTCTTTCATAGCAGGCACTTCCCCATCCAAGAAACGTTGGTACTCTTCCTCTGTGATTTTCTCTGCCACTTTTCTATCTGCAAGAAACACTGCCACTATACCGCCCACGATAAGTAGCATTGCCATGCAGATTTTTTTAGCTCTCATCCCCATCATATACAATCATCTCCTTTATTTTATCGTTTGCCCTCTCTCTCAGATTACCATTCTCCTAATGTTTCCTACCTCGTCATATCCAGGCTTTTTATCGTCACCAGATTTTCCCCATCCCCATTGTTATAGCTCCATACAACCATATAATCTCCATACCATTCAAAATGAACATCCTTATGTTCTCCATCTTCCTCATACCAGAGCATGCTTTCTTGACCCAAATCATACATTTCCCTCCCGGTATCCGACGATTCTTGTCCTATTATTTCGCGTATCGTATAGCATACGGCTCGTATCCGTCTCAAGATCGATTTCGACCAGCAGTTCTCTCTCTAAATACTTCTGTGACATCTCAAGCACCTTCGTCCTTCCTATCTCAACTGACAGATAAAGCTTCTCCCCTTCCTTCACAATGCGCTTTGGGAGAAAATTTACCTCCCTAATTCCAAGTTTAAACCATAATATGTTACCAAAATACTCTGGACAAATATCATGCCATTCGTCTTCGCCCGCTCTCCTATATTGAAAATAGTCATCCCGAAACTCAATACTCTCTCCATCTTTATAATACCAGTGTTTATCCACACGCACATCAATCGACAAAACATTACTTATGGCAACGCTATGATCATCCTGATCTGTCACCGCTATAATATCTCCATCATACGAATAGATGTTCCAGCCATGATAACCAGCAATATCCAATTCGTATCTTCCTGAATCTCCATCGTTTTCTGCCAACTGTTCTGCCAGATTGATCCTCTCCCCCAAATCCCCTTCCACCGGCATCAACCACACCTTGTCTTTCCCAAACGCAAGGAATAAATAATTTTCATGAATGTTCAGTCTCGCATCACTCGACATATCCCCCAAAAACTCACACTCATTCGTCGCCTTATTACATCGCCACAACTTATAGCTGCTGTCCATCCCCCCGTTTTTCTGCTCTGTTGTGAAAAATATATAGGTATCCCCCACCGTCCAGCTGCTTGGCATTTCACCATTCCCGTACTTTGTAAACATCTGATCTGTCACAGAGTAAACCCACAAATAACCACAGGAGGAAAACTGCTTACTGCCCGATGCATTATCGTTTAGTTTAATCGTATAGGTATACTCATCTTCTTTTTCTTTTCTGCCACAAGCTATCAACCCGCCCAGAACACACAGTAACAGTATAATAGCCAGAGTTCTCTTTTTTCCCATACTCACCGCTCCTCCGACTGCATTGATATCTTCCTTCTCCATGCTGGTGATCATCTCAGTCCCATAGCCTTCTCTCTCAAAGTAATCATTGATTTCTGTCGGAGCAACTCCAAATCCTCCGCTCAAGACAGCTTGTAAAATAGTAAACCTCATTATATGGTGCGCTCCCTGTAATACAGGATGCAGACACCGCTTCTACCGGCTCATCATAAGCAGCCTTACCCTTCGCCTTTTTATTGATTCCAGTCAGGCATCGTTCCCAGAAAATCACATGCACCTATCTTCTCTCCAATGAGTAGAATGCGCCCTCCATCAGCAGCAGTACCTGTCCATCCGCAGATACGATCACTGTCACTGGATTGTATCTGTCGCTTTCTCCATCTTTAAAGTTGGCAAACAATTTTATATAGACAACTGGATATTCCACAAAAAAACTTTCCGACAGTGTCGTTGTATCACTGTAAATGGGATACTCGTCATTTATTCTTTCTGTACTTAAAATGATAGAAAACGGGCTTTCATAGCCATTGACACGGATTGTGTATCCATCTTCATATTCTTCCACCGGTTGTACTTCAACGCTGATATCCGGTACAGGACTCTCCTCTGCTGCCCGGATCGCCTCGTGATATTCCCCGAAAAACGTTTCCCGTGCTTCCTCGTCCGCATAAGTATCCGGCTCAAACTTGCGAAGATTATACGGGAGAACATAGCCCATATATGTATCCGTCGTCCATGTTCCTTTTAGCGGAGCTATCATGGCATCTGTCTCTTCCAAACTCCACCGGTTGTTAATTCTTTCCGTATCCATCAGCCTGTCTCTGCTAACCGAAATTTCTTTTCCATCCAAAACCCGGAATGTGATATTCTTATTTTCGGAGACGTCTTTACGCTCTTCCTCTGTACTTGAAATCCCTATCTCACTTTCATACTCGTTATGCCATATTCCTTGACCTTCTTGTCCTTCGGCAGAACATGCGCTAGTCTGGATCGTGAACAATATGATGATGCTGATAAAAATAAATTTTTTTCTCCCCATGACAATTCTCCTTTTGGACATAAAAAACTACCCTGCCTGATAAAGCGGATAGTTTTTAATAATGTATTTTGTTTTATAGCATCAGGAAAGGTTCATTGTCTGGCTTTCATTGCATTCCTGCTCCAAAGCCTGATGCTCTGTAATAATCTGACAACAGTAATCATTTAAGTCCGGGATATCATTTAACAGGGTTTCCCATAGCGTTTCCTTATCAATTTTACCATAGTTATGAGCCACCACATTTCTTAATGCTTTTATCTGATTCCAAGGTACTTTGCTATATGCACTCTTAAATTCATCCGTAAAATGTGTTGTCAGTTCTCCTATCTTCAACACACAAAGCGCTACCGCATTCTGGTAAATAGAGTTGGAAACGAAGATATCATAATCCCTTCCAAACGTATCCATCGTATGATTGATTTCTGCGCAATAATCTCTGATATGCATTAAGATATCTATATTTCTACTGCCCTGCATATAGCATCACCTCATCCCTCTTTATACTCTCCAGAAATTCATCTGACAGACTTCCTGTAGTCAGTACATCTACTTTTCGTCCTAATGCATCCGACACTTCCGTATAAAAACCGCATAAGGCAAACATTCCTTTCAGGTTCCCTTTCTCAATACGGATGTCTATGTCACTCTGTTCATCGAAATCTCCTCTGGCAAAGGAACCGAACAGATATACCTGTGCAATCTGATATTTCTCCGCAATAGGTGTTACGATATTTTTTATTTCATCAATCGTATATGTTTTTACTTCCATTCTGCATTCCTCCTCTCATTATAATTATACCCGTCTTCTTGATAAATGTCTACGGATAGCCCTCTTTTTTGGCAGTTTTCCCTTTCCTACATTCCAAGAATTGTCCAGATATAGGCAGGTGCGGTCAGGGTAAAGACCAAACAGGCAAACAGAATTGCCGGAGCTGCCCATTCAAACTGTCCGTGCTTTCGGTAATCAAAATATGCGGTTCCCAGCTTTGCAAAAAAGAATACTGCAAGGATCAAATCAATTGCAGGGAATACAACCTTGTTTACCACCGTCTTAATCTGCGCGGAGGCATCCTTCCATGTCCCCTCAATAGCTCCTGCCACATCTCCTGTTCCGGCTGCACATACCGTAGTGCCAAACATAAGAGAACACACAAGTCCCACTCCCTCCTTCGTTTTTTCCAAATCACTCCCAAAACCACTTTTTTACCCGCACACGCCTTCGGCGAGTGCTGTGCATCTTTAAAAATAGGCAAAAAAGGCGGGCAAAAACTAGCCATTTTTCAGCCTAATTTTTGCCCTCAAACCACAACATCTTGTGGTCAAACCCTATTTTTTCTTCTCTTTTCCACAATACTGCATCATTATTACACACTCAACATGCTCGGTGAACGGGAACATATCCACGCCCACGCCCTTCGCCACACGGTAACCCTTCTTCTTAAAATACTTCAGATCCCTGACCAGTGTCTCGGGATTGCAGGAGACGTAGACGATCCGCTCCGGACCGATCTGGACTACGGAGCTCATGAATTCTTCAGTGCTGCCGCTTCTGGGAGGATCCATCAGAACGACATCTACTTTAGCGCCCTGTGCCGCCATCTCCACGAGGAATTTCCCGGCATCGTTCTGGTAGAACTGGATGTTGCGGATCTGGTTCGCCTTGGCATTGTTGCGGGCATCCCGTACAGCATCGGCATTTAACTCCACACCGATGACCTTGCCGGCCTTGTCGCTGGCGATCATGCCGATCGTTCCGGTTCCGCAGTAGGCATCCACCACAGTCTCTTTGCCGGTGAGTCCGGCATACTCCAAAGCTTTCCCATAGAGTATCTCGGTCTGTACCGGATTCACCTGATAGAAGGATTGGGGAGAAATGCGGAACCTCTTTCCGCACAGTTCATCCTCAATGTATCCCTTGCCATAGATCACATGCTCCTTGTCGCCAAGTACCATGCTGGTATTTCGATTGTTGACATTGATGACCACAGTGGTGATCTCCGGGTGCAGTTTCAACAGTGCCTTCACAAAATTATTCTTGGAGGGCAGGATTGGGGAAGCCAGCACCAGTACCACCATGATCTGTCCGGTGACATGTCCGGTGCGGATCAGGACATGGCGCAGCAGTCCGTATCCGGTATCCTCATTGTAGGGACGAATATGGAATGATTTCAACAGTCCCCGGATAGAGACAATGATCTCATCCGCTTTGGCATTCTCGATCAGGCAGCTGTCCACGGGAACGATCCGGTGGCTCTTCTGTTCATAAATGCCGGAGATGGCATCGTGATACCGGTTCTCGCCGAATACCGCATGTACCTTGTTCCGGTAATGCTCCGGGTGCTCCATGGGGATGACACCCTCGACCTTGCAAAAAGGAGCCAGAAGCTCCTTTAATTGCTTTTCCTTATTCTTCAACTGTTCCACATAGGGCTTGTTGATCCAGCTGCACCCGCCGCATTTATCAGCCACCGGGCAGATGCCGCTCTTATTTTTCACAGCCGTCTTTTCCCGGCCCTGTCCTACGGGTGTCCGGTTTTCCTTGCCTGCCGTCACTTTAGTTTTTCCCGCCGCATTGGCTTTTCCCGTTGCTTTGGTCTTTCCCGTCCCTTTCGCAGGTCCGGATGTTCTTCTGTCATTTCTGTTATCGTTCTTCATCATTCCGCCTGACTTCATTTAGTCATCCAGTCTTCTCATTTCTGTGTAAGCCAAAAGCAACGGTCCCACACCCTTGGCATCGTCTTCCACGATGGGCTCGGACATATAATATTCGAAGCTGCCGTCACGGCGGCGGTTATCCTCCGGTCCCAGTCCTGCTACGAGGCAGATACCACCGAGGCTTAAATGTCCGTCCTTCTCCTTCAGATAGCGGTCACAGATACCCTGGAATGCCTTTAAGCCATAGGCTCTGTAAGACTCCGGTAGAAATCCGAGTCTCACACCCTTCAACAGGGAGTAAGCCATGATCGCACTTCCGCTGGTCTCTAAGTAGTTCGGCTCCCTGCCGCCCAATGCGGGAAGCTGGTACCACATACCGCTCTCATCCTGGAATTTTAACATGGAATCGATCAGATCCACGAATACCTTCTTCAGATTGTCATACTCTGCCTTGTACTCTTCTCCCGGCTCACATTTGCTCAGGGTATCCAAAAGTGCCATGGAATACCAGCCCAGTGCTCTCAGCCAGAAATTCTGTGACAGGCCGGTCTCCTTGTCACACCAGAAGGCTTTCTTCGAAGCATCATAACCGTGATAGTATAATCCGGTCTCGGGGTCTCTCATATATTTTACGACATTCGCAAACTGATGGAAAATGTCATCATAGTGCTTCTTGGCATCGAATTTCGTCTCATATTCCATGTAAAAGGGCTGTCCCATATACATACCGTCCAGCCATACCTGATTAGGGTAGATCTTCTTGTGCCAGAAGTTGCCCTCCTCGGTACGGGGCTGCGTCTCCACCTGACTGTAGATCAGGTCGATTGCCTTGCGGTATTTTTCCTTTCCATTTAAGGCATACAATGCGAACAGGGTCTTGCCCGCATTGACATTGTCAATATTATATTCTTCCACGGAATACTTCGTAATCGTACCGTCTTCCTGTACTCTATGGTCAATAAATGCATCTGCGAATTCGTAATACTTCTTCTCTCCGGTAGCGCTGTAGATCTCCAAAAGTGCCAGGATCATGCAGCCGTCAATGTAATTCCAGCCGGCAGCTTTCCCTTCTCTCGCCTTCTCAATGTTCCATGCGGGAACATCCAACGTACTCTTCTCGATCAGTTCATCAATGTATTTCTCAAAAATAGGCAGTTGCATGTATTATTTTCCTCCATTGTCTGTATTCAGAGCATCATTCGCCAAATTGCCCCTGCGGTGCTTTCTTTTTGCTCGAATTTACGTTGCTACGAATAGTTATCATTGTACACATTTCTCACTTTATAGTCAATAATTATAAAATACTATGCTCTTACCCAAACATCACTTTCTCGCTCTGGAATGCCCTCGTCAGTCCGAATACCAGCACTCCCGCCACACACAGATTCACGATCACGGTCAAAAGAATTTCCACCGGCTGATAGCTAAAAGAAAAAATACCGTTCATGCACTGTACGCTGTTATATACCGGAATCAGATACCGGTACAGCGGAATCTCTTTTCCCTGACTGAGCATAGGGCTCAGTCCGATAAAGGTCACCACGATGGTAAAAGGCGATACTGTCGTAGCCGCTTCTTTCACGCTTTTTGCGAAAGCGGAGACCAGTGCGATCATGGATACCAGCACCATTACCGTAGACAAAATGATCAGAAGCAGCATCGCAAAATCCATAGGCGTATACACCGACGAATCCACTCCCGTCAACTCCCCGCCCATCATTTTCGGCAGTGCCGCAAAGGTTCCGATAAAGCTGGAACAACCTGCCAGAAGTGCAATAATGCTTAAGGAAAATACTTTGCCAAGTGCCAGAGAACTCCTCTTCATGGGAGTTACAAGCAAGGTCGCTATGGTACCACGCTCCTTCTCCCCGGCGATGGATTCCGGTGCCACGGACATACATCCACTGTATAAAAACATCATAAGCAGCAGGGGCATCATCATGGAAAACATCTGTCCCGTAGTATCTTTGCTGGTGGCACAGTCGTAATACACGGAATCCCCGGCATTGATGTCTAACTTATTGGATATAGATGTCTCATATGCCTCCAAAATGTCCGACACTTCATTGTAAAAATGAGTGGATTCCGTCTCCGCGGAATTGTAATAGATCTCCACGTTGGGTGCCGGTTTCCCACTCTGCACCTGATAGTTTTCCACAGCCTGATCAAAATCCACCGGGAATACTACCAGTCCGTCTGCCTGTTTGTCCTGTATCTCCTGTCGCATCTGTGTCAGCTGCTCTCTGTCCGCAGGCTGCCAGTCTACCTTAAGCTCCCGCAGTTCTTCTCTTAACGACTCCGGCATATCCACCACATAAGCTTTCGCCACGTAAGCTTCTTCCGGAAGTATGGACTTCATCATGGCGCTTCCCAAAAAACTGTACACCACATAGATCATGATTCCAGGGAGCAAAAGTGTCGTGATTACCAGCCTTCTGTCTCCGAAAAATCTTGCCAGTTCTTTTTTCATTACCGTAATCGTATTATTTGTCATGGTTCTCTTCCTCCCCGTTCACCGCTTCATAGATTTCAAAAAAGCGATCCTCCAGGCTCTTATCACCACAAAGCGTCCGCAGGTCCTCACAGGCTGCCATACGACCGTTAATAATAATTCCCACCCGGTCGCAGATCTTCTCCACCAGACTGAAAATGTGCGTTGATATGATAATGGTCTTCCCCTGCTCCTTCAGGTCCAGCAGAAAATCTGTCACCACTTTTGCCGTCAGAATATCCAGTCCATTGGTGGGTTCATCAAAAATTATGATCTCCGGATCCTGCACCAGTGAGATCACCAGGGATACCTTCTGCTTCATTCCTGTGGACAGATCCCTGACGCGCACCTGTGCAAACTCCTGAATGCCGAACCGTACAAACAGCATGCGTTTTCTGGCGTCCCGTCTGTCTGTCGGAATACCGTACAATTCAGAGAAAAAGTCATACAGATAATCCGGGGTAAAAAAATCCTCCAGCTTCAGTTCACTGGTCAGAAAGCCGATCTTACGCCGTACCTCCTCAGGCTGTGTCACAATGCTGCTGCCGGATAACACCGCATCCCCGCTGTCCGGTCGGATCAACGTTGCCAACATCCGAAGCGTTGTGGTCTTACCGGCACCGTTGGGTCCCAAAAGCCCAAACACTTCCCCTCTGTTTACGCAAAAGCTCACTTGATTCACGGCAATCTTCGTCTTCGCCGTGCTATGCTCCAGTTTCTGCTGTTTTGCCGACAGATGAAATGTCTTGCTGATCTCCTGTACCCGGATCAATTCTTCGCTGTCCCCTATCTTCCATTTTTTCTCTTCCATATACGCCATATCCTCCATGTCACTGTCTTCCCCGTCTTCCACTTTACTATCCACAGAGCATCCTGTTGTTCGTCAGATTGCAGGAATTCCCGCAATTCCCGTTGCCACACATACCAGCCACAAGAGCAGAAGATGCGCAGGATAGAAAAAGTAAAAGAAATATTTATTCTGCCGCCCTCTCGTTCCGTTGTAGAACCAGATCAGAATAAAGGAAAGTGCTGCAAACATCTCCAGGCTGTCCATCAATAAAAAAATGATGACACCGGCCCACATCTGTGCTTTCTTCCGGTTACGGAACAGATAAAGTACAGTGATTGCCAAAATCCCCTTAAAATCATAATCCGTCTTAAGAACCAATGCCAGTACACATCCTGTCAGAATAATAACGGCATTCAGTCCCACGCGCAGAATCGTTTTTCCAACCGTTGTACCCGCAAAATGCTGTTCCACCAAATGAAGTCCCGCGATCACCAGCAGCCCCAATAACAATGTAAAAAATACATTCTGATATGCCGGATACCATGCCTTGCCGCTGAATGCCAGATCAAAGGGTACCTCCGAAATCAGTGCAAATAAAAACATCCTGCCCAGATACTTTTTCACATTGTGAGTCTTTTGGAATCCCTCTACCAGTAAAAAACAGTAAATCGGAAATGCAAGTCTGCCGATGATACGCATTGCCATGTAGATGCCGTACATTCCACCGTTCTGCCCCATCCAGGCAGTATAGGCCTCCTGATTCACCATAGCTTCATACAGCCCGTTTCGGATCAGCAGCCTTGTCATGATCACCGCCCCGATGTGATCGATCAACATAGTCACTACCGCGATATTTTTCAGAACTGCACTGCTGATTCGTCGTTTCCCCTGTATTTTCCCTGCCTGCATTACTTCTGTCTGCATCCTTATGCTCCATCCTCGTCTTGCTTGTATTATTTAATTAGTACAATAATGCGTTTGTATTGCTTTGTCAAGCATCTCGCGATCAATCTTTGACAAAAATGTCCCCTGCTGACGCAGAGGACACACTTATTAACAATCTTTTTCATCCTACCTTATATCCGGTTCCCCATACCACTTTCAGGTATCTGGGTTCCTTGGGATTGCTCTCGATCTTCTCACGGATGTGGCGGATATGCACCGCAATGGTATTGTCCGCACCGATAGCCTGCATATGCCAGATAGACTCATAGATCTGGCTGATGGATAATACCTTTCCACGCTCCTGCACCAGCAGGCGTAAGATTTTATATTCAATGGGCGTCATCTTCACTTCACGGCCGTCTACCGTTACCGTACGGTTCCGGTCATTGATCTCCAGCCCATCCACGCGATAAATACTATCAATACTTTCACACAGATTGACCAGCTGTGTATACCGGCGAAGCTGTGATTTCACTCTGGCTAACAGTTCCAACGGATTATACCCCACCGTCACATAATCATCTGCACCGGCATTCAGCGCCATGATCTTGGCAGTCTCCGCATCCTGTGCGGAAATGATAATAACGGGGATCGTAGTCATATTACGGATGTCATGGATCATCTCAATGCCTTCTCCCCAGCCTCTGCCATCCAGTTCTACATCCAGCAGCAGAAGCTGGATCTCCTGTGCCCGCAGTAATTCTTGTAACTGTGCTCTCCCCGTCACTGCCACCATTTTTAGGCCTTCTCCTGCGAGAAGGGAACTCATTATCTCTATTACGCCTGTATTATTATTGTATACTGCCACCCTTTTTTCCATGACCTGCACCTTACACCTTTCGTATGGGATAAAGCCCCTCTGCCTTATCCACGTTTATCGTATCCTGTCAATGCATACTTTCTGCAACATAATTATTAAAATTCTATAAACATTTCGTTTTGCTCTTATCCATTCATAAAAGCGTCTGCTTCGCAGCCGACGCCGCTACCGCGGCTCATCTTTTATTTCATGAATAAGACGCTTCGCTCATGGAATCGTAAATACACTGCTTTGCGTGCAAGCACTCACGCAGCTTATTTACGATTTCATGACAAAATGAAACCCTACAATATACTAGACGCAATTGTAGGGCAAAAAGTTGCAGTATTTTTATTTTTCAGGTGTAAAAAACTTCTTCCAATACCAGTCCTTTGGCCGGTACTAACGCTCCCGCCTTCGCTCTGTCTCCGGACTTCAGTATATCTGTCACACTCTCCGGTGTCCGGATTCCCTTTCCGACCTCGAGGAGAGTTCCCATGAGAATACGGATCATGTGATGCAAAAATCCATTTCCGGTAAATACAAACTCCACACGGTTCTCTATCCGTTCGATCCGGATCTCGTCGATCCGGCGGACGGTGGATTTCTTACTTTTCTTCGCAGAGGTAAATGCCTTGAAATCGTGCTCTCCAAGCAATAGCTCCGCCGCCTTTCGCATAGCATCCAAATCTAATGCTTCCGGTTCCTCTGTCGCATAGCGTCTCCAGAACACATCCGGGATCTGACTGTTGATGATGCGGTAACGGTAACGCTTCCCGGTGGCATTTAATCTGCTGTGGAATCTGGGTGCCGCCTCCGACACCTCCACCACGGCAATATCCTCCGGCAGATATCGGTTACAATATTCCAGGATCTCCTCTACACTCATGGCAGATTCCGTGTGGAAATTCGCCACCTGCCCCAGGGCATGCACCCCGGCATCGGTCCTGCCACTGGCAGAGATCTCTATGGGTTCACCACACATTTTGGTCAGCAGCGTCTCCATTTTCCCCTGGATCGTATTATCCGTGGAAGTCTGTTTCTGCCATCCCTGATATCTGGTTCCTTCATATTGCAGTCGTAGTCTGATATTTCTCATGATTTCTTTTCTTTCTGTTTTTTCGCAGAAGCTTCTTTTTGAGCTTCTTTTCGAGCTTCCTTTTGGGCTTCTTTTTGAGCCTCTTCCTCTGCTGCCTGTCTGGCCAGTTCCTCGCTCAGCCTCCGGTCTCTCTCCTGCATCTGCCGCACTTCGTCCATATCCTCCGGCTTCAGTCTGCGGAAATGATTGATCCCGGCTGTCAGAATCTTCACGCTGTCCTTGGTCGTCTGTAAAGCGCCCTCCTGATACATGGTCAGAGCGATCAGACCAATGGGCACTGCCACAATCATTCCTACGACACCGCCCAGCTTATATCCTATGTACAGAAGGAACAGAGTCGGCAGAGGAGGCATTCCCACGGAATCTCCCACGATCTTCGGCTGGATCAGCTGACGCGCCAGCTGTCCGATGCCCCAGATGATCAGCAGTCCTATGGCCATTTTATAATCAGAGCTTAAGATCTTGATAATTGCCCAGGGGACCATGACGGTTCCGGTTCCAAAGAAAGGCAGGAAATCCAGAAATGCGATCCCCAGTGCGATCAACAACGCATAGTCTACCTGCAGAATGGCAAATCCGATGACTAATAGCAGATACATCCACACTTCGATCTTAAGCTGTGCCTTAAGATACCCGCCTACTGCTTTGACCAGTCCGCGCTTCAGCATATAATACCAGGACAGTACTTCCGCCGGTGTATGCTTACGGAACCATGTTGCCAGCTGGTCTCTCTCCGCTACGAAGAAATAGGAAGAAAGCAGTGCCATGATCAGTCCGATCAGGATCGAAGGAACCTGCTTGGCGAAATTGCCCACGGCATTGATCGTAGGGGTGCCGATCTTACCCAGAAGATCTCCCACATAGCTTCCGATCTGATTGATGACATCCATGATGCTTTGCTGTACATCCGCCGGAAAACGGTTATAGATAACGCTCAGGTTCTGTCCGATATCGGCAAAATCATTCTCCGCACTGTCCCAGATATCCGGCAGTGCACCGATCAGTCCCATGATCTCATCGACTAACTTCGCCCCTACCAGATAGAGGATCAATATCACCAGTGCGATGACCGCCACGATGACAAATGCACTTCCCGCTTTTCGCTTGATCTTTACCTTTTCCTCAAAAAACCTCACCAGCGGACTGGCGATCAACGCGATGATCCAGCCTGCCACAAACGGTGCGAAAAATACTAACAGCTTCGGCACCAGGAAAACGATCAACGTTAATATAATAAATGCCACACCCAGATTCACTAAGGCTTTACAATATTTCTTCATATGCTCTCACTCTCTCACGCATTCTGCTTTTACACTCATTCATCCTTCCTGCTGTCTATTCCTGTGCAGGATTCTCTGCCGCCAGCACTCCGTCCAGAATCTCATAGATTTCTTCTCTTCCCTGCTTGGTCTGTGCAGAGTACGGGATGATCTGTGTGTCCGCCCCCGCCTGTAAGGTGGTGCGGATCAGTTTTATCTGCTTTTGGATCTGGCTGCGGTTGATCTTGTCCAGTTTGGTGGCAATGATGATAGGATCGTAGCCGTTACGACGGATCCAGTCATACATGATCCGGTCATTCTCCGACGGTGCATGTCTAATATCGATCAGCAAAAACACCAGCTTTAACTGCTTGGATTTATGTAGATAATCTTCGATCATCTTACCCCACTGGGCTTTCACATTCTCATTTGCCTGGGCGTAACCGTAACCGGGGAGATCCACGAAGTAGATTTCATCGTTCACATTATAGTAATTGATGGTCTGGGTCTTACCGGGCTGGGCACTGGTTCTTGCCAGGGATTTCCGGTTCATCAGACCGTTGATCAGAGAGGATTTCCCCACATTACTTTTCCCCGCAAATGCCACCTCGGGATGGATATTTTCCGGAAGCTTACTGGTAATACCGCAGACCGTTTCCAGACTCACATTCTTTATGATCATAAAAATACCTTTTTCTTTCTGCTTTTTTGCACAAAACGCTGCCCTGTGTCACCACAAGGCAGCGCCCGGATTATTTTGCCGTTTTCAGAGAATCTTCGTGTATGGTGAGCGGCTCGCTCTCTCCATCCACCGCAGCCTTGGTGACTACACATTCCTCAATGGTATCATCGGAAGGAATCTCATACATGGTATCCATCATTACGGATTCCATAATAGAACGCAATCCTCTGGCACCGGTCTTACGTTCCAGTGCTTTGTCTGCGATCGCCTCGATGGCATCCTGCTCAAAGTCCAACTTTACATGATCCATCTGGAACAGCTTCTGGTACTGCTTTACCAGGGCATTCTTCGGCTCCTGAAGGATACGGATCAGTGCTTCTCTGTCCAGTCCCCGTAAGGATACACAGATAGGCACACGTCCTACAAACTCAGGGATCAGACCGAACTTCACCAGATCATGAGGAGTTACCTCCTGTAACAGTTCACTGATGTCCTTGTCCTCTCTCTTCCCAAGCTCTGTGTTAAAACCGATGGACTTACGGTCCAGTCTGGACTCTACGATCTTCTCCAGTCCGTCGAAAGCACCGCCGCAGATAAACAGAATGTTGGTGGTATCGATCTGGATCAGTTCCTGATGAGGATGCTTTCTGCCACCCTGGGGAGGTACGCTTGCCACGGTACCCTCGATGATCTTCAGCAGTGCCTGCTGTACGCCCTCACCGGATACATCACGGGTAATGGAGACGTTTTCACTCTTCTTCGTGATCTTATCGATCTCATCGATATATACGATACCGTACTGGGCACGTTCCACATCGTAGTCCGCCGCCTGGATCAGCTTCAACAGAATATTCTCTACATCTTCGCCTACATAACCGGCCTCAGTCAATGTAGTGGCATCTGCGATAGCAAACGGTACATTGATGATCTTCGCCAGTGTCTGCGCCAGGTAAGTCTTACCGGAACCGGTAGGTCCTACCATGATGATATTACTCTTCTGTAGCTCCACATCATTCAGATCCTTGGGAGCCGTTACTCTCTTGTAATGATTGTACACCGCAACGGAGAGGACCTTTTTCGCCTCCTCCTGTCCGATGACATATTCATCCAGGAAGTTCTTGATCTCCTTCGGTTTCAGAAGGTTGATATCCGGAGTCGCGGTCTCTTCCACTTCTTCGTCTTCCAGTTCCTCCTCCAGGATGTCAGCGCAGATATCTACGCACTCATCACAGATATATACCCCGGCAGGTCCTGCGATCAGCTTGCGGACCTGGCTCTGGGTCTTGTTACAAAATGAACATCTGATGTCATTTCCGGAATTTTTTCCTGCCATTACTACTATACTCCTGTTATTTTATCTCCTTCCGAAGACGCCGCTTTTGCGTCGTAGGAAACGCGAGCCAAATTTCAGATTTGGCTCTGCGATAAAAGCTATTTGTGCCGTATGCGGCACAAATAGCTTTGTAAAAAATATGCTATCAAGCATATTTTTTACACTATGCCTCGTGGAAGGTGATCACCTTATCGATCAGCCCGTATTCACAAGCTTCCTCGGCGCTCTTCCAGTTATCTCTCTCGGTGTCTGCGCAGATGGTCTCATAATCCTTGCCGGTGTTCTCAGCCAGCATACGGTTCAACTTCTCCTTGGTGCGGAGGATATGCTTTGCTGCGATCTCGATCTCGGTGGCCTGGCCCTGGGTACCGCCCAGAGGCTGATGGATCATGATCTCTGCATTGGGCAGTGCAAAACGCTTGCCCTTGGCACCACCTGCTAAAAGGAATGCTCCCATGCTGGCTGCCATACCGATACATACGGTGGATACATCACACTTGATGTATTTCATAGTATCGTAGATTGCCATGCCTGCGGTAACACTGCCGCCCGGGCTGTTGATATACAGATGGATATCCTTATCGGGATCCTCCGCTTCCAGGAACAGTAACTGTGCCACAATGATGCTGGCAGAAGTCTCATTCACTTCCTCACCCAGGAAAATGATCCTGTCCTTCAACAATCTGGAATAAATATCGTAAGACCGCTCACCTTTGCTGGTCTGTTCAATGACATAAGGTACTAAACTCATATTCTAAAACCTCCATTGCTTCTGATTAATACTACTATCGTATCCTACTTAGTAAGCTTTTTCAACGAGATTCCGAAGATTTAATAAAAATTTAGGAACTTTTAAATCTGAAAAAGAAAGCGGACCTGGCAGTCCGCTTTCTCTTCGTATCGTATCTTAAAGCACAGATTATGCTTCTTCCGGCTTCTCTTCTGCTGCCTTTTCCTTCTTGGTGGTCTTCTTGGCTGCAGCCTTTGCTTCCTTAGCGTTGTCTACGATGAAGTCAGCTGCCTTTCTTACGCAGATATCTTCCTTCACCTGCTTAGCACCCTGCTCACCCAGGAGTTCTCTTACCTTATCAGCTTCCATCTGGTAAGATTCTGCGATGCTCTTGATCTCAGCTTCGAAATCTTCCTCAGTAGCTTCCATCTTCTCAGCTGCTGCTACAGCTTCCAGAACCAGACGGGACTGGATTCTCTTCAGCGCTTCGGGCTTCAGCTGCTCCATCATGGTCTGAGCGGTCAGACCGGTGAACTGCATATACTGCTCCAAAGAAAGACCCTGTGCCTGAATTCTCTGTGCAAAGTTCTCTAACAGCTGTCTCTGCTGGGTCTCGAGCATTGCATCGGGAATCTCCATCTTGGCATCTGCGATCACTGCATCCAGAACTGCCTCTTCCTTGGCAATCTTAGCTTCTTCTTCCTTCTTGGAAGTCAGCTTCTTCTGTACATCCTCTCTATACTCAGCCATAGTATCGAAATCAGATACTTCACTTGCGAACTCGTCATCCAGATCAGGAAGCTGCTTCTCCTTGATCTCCTTAACGGTGCACTTGAATACTGCGGGTTTGCCAGCCAGCTCAGCTGCATGATAGTCCTCAGGGAAGGTTACATTTACTTCGGTCTCTTTATTTAATTCAGCACCGATCAGTCCCTCTTCAAATCCGGGGATGAAAGAGCCGGAACCGATGGTCAGGGAATGATTTTCACCCTTGCCGCCCTCAAATGCAACACCGTCTACAAAACCTTCGAAATCGATAACGGTCATATCGCCGTCCTTAACAGCACGGTCTTCTACATTGATGGTTCTCGCATTGCTCTCGCGCTCTCTGTTGATCTCAGCGTCAACCTCTTCATCGGTCACCTTAACTTCGATCTTGTCAACCTTCACACCCTTGTACTTGCCAAGAGTCACTTCGGGCTTCAGAGCAACCTCTGCGGTGAAGATGAAAGGCTTGCCAGCCTCTAACTGGGTCACATCGATCTTCGGAGAAGATACGATCTGCTCCTCACACTCTTCCAAAGCCTTATCGTAAGCATCGGGGATCAGAGCATTTGCTGCATCCTCATAGAATACTGACTTGCCGTACATCTGCTCGATCATCTTACGGGGAGCCTTGCCCTTACGGAAACCGGGAATGCTGATCTTGTTCTTATTCTTCTGGTAAGCACCTTCGATTGCCTTCTCCAGTTCTTCAGCAGATACTTCGATGGTCAGCTTCGCCATGTTTTTCTCTAACTTTTCAACCTGTAAACTCATTATAACATTTCCTCCTTTATACCCTTGCGGGTCTGTATCCAGTCGCAATCATTTTGAAATTATAGCATAAGTCAGAGGAATTGACAACACTTTTATTTCAGGGTTTTCTGCGTATCCGGGGCATAGAGGCACTTGGAACTGACTCCCGGGATCATTCCCAGCTTCCCGGACAGAGCACTGACCTTTTCCTGTGGGGCATCCATGACCACACTGATGATACTCATCTGCTTCTCATGATAAGGTATCCCCATTCTTCCGATAATATATTCTCCGTATTCATGCAAAAGTCCGTTGATCCGGCCTGCTGCCTCCTGATCCTCCACGATAATGCCTACTAACGTCACTCTTGTGTTTCCCGTATCCTTTCCCATAATCAGTCTCCCTTCTGAACGTCCTTCGGCATATTCTCCCACGGTCTGATATGCGTGGCGATCATGATGATGCGTCCATTTGCATGTGTGCGGATGTATTCATATGCTTTCTCCCGGTTCTCTTCATCCAGCCCGGTGAAAGGCTCGTCCAGCAGAACACACTGTGCTCCTGCTTCCATTGCCCGCACCAGTGACACTCTCCGCTTCATGCCGCCGGACAATTCATGACAGGGCTGACCCAGTGCTTCCTCCGGCAGTAACCACGTAAGTGCCTTCCGCGCTTCCTTCGCATCTCCCATGACCATTTCCAGATTCTTCACCGCACTGTATTCTTCGCAGAGTCTGTCCTCCTGAAACTGCACGGAAAAAGCATCGATTCCCGACACTTCTCCCTCTTCCGGCCGTTCCAGCCCGCACAAGCACCTAAAAAAAGTCGTCTTGCCGCTGCCCGATGGTGTATCCAGAAAGTAAGGTTCTCCTCCGTGGAATTCCTGTTCCACATGCCGGAAGATCCAACGGTCATGATAACATTTTCCAAAATCTGCCACACATAAAGTGCGACGTTCTCTGCTGACATTTTTCTGCGGCATTGCCGGTCTCTTGCAGGCAGGCTCCCACCGGAAAAAATATTCCACACAACCGAAGACTATTTTCTCAAACAATACACTAAGCACAATGATCACTGCCGTCCAGGCAAACAGATCCGCCGTATCGAGGTAAATCTTCGCCAGATACAGTGCTCCGCCGATGGAATGCAACGGCGTACCGATCACTTCCGCTGCCACCCCGGATTTCCAGCTCATTCCCAGGGATAATTGAAATGCGCTGAGCAGGAATGGCTTTAATGCCGGACGGTAAATATAGAAAAAACGGGTGGCAAACGGCAGACGAAACACTTCTGCCATCTCTATCAGTTCTGCGTCCGCACTTTTTAAGCCTTCCAGTGTGTTCAGATAAATATTCGGAAACACCACTAAAAAGCAGACCGCCACCGCCAGCGGGGAAGCTCCCCACCAGATCAGTAAAAGCACCGCAAATACTGCAACCGGCACTGCCTTGCAGAATACCATGAACGGGCGCAGGATTTCCTCTGCCAGACGGTATCTGTAGCTTACCGCCGCTAACAACAGTCCCAAAAACGCTCCCAGCAAAAAGCCTGCGGCAATCCGCCACAGCGAGCCAAGGGCGCTACGCCAGAATTCCACCTGCCCCGCGAGAACGGTAAGCGCCCGCAATGCCTGCAGGGGTGTCACCACCAGCAGGAAATTATCCACACACACTGCCGTGATCTGCCATACCCCCAGCCAGAAGAGCAGGACCATAAATTTTTTAATGTATTTTTTATCCTTATTCTGCATCATAATAGAAATCAGATTCCGGAAGTCCGCCGCCGATAGACAGAGAATCCTGGTGGAACAGTACGTCAAGGTATCCGGACAGTGCCTGCTTCATGTCTGCCTTATCCATATAAGTAATGTTGCATCCTGGGATTGCTTTCTGTGCAATGGGCTCCTTTGCCACGATCTGTGCTTCCACTGCCAGCGCAGCACCGGTGGTGGGATCTGCATTGATGGCTTCGGCACTTGCCTTATGTTCTTCCATAAAAGATTTCACTGCATCCTCATGCTCTTCCAGGAATTCCTTGCGTACCACCGTGACACCTGTGACCATGCTGCTGCCGCTTACACCCTGTATCTTATTCCACTCTTCGTTTAAGTCAAAGATCACTTTCAGTGCATCATTCTGCATGCAGGCTGCAGTGACGAAGGGCTGGGGCAACAGTCCGATGGCTGTGGGATCCTCTGCCAGCACAGATGCCACCTCTGTTGCTTCGGATTTATATTCCAGTGTCACATCGTCCACAGACATGCCATTGGCAGTCAGCAGATATTGCAATACATAGTCCGGTGTGGTTCCCTTTCCGGTTAAATAGATGGTCTTACCTTTCAGATCCGTAAAATCCGTAAGATCATTCTCTCCGGATACCATGTACAATACCCCCAGTGTATTGATGTCGATCACTTCCACACCGCCCTGTGTCTTATGATAGAGGATACTTGCCACATTGGCAGGTATCAGTGCGATATCCAGGTCACCTTTTACCATTAGCGGCAGGATCTCGTCCGCACCGGTAGCCATCTGAAACTCATAGGCATTAGAAGTCTCTCCTTTTTCTGCCTTGTCCATTAAAAATAAAAGTCCCAAAGATGTCGGGCCTTTTAAGGATGCCACACGCACTACTGTGTCATCCGCATCCGTATTTTCTGCTGTAGCTTCTGTACTTTCCATTACGGCTTCCGTACTCTCTACAGGCTGTGTACTCTCTGTCATCAGACTTTCTGCTGCGCTCCCGCTATTCTGTGTCTGTCCACATCCGGTAAGACCGCTGCATAACAGTCCAAGTGTCAGTACCAGCGCCAGCGTTTTTGTGATTCCTGTTTTCTTTTTCATTGTTTTGTCGCCTTTCTCTTCTCAGCCCCGTGCTTCGGAGTCAGTCATTTCTGTGGGATTCCGGTCAGTGGATCCGATGCCGCGCTTTCCAGTCTCCGTTTGTTCTGTTGCTTTTTGATTATAACATAAAATGAAAAACTTACCAGCATGAAAAAACAGCCGGTGCTCATACTAATACCAAGATAAGTGATCACAAACAACGCTTATCTGAAACACAAAAACAATTCCAAACGGAGGTGAACGAAATGGCAAGTAAAACCAATAGAGTAGAAGTTCCCGCGGCTAAGGCAGCAATGGACCGTTTCAAGACTGAGGTTGCATCTGAGCTGGGTGTTAATCTGAAAGAGGGTTACAACGGCGACCTTACTTCTAAGGAAGCAGGAAGCATCGGCGGCGAAATGGTTCGTCGTATGATCAAGAAGCAGGAAGAGCAGATGAAATAAGCTCTGCCGGAATCCTCGGAATCGACAGGAACAAAAAAGAAGCTGTACAGAGAATCCCTCTGTACAGCTTCTTACTGTGTCAGGATCTTTGGTTAACTACGCGCTTCTCCGTGCTCCGCACTCTCGAACCGCTACATCCATTCGCATTCCGGGCTGTCGCCCTACTTGCTCATGTCTGTTTGTCCGTCTAATGCATAGGCGTTCCTGCCTGCAAGCAGTCGTCCAGCCTATGCATTGACAGACTATTCACCAAAGACTGCTCTGTAATCTGCCTGGAACTTGGCAATACCGGCATCAGTCAGAGGATGTTTTACCATCTGCTCTATAACCGCGTAGGGAACGGTTGCAATGTCAGCACCGGCCAGAGCGCAGTCGGTCACATGAATGGGATTACGCACGCTTGCTGCGATAATCTGGGTATCCAGGTCGGTTACCGCGAAAATATCAGCGATATCACGGATCAGGTCTACCCCTCTCGTGCTGATGTCATCCAGTCTTCCCAGGAAAGGAGATACATAAGTTGCGCCGGCGCGTGCAGCCAACAACGCCTGGTTTGCTGAAAAGATCAGTGTTACATTGGTCTTTATCCCTTCGGAGCTTAATACTTTACATGCCTTCAGACCTTCTACCGTCATAGGAATCTTGACTACCATATTGGGATGGATGGCTGCGATCTCTCTGCCTTCCTTGATCATGCCTTCCGCATCTACGGTGGTTGCTTTCACCTCACCACTGATGGGTCCATCCACGATGGATGCAATCTCTTTGATCACTTCTACAAAATCTCTGCCCTCTTTGGCGATCAGAGAGGGATTGGTCGTTACTCCGCAAATAACCCCCATGTCATTTGCTTTCTTAATGTCTTCTACTTTTGCAGTGTCAATAAAAAAACGCATAACTCTTCTCCTTTTTGCTATGTAAATTTAATTGGTCCGGTCCCGAAAGTGATCTGTGACCTCTAGTTACAGTATACTCATTCCGTCTGGAAACAGCAAGTAGTTTTTTACAAATTTTATTGATTGTGTTCGAGCACGGTGCGTACAACTACGGGCAGTACAACTTACGGATATAATAAAAATCAGACTCTTTGAATACCTGTCTGCGCACCCTCCCGGATGCATTCATCACGGAGAGCAGACGACGGAAGGTTTTCATATCCGGAATACGTCTCTGTCGCTCTGTATGAGTCGCCATCCGGCTTATTCTGCGAAGCCATTTTTCCTGCCTGTTGTGTTTCCCGTTTTTCTCTCCCAGCATGACCTCCAACAATTTTCCCATGGCATACACATCGCTTTCCTCCCCGGGTATCTCCCCCTGTCGGAACTGTTCCGGCGCACTGTAGGAATAATTGCCTGCTCCCGACCATTTTTCTTCTCTGTTCCACAGGCATCCCAGATCCAGAATCCCCACTCTGCCGTTGACACGGATCCGGATATTTTCCGGCTTCAGATCCCGGTAGAGAAATGGATGCTGCCGCTCATGAAGATATTGTATGCCTTCCGCGATCTGATCCGCGATCCACGCAGCATGTCCGGGAGTAAGTCTGCCTCTTCTCTCCAGCATTTTCCGCAGATCCATGCCATCCCAGAATTCCATGATAAGATAGCCCTTTCCTCCTTCCGTCCAATGTTCCACATACCCGGGGAATAACGGATGTCTGATCTCCTGCCAGTTCTCACATTCCCTCTGCCATTGTTCTGTGACATCGGACACTCTGCAGGCCCGGAATCCTCCGCTACTGTCTGTCACACGATAGACCTGGGAAAAGCTGCCTTCTCCCACCGACACAGGACTGTGATATCCATGCCAGACCAATATCCTCTCCATTTCTATTCCGTTTGTACCGTTTCTTTGCTCTGTTTCCCTTTGCTCCATATAGCTTCTCCCTTTACCGGCAGAATCCATACCGCTCCCATATGTCTTCCGCCCCGCTGCTCTGCCTTCCGGCCCAGCTCTGCCAGCCGTCTCTCTGCCCGCTCCGCTCTGTCCGACAGTAGATCGGTCCCCACGCTTTCCGGTCTCAGGCAGCCTGCCAGTTCCTCTTCACAGTAATTCAGGAATCCATGATCCGTCAGCAAAATTGCTGTTCCTGCTTCGACTTCCCCCACCATGCACTGATCCTTCCAGACTTTCCATCCGGTTCTCCCAAACCTCTTGAAAAATCCGCAGAGATTCATCCTGCCGTGGTCAAACAGAAGCACTCTGCTGTCCACACACAGTACTCCCGCATAATTGCCGTTTTTGTCCACTGCCGCAAGCTGTTTCGACCATTTTTCTCTTATCCTTTCTTCCGTGTACGATTTCCAGATATCCCTCCCCTGCAATTCCTCTTCTATTTTGTTCTGCAGATTCATCAGCAGTTCCCTGTTGTCGGAAATACAGGCATATACCACAGAGGCTTTCCTGCGACGGTATTTTCGTTGTTGCAATGACAGAAATATATTTGGGACCGTCTCCTTTTGCCAATAGCAGGCCGTAACATGCTCCATACGCACTTCTCCCTTCTATCCTATCTATCCTAAACACAGATACATATATTATTTTCATTCTTCAGGGTTTATTTGCCGACCGGCATGAAAATGATATCAGAATCGCGTCTTCCGCGAACGTAAAAAGAGCATACCATGCGGTATGCTCTTTGTCAACGGATAATAAGATATCCCGGATACTCTATCCGAAAATATTTACCAGATCGTTAAATAGCAGGAACACCATCAGCACCATAAAAAACACGAGTCCGATGAAGTGTACCATGCCCTCTTTTTCCGGGGGCACCGGTTTGTGCGTAATGGCTTCCCAGATCAGGAATACCAGTCTGCCGCCATCCAATGCAGGAATCGGCAGGAGATTCAGGATCCCCAGATTCACCGTAAGCATCAGGGTGATATTCAACATATTCACCAGTACATTCTGCCAGCCGTAGTCTTTTGTACTTTCGTAGGTTTTTCCCACGACATTCACGGCAATCCCGACCGGTCCTGCCACATCCTGTCTGGATACCTGCCCCTGCACCAGCATCGCCAGGCTCTTCCAGGTCATCGTCACGCAATAACGCATCTCATACCAGGAATAACGGAAGCAGTCCAGTCCGGATAACTGTACAAAATCCGCATTACTGATACCGATCATATAACGTCCTGCACTCTCATCATACTGCGGAGTCAGGGTTGTAGTTCCTTTTACTCCGTCACGCTCATACTGTACCGTGACATTCCCGCCCCGGTAGGTCAGCGTAAAAAGCTGTATTTCTTCATACAGATGAATCTTACTGCCATTCAGAGAGAGAATTCTGTCTCCGGGCTGCAGTCCGGCTTCCTGCGCCGCACCGCCATCCACGATCTCCGTCGCCACGGGATCACGGATCACGATCAGATTCACCATAATAAAAGCAATGATAAATCCAAGGATGAAATTAAATACCGGTCCCGCCAGGACAGTGGAGATCCGCGCCCATACATTGGCATTTAAAAACGATCCGCTGTGGTCTTCCCCGTCTTCTTTTTCATTCAGTCCATCTTCGCCTTCAAACATACAGGCTCCACCGATGGGAAGCAGCTTCAGAGAATATTTGGTGTCTCCTTTTTGAAAAGAAAACAGATTCGGACCCATGCCCACGGAAAATTCTATCACATGAATCCCATTGGCTTTCGCCAGCAGAAAATGTCCGAATTCATGTGAGATGACCACCACCCCGAAGATCAATACAAACAAGATCAATGTAACCATTTATTGCCTCTCATATCATGCTTCTATTTTAGGATCAGAATCCCTTGCCGTCGATATAACTGTAAACAGATGCTTCTGTCTTCAGGATCTCCTCCACATTCGGGTTCTCGATCACCTTATGCTGCTCCATGGCTTCCTGAATCAACTCCGGGATCTGAAGATAAGCGATCTTGCGATCTAAGAACAGTCCTACTGCTTTCTCGTTGGCTGCGTTGTACACCGTAGGCATACTGCCGCCGATACGTTGTGCATCATAAGCAAGCTTCAATCCGTAGAACGTCTCCATATCCGGCTTCTCGAATGTCACCTGTGCCAGTTCATAGAAATCCAGCCGTCTGCCCGGCATCGGACGACGATCCGGATAGAACAGCGCATACTGGATCGGGAGTTTCATATCCGGAGTTCCCAACTGTGCAATTACCGCACCGTCCACATATTGTACGGCGGAATGAATAATACTCTGGGGATGCACAATGACCTGGATCTGATCCAGATCCACACCAAACAGCCATTTTGCTTCCATGACTTCCAGTCCTTTATTTACCAGCGTGGAGGAATCTATCGTAATCTTCCGTCCCATGGACCAGTTAGGATGCTTTAATGCATCCTCCACCTGAATATTCTGCAGCTGTTCTCTTGTCTTTCCTCGGAAGGGTCCACCGGATGCAGTCAGCAGAATTTTCTCGATCCTGCCCTTCGGTTCTCCGTTCAGTGACTGGAAAATGGCGCTGTGTTCACTGTCCACCGGCAGGATCTTCACACCCATCTTCGCCGCCAACGGCATAATGATGTGTCCGGCAGTCACCAGAGTCTCTTTATTTGCAAGAGCAATATCCTTTCCTGCCTCAATGGCCGCGATCGTAGGTCTGATACCAATCATGCCCACAATCGCCGTCACTAATACCTGTGCTTCGGGCATCACTGCGATCTCCAGCAGTCCGTCCATTCCGGTCACGACCTTCACAGGAAGATCCGCAACACGGCTACGCAGATCCGCTGCCGCCTCCTCGCTCCACATACCTGCGATCAACGGATGGAATTCTCGGATCTGTTGCTCCATCTGTTCTACACTTTTTCCTGCTGCCAGTGCTACCACCTGCAGCTCCGGATTATTCCTCACGACTTCCAGAGTCTGGGTTCCGATCGAACCGGTAGACCCCAGAATTGCTATCTTTTTCATGTATTTTCGCTCCTCTATCTGAGTCCCATCAGCAAAATGGTAAGGAAATAGGTCATCGGTGCTGTCACCGTCATACTGTCAAAACGATCCATAATCCCACCATGTCCGGGAATCAGTTTCCCATAATCTTTAATATTATGGTTCCTCTTGATGGCAGAGGCCGCCAGATCTCCCACCATGCTCATCACTGCACCTGCAGCGCAGATAAAGGCAATGATCCATGTAATTGTCCGGTCCGGGAATGCCGTCTCCACAAAAAAATGTGCATACAGTCCACCGATCAGTGCTGCCCCGACGACACCGCCGATACAGCCTTCCAAGGACTTATGAGGACTTAATTCCGGGAAAATATGCTTCTTCCCGATCAGCTTTCCGACGACATAGGCACAAGTATCGCATCCCCAGGAACTGATCAGGATAAGCCATACCAGATAGATTCCGGTCTCACACTCGCGGGTGAGATAGACAAAGGACAACAGCACCGGTGCATACAGGAAGGAAAATACCGCTGCCATGACCTGACTTGCCTCGTATTTCGGAAACAATACCACATAACAGAACATTTCTGCCATAAAAAGTCCTACGATACACATAAGCAGTAATGTATGATCCCTGGTAAAAAACAGTGTTGCGTAATATGCCGTCACGCCCACAAAGCCGATCCACTCCAGTGCATTAAATTTTTTCTCATTCGTTGCACATCTTAATGCCTTGGTAAGCTCTCTGTATGCAATCAGAGAAATAAGCCACAGCGGCACTGCTAAAAATATATTGCCGAAGCTGAACGTAGCCAGTGCAATGACAAGCAATACAATGCCACTGAGCAAACGGGTCCAAAACATAAGCTATTCCTCCTTCAGGCCGCCATATCTTCTGTCTCTATGATTATATGCTTCCACAGCCTTCATCAATTCTTCTTTTGTAAAATCCGGCCAGGGAACCGGAGTAAAGTAAAATTCCGTATAAGCCAGCTGCCACAGCAGGAAATTAGAGATTCTCTGCTCATTGCAGGTACGGATCAACAGATCCGGATCCGGTATCCCAGCGGTATCCAGATAATCTTCCAGCATATCCGCCGTGATGGCTTCCGGTGATACTTCCCCGCTTTGTACCTTTGCGGACAGTTTTTTTACCGCACGGATGATCTCATCCCTGCCACCGTAGTTGATGGCAATCTGGAAATGCAGACCGTCATTGTTCTTCGTAGCTTCTTCCAATTCCGCGATGCGGGTCTGAATGTCCTGATCCAGTCTGGTCTTATCTCCCAGAACTCTGACGCACATACGATTTTTTTCGGCAGTCTTCAGACAGGTTTTCATATAATTGCGCAACAATTTCATCAGCGCATCCACTTCGTCCTGCGGCCGGTTCCAGTTCTCTGTGGAAAAAGCATATACCGTGAGATACTGAATCCCCATACGGTACGCCTCCTCACAGATCACTTCTACCGTTTTGGCCCCCTGCACATGACCGTAGTTGCGGGGCATTCCTTTTGCCTTGGCCCAACGGCCGTTACCGTCCAGAATAATCGCTACATGGTTCGGAATCTTCAAATTTTCTTCCATAATTTCAAACCTTCTTAAATCCTTAAACTGTCATGATTTCCTTGGACTTGCTGTCGATCAGAGCATCAATATCTTTTACATATTTGTCGGTAAGCTTCTGAAGCTCCTCCTCCAGACCTTTGATCTCGTCCTCAGACACTTCTGTCTTTGCCAGCTTCTTGAAAGCATCGTTACCGTCTCTTCTGATGTTACGGATGGCTACTTTGCCTTCTTCCCCCTTCTTCTTTACTTCCTTGACCAAGTCTTTTCTGCGCTCCTCGGTAAGCTCCGGGAATACGAGACGGATCACGCTACCATCATTGGAAGGATTGATACCGATATCGGAGGTCATGATCGCTTTTTCAATCTCCTTGATCAGAGACTTCTCCCATGGAGCGATCTGGATGATACGTGCCTCGGGAACAGTTACGTTACCTACCTGCTGAATAGGGGTGGGAGTTCCGTAGTAGTCTACTCTCAGCTTATCCAGTACGTGAGGGTTCGCACGTCCCGCACGAATGGCAGCGAAATCTGCCTCTAAAAATTCAAATGCCTTCTGCATTTTATCACTATATACCTGTACTCTTGCGTCCATAATTTCCTCTCTTCTGCGCTCTGCGCCTTTCTATTATTTTGATTTTATACAGTTACTTTCGTTCCGTTGAACTTACCCTTCAGGGTATTCACAATGCTGTTTTCCTCATTCAGGCCGAATACCCACATGGGCATCTTGTTATCTCTGGCAAGAATGGATGCGGTCATATCCACTACCTGAAGGTTCTTCGCAATGACTTCATCAATGGATACTTCATCGTATTTTTTCGCCGTAGGATCCTTGGCGGGATCTGCATTGTATACACCGTCGATTGCCTTTGCCAGCAGAATTACATCTGCCTCTACCTCAATGGCACGCAGGACAACTCCGGTGTCGGTGGAAAAATAGGGATGTCCCGTACCACCTGCGAAGAACACTACCATGCCCTTTGCAAAATATTTGTTGGCTCTGTCCTTAGAGAACAGCTTGGTAAAGGAGCCGCACTCGAACGGAGTCAGGATATTGGTCATCATGCCTACCGAGCGGAAAATCTCCGAGACATAAATACAGTTCATGACCGTGGCCAGCATACCGATCTGGTCAGCCTTTGTTCGGTCGATATTCTCACTGGAACGTCCTCTCCAGAAATTGCCGCCGCCGATGACAATACCGACCTGGATGCCGTCATCTACCAGTTCCTTTACCTGCAGTGCCACCTTTCTGACGGTCTCCTCGTCGAATCCGGTCTTTTTCTCTCCTGCCAGTGCTTCACCACTGAGTTTCAGTAATATTCTCTTCATGATCGTATGCTCCTTATTTTGTTTTCTTTTTCTCAGGCTTATAATCGTCGAAGAAAGAAGTCGGGCTGACTTCCGCATAACACTGTGAGCACATACCTTCGATCACCGCACCATTGTTGATCTGTACGGACTTAGACTTAATATTTCCCATTACGATAGCGGAAGAATCCAAAATGACAGGTCCCTGTACATCGATGTCACCTTTTACTGCACCTGCGATGGCTGCGCTGGTAGCGGTAATGTTGCCGATGACAACAGTGCTTGCTCCGATCTTCACGGAGCCCTCGCTCATAATCTCGCCGTTGATCTTCGCGCCTTCTGCAAAAATCTCAGCTGCCTTGGAATTACCATTGATATATCCGGTAATGTTCAGTTTGCCCAGAATATCAATGTTTCCATTAATTGTGCCTACCAGATCCATAGATCCTTCGGAACTTACATCTCCGGTGATCACCATGCCGGCAGTAATAATTGCGTTTTCATCTGATGCGGTCTTTACGTCCATTCTCTTCTCTGCTCCTTTGTTTTCCTCTCTATGTTCCTGTTCCAGAACACTTCCTACGGTCATATCGTTCTGAAGCACATGATCCAGATCCAGCGCTGCTTCTTCCGCAGACTGTTCCGGTGTCTCTTCTGCTTCCTCCACAGGCTTTTCTTCTGCATTTGCCTGCGGGATCTCAATAGAATCCAGATTCTTCAGCATCTCTTCCAACGCTGCATTATCCTTTGTTGCATCTGTGGGCTGCTCTGTCTGCACTTTTTCTGTCGTTTCCGGCATATTCTTAACCGGTTGCTCTTTAGTCTCTGCGACGTCTCCCTGATTCAGATCTTCTTCCGGCATCAGTTCATTCACCGCCTGTGACAGATCTTCCTTCAAATCTGAGAAAAATCCCATGATTATGTACCTCCGTTTATCTCTTGTTCTATTATAAATATTTTCTATAATATAATGCAATTCTCCGGTTCCCTGAACTTTCAAAATTGCAATTATTCCACATGATGTACCGGCCTGGTATTCTCCGTGATCGGCAAGATCACCGTATCCGGTCTGGCCAGAATATTTTCTATGATATCCGGTAATGCTTCCACCGTAGTCGGTTTCTCCGCAGAGTCATGCAGCAATATGATCGATGTATCTCTGGTATCGATATCCTCTGTACAATTCTCCAACAGGGTATCGATAGACAGATTCCTGCTTCCGCCATCTCCGGAGGACACATTCCAGTCAAAATATTCCACACCCTGACTGTCCAGATAATCAATAAATTCATGCATATCAATATTGCTGACCGTATTGGAGCTGCCCCCCGGAAAACGATAATAGATGCTTTCCACACCGGTCGCCTGGTAGATATCGTCTCTGATCCGTGCGAAATCTTCTGTGAAACTATCCAGCGATTCATAGAGTTCTTTATACTTGTGGCTGTAAGAATGCATTCCCAGGGTATGACCATCCTCCACGATCCGCTGCAAAGCCGCCTCCGCTTCAGAGCCATCCTTTCCCACCACAAAAAAAGTAGCTTTCACATGATACCGATCCAAAATATCCAGTATCTCATCGGTATAAATACTGGGACCGTCATCAAATGTCAGATAAACCTTATGAATCGTCTCCTGTCCGGGATCACTCTCCGGCGTATGCTCCGACACTTCACCGGAAGTTACTTCTTCCTGTGTTTGGACACCTTGCTGTATTGCAGTCTCTGACTGTAGCTGCTCCAACAGGGTCTGCCGTTCCCGGTCCCTGGCATCCAGTTCCTCCAGGCGCTGTTCCAGATCCCGCAAAGTCCCATTGATCGCATGCAGTCTGCAGATCAGATAGACACAGCACAGGATAGGAATCAACAGTCCTACGATCACAATGCCTATGATCATCTTCTTCAACCGCTGTACTCTTCTCCGCCGATCATCCGGCGCTGTCTGTTGAAGTTCTCTTGCCATAAATATTTCTACGTCTCTCTTCCTATTTCGAAATCTTTCCTTCCATCAGACAAGACTTCTGTAACAGTATAGCATATTCCACTTTTTTGGGAAAGAGATTTATGTAAAACTTTAAAAGCCGCGGCGGATATTCCTATCCCCGCAGCTTTTACCTCTATATTTCGATATTCCGTAATGATATTCCCCTCTGTGAATGAGTATTTCCTGTATGCCCGGGTTTTCTACCCTATTTCCTGCATTTTTCGCTCCGGATAATGCCCCATAATGAAATGTTGGAAAAAGAGCGCCGGAAGTTGATGGCTCCGAAACCGATACCATATCTCCTCCGGTACATTATCGAACTGGCAGATCTGACCGTCACTTGCGAACTCCATCTCCAGCACCTGTCGTTGTGCATCGTACCCTGCGGATCTGATCATCGGATTAGCCAATATGTACCTTCTCATTGTCTTTTGTTCTCGCTTTCTGTTTCTGCTTTTGTCATCCCTGACAGAAATGTCCTTTACTATAATGCGTTCAGCTATATCTTTTCCCTGAAAGAGTTCCCCCTTTATACTTTCACGTTAAGATTTTGTCCCACCCACTATGACAATCGCAGATTATTTTTTCCCTTCTATCTACCCTTATGCAGGTCTTAGCATACTTTCTGAATACGTGTGCTGTATCCCCATGCCCTCTGTGGCAGTCTGCGGATAACATTTTTTCTGCTGTCCGCAGCCAATACAATATTTAGTTTTGATTGAGTGTAGCAAATGAACAGGTCAGTTACTTAATGGTTCATAGAACGTTAATAGGTAAACTTAAAAGCTCCCGTGTCGTTCACGACTTCTTCGTAGCCGTCTAAATCCGCATAATGTGTGCAGATGACACGGTAGGTTCTGTCCTTGATGGCATCAGCGTATTTTAAATCTGCAGCAAAAATTGCACCATTATAATCTTCTGCACCATCTGAAATCAGTACCGTCTTCCAGCCATACCACATCTTCTGCTGTACCTTGATATCCTTGACACCAATAACCTTTGCATCACCTGCACAGGATGTTGTAAAGGTCATGCACAGCCCCTCGTCCATTTTAAATGCCATAATGATTTCGCAATCAAACAGCGTTGTTATAGGCTTCACATCCGAAATACTATATTCCGGACTCATGTTTGTTACTGTTACTTTCATAGTGGTATCCCCATTGAGATACGCTTCCTCTGCATGGGCTTCCTGTACCGGCACGCTAAAAGCAAAAATCAGTGCCAATACCAAAGCAACTATTTTTCCACTCTTTTGTTTTCTTTTTCTCACTCGTGTTTTCCTTTCCTTCATAAGATTTTTTGCTACACTTTTAGAGGTTCAAATTGTCCCTCTATATAGTACATGTGATTTATTCTTCAAATCTTACAAAGAACTTTAACTTTTTTGAAAAAAGTTGAAAAAGGTTTGAAAAAGGCTTTTTTTGAAAAAAGTTTTAAAAAAGAGATTGAGTTTTTTCACCCAACCTCTTATCAGTGATTTCAATAATTATCTACTATTGTCTCTTGGTATTTGACCGCAATTTCCTTCAACAATTCCTTATCATTTATTCCAACAACAGCGTATTTTTCATTGCCATAATAAAAATATATAACATATTTCTGCTTTCCATTTTCTTCTTCCTTTCTAAAAACTTCTAAATTGATACCATCATTTTGAAATTCCTCACAAAATATATAGCCTGGATATGTCTCTCTGACACGTAAGATCTCCTTTGGATATATTTTAATTTCAAAATACAATAATTCATCTTTGTCCTTACTAAAGAACTCGTATACTGTGTCTGATTCATCTGCTATAACAGTTTCTATCCGATCTAGATAGTATTCTTTTTCATATAGATGTATTATTTCATAAGGTATACTAACATATGTTTTATATTTTTCAGGAACATCTTCAATACTATAGTAGTTTTTTCGTATACGCCTTTCTGAATCTTCATTAGCCACTTCCGGTGAAGTTATCATCGTTGTTCCCTCTTCATTCTTATCCATCCACCAGAAGAATCCGCCATGCTTCTCTGCATTTACGGCCATCTGCCAGGAGCCTCCCAGCATGATAACAATCAATACAGCCGCTGCCACTACAACAGCCCTGTGCTTCTGAAAATAATGCAGGACCTTATGCTCTTTCTTTTTCTCCGGCTCATCGGCCTCTGCCAGAATTCTTTCCTCTTCTTCACGTTCTGCACAATATTTCCAAAAATTATCCACCACTTCATCCGATGACAGTCTGTCTTTCTCCTCCTCAGGAGTCAGACCGTCCAGCAGTTTTAATAAATTCTGAACTTCATCTGCATCAAATTCTTCATCGGAAGCTTCCATTGTATACCAATCTAATCGTTTCTGAATCTCCTGAATCAGACTTTCATTGTCCTGTTTCTTCATTTCTGCTCTGTTCCCTTCTGTATCTCATCGTCCGGCTTCGATGCCTGATCTTTATCCCTCTCTATTATATGTGTCTCTTTTTTGTCATTTCTTACAGACATTCTTTGTTTTTTGTCGAATACCTTACCGTCATATATGATTTTTGCCACTTTTCCACGAAGCCTGTTGATTCGTACGCTCATGTTGTTCTCGGACGTATTCTCCAGCTTTGCCATTTCCGGTATTTTATACCCTCGTACGAAATACCGTGAAAAACGTTTCTTATCTTCTTTGTCCAGATCATTCTCCAATACGATATCCAATTCTACTTTACCATATTGGTCCTTCGCCTCAATATGCTCATGCCCTTCTATAGGGATTTCACGTTGTAACTTTCTGGTCTTTTTATTAAAGTCCTGGATTTTGTATCTCGCCGTTTCAATCAGAAAACCTGTCTGATTGGGATGTTCCTTCAGCTGATCCCACTTTTTATAAGCAATATAAAGCGTCTCCTGTAATACATCCTGTGCCAGAGACTTATCCAGTATCCGGCATTTGATGAAGTCATATAAGATCGCCTGATTCTCACGAATCAATCTGGTAAACTCCTGATGGTCTGCTTCCATCTCTTCTGTCTTTTTCTTATGCATTTGTCATCGCTCCATTATGAGGTTTTATCTTCTCAAAATTTCTCTTATATAATTTACCATTCATTCCTATACTAAATATAGACGTTTTTACGATTCGTTTAAAATTTCTATTTTGTATCTATATATTTAGCTTTTTATAAAATCACTGTCAATTATTTGTCGCCGACAAAATCCGCTAATATTTGTGCCGATTAAGTGTTGACAAACAAGGTCGCTTTTGTTAGAATAGACCACGGTGATTGCATAACAATCACGTGATGCTGCTGTGGCTCAGTCGGTAGAGCGTCGCATTGGTAGTGCGGAGGTCACGGGTCCGATTCCCGTCAGCAGCTCTTCTTTAAAAAGTATGATCTTAAAAGTTATAGACTTTTAAGATCATTTTTTATTTCTCTATTTAACATCTTCCAATAACTGATGAACGGAAATATCCAGCACTTCCGATATATCCAAAATCACTTCCAGTGAAAAAGGCTGGTCACAATTAGGTGCTTCGATTTTGGTAAGGTAACTGATGCTGATACAAACCATATCCGCCAATTGTTCCTGCGTAAGTCCTCTGAGCTTACGGTATTTTTTAATTGTCTGTCCTATGCTCTTATACTCTTTTGAATGTTTCTGATTCATTTTCACATCTCCTGTATCTACCCTTACAATTCTAATAGATAATGTGAAAACGGAATTTCAGTTATAATGAAAGTTTTAATACATAAAAATATCGACTCCTTTCTCCGGATCACCGAATGAAAAGAGTCGATATGAATACTGTTTTATATTAATTGCGACGTAATATGAATTTTCCCACCAGATCATTCAATGAGAATGCCTGTGCGGATAATTCTTCACTGGTAGCCGAAGATTCTTCCGCCGATGCCGAATTCGACTGTACTACCTCGGATATCTGATTCACTCCGACTTCTGCCTGTTCCATAGCCTGCGCCTGTGCCTTGGATTCCTCGCTGAGACGTTTCGCATCTGCAGCAATCTCCTTAACTCCTGTAACGATCTGTTCCAATGAGTCGGCTGCCGCTTCCGCTGCCATATTGCCGTTCTCAATCTCCTGCAACGATCCCTCGATCAGGCTTCTGGTATCTACCGCCGACTGCGCACTCTGCTCGGCCAGTTTACGGATCTGTTCTGCCACTACTGCAAATCCTCTGCCTGCATCTCCGGCTCTGGCTGCCTCAATCGCTGCATTCAGAGACAACAGGTTCGTCTGACTCGCAATATCTTCAATGTCAGCAATAATATTCTGTATCTTTTTAGATGTTTCATTGATCCGATCCATTTCTTCCATCAATGACTTCATCTGTGCATGACCTTCGTCTGCCTGCTTTGCGTAGTTCTCAGCCTTTTGCGTAGTCTTCTGAAGCTCCCCGGCAGTACGTGTGACCGAATCTGTAATATTGGTGATCGTTGCTGTCAGTTCTTCCACGGAACCCGCCTGATCCGTAGCACCCTCTGCAAGTGACTGTGCAGACTGTGCTAGATTCTCCGCTCCGGCAGATACCTGCTTGGCCGCCTCCTCTACCTGTTCCAGCGTACTATTCATCTGTCGGTTCATCTTACGCATTGCATTTATCAACGCGCCAAACTGACCAACATATTTTTCCTCAATCTTAGTTCCTATTGCATAATTGCCATCTGCCATCTGGCCCAGCAGTTCTCCTGCATCCGTAATGATCAGATTCAGATTGTCTGCCATTTCTTTCGCCACCCGGATCATGTATGCAATTTCATCCTCTGTACTGCATTCCGGGAATTCACTTACCAGGTCTCCCTGCGCGAACGACTGAAGCCGATCTGCCAGTGCCACCATCGGTTTCTCAATACCAACCGCCATTTTTTTGCCCAGTATGACAGAACTCCAAAAAGAGGATATTACAATCACGAGGATCACGATCAACATGATAAATTCCATATGGCGCAGATTCTTTTCTGCACGATCCCCTTTTTCAACACACACATTCATCAGATTCACAAATTGTGCGTAGACATTCTCATACTGTGTTGTCAAGTCTCCGGTGTCCAGCTCCTGTGCTTCCAAATAACCATCTGCATCATCTGATGTAGCCAGCTGCAGAACCTGCTCATCCAGTTCCCAATAACCATCCAGTGCTCGGAGCACTTCGTCATATGCCGTTCTGCCTTCATCAAACCGGAGCGTTCTGTCAAGCTCCTCCATGTATGTATTGAACGCTTCCTTTTTCTCAGTGTGTAGCTCTGTCTGCTTTTTAATTACCGCTTCCTCATCATAGCCGACTACCGCGCGCAATGCACTTCTGCTTTCAGAGAAAGCCGTCATAGCTTTTCCGATGTCTCCCTGTGTAAAGCCATATCTGTTCAATGCCTTTTCATACTGTGACGCTGCTATCAATAATGCCACAACACCAATCATTGCCGCAATCGCCCCGATTACAGCTACCTTAACAAATCCCTTCGTCAGGCGTTTTTTAATTCCCTGCTGCTTTTGTTTTTCCATTCAATCCTCCCCTTGTGCTGTAAAAAAAAATAATGCCACAAGCCACTTTTATATACGTATTATAACACTTTATAATCAGCTCTTCAATGGTACGATGGTAACCAAATCCAACTCTCTCCTAAGGAAAAAGAGGATTCCGAAAAATCCCCTTACTATGCTTTACATATATGCTGATTTTACAATACTGAAACTTGTCTTTGCAGTTTTTCTGTTTTATTATACTCGTAAGTTAGTAACTTGTGAGTATAATCTTGTTCAGGAGGGTAAGTAAATGAGTCAGTTTTATTGCCGCGAGAATGATCTTATTCTATTCCATACTTCTTCATCATCGCTTCCAAAACTTCCGGATCAGTCAACTGCGTTACTTTATCTGCATCTTCTCCGGCACTCATTTGTGATATTAAAGTCAGCAGATGTGTTCTTCCTGAACGTTCTCCTTCAATTCTACCTTCTTCTCTTCCTTCTTCTCTTCCCTGTTCTCTACCGTACTCATATTCTGCCTTGCGGAGCTTCTTCTCTTCTTTTTCTTTATCATATTCAAAAATGCTCACTTTTACTACCTCCGCGTGATTCTTTTTCAAAAATTCTGCCAGGATTCCTTCCCTGATGCATTCCGTAACTGCACGTTCTACCGCTTCATCCAACGGCATTTCCGCGACATACTTCCGGACTCTTGCGACATACCGGGCATACTCCTGCAGCACATGGCAGCTGTTCATCAGTTCTTCATTATGTCCGGCATTGATATTCAGCATCGTAACTTTTAATTCCAGATCAGGCTCGTCCACCGGGTTCTCATAGGCATCCGACAGCCTCAGTTCCATCCGGTCCGGTACCTTGCGATCCAGTCCGTTATAAAATACCAGGAACTTCGGTGTGGGAATCTTCTGGATTCCGGACGAATACAATGACTTTCCATCCGCCAAGGCCTGATATTCGCTGGCTATGTAGAACAGATCCCGCAGCGGAATATTCGGGTTATAGGTTGACTGATGCTCGTACAAATACATTCCCATCTCCAATACAAATGCCAGATCATTCTTCATGCCCATATATACAGCATTCTCTAACGTCACAACATTCAGCGCGTCCGGATCCCGGTAATCCTTCCCCGTCACTGCATTGTACAGGGAAAGCAGATGTTCCGGTTCCGAGAATAGCATTCGGAAAATCGTATCCTTATACTTCACATTCGCCTTTGGCTGTTCTATCGCCGTTTGTTCCACCAATGTCCGTTCCGTCTGTACAGCTTCTTGTCTCTTCTTCGTCATCGTATCCTCCTGTTCTCATAGTACCTGAAAAAAAGGATAGACTTCTGCCTCCCCACCTGTCTCTCAACGCACTATGCTCTAAATGGTTAATTGGGTATAAAAGCATAGAATTCATTGAAATGATATAGATGTGTGGATCAGCTCTCGCTGCCGAAATCGTCAGAATGTATGCTTTGTGATTATATTACATAGATTTCCGGTTCCTGTCAATTAACAAAATAGCCAAATCCGCACTACCTGAATTTGGCTACTTTGAATAGGAGCATCGCAGGCACCAAATAATCCGACGGTGCCGCATATATCGCAGTTATTATTTTACACATGTGTTTGTCTCAAAAATATCTATCAGAGCTGAAAGCATTGCCCACTCAATTTATCCCATATTTCTGTTTCATTGTCTTTAAGATTTCCGGTTCTCCAAACAAGGCAATCTTATCTCCATCACCGCCAGCAATCATACTATTTATCAGCTTTACCAGCTGGCTTTCACCCTCTTCTCTTCCTTCCAGCCTTCCTTCTTCTCTCACGTCGTCATCATGTAGCAGTTCTTTCATGTACTCCGACCTCCATTCCTCATTCTTACGCGCCATGCACACCGCTTCATCCATCCTCCGGCTCAGGTCTCCTCCGACCTTCCCGGTTCTGATATAATCATATAACTCCCGCAGATTCTCCGGCACTTTCTCCGGTTCTGCAGCTCTGCATCGTACATTCGCTTTTTATCCCGCGTATACATATCCAGCCGGACCGGCTTGCCACTTTATCACCCATCGCCTTACCAAACATAAAATCATCCGAAATCGTCAGTTCCTCATATCGTTTTGCCATCCGTGTTCTCCTCTCACACTCCACAGGAGAATAAACAACTACAATACGTAGAACAAACGCTCTGTCCTTCATCATCTCCTGCTCTATTGTATTTAATGGGTAAATAAGCAGGAATTCCTCTGAAGTCACAGATATCAACTTGCGCTGATTTAGAAATTTGAGATAGAAAAAAAAATCTGCTTACAAACAGAGAATAACAAAGAACTATGTACTTGTCAATGCTGCAAAATAGCCAAATCTGCGCTTTGTTAATTTTTACGGAAAAGAAATCGAAGAAAACGGATACCCCGGGCAAACCGCCGAAGTATCCGCTATTTTAACTATGCTAAATAATTCCGAACAAAGAGAACGTGATTATGCACTCAGACTTTTGAAGCTTTTTCTGGCTTATCAAAAATAAAACCCTGACTAGTTAAAACCAAACAGCTTCTGACAGATCTTGTACCCCTCTACGGAAATCTTGCGTCCGCCTCTTCCGGGCAGGTTCATCGTTCCGCCCATGATGCCATTGCGCATCCACAGGTACAGTCTCTTATCCTTGCTCTTAAGATACTCCCACAATTCTTTCTTCTTATCCAGGTGTTCCTGAGTACCGGAGCGGATCAGCAGAACGGATGACACTGTCATAATAATTTCCAGATAGTTACGCATGTACTGATACAGGCGTCTGTTCTTGACCAACTCCTGTTTTTTTGCCACAAGATAATCGATCATCAGCTTAGTCACGCGGATCTGCTGATCGATACGGGAGATCATGACCGTCTCGTTCACGGACTGATCCTGTCTTCCTATATAATATCTGTAGAAATTCACATCCAGATAATACATATTTTTCACATAAGGTAACGGTTCAAACACATACAGATTGTCCACATAGAAAGTATGCTCCGGAAGCTTCAGTCCGCATTCCTGAAGCAGCTTCGTACGGAAGATCACGGAGTGCATCAGTATGTAATGTCCCTTGATAAAATGATGGCAGTCCGCCCAGGTGAACATCTTCTCTACCGGCAGAATATGACGGTACTGAATGACTTTCTTGCGACGCTCGCCTTCCTTCTCATAGACATAGTTGCTGATCAGCATGTCCAGTGCCTGACCGCCTCCTGCCAGCTCCCGCAGAGTGTCCAGGATCTTAAAATAGGCATCCTGCTTCACCCAGTCATCACTGTCCACCACCTTAAAATATAATCCGGTAGCATTGGCAATTCCGGTATTCACTGCAGAACCGTGTCCACCGTTCTCCTTGTGGATCGCGCGGACGATCGTAGGAAACTGTGCTTCATATTCATCTGCGATCTCCGCAGTGCGATCCTTGGTAGATCCGTCATCAACGATCAGAATCTCCACATCCTCCCCTCCGACTAACAGGGAGTCAATACATTTTCTCATATACTTTTCAGAATTATAACAGGGAATTGCTATGGAAAGTAATTTCATGATTGCTGTCCTTTCTTCATATTAAAACATAGTTCGAGGTATCCCAAGCTGCATGCTCAGTCCCTTCGCATAAGCTGCAAATGCAGAAGGAATGGGATATCTGTCTTGCGTCTCCCGGGGTTCAATATAGATCCAGTCCGCAGAATCCGGTCCCACCTTCTTCGGTGCGAGTTCATCGACCCGAATGAGATATCCCTTCATATGCCATTCTCTGTGGGAGAAAATATGCTTTGCATCCTCCAACGGCTGGATCCTGAGTACCTGCAGCCCGTTCTCTGTCAGATATTCCTTCACCTCTTCCGCCGTACAGAATCCCTTCATTGACGGGAATTCATACATTCCGGCGAGCAGGCCCTTAGACGGTCGCTTGTGCAGCACCGCAAGCTCCGCATCCCGGATAATGAGGATCGTCTTCTCCTCTATGGTCCGTTCCTTTGCCTTTGCTTTATTCGGGTACTGTTGCTGTGTTCCATCTTCGTATGCCAGACAGATCTGCCTAAGCGGACACGCCTCACAATGAGGGGCACCGTTTGGAATACACACGCAGGCTCCGATCTCCATCATTGCCTGGTTAAAATCCCCCGGCCTGTCCTTCGGTATAACCTCCCACAAGTCCTTCTCCACGGCTTTTTTCACTTTATCCTCTGAGATACATCGATCATCCTTACGGATGCGGGCGATCACACGGAGCACATTTCCATCTACCGCCGGGTTCGGTTTTCCATAAGCTATGGAAGATACTGCTCCCGCCGTATAGCTTCCGATTCCTTTGAGTTTCAGCAATTCTTCATAAGAATCCGGCATAATTCCGGCATAATCTTCCATGATCTGAATTGCTGCTTTCTGCAGATTACGCACCCGGTTGTAATAACCAAGTCCCTCCCAAAGCTTTAATAGAGTCTCCTCCGGTGCTTCCGCTAATGCCGCGATATCCGGCAGGGTATCCATAAATCTCTGAAAATAAGGCTTCACCGCTTCCACCCTGGTCTGCTGTAGCATGATCTCAGAGACCCATACGCGATAGGGTGTGGGCTGTTCTCTCCAGGGAAGAATCCTACGATTATTATCATACCATTTTAAAAGTGGTTTGGGAATTGCCCGAAGGTCACCTTTCCTAAAGATTTCCTTAACATCCGTTAAATTTTCATTGTATTTATCCATAGTGTCTACCGCAGGCGATTGCATTCAAACTTCTCCATGGTGAGCAGGCAGTTTTTCAGTTCTTCATAACGCTCCTCCGTCTCACCGTCATTTACTTCGATATCACAGGCGATTGCCATGGTCGTGATCATCTCATCGGTGATCCGGTGATGTAAGCCTGCGAGAATATTTAACTTCTGCTCATAGGAATCCGCATCCAGGAATTCTAATACCAAAGGATCCAGTGCGGGCTCCTCCTCTGCAACTTCTATATGCACTGCCGGTGCCTCCGGCTGTGCTGCTACGCCCTGCGCCCCACTCACTGCGTCAGTCTCACGGGTCTGTCTGTCCGCGTCCGCACCCTGCAGCTCAAAACGGAATCTCTGCTGTATCTCAGGGTATTTGACCTTATCCACTTCGCTCGTAAACATCGCAAGCGGTCTCGCATATGTCTTAAAATCTCCGTACATTGCCTGATAGATCACCAGCTGCTCTCCGGTCTCCGAATGCTGTGCTATCGTAACGATCTGGTACAGATTCCCTTTAAAATGCTTATATATCTCATGTGGTTTGGGAATAAATGTCATCTGTCCTTCTCCTTTCCCATTGCCTCTGCTGCGGCATATGGTAACAGTATAACCCCTATTTTAAAAAATGTCATGTCTCCCTTAAAAATCTGTCAGAAGATATTCATAAGAGATGCTGTAGCTGCCGGAAGCATTGCATGCCTGCATAAGCTCTGCGCTGAAAGCTTCACGTTCCTCTTCACTCATGTCATTGATCCTCTTATGGTGGATCGTAAAGGTATAATCACATGCTCCGCTTTCATCCATCACATAAGTCAGTGTCACACCACTGTTACAGCAGCCATTCTCATTAAGATATTGCTTCACCTTTGTCAGCAGCTGCTGTTCCTTCACCTGATTCTCAATACGCTGTGTTTCATTGCTGCTTTCGCTTTTCACCGTGCTTCCGATGCAGAATACAATGGTCAGGATCAATAATACTGTAGTAACATAAAACATAATATTGGAAATGGCTTTTCTTCTCATAATCTATACCTCTCTGTTCTTTTATCCGAATTTTTACCGGAGCTTTCATCATCCGCTCCATCCGACAGATATAGATTACCTTTTTTCAAGTACTATAAAACCACCTCAATCCAAATGTCACTGCGAAGCGGTCATAATTCAGCTGTTAAAATATTCTGCTCCGGCGGATTCCACCGCTGCTTTTAACCCCAGGGCAGACATTCTGACTGCACCGTTGCCCCAGATGATCATCTGCTCCAGGGCATCTGAGGTAGCTACCGTCACGCGATATTTCTGCGGTTTTGCTCCCAGCTCATGTGTGGTGCGCTCAATATACTGGTCTGCAGTCTCCGCTTCCTTCGTATAGACCACTTCTATGTTATGATATTTCATCACAGATCCCGGATTTCCTTTCACCTTATAGGCATCATAGACCAAAATCAGCCGGCATCCCTGATATCCCTGATAGTTGCACAATATATCCATCAGTTTGTCCCTGGCGCTGTCTAAATTGATCTGTGCCAGCTCCCGCAGCTCCGGCCATGCGAAAATAATATTATAACCGTCCACCAGCAGATATTCTTCCGGTTTTTCCTGAGGGCCTGCTTTGGTCTTCGGTGTCCGTATACTGTCTGCCGGACTTTCCGTATAGTTGCTGCGACTGCCGGAGGATGTATGATATCTGCGGAATCTATGCGGATCTTCTGCCCCTTTTCCATAGGTCCTGCGGAAGATCTCTTCGATCTCCTCCTGGGATATGATACGCTCTGCGCCGCCACCCGTCTGACGTATAGCTCCCTGCCGTCTGTTCACTGCCGGCATTCCCTGTAAGGCGTTATCCTCCGACTCTGCATTTTCCTCCGAATCCGGTACCCAGCCGCTCTCCACATGGGCGTATTCCGACACCTGATCCCATGGCACCTGGAAACCGGCCCCGTGGGCACAGAATACGGAACCGGTAGGGTTGGCGGTATCCGCCTCCGGATCGTAATCCGTCTGTGCCATCACCTCTTCTGTATTATGGCAGGGCTCGTACCCCTGCAGGCTGCAGGACAGTCTGCCGTGTCCTTTGGTATAGGAAGCCACTTCTCTGGCGTAATCCCGCATGGTTGCCACCGGCACACTGCCCATCAGTACACTGTTGTTTCCTTCGGTCACAGGCGGATCGAATCGCCCGTTCATTCTGGTGATATCTGACATTGCCCTGCCGAGATTTTCTGTCGGCACTTCCAGTCGATAGGAAAACCACGGCTCAAGCAGAATACTTTTTCCACTGCGCAGTCCCTGCCGGATGGCGCGATAAGTCGCCTGCCGGAAATCCCCGCCTTCTGTATGCTTAGTATGTGCCTTCCCGGCGATCAACAGTATCCGAAGATCTGTGATCTCCGATCCGGTGAGCACTCCCACATGCCTTTTTTCCTCCAAATGAGTCAGGATCAGTCTCTGCCAGTTCCGATCCAGCATATCCTCACTGCACAGAGAGGCAAATTGCAAGCCGCTGCCCCGTTCACCGGGCTCCAGCAACAGGTGCACTTCCGCATAATGTCGAAGGGGTTCAAAATGCCCGATGCCTTCCACCGGTTCCGCCAGCGTCTCCTTATAGACAATGCTTCCCGCATCGAATTCCGCTTCCAGTCCGAAACGCTCCCACAGGATATTTTTCAGGATCTCCATCTGCACCTGCCCCATGACCTGCATATGGATCTCCCTCTTTTCCTCCTGCCATAATACATGTAACTGCGGCTCCTCTTCTTCCAGCTGTCTGAGCTTTCCAAGCGCTGTCACGGGATCCACATCCGGGGGAAAACTCAGTCTGTATGTCAATACCGGTTCCAACACCGGTGCCAGATTCTCGCTTTCATAGCCCAGTCCCTGTCCTGCAAATGTCTTCGTAAGTCCCGTGACCGCGCAGACTTCTCCCGCCGGCACGCTGTCTGCGGTCTCATAGCTTCCTCCGTTGTACAGGCGCAGCTGGTCTGCCTTTTCCTCCCAGGTCTCTTCCCCGGCACTGCTTTTCTGATTACCGATGATCATTTTGACCCGAAGCGTCCCTCCGGTGACTTTCAGATACGTCAGACGGTTCCCCGCCGTATCTCTGCCGATTTTATAGACTCTGGCTCCAAACTCCTGTGGATATTCCGGTTCCGGCAGATAGAAAGACAGCCCATCCAACAGCTTTTCTATGCCTTCCTGTCTTAATGCGGATCCAAAAAAGCAGGGAAACAGCTTCCGCTGCGCCACAGTGAATGCTATGCTCTCCGGCTGCAAGGATCCGGTCTCCAGATATTCCTCCATCAGTACTTCACTGCACATGGCGGCATGTTCCAGTTCCTGCTCACGGTCCTCTCCGGATTCATACTGCGCCATGATATTTTCAACGGTTACAATATTGCCATCAAGCTTACTTTGCAGTTCGGCCAATATTTTGTCCCGCTCAGTGCCCGGCTGATCCATTTTATTTACGAATAAAAATACCGGAACCTCATATCTTTTTAATAATCTCCACAGTGTGTAGACATCCCCCTGCACGCCGTCGCTGCCGTCGATCACAAGGATGGCTGCGTCCAGTACCTGAAGTGTCCTCTCCATTTCAGCGGAAAAATCCACATGCCCAGGGGTATCTAACAGAGTGATATCCACATCTTTCCACCGGATTCTCGCCTGCTTGGAGAAGATGGTAATGCCTCTCTTCCTCTCCATGTCCCCATTGTCCAGAAAAGCATCTCCGTGATCCACTCTTCCTGCCTTGCGGATCGTTCCGCAGGTATATAAAAGGCTCTCTGCCAGTGTTGTCTTGCCGGCATCCACATGTGCCAGAATTCCTATGATTAATTTCTTCATTCCTATCGTTAACCCTTCTATCTCCGGTTCCTGCTACTTCTTCAGGATTCTTACTGTTTCCTTAGGTTTCTTACCGCTTTCTTAAGTTTCTGCTGTTTCCTTAGGTTTCTTACCTCTTCTTTATCTTTACCATCTACGATACTATATTTTCGCCGATTTTCCAACTGTTTTATCTTGAGGATGTCATTGCAAATCCGCTTAAAGATAGGCTATAATCATAGCATACTTTCCATCTTTCCATTAACAGGAGGAGCTATGATTAAATTAATTGCAACCGACATCGACGGTACGCTTCTAAAAGACGGTACTCTGATGATCGATCCGGAATATATGACCGTAATTGAAAAACTGACTTCAAAAGGAATCATCTTCGTCGCCTGCTCCGGCCGGCAATTCATCAGTGAACGAAAGCTTTTCGCTCCCGTTTGCGATAAGCTTCTCTATATCACGGACGGCGGCACGGTAGTCCGTACCCCTCACAAAATTTTAAAAGTCCACACTCTGCCCGAAGATGTCTGGCATGGAATGTGTGAAACGGTTCGCAATGAATTACCGGACTGTGATTATTTTATTGCCACTCCGGATTATTGTCTGGCAGAAGATGCCGGAAGCCGTATGTTCCGATGGCTTACGGATTCTTACGGATATGATATCCGCGAAGTACCGGACCTGTTAAAAACACCTGTGGACAACGTGATCAAATTCACCGTATATCATCCTTCTGCCTGTGAAGAAATGTGTGCCCCCCTTTTCACTCCCACCTGGCAGGCTAAGGCTAAAATTGCTTCCTCCGGCAAAGAATGGATGGACTGTAACCCGTTAGGTGTGAACAAAGGGACCGCTATTCGCTTTCTTCAGGAATATCTTGGCATTGCCCCGGATGAAACCTGCACTTTCGGAGACAATCTGAATGATATAGAAATGCTTGAGAGCGCCGGAACCAGCTATGCCGTATCCAATGCAAGAGAGGAAGTAATCTCTGCCGCAAAGGGAACCTGCGCACCTTATTGGGAAAACGGCGTGCTGCAGGTATTAAAAACTTTTCTGTAAGCTTGACACTGTCACAATAAAGCACTATAGTAAACAGGTAAATATTATATTCCGCTAGGGGAGCACATCGCTGAGACTGAAGTGCTGTAATACTATGCCATCACTTCTAACCCTCACTACTTGAACCGGATAATACCGGCGTAAGGAAGCATAGATTTCATGCAGTTATTGTCTACGTATACACTGCTGATAACGGTGTATGAGAACCGTACATTATAAGAGTGCCGTTCAAGGCTGTAATTTTTGCATGGATACGATGTTGTCCCTCCTCGCGCATACGAAGGAGGATTTTTTTATGTTGTACAATGTTGTTGTGAATGACTGGGGCGAGACTACTTATGTCCCCACTGCTCTGGGCAATGTCCTGTTAGTGGTTGTCCTGATCGCCCTGCTGGCCGTGGCTGTTGTATTTGCCCGTAAGCAGAGAAATAAGACCGGGGCTGACGATGTTGATCAGAAAATGGCTCACAGTAAGCTGACCGTAAAGCAGCTGGCATTCTGCGCCATGGCAATCGCTCTTGGAACCGTGCTGTCAAACATCAAGCTGTTCCATTTTCCTACGGGCGGTTCCATTACGCTTCTGTCCATGCTGGTGATCTGCCTGCCCGGTTACTGGTTCGGTCTGGGTGCAGGTATCGCCACCGGAGTAGCTTACGGTGTGTTACAGCTTCTCATTGATCCCTATGTATTGTATCCCATGCAGTTGATCGTTGATTACATTTTGGCTTTCGGTGCTTTGGGATTGTCCGGACTCTTCTCCAATGCGAAATTCGGACTGCTGAAGGGATATATCACCGCTGTGTTGGGCAGATATGTGTTCGCCGTGATCTCAGGATGGATCTTCTTTGGCGCGTATGCCTGGGAAGGCTGGGATCCCCTGCCCTATTCCCTCGCCTACAATGCAATCTATATCTTCGCTGAAGCGGCAGTAACATTACTGATCCTGTCCGTGAAACCGGTACAGAATCTGTTCTCGAAATTAAAACAGATGGCTTTAAATGATTAGGTAGATTGAGAGTTTACGAAAGCATAGCCGCGCATAGGCAAAATAAGAACCGTGATTGGGAGCTTGCTCACAAATCACGGTTTTTATTTTTGCCGTGATGCGGCGAACGCCGCGATATGAAATAAGATTGGCAGCATTTTTTGCTGACAATCTTATGAATAGCGTGGCTCATTGCGGAGAACCACCAATAAATGTGGAGCGCCCTTTGCGACACATTTATGAATTGGGTGCATGGCTCGTAACGTGGGGTTGCCGTAGACTGGCGAATGCCGCGAAGAGAAATGCGATTGGCAGCGTTTTTTGCTGACAATCTTAGGAATAGCGTGGCTCATTGCGGATGTGACGAATCTCAGCAGCCCGTATTGGTACTACTGATTTTTGAAAAACGCCTCAATAGAGTCAAAATAGTAAAAAACAAGCTTCTCAGAAAGCGACTTTTTACGTAATATATCTTTTTATACAATTATAGTAAAAAATAATGTGTTTCTAAGACGGAAATTTTTCTTTTCCCGATAAAGTCTATATAATGGTGTAAATTACAAATCTATATAAAAAGAGCCAAGTGCTCATCTTTCAGTTATAATTAAGTTACCACACAAAACATAATTGAAAGGATGAAACCCATGGCTCAATTACATTTTACATTAGATAGTGATTTTTTTGTAGGACTTTTTTCAGAAACTAAGGATGAAGCATTTGGCAAGCTTATGGAAGCTTTACTTAATCAGGTTCTTCAAGCTGAATCTACCGAACAACTTGGTGCTAATAACTATGAACGTTCGCAGGAACGTTCTGATTACAGAAACGGAACCCGGACAAGGTCATTAACCACTCGCATCGGAAAGATTGAATTACAAGTTCCTAGACATCGTAATGTCCCATTTAAGACTTCCTTATTCGAGAATTACCAGCGTAATGAGCAAGCTTTAATTACAACCATGATGGAAATGGTAGTGCAGGGTATATCAACCAGAAATGTCAAAAAAGTAACTGAAGAACTCTGTGGAGAGTCTTTCTCTAAATCTACTGTTTCTGAAATTTGTAAGGAACTTGATGTTCCAATTAAACATTTTAAAGAACGTTTACTGCCGGAACATTATCCATTTATTATTGTCGATGCGATATATTTAAAAGTTCGCGAAGATCATCGTGTCAAGTCCAAAGCATTGTTTGTCGCTATTGGGATAAACAATACAGGTCACAAGGAAGTACTCGGTTTTGAAGTATACGATTCTGAGAAAGTAAACACCTGGAAGTACTTCTTTGAAAGTCTTAAAAGTCGTGGCTTACGTGGCGTGGATATTGTGATATCAGATGCACACGCAGGGCTTGTTGAAGCAATAAAGGAATGCTTCTCTGGTTCTTCATGGCAGCGTTGTCAGGCTCATTTTACTAGAAATATCATAGATAAGTGTCCAAAAAAATACAGCACTGGTTTAGCTTCTGAATTGCGAGATATGTTCAATGCAACTACTATTGAAGAAGCCCGTCGACTAAAAGAATCAATATACGATGAATATCAGGACGTTGCAAATGAAGCAATGGTTGTCCTTGATGAAGGGTTTGAAGATAGCATTACAATCATGGCATTACCTTCAAAATATCGTATTGCATTAAGAACCAGCAACATAATAGAGCGTGAAAACAGAGAGATCAGAAGACGAGAAAAGGTCATTCAGATTTTCCCTAATGTGGAATCTATTATTCGACTGATTGGTGCAGTTCTTCAGGATGATCATAATGATTGGAGTGTCGGTTACAGAATTTTTGATATGAAAGAGTACTATGACAAACTAAGCTCCATTCAATCAAATCTCCTGAAGATAAAGGCAGCATAGACGGACTAACATAGCTGGAAGATGAATGTACACACAAATTTGGACTTGACTCTTTTCCCGGCTTTTTCGCATGTTTTAGTAGAATTAAGAGTAAGTGTGGTTGATCGACGAGTCAAGTCTGAATTTGTGTGTAAAGAGTTTGATTGACTTTGGTGTAAAAGAGGCAAGATTTTTGGTTTTGTATTTAAATCGTTATTTTTTGCAAAAAAAATACAAAAACAAGGGATTTGGATGCTTTGGAAGTAATTTTTTTCGTAAAATGAGAAAATCAAGCTATTTTAATACAAAATATCTTGATTTTAAGAATTATTTGTATAAAATACGTCATTATTACGTCGTTTACACCAAAGTAATCAACAGGACTTCTATAAAATCATTTGGGGAAGCAGTAACCCAGCAGAAAAGGACTACTCCCCCGGGCGTAGCAGGCATCCGAGTCTGGGGCAGGCAGTCCTTTCTGCGTGGATTTTAGAACAACTATTTCACTAACTCTCAATTTAGTATAGAAAAG
>OIZO01000098.1_pt1 | contig 68212 bp, 73 predicted proteins | sample 1588551 | NCBI WGS metagenome assembly OIZO01 (sample SAMN03283271) | human gut metagenome | biome: human-associated habitat; material: feces | host: Homo sapiens | place: Peru | collected 2012
CTGGGCATGTTCGGGACTTGCACCCGTTAGAACGCGCCCATGGCGCGCAAACTAAGAAAAGAGTGGAACATTTGTCACAATGAACCACTCTTTTTTGTAGCTTTCCGTTTCACGCACTCTGCTAATCTTCCACTTTAAGTATTATTTTCGCTACAGTCTCTATCACTCCAAAAAGGATACCTGCCACCGGCCAGATAATCCATGTCGTATGCCAGTTACCCGTCTTAAAAGACCATGCCAGATAAATGGCCGCAGCTACCGGCCAGTAGACACTTGAAATACAATTGATAATCGGACTTGCTTTTTTTCCACTCACTGTATAATCCCCCTGTTGAAGCAATTTGTCATAGCTTCCTTTTATAATTCCGACACGGACAAAGATATTAACCGCAACCGCTACAATGAGCAGTAACACACCAACCATACTTACAATCACGTATTCTCTTTTTCCCTCATACAAGCCAGCACTGATTAAAAGCGGCACACTGCTCAGGATGCAAAGCATCACACCAATTGCAATACCAGTGTAAAATTTTCCCATGAATTCCCGTTTTCTGTCTGACACCATACCATCCACGCCATATGCAGTATCTATCTTTTCTTTATCTAAGAAGTTATATTTTTCTCCTTCTCCAACACATTTGATAAACAGGAAAACTCCGATGGCCACCAACACCAGCAACACCGTAATTCCAACTCCGGCAGCAATATTTTCCGATATACCAAATAATCCACTGTCACTTAACCCCGAAAGAACAATCAACAGAACCGGTGATATGATACATAAGGATACTCCAAGTGCTATCCTTGGTGCATTTCGTTTCTGAATTTCCAGAAACTCTACTGCTTCTTCCATGCTCACACTGCGGCTCTTTTCGTTCAGTTCTACTGACTCTATCATATCATCTGATGTCTTTCCTTCTATCTCATCTTTTAATAAGTAATCGGTAGACACCCCAAATAATTTTGCCAAATCCAGAATCCGGTTAATGTCCGGCACTGACTGTGCACTCTCCCATTTTGATACGGATTGTCTGGATACTCCAAGTTTATCAGCAAGTTCCTCCTGACTCCATCCGTTTTTCTTTCTCTCATTCATAATCTTATCTGCTAAAATCATATCTTCGCCTTCCCTCATATTCGCATTTATTATGTTTCTATGATGTTTCCTGTTGCCTATATACTATCAAAGAGAACAGTTGCAGTCCATAAAGACCGCTTGAAAATGTGTCAACCGGCAGTTGCAAATGGCTTTTCGGTGCTTTACACATAGGATTTTGCCTGAAGTCACTTGAAATTTTCCAAAAATGATACTACTATACATATATTAATTTTCGAGGTAATACAAATGGCAAATATACTTGACGAATCTTTAATCTACGAAATTCTTTCCGTAGTTGATGAAATCCCGGAAGGAAAAGTCGCTTCCTACGGACAGATTGCAAAACTGATTGGCAGGGAACGGAACTCACGGCTTGTAGGAAAAGTTCTCAGCAGGGCAGAATTTTATGGGGAATATCCTTGTCACCGGGTCGTCAATCACGCAGGCAGATGTGCACCCCATTTTTATGAACAACGGAATCTACTCTTAGAAGAAGGCGTGGAATTCAAAGCAAACGGATGCGTCGATATGAAAAAATATCAATGGGACGGTGACGAATAGCCCACAATTGCTTCTATTTCATCAATATTAAGCGTGAATACCTCTGTTTTCATCTCCTGATGTATTTACACCAAATTCATAGTCATTGCCAGGAAGAATCATATTTAACAGAATCCCTGCAATTGCTGCAATTGCAAGAGCTGTCAGTGTAACAGATGTTCCTGCGATTGTAAATGTAAGACCATCGCTGAATCCAAGTCCACATACGAAGATAACTCCGGCAATAATCAGATTTCTTGATTTTGTTAAATCTACTTTATTTTCTACAACATTACGAACACCGATTGCAGAAATCATACCATAAAGCATGAAGCTGACACCACCGATAATAGCGGATGGCATGGTGCTGATTAGTGCAGATACTTTTGGAATGAAGCTGACAATTACTGCAAATACTGCTGCAATACGAATGACTCTTGGGTCATGTACACGGCTCAGTTCCAATACTCCTGTATTTTCACCATAAGTTGTGTTTGCAGGTCCACCGAGAAGACCAGCAAGTGAAGTTGCAAGACCATCTCCCATAAGTGTTCTGTGAAGTCCCGGGTCTGAAATGAAGTTCTTTCCTACTGTAGCAGAAATGGCTGACATATCTCCTACGTGTTCCATCATAGTCGCAATGGCAATTGGTGCCATAACCAGAATCGCAGTTACATCGAATTTACAAATCTGAAGTGGTGGAATACCAACAAAGCTTGCTGCTGCCACCGGTGCAAAATTAATAATTGCAGAACCATCCGGGTTTGTCATTCCAGCTGCATTCATGATTACTGCAACTGCATAAGAAATCACAACACCCATAAGAATTGGAATAATCTTGAGCATTCCTTTTCCCCAGATATTAAATATGATGATAACAGCTAATGCAATAAATGCCAGAAGCCAGTTTGTGGAAGCATTCCCGATTGCGGAAGATGCCAGACTCAGTCCGATACAGATAATAACAGGACCAGTCACTACTGGCGGCAGATAACGCATCACACGTTTTACGCCTACAATCTTGATCAATAAAGCAAACAGCAGATAAATAAGTCCTGCTACTACAACACCACCGCAGGCATAAGCTGCTTTATCATTTACACTCATATTTGCATAAATTCCGGTATCCAAGTGTGCTACTGTTGAAAATCCACCTAAGAATGCAAATGACGAGCCTAAAAATGCAGGAACCTTAAATTTGGTGCATACATGAAATAAGAGGGTTCCGAATCCTGCACAAAACAATGTAACAGAAACGGTAAGCCCTCTTGTTGGTCCTTCTCCACATGCATCTACAAAATAACTGTTTACTAAAATAGGAACTAAAATAGTCGCCCCAAACATAGCAAACATATGCTGTAACCCTAAAATTAACATCTTAGGAATACCAAGCGTTCTTGCATCTGTAATAATTCCAGTTTTCTCGTTCATTACTCTCACCTTGTCCTTTGTTTTTTCTGTCTATTATAGAAACATTTTTATACAAATACAAGAGGAAATTTTTTCTGTTTTATATTTCTGTCATTCCATGCCGCAAGATACGAGATACACGGCCATACGGATTCCTGTTCTAATACTTTATCTATATCGTGTTCAGCTTCCGCATTCTTACCAAGTTTTTCCGAATACACACTGAGTCCGTAAAACAGGAATGCGTCATCCAAAGCATGATTTGTCGCAGAGACCTGATTCCAGTCACGTTCTCCGGCAAATACAGAAACAGCCGTTTTATAAGCGATATGATGCCCTACATCCATATCTGCCTGATATTCCTTCAACAGCTCCGGCTCAAACCCTCCACGATAAGCCGCAAGGGTATGCCAGTAAATGATAGCAATCTTCATTTCGTCTCCGCAAGGCAGACACTTCTTCCACCAGTCAGCAGCAGTCTGATACTGACCTTTCAGGTAATGCCACACACCAATCGAATAAGCAACCGATTTTTCCGGTATCCCACAGGAAAGTGCCCTTTGATAATTTTTCATGGCTTCTTCATAGCGGAAGATGGATAAATTGGCTCCGCCCAGACGAACATACAACATCCCATCGTTTCCTTTGATTCTGCCGGCTTTCTCATACACTTCTATTGCGTCCTGAAAACGGTACTGTCCTGCCAGTGCATTTCCCAGAGACACCATACTCTGATAATCATCCAATTCTCGAAGCCAGAACATTTCTTCCGTATCTTCAACCTCACACCCCGCGTATCCAAGCTGACTGTCCATAGATGCATATTTATCTGGCATTGTCTTCTACCAGCCTTATGACCTCATCTATAGAAAGGTTTTCTTTTTTCGCAATCCTAGCCAGGTCTTCATATTCATATTTCTTGCGTTGTACACCATAACCATCTGAATATTTCACGTTCACTTCACCAAATGGAGTCACAATGGTTTCACTTCTTCTCTGAAGTACATATCTATGGAACTTGCTTTCCCGTAAACCAAGGGTTGTAGTATGTTGGAAAATAGTCTGAACTACTTTGTCTTTCGTGTTCTCATTGCATAATACGCAAAGCATTGTTCCCGGACGAGATTTCTTCATTCCGATTGGAAGGGTATAGACATCCAATGCCCCTGCATCGAGTAGACGGTCCATGGCAAATCCGATTCGTTCCGGTGTCATATCATCCAGATTACAGGCAAATTCTGTCACATCATCACTACTGTCTCCTATTTCTCCAAGCATGGCACGGACGCAGTTTGCGGATGAAAAATCTTTCTTTCCCATACCGTAACCGATTTTTTCTACTTTCATTACCGGCATTTCTCCAAATTCCGATGTAAAATGCTTCAGTAAGGCTGCTCCTGTCGGTGTGCAGAGTTCTCCTTTGATTCCACCACCATAAACCGGGACACCCTTTAAAATATAAGCAGTGGCCGGTGCAGGAACCGGTAAAATTCCATGAGCACAGTGTACATGTCCGCTTCCCACATGAACCGGAGAAGCAATCACTTTCTCTATGCCTAATTTTTCCATCAGTAAGCAAACTGCCGTCACATCCGCAATGGCATCTTTCGTTCCCACCTCATGAAAGTGAATCTCCGTAACCGGAACACCATGTGCATTGCTCTCTGCCTCCGCAATCAGATGATAAACCGCAATCACATGCTTTCTGACGGAATCCGATATTTTCAAATCTTCTACCATATGTTCAATCTCATGCATTCCACTGTGATGATGCGGATGATCGTGACTATGCTCGTGGTCGTGGCAATATCCATCCTCGTGACTATGCTCATGCTCATGACTATGTTCGTGATCGTGACTGTGTTCCTCTTCATGACTATGCTCGTGGTCATGGAACAAGGCATCTTCCTCTATGCCATTTACAGACACCTTCATATGAGTTCCTACGATTCCACATTTTGTCATCTTCTCGGCAGTAACCGTCACATCCGGAATGCCGAGTGTGTTCATTTCTTCAATAAAATCCTGCTTTTCTTCTTCATTCAACAACTCGTACAATGCTGCCGTAAGCATATCTCCCGCAGCCCCCATACCACAATCCAAATACAATGTTCTCATAAGTTCAGTCCCTCCTTTTGCTAATCTTATCCTTTCACTATCAGATGGTTAATCATATTTGCCTGATATCCAGCCCCAAATCCATTGTCAATATTGACAACGGACACCCCACTTGCGCAGGAATTCAGCATGGAAAGAAGTGCAGACACCCCGCCAAAGGATGCTCCATATCCTACACTGGTCGGAACGGCAATCACCGGGCAGTCCGCCAGACCGCCAATCACGCTTGCCAGTGCTCCTTCCATTCCCGCAATAGCGATAATCACCGTCGCACTCATAATTTCATCCAGATGGGAAAGTACTCTGTGCAGACCTGCAACTCCCACATCGTACAGACGGACGACTTCATTTCCAAGGACTTCTGCTGTAAGAGCCGCCTCCTCCGCTACCGGAATATCACTGGTTCCGCCTGTGGCTACTACGATCTTGCCGATGCCATCCGGCTTTGGCAGTTCACCCACAATTCCAACCTTCGCCTCTTCATGGTAGTGAAATGCAATCTTCTCCGCCATTTTCTCTGCTTTTTCTGAAGATAATCTTGTAATCAGAATCGTATCTTGTCCATTTTTCTGCATGGACTCCACAATTCCAATCATCTGCTCTGCCGTTTTGCCCGCACCGTAAATCACTTCCGCAGCACCCTGCCGGGTTTTCCTGTGCAAATCTATCTTTGCATAACCGATATCCTCAAAAGGCTGCGTTTTGATTTTCAAAAGTGCGTCATCCACTGACACTTCTCCGCTTCTGATTCCTTCCAGAAGCTTTCTCATTTCGCTATTCATGCCGTGCCACCAAGTCAAGACAAACTGCCTCGTACATCTCTGACAGTTTTCCCACGATTTCCTTTCTGTGTTCCATTAATAATGGAAACTGCTCCTTTGTCACCTGGATTTTCGCCATCTCACCTACTGTCCGCACACGGAAATCAGAAAAGCCCAGTGAAAACAGATAGCCTTCTGCTGCTTCTGTCCGTTCCAGCACCCGCGCATCTATGTGCTGTCCCGTCGGAATCCGGGTTGCAAGACAGGCATATGCCGGTTTATCCCAGGTGAAAAGTCCTGCCTCTTTGGACAACTTCCGAATTTCTGTTTTCGTAAGTCCACAAATGCGAAGCGGCGAAAGGACCTCCAATTCCTGAAGTGCCTTCATACCAGGTCTGTCTCCTGCATCATCCGATGCATTTGTTCCATCCAGTAACACGGTAAATCCATCTGCCCTTGCATGTGAAGTGATGGCTGTAAATATCCTCTTTTTACAATAATAACACCGATTGGACGGATTTGCAGTCACTTTTTCATCCGAAAGTACATCTAAATGTAGAACCTCCATCTGTGCATTTAATTCTGTTGCAAGACGGATTGCGTCATCCATCTCAAACTGCGGTTGAAACGCTGCCTTTACATAATATGCCTTTACTTCTTTTGCGTACTTTCCCGCAGCATAAAGAAGATATGAGGAGTCCACCCCTCCCGAAAATGCAATCGCAACCTTCGGATGTTCTGTAAAAAATTCTTTTAATGTCATTTTCTAACCTCCAGAATAGAAAACGACCCTGCCTTTCCGCAGAGCCGTCCTTCTTTTCATTGCTTATTTTTTCTTAAATAACGCTGCTTTTACAACACCTTTCGGGTCTTTGACAAGCAAAATAATAAGCCAGATAACCAGACCGAGCGCTACTACAGACAATCCCAGATAGAAATCATTCAGCATTTCTACCGGAGAAGGTTCAAAATACGCTGAACCCATTTCTGCATATTCAAAAACAGCATCCACAAACCACATAAGGGAAGCCCCCCAGTACATCCAACACAATGCACCAACCTTCATTTCACTCATGGGTGCGCCTTTATACCAGATGACTGTACTGATAATCGCTGCAAATACAGTGGTTAAGAGTGTCATACCTATGGTTCCTCCCTTACTGCTTCTGCATCAACAATTGCCTTTTTCTCCATAGCGGAAGAAACAGCAACCATAATACCCCATACACCGGTAACAACTACCGTCATCAGTACACCTACCGTGCCCATTTCTTTTAACATTCCTGCTGTCTCTCCGGCTTTTACTGCTGTAAGGAATGGGAAAACAGGAATTACTTCTCCGTGCCATACATGTTCAAATGCGAGAAGTGCAGAGCCGCCTAAAAGCATTTTATTTAACCAGCCAAGCTTAGTAGAAAATTTGATTTTTGTTGCTTCTTCTACCTTTCCTTCTGTAAGAGAAACCTGAACGGACTCTTCCTTTTCATTTTCTTTCATCTTTTTCGCTGCTACTGAAGTGATAGCTGCCTCTGCAGCCGGAACAAGAAAACATGCCATAATACCATACCTCCTGAATTTACAGATAAAAGTGCAGAAAAAGGCATACCATTTCCCTTCTGGAAAATCGCATACCTTCTTTGTATACCTTAATGTAAATGCACTATATCTGTTTTGATTTTCATATAAATGTTTTGATTTGCCGATGCTTCTGCATCTTTTAGCTTCTTGCTATAATGAAACATTATACTAAACTATTTTTTCAGGTGCAAGATGGCAAATGTAGATTTTCCGTATATGGATTCTTTCGGATTTCATTTTACTTATTCAGACGATAGCCTGCGCCCCACACGGTTTCCAATATCTTCTTGTCAGCCATAGCAAAGTATATGCCATCACACCGCAGCTCTGCATGTCAAGCAGTTCTCTATAAGTTTTTATCATTTTTCATAATAGCCTTTATTTAACACACTCCATAATGATTTTCTCGCAATTATCATATCCAAGCTGCGAACTGTTCAGACATAATGTATAATTACTTGCTTTTCCCCATTTCTGCTCTGTATAAAAATTATAATTTGTCATACGTCTCTTATCCGTATCTGCTATCATTTTTACAGCCTCTCGCTCGCTGACATTGTATACACGGCAAGTCTTCTTTATTTTTTCCGGCATATCGCCATGAATAAACACATTGAGTACATCCTTCCTGTCTTTCAGTATAAAATCTGCATTTCTTCCAATAATTACGCAGGGTTCTTTCTCTGCCAGCTCCAGAATCATTAACACAACTGTATACATAAGACCATATTTGATTCCGTCCTGGATTCTCTTTTTGCTCCGCATTCCATATGCAAATGCAATAATCGGTGTAATCGCATCCCGAAGACCAAAAGCCAGAAACAGAACAAACTGTTGAACCTTATAGAACAGACCATATGCCGTCTGTGCGGATGGATTGAATTTCAAAATCAGATTCATCACATATACCATGACAGACATCAGTGCCTGTGCGATGATTGCCGGAAGTCCTATAACATAGATTTCTTTGATAATTTTCGCTTCGGGCTTCATGTAACTGATTCCATGTTCAAATTCTTTATTTAATTTTATATGAAAGATAAATAATAAAACTGCGGATGCCACCTGACCAATCACTGTTGCATAAGCTGCACCTTTTACCCCCATTTCCGGGCATGGACCAAGACCGTAAATCATAATCGGGTCCAGAATAATATTTATCACTGCGCCGGTCACCTGTCCGATTGTAGAATAAAGAGAGCGTCCTGTTGCCTGTAATAACTTTTCAAATAAAGAAAAGAAAACAATTCCAAAAGAAATCACGCAGCATATCCTCAGATAATCGGTTCCCATCTTCAATACTTCCGCATCTACTGTCTGAGAGGAAATATATGCCTTTACCCCAAAGATGCCAAACAATAAGCAGAGTATATAAATGATTACTCCGAGAAACAAACTGTTTCCTGCTACCTTTGCCGCTTTTTTATTATTCCCCTGCCCGAGCGTCCTTGCAAGAAGTGCATTGGTCCCCACTCCTGTTCCAACTCCTGCTGCCACCATAAGCATCTGAACCGGGAATACCAAAGTAAGTGCATTTAACGCTGCTTCACTTCCTACCCTCATATTTCCTACAAATGCACTGTCTACAATGTTATAAACTGCTTGCAATGCCATGGATAAAATCATAGGAATACCCATCTGGATCATCAATTTGTTCACGGGCATATCCTTCATTTTGTTGCTTTCTGCCATTTTGTTCTAACTCCTCCATTTTCTTCTAATTTTTTATTTTTTGTACAAAAAAAGTGTGAACCTGTCATGTAAGTTGGACTTACGCTGACAAGCTACACACTTTTAATGTAAAATATAAATTTAGGCTACAAAAAACGAGCAGCAATGAACTGGATTTACGCTCGTCTGCTACTCGTTTAATGTAATTATATTTCCTGTTTTTCAAAAAGTCAAATGAATTTTACCTTCTTCTCTCAACCATTTTCTGATAAGCCACTGACAACAATATTATGCATGTTTGTGTTCTGCTTCCATCTTTACACGCTGATGACGCGGTAAATGTCCTTCAGCCAGTTTTCTCCAACTCCAATACGCTTCGCGGATATCCATACCATTCGCTTTGTCCTTCTCTGACGGATTCAGCATTGTAAGTACAAGGCTGAATAACACGCCCACACCCGTATCAATGATACGTGCAATGGTGTAGCTTACATAGCCCGATGCCGGCTGCGTAAACATTACCACAAAATATACCACTGTTCCCGGCTGAATAGCGCTGTTTGCCCCAAATGCCAGATTCAGATAAATAACACAGAAAAGTCCTGCTACCATGTAAATATTATTCGGAATTCCGAATGGTGTATGTACATAAAGCCAATAAAACGGAATTACCATCAATCCTCCAAAAAAGGTACCTACAAATCGGTTAAATCCATTTCGGAATCCCTCCTGAAACTGACTTCCCATTCCATAAACTGCTCCAATACAAGCAAAACACGGGTTACGCCCACCTAATAAAAATTCATATACTAATGCCACTAACAGGCACGAAAAAACAGTCTTAATAATACGCATACCCACATGTGGCAGTCGAAAAAATTTTGTCATTCCCATCTTATTCTTCTCCTCTTTTATCCTTCATTCCTTTTCCAAATTTACGCTAACTTTGCTATTGTACATCCAAGGTCTGTCGGATTGCAAGACCTGATTTTTATTATGACTGTTTTATTAGGATATTTAATCCATTCTTTACCTTTTTTCAAATTTTTTTCTTAATTCCTGAATCAGCTCATAGTAATCCCGATGCTTCATCTCCGGAAATGCCTTAATAATTCTTCCCTGTCCGACAATTGTGTGATTCGTTATAGAATTAGCGAGTTCATCAAATTCTCTTTGAAGTTCAGCCCTCTTTTTGCGAAGTTTCTCAATAGACTGGTCTTTTTTCGTTTCAGCAGCTTCACGCAATTCTGCTCTTGCAAGAGCTGTCTGCACCTTTCCTTTTTCTATAGCCTGTGCTGTATCTATTGTTGTGCCTGCAACGGTATCACTGATTTTATCGCTTATAATCCGCATATCTGAACGAATCTTATCCAATTGGGTAAGTTTCTTATTCAAGCCCTGTATCACTGCTACTGTTACGATAAAATCTGTCAGATACATACAATATAAAATTGCCAGTACAATCCAGCCCAAAATTGAATCTGCTTGTGGCGATGTATGATTTTCCACATATTTCTGAAAAACTTTCACGACAAGAACTATTGCCAATCCCCATATCAGTGAAAATTCCAAACAGATATACCCATGAAAGTTTAAAGGTTTATCGGAATAATCCCACCATCTCGCATGAAAGCATACATCTAACAGCCAGCCAGCTATTAACTCCACTACCGTAGCCAGAACAACTCCAAATACAAATATCATGCCATCACTCATCTGATAACCACTGCTTTGCAGTGTATTTATCATAGCAAAAACAGATAATACTCCAAAGCCATATATCGGGCATACCGGTCCATTCAGAAACCCTCTGTTTATAACTTTTCCCAAAGCTACCGCATGAAAGATTACTTCAACGACCCAGCCTCCAAAAGAATATATCAAAAAATACCAGCATATCTGATAATATGTCATTCCACAAATCATGTTTTTCTCCTCCTCATTACAACTCATATACTTTTTTATTATTTACTTTTTTATTTTCCAACAAATGTCAAAACCGGTATAAAATACCGGACTGCCAACAAAATCCCCAAAATCCTACTTATCAGAAAAAGTGGAACTGCTGTCAGCACATCAATTAATGTGTGTTGTTTTGTTGTAACTGTTGACAGCACAATCATGACTGCAACCAAAACTGTAAATATCCGAACCCAAGGATTCATTCCCACACATGTGCAGGAAACGCAAATCACAAGAAAGCAGCTCGAACAATGCAGGCTTGGTGCGCAGTTCAGCCCACGGTAGCTGCCATGATAAATGAATTTCATAAAGTTCCCCCAGAAGCCATCCGGAGGCACCGGTCTCTGAAAAGAAGTCGGATAAATCAGATAACATACCACACTGAGCACGATTTCCATCACCATAGTCATCAGATAACCGCAGTAAGAATATGAATCTGTTTGGAAAACCACCAATGGATAAAAAGCAATCAGTGGAAACCAGAAGCAGTAAGGTAAGACCGTCCATGGAAGAAAAGGAATCTTATCGTCCACCGGGCGTTTAACGTCATGAATCCTGCTCTGAAAAAACTCGCATCCAAAATACAGCAATGTCTGGAAAAAAAGCAGGATGCCTTGTACCAATAGTAGTTTCTTAAACACATAATCACCTCTATTCTGGTCTTAGCCTGTCTGTTTTCTTAAATCATATAAAGTTATTTCTTCACAACAATCCATTCTCAACGGTGCTTTCATTGTCCCAACAAAGTTCCTGTGTCTCCCCGTCTCCGAAATACACCGGAAAACGGAACTTTATGTGCTTCAGGAATCTGCCATCTGGCTGCTCCTGCTCATAAATGTCCACCTGTTCTACAAAGCTGTTAAGAAATTCTTTCTTTTCCAAATCGGTAAACTTATCATATAGTTTATCAAAATATATAAGAAATTGATAGACGTTTTCTTCTGATATTTTCTGTTGCTGAATATTCAGCAGGCGGTTCTTTACTTCCCTTGCCCTGATTACAGAAATCACAGCAGATAATGCTCATCTTGTTTCCAATCTCCATTCAAATCTCGGAGGTCTTTACCGCATGAACGGTTATCCAGACCTTGCCAGGGAACATATGGAAAAAGGTCTTTTTCTGCTTGAACATTACAATTTACTTTATACCAATGACAGTATTCCTCAAATTACCAACTATGCTATGTTACTGACAGAACAGCAGTCACCAGAAAAAGGAATATCTGTCCTGCAAAAAGTATCAAAAATCATCAAGGAATATAACTCTGATTGTAATCTTGATTATGCTACAGTACAGGAAAGCCTAAACTCCGAGTCGCGGCGTACTGTAGAGTTAGTACTGACAGCGATGATCAGGCTACAAGTTATGAAGCTCAAGTAGAACACTACACTGAATATATTAAGAAAAACCCTGAATGGGAATTTGCCGGAATATACGCTGATGATGGTATTTCCGGTACCAATACGAAAAACAGAGAAGAATTCAATCGCATGATTAACGATTGCGAAGCTGGTACTATCGACATGATTATCACAAAATCAATCAGCCGATTTGCCAGAAACACCTTAGACTGCTTGAAATACATCAGGCAGTTGAAGGAAAAGAACATTCCGGTATTCTTTGAAAAAGAGTCCATCAACACGATGGATGCCAAGGGTGAAGTTCTTCTTACGATTATGGCTTCACTGACCAGCAGACTGCACACCTGACAGAATTCGATGAAGCACTGGTGCGACGCTGGGTCAAGCAGATAACCGTCTAGGATGACCATTTCACCGTTGAACTGAAATCCGGAGTGAGTATTGATATTTATGCATAATTCCACAGACGCACGAAACCCTCTCGACCTTGATGGCTGAGAGGGTTATTTTATAATGGATGAATTGTCAGCCAAGTGCAACGTCTTTGAAAAGAAGACCTCATACGGAGTTCTGTATCCAAGGCATTTGCGTGATCGCCGATTTAGCTTATCAAACATCTCTTGTTGCACTGGCCTTTCCTCCAATGAGATAACGAGTTTTTCTGTCTACAAGTGTAGCAAGGCAGGCTTTTCCTTTTTTGCCAACTACAGTGTCCCCTTCCCAGTGGCCTCTTCTGGATCTGTTTTGTGCACCTGCAGGGCGCTGAGAAATATCGTTAGATATGCGTATTTTTCCACGTCTTTCTACATGGTTCTTGGTATGACGAGTTTTGCCTCTGTGGCGTAGCTTTCTTACTACTCCACGGTTACCATGTGAGCGATGAGGGTCATCAAATCTACCAGCATATATTTCTCGGTAGATAGTTGAATAACTAATTATTGTCTTGTGATGTTCTAACGCTAGACGTCCAGCAATCTCTTTTGGAGACCATTGCTGACCAAGAAACATCGCTTTTACATATTTACACCGATTCACATCTTCAAGGTGTTTGTGCGGACGACAAGCCTTGCGACGCTTTGAATAGTTGCGTTGCGCATCAATAGGTTGATAGAAACCACGATACGAATTACGTTTTAGTTCTCTGGAAATAGTAGACTTACTAGGATGTAATTCGTTAGCAATTGCGGTAACTGAATAATTTTTTGCTTGAAAATACATTATCCTGAATTATTCATTTTATTTTACCTCTTTTAACATTTCACTATATTCAACAAGCCTTACATTACCCATTTCTTCTGCTTTACTGATACATCCTTTAGTAAATCCTGACTTAGCAAATAGATAAAAGTGCTTATTTTTGTAGTTAAACAACTCACTTCGTTCGATGAGCTTTTCAAGAACAGCAAGGTCAACTTTTTCATTCGTCCATTTACATTCGCCGAAAAGGGCGGTGTTTTTATCTTGGACACCCATAATGTCGATTTCTTCCTGCTGTCTTGTTTTTTTGTTCGTACCCCACCAGCGACCGATGTCAGTGAAATTAACGGGGCAATTATCGTTTAAAAGCTCATTCCAAAGATACTGCTTTGAAATTTCCTCGAACACAGCTCCCATATAATCGGACAAAAACGGCTCAATTCGCTTATAAGCAAGCTCGTCCGCACCTCTTGAAATAACAGATGTGTTCTCCGTCACGAAACGATACCAAAAACGGAACATATTATCCTCAATAGAGTAAATTGTTTTTCTGCCGGAACTTTCGCCGTACGGCGTTTCTTTCTTCACAATTCCAAGAGAAATAAGGTTGCGGATATAGGTTGCGCAAACACTTGTGTCCTCGCCAACCTTGCTTGAAATTTCCGAAAGTTTTGTACCACCGGTTGCGATAGCAGTTATTATTGCATTATAAATCGCAGGCTCGCGCACTTCTTGTTTGAGAAGATTTGTCGGCTCTTCAAAAAGGAATGAAGACGGATTTAAAAATATCTTTTTGATGTTTTCTTTTATAGACAAGCCGTCGTCAAGCTGAAGCAGGTACTGTGGAGTTCCACCTACAATTCCATAAGCAATAGCCTTATCCTCTGCTGCGAATTTTGGAAAATGCTTGCACGCTTCCATAAATTCAAAAGGCTGGACTTTAAGCTGTGCGGTTCTTCTGCCGTAAAGCGGAGCCTTGTATGCAAGCACGTGGTCTTCCATATAGGACATCGACGAACCGCAGAGAATTAAAAATAAATTTGAAGTATCTTTATGCTTATCAATCATAAGCTGCAGGGTAGAGGCGAGGCTCTTTGAAGCCTTTGCAACATACGGGTACTCGTCGATTACAAGGACGATTCGTTTTTCCTGTGCCAATTTGAAAACAAATTCCAATGCATCCTGAAAAGATGTAAATTCACTGCCTTGCGGCAAATCAGATTTGTAACTCATTATACTTTGGCTGAAGTTTTCGAGATTTTGTTTTGCATTGCTCTCGACGCCCGTAAAATAAATTACATCTTTATCTTTTACAAATTCATTTATGATTGCGGTCTTGCCGACACGACGACGACCGTAGATTACAGTGAATTCAAATTTACTGCTATTATATTGATTCTGTAACGCTGTAAGCTCTCGTTCTCTTCCGATAAACATACGCATACCTCCATTTAGTAAATTACGATTTACTAAATTATACTTTCCAAAAGAATCGATGTCAATACGTCTTATGAAATTTACTAAAGTATGTTTTAGTAAAACAAAATTATTCATCTGTTTTTTTGCAGGTCTTAGGGTGTTCCCTAACAAGATTTGACCGTTTTACGACGATAGGAGTATAAATGGTCTGCTCGCTAAGATTAAACAACACCTTACACCAAAGAAAAAGCGAGAGCTTTCCGTTAAGGTTTGCTCTCTCTTTCGGTTTTATTTTATCTGTATACTTTTCATTTTCGCTGATGAAAATTTTATAATCAAGTCATCAACGGCGTCTGTATATCTGCCTTCGCTTTGCAATTTATTTTTAAAACGGATAAGATTTTTTATAATTTCTGAATGTTCATTTGCGGATATGTATAGGTGATATTTTTGTTCTCTCATACATAAATCACCTCAGCATTTACAATTTCTGTCGCACGATTCCGGATGTTATTCATCTTGCGAATCCACAAAAGTGTATTTTCTGCTTTAAGTTTCTCTGTTACATTTTCTTTTTCGGCAAGTGTTTTTACAAGCTCCTGAAACATTACTTCGGCTCGTGTATCGGCTTCAGCAAGGTGTTCATACAGTCTGCCCGAAGTCAAATAATTGTAATAGATAACTCGATGATTTGATTTTAAATGTCGTTTATATTGCTGTCCCCACACGCCGATTTGATATTCTTTCTGTTCATTCATTCCTACATTAGGGAGCATATAATCTCCTGCCTGACGATACTCAACGCCTTGCTGTTCAAATATTGTTTTCATAGAAAAATCCTCCTGTAATTTGATTGTACTATCATTTTACAGAAGGATTTTTGATTTTACCAATGTACCGATTACACGTTAAATCATCTTAAAATGTCTCAATGCTTCTTCAATCATTTCCACTTTTTCTGCTGGACATTGTGGCTGTTTTGAATTCTCTGATTTTGGCTTATTATAATTTTCTCTTTCAATAATGCCATATTTCTCTTTCACCTGAGCAATATAGAGATTGGACACCTTTGTATCATATTTATCCAAAATGTACTGTTTTACTTCCTGATAAGTTGCCTTCGCTTCCGAAGCCGTCAAATCAAGCTCGTCCATATCCAATTTGAGGTCGATATATGCGTCGGGAGTTTTTCTAACCAACTTGACAACCGTTTCTATATGCCCCGTATGCGGAAACATGTCCACTGCCCGTACTTTCTCCAACTGATATCCATTCCCACTTAAATATTTCAAATCTCTTGCCAGTGTTGCAGAGTCGCAGCTTACATACACAATCCGCTCCGGCTGCATATTTACCATAGTTTGCAGTACGCTTTCTTCGCAGCCCTTTCTCGGCGGGTCTACGACTATCACATCTGCGTGTGCCGATTCACCCGGGTAGTCTTTGGCATACTGCGCATAGTAAGACGGCAGCACTTCTTCTGCTTTTCCCACGAAAAATTCTGCATTCTGGATTCCGTTAAGCTCTGCATTTCTTCTGGCATCTTCGATTGCCTGCGGAACAATTTCTACTCCATAGACTTTTTTCGCTTTTTGTGCAAGGAAAAGAGAAATCGTTCCAATTCCGCAATACACATCCCACACGGTTTCATTTCCGGTAAGACCGGCATACTGAAGTGCCTGCCCATAAAGGACTTCTGTCTGAACCGGATTGACCTGATAGAAGGAAAGCGGTGAAATCTGATATTTCACATTTCCAATATAGTCCGTAATATAGGTTTGTCCCCAGATGAGCTGAATCTGTTTTCCCATGATGACGTTCGTATTTTCTTCATTGATGCTGAAGGTAATACTTGTCATGCCTGGAATTTCTGCCAGAACTTCTGCCAGTTTTTCGCTATGTGGCAGCTTCTTTCCATTAATCACAAGACAGACCATGATTTCTTTGGTTGTAAATCCTTCGCGAATCAGAATATGACGAACCAGACCTTTTCGGGTTTCTTCATTATAAGCAGTCAACTTATACTGATTCATAAATGCCAGAATCTTCTCCAGAATCACCTGATTGATTTCTGCGCCAAGTGCACAATCTAAGTTTGGAATAATCTGATGGGTTCTTCCTGCATAGAATCCGGCAATCAGATTGCCCTCTTTGTCCGTGCCCACCGGATATTGCGCCTTATTCCGATAGTGAAACGGCTCTTCCATTCCACCAATCGGTTCCATGATTTCGTCTATAAATCCTTCCGCAAATCCTCCAATCCGAATCAGATTTCCACGTACTTTATTCTTTTTAAATTCCAACTGCTTTGAATAAGAAAGGGCCTGAATCTGACACCCGCCGCAGGTTCTTGCAACGGAGCAGACAGGCTCTACTCTGTCCGGAGATGGTGTGAGAAGCTTCATAAGCCGTGCATAGCCATACTGTTTTTTTGCTTTCATGACCTTGACTTCCGCCACATCTCCGATTAATGCGTCTTTGACAAAGAGGGTAAATCCGTCTACTTTGCCGATTCCCTCTCCGTCTACGCCCATATCTGTAATTTCAACTGTTAATATATCATTCTTTTTAAACATAGATTTCTACCTTAAATCCCCGCTCCCTAAATACTTGTCTTTCTCAAGTTCGAATCAAACAGACGGTTAAATCCCAACCAGTCTTTGGTATCCTTCTCTTTGAACACCTCGATTAAGGTCTGCATTTTTGCATCTGTATTATCTGCAAAATTAAGGGCAAGTGCCTCTGCAAGTGCCGGTTTCTTTGGAGAGCCAAATTCCAGTTCCCCGTGATGTGCAAGAATGCAATGTTTCAACTCACTTGCAAGCTTTGGCGGAAAATCCGGGATTTCACGAATAGCATCTGACATCATTTCGGTTCCGATTACAATATGACCCAGAAGCTGTCCGTCATCCGTATAATCATTTTCTGGGAAAGTAGACAATTCTTTTGTCTTTCCAATATCATGGCAAATGGCTGCAGTGAACAGCAAATCTTTATTCAGAATCGGATACGCACCCACGTAATATTCGCAAAGCTTCACCACACTCAAGGTATGCTCCAGAAGACCGCCCGCAAATCCGTGATGTACGCTCTTGGCAGCGGAATGTGCCTTAAAGCTCTTAATAAACTCCGTATCATTTACAAAATAATACTGCAAAACCTGCTGTAAATATCGATTTTCGACCTGCTTAATATATCCCAGCAGTTCTTCATACATTCCATCTACACTTTTCTCGCTGGTCGGCATATAATCTGCCGCATTATATTCGTCTTCACTTGCCACACGGAGTTGCTTGATATTTAACTGCAGATTTCCATTATAAGAAATCACTTCGCCATACACATCAATAAAATCTTTTTCATCATAATCTGAGATTCCATGTGAATTCGGATCCCATACTTTTCCGTCCAATGTGCCCGTCTTATCCTGTAAAATCAGATTGTCATACGGCTTCCCGTTTCTTGTCTCTGCACTTCGCTTTCCTTTGCATAAATAAATTTCCCGAATGGTATCCCCTTCGTGTAACGTATTGATATATTTCATCTTATCTTCTTCCTCTATTCTCTGTTTCTTTGTCCTTTTATTCTTTATTTCCAACCGTAACTTTAAATGGAACTTCGACATATTCTTCTGCACCCATCCGCTGTACAGTCAGCTTGATTTCTTCTCCAGTGTTGTATTTTGATAGCTGGCTCTGATACTCATAAAGTGTCTGAATATCCTTGCCACCCATTTTTACAATCACATCACCACTCTGGATTCCCACATCCATAGCCGGTGAATCCGCTTCTATTTCTTTGACATAAATTCCTCGCGGAATGCCCTGATTCTCTGAGATTTCTTCCGTCACTTCAATTCCCCAGATTCCCAAATACGGCACACCATTTCCATTAGACAGCAGTTCGATAATCTCTTTAATTCCTGAAATTGCATAGCCTGTAACCAGATTCTTGCTGTCTTTTCCCGTCACCATCTGGTCCGCAATTCCAATCACTTCGCCATCCACGTTAAATAAAATACTGCTGCCATTTTCTGCTGCAGTGATATCTGTTGTCAGCAAGCGGTACTGCCTGTCCGCTGAACTGATATAGTTTCCGGTAGAACTGATAATGCCATAACCGGACCCCTCGGCATATCCGAACTGATTTCCAAGTGTAATAACCGGCATTCCTTTGCTCATCAGATTAGAATTACCAAGTATGGCTTCTGTAATCTGATTCTTTGTGGAACCTTTTAACGAACTGGTACTCACAGAAAGAATTGCAATCTGGGAATTTTTATCTTCTTTCTTCAAAGTTGCCGTATAAGCCCTATGGTCACAGAAAGTAATTGTCAAATCTCCTTCATTTTCCAGAATTCGTGCAGGGGCTGCAACTAAAATTTCCAACCAGTTCTTCCAGATGATGACCCCCGATACGCTATCCAGATTTTCTTCCTGCGACTCCAGTGTAGTATTATCTCCCGCTATTTCTACCGTCACAACACATTTTCCTGCTTCCGTTGCAACATCGGTCAGGGACTTCTGCATTTCCCGGTAATTATCCACCGTAAATTCCTTTTGTCCTTCCTGCACCTGCTCCTGGTCTGAATCTTCCGTCACTGTCATTTCTTCATCGCCTTCCGAGCTTTCATCTTCCGGAATCGTGACTTTCTCCTGCTTCTTCAGAAACGCAGACTCTGCCCACGGCTTACATACTGCAAATGCCACACATGCAACCACACCAAAAACAAGTCCTTTCACGGCAGTCTGGAAAAGGCCTCCTACAATTCTTCTTGGTTTATTCTGTTCATCTTTAAATGTTTCCTTCAGAAAAGAATAAGACGCTTCTTCGTGCTCCTCTTTCTCTGGTTCTTGCTCCTCTTTCCAGTCATTATCCATATATAAGCTCTCCTATATTTCAAAGCTTCTCAGCAAGTAACTCTCGTTTTGTTGCTACTTTGGCAACAAAAAATCCAGTGAATCTTTTTTTAGTATACATGATTCCGCAGAATTGTTCAATGCTAATCAAATTTTCCGCTTTGCACTTTTCTTTCTATATTAAATACGGTAAAATAAAACTAGTATACACATTATGAGGTGACTTATTTTATGAATCAGAAAACACTGACCAAATTGGAATTTAACAAAATTATAGACCTTCTTATAGAACACGCCTCCTCTATGGGTGGCAAACACGCATGTAAACATATCAAAATCATGACAGACTTAGCAGCAATCAATACTGCGCAGGAACAGACTGCCGCCGCATTTACCCGGATTGTCAAAAAAGGACATTTATCTTTCAGTGGATGTTATGCAGTATCTGACTCCTTAAAGCGCCTGGAAGTAGGCAGTGCCCTCACAGCACCGGAACTGCTTCGAATCGGAAAGCTGCTGAAAGTGACTGCACATGCGAAAACCTATGGACATCACGATACGGTGGATGAAAGGAACGACTGTCTGGACATCTTTTTCGAGTCACTGACTCCGCTCACACAAATCTGTTCGGAAATTGACCGCTGTATTATCAGTGATGAGGAAATCAGTGATGACGCAAGTGCAAACCTGAAACAAATCCGCCGCCGTATTAATGGTATGAACGACAAGATTCATTCCACTTTGACCAGCCTGTTAAATGGCTCCATGCGAAGCTATTTACAGGATGCTATCATCACCATGCGTGGTGACCGCTACTGTCTGCCGGTAAAGGCAGAATATCGGAATCAGGTAAATGGAATGATTCACGACCAGTCCTCCACCGGTTCCACCCTGTTTATTGAGCCAATGGCTATCGTGAAGTTAAATAATGACTTAAAAGAGTTGTACCGTGAGGAGCAGGAAGAAATACAGGTGATTCTCGCCCGTATCAGTGCAGATGTGGCCGAGTATGTAAATGAAATCCGCATAAACTATAAATCATTAACAGAACTGGATTTTATCTTTGCAAGAGGCTATCTGGCTTTGGATATGAATGCCAGCCGCCCGATTTTCAATCAGGAAGGACGCATCCGGATTCGGGAAGGACGTCATCCGCTTTTGGATAAGAAACGTGTAGTTCCAATTTCGCTGACCCTGGGTGATACCTTTGACCTGTTAATCGTAACCGGACCAAATACAGGTGGAAAAACCGTATCCTTAAAAACAGTCGGACTCTTTACCCTTATGGGACAGGCCGGTCTTCACATTCCGGCTCTGGAGCGTTCAGAACTGGCGGTTTTTAAGAAAGTATTTGCAGATATTGGAGATGAACAGAGTATCGAGCAATCCTTAAGTACCTTTTCCTCTCATATGACAAATATTGTTTCGTTCCTGAAGCATGTGGATAAAGATTCTCTGGTACTTTTTGATGAACTTGGTGCTGGAACTGACCCTACAGAGGGTGCCGCACTGGCAACCTCTATCTTATCTTATCTGCACAATCAAGGAATCCGTACCATGGCGACCACCCATTACAGCGAGTTGAAGGTCTATGCTCTCTCTACTCCGGGTGTGGAAAATGCCTGCTGCGAATTTAATGTAGAGACTTTAAGTCCAACCTATCATCTGCTGATTGGTATTCCAGGCAAGAGTAATGCCTTTGCCATTTCAGAAAAATTGGGACTTCCTCCCTACATTATCGATGATGCCAAATCCCGTTTGAGTGAACAGGATGAATCCTTCGAAGATCTGCTGACGGATTTGGAAGAAAAACGCCGCACCATAGAGAAAGAACACTCTGAAATTGCCACCTACCGCAGAGAAATGGAACGTCTGAAATCAGAAATGGATGCCAAGCAGGAGAAACTGGACGCACAGCATGACCGCATTATCCGTGAGGCAAATGAAAAGGCAACCTCGATTGTCCGTGAAGCAAAAGATTTTGCAGATGAGACCATGAAGAACTTCCGCAAATTCGGCAAAGAAAGTATTTCCGCTTCCGAAATGGAGAAAGAGCGTGAGCGGATTCGTAAGCAGCTTGCCAAAACACAGAATACAACAAAATTAGAAGTGAAAAAGCCGAAAAAGCAGCACAAAGCAAGTGATTTCCATTTAGGTGACTCCGTAAAAGTATTGAGTATGAACCTGACCGGCTCCGTCACTTCTCTGCCGGACGCAAAGGGAAATCTGTTTGTACAGATGGGTATTCTCCGTTCTCAGGTAAATATTTCCGATTTGGAAATCATCGAAGAACCGCTTACTGTAACGGCAAAACAAATGCGTCGTACTTCCACCGGCAAAATGAAAATGGGTAAATCCATGTCCGTCAGTCCGGAAATCAATTTATTGGGAAAAACAGTAGACGAAGCCATTGCCGCTCTGGACAAATATCTGGATGATGCCTATATTGCCCACGTAAGCCCAGTGCGTATTGTACACGGAAAAGGTACGGGAGCACTCCGTAATGGAATCCACCAGTACCTGCGCCGTCAGAAAAATATTGCATCCTTCCGCCTTGGAGCTTTTGGCGAAGGAGATGCCGGTGTTACAATTGTCGAGTTCAAATAATCGCAGAAAGGAGTTATTATGACAATCAAACAGAAAATCTTAATCGTCGATGACGATGAAAATATTGCAGAACTGATTTCTCTGTATCTTGCAAAGGAATGTTTCGATACGATGATGGTTCATGACGGAATGGATGCCATTTCCGCCTTTGATACCTATCAACCAAATTTAATTCTTCTGGATTTGATGCTTCCCGGCATTGACGGCTACCAGGTCTGCAGGGAAATCCGTGGTAAATCTAATGTTCCAATTATCATGCTCTCTGCCAAAGGAGAAGTTTTTGACAAAGTTCTTGGACTGGAGCTTGGTGCAGATGACTATATTATCAAGCCATTTGACTCAAAGGAATTAGTGGCACGTGTAAGAGCGGTCCTGCGCCGCTACCAGCCTCAGCCTGCCGCTGCAGAAGCCGCACCTCAGACTCAGGGAAAATGTGTGGAATATCCGGGAATTATCATTAATCTTACCAACTACTCCGTTATGGTGGATGGGAAAAATGTAGAAATGCCGCCAAAAGAACTGGAACTTTTATATTTCCTTGCAGCTTCTCCAAATCAGGTATTTACCCGCGAGCAGCTTCTGGACCAACTTTGGGGATATGAATACATTGGAGATACCCGCACAGTAGATGTGCATATCAAGCGGCTCCGCGAAAAAGTGAAGGACCATCCTACATGGAAATTAAGTACTGTATGGGGAATTGGCTACAAATTTGAGGTGAAATAATGCGCAGCACTCTTTATCTGAAATTTATCTTACTTTATATTATAGTAGGCTTTTTAAGTATTTTCACAGTAAGTGCCCTGTCCTCCCCGCTGGTAACAGATTATCTGGAAAAAGACGCTGCCGGAACACTCTATCAAAGTGCAAGTCTCATGACAACGGACTATTTGTCTAAATATTTTTCGGAGGGAACTTCCATTACTGATGTCTACACCCAGCTTACCGGAATGAGTTCTTATCTGCAGGCTACTGTCTGGTTTGTAGAAAAGGATGGAAGCATGATTGCTTCTGCTCACACAAATGATGTGACCTCGGTTCCATCCTCTATCGAAGATTTTAATCCTGCGGAAGCTGGTGGAAGTCAGTATATGACAGGTACTTACCATAACTACTTTAACGAAGAAGTGATTACCGTAATCACTCCGGTTACACAACAGTTTGTCACAAAAGGATACCTTATAATACACAAGCCTTATCGTGCAGTAAATGAACTGAAAAATTTCTTCATACAGCGTTTGCTTATTATGGTGCTGTGTGTATATTTGTTCTCTTTCATCATTTTGTTTGGTATTCATTTTTTCATTTACCGTCCGCTGCGCAAAATTACCGACGCAGCCACACAATATGCTTCTGGCAATTTGGATGTTGTCATCCCGGTAAATTCACAGGACGAGATGGGGTATTTATCTGCCTCTCTTAACTATATGTCTGCCCAGTTAAAAGACATGGAAGATTATCAAAAGAAATTTGTTGCAAATGTTTCCCATGATTTTCGCTCTCCGCTCACCTCTATCAAGGGTTATGTGGAAGCCATGGCAGATGGAACCATTCCTGTAGAAATGCAGGATAAATATTTAAAAATTATTTTATTTGAAACAGAACGGCTGACAGATTTGACAAAAGACTTACTGACATTAAATGAATTTGACACCAAACATTTATTACTCAGCAAAACAGAATTTGACATTCAACAGCTTATCAAAGATACTGCTGCCAGTTTTGAGGGAACTTGTACAGACAAGCAGATTACCATTGATTTACTGTTTGCTTCCCGTACGTTAATTGTATTTGCTGACAAGCGGAAAATTCAGCAGGTACTTTATAACCTATTAGATAATGCCATCAAATTCAGCGAATTCGACTCCTCTATTACGATTGAAACCACCGAGAGAGGCGATAAAGCTTTTATTTCTGTCAAGGATAACGGAATCGGAATTCCTCGCCAAAGTCTGAATAAGATTTGGGAGCGTTTTTATAAAACAGACTTATCCCGTGGCAAAGACAAAAAAGGAACTGGACTTGGTCTTTCCATTGTCAAAGAAATCATTCAGGCACACAATGAAAACATCAATGTGATTAGTACGGAAGGTGTCGGCACTGAATTTGTCTTTTCTCTGCCTAAAGCAAAAAGATAGAATCCACTTTCAAAGTGAGATTCTATCTTTTTTATTTACGCAAAGTGTGTTTCACATCGTGCTATGCATGATTTAGTACATCATGTTCTGAATGGTAGTGTCGTTTATATTTTTCTCAGTTACCCAGGTAAATCCGGTATCTACTACGGCCTCATTTCCTTCTCCCATGACAGCACGCACACATGCTACCACTGTAGCATAACCGATTCCATATGGATTTTGAATAATCAGCCCAGAAATCTTACCAGATGTAAGCCTGTCAAGCTGTGCTTCTCCACCATCAAAACTGACTACCTTATATTCATCTGCATGATCCGTCTCATCAATTGCTCCAATCACTGTTTCTGCAACAGATTCGGAGGTTGTGTAAATTCCTCTGATATCTGCATGCTTCTCCAGCAGATATGTAATGACTTCTTTGTCAGTAAGGGCTTCTGCCATAGATGTTACTTCTTCCGATTCTGCCGCGACACCTGCACGCTCTGCCGCAATCTGTCTCTTAATTGCTTCTAAATCATCCATATGATAAACGTTATCCACAGATACCCCTTCGTGTTCTGCTTCAATTGCATCTACAAATCCTTTTTCCCGTTCTGCTGATGATGTCGACGTAGAATCCTGAACAAACGCCAATACTTCTCCCTCATCATTAATCATGTCACATAACTTATCTGCTGCTGTTTTACCTGCTTCTTCGTTATCTGTATCTACCATGCATACCACATCTTTATAATTTGTACCAGAATCAAAAGCTACAATTGGCACTCCATTCTCTGCAGCAAGGTCAAACTGCACCTCACTGGCCGAAGCATCTGCAAGGGCAATTCCTACTGCGACCGGATAACGGTCAAGCTCTTCATCCAAAATGTTCACCTGCTCATCTACATCTGTTTCTGATGCAGGAGCTGAATAGCTAAGAACAATCTTATCTTTTCCCTTATAACCAAGTGCTGCATTCAATTCGTCTACTGCTTCCTGTGCACCTTCGTGCACTGCACTCCAGTATGCGGACTTTTTTCCTCGTCCTATCAGAGAAATCGTGCTTCCCGGCTCTAATGTAAGCCCCTGTATATTTCCATAAGCATGTGGCTGCACTGCATCCAGCCTGCTGTCTTCCTGACTTCCTTCTGTTGTATTATTGGTACTATCTGTATTATTCTTCTTTGTTGTATCCTTTTTTGACGACGTACCCTGGCAGGCCGTAACAGCCATCATCATACAAAGAATGCCGGCTAATATTTTTTTCGTTTTCCTCATATAACCATATTTCCTTTCGTCTTCAGTTTACACATTACCCACTATACACCAAATCTCCCAAAAAAGGAAAAATAATTTCTTAAGTTTTCTTAAATTTTATCAAATCTTTCTTCATAATTAAGATTTTTACTTTAGTTTCCACTTGTATCTTTGATATATATGTATTAAAATAAGCTTGTTGCAAACAACAACTCAGAATTATGAATTAAAGGAGGTTTTATTATGACAAGTCTGCGTGTTATCTCGGATGACTGTGTATCTTGCGGAGCTTGTGAATCAGAGTGTCCGGTAAGCGCAATTGCCATGGGTGATACACATATGGAAATCAACTCGGATATGTGTGCTGGCTGCGGTATCTGCCAGACAGTCTGTCCGGTTGGTGCAATTACCGAAGAATAATTCCTTACTTTATTTACTTGATTCTACAAATAATTATTTTGACCAAGGAGGGTTCTATTATGGCACGTACTATTTCAGATGATTGCGTATCTTGCGGAGCATGCGAATCAGAATGTCCAGTTGGCGCTATCGCTATGGGCGGTGATCATATGGAAATCAATGCAGATGCATGCATCGATTGCGGCGCATGTGAAAATGCATGTCCAATGAGCGCTATCAGCGAAGCATAATTTGTACATAATCTGTACATGTAAGTTACCAGCTTTTGTATTTTACAGAAGCTGGTCTTTTTTTGCGCAATTTGTCGAACGATTCTCGTCCCATTTTCCGCCTCTTATGTTAAAATATATTTGATAATCAATTACCTTAGAACAACTTTTTGAGGTATAAATAAGGAGGTTAATCGTATGGGCGAGGTTCACTATCTGATTTCAGAGACCGCCAAACGCGTGGGCGTAGAATCTCATGCACTCCGCCACTGGGAAGAAGAACTTTCCCTTCCTATCGGGCGAACAGAAATGGGACATCGTTACTATACGGAAGAAGATATACAACTTTTCAGTTGTATCAAAGAACTCAAAGAACAAGGCATTCTCTTGAAAGAAATTAAAGAACTACTCCCCGATATCTTACATACCAAAGCACTTCTTAAATCGAAAAAAGAAATTCCAGCTTCCACAAATACAGTTTCTGTTGCGAACACAATTTCTTCTTCTGAAGTTCTTCCTTCGCAGCCTAGACTGGTTGAATTTCAGGAATTTTTGGGAACGACTCTGCAAAATGTAATTACCGAAAATAACAAAATACTGGAAGAAAATATTTCCCGAAATGTTTCAGAGCAAATTGCCAAAGAGATGGATATGATGTTGAGTGCAAAAGAACGGCTGGAAGAAGACCGTTTCCGCAAACTTGACCACTTGATTCGCCAACAGCAGACCATACGCAAGGAAACCTCCCGTTCCACCGTATCACGCTATCTGCGTCGGTTTCTCGGAGAATCCTAATTTTCGTAACAAACAGACATTTATCCAATGTATAAGTACAAAAATCTCACAAGCATTTTCTTATTTTCAAGAAATACTTGTGAGATTTTCTTTCCATATTTGTTCATTTTATTCTTGTGGCTGTCTCTGAGAATTTGCAAATTTAGTGTACTGTGGCAGCCAGGTAAGTGTCACTGTACCAATCGGGCCATTTCTCTGCTTTGCTATGATAATCTCGGCTTCATTGACATGCTCTGTATCTTTATGGTAATAGTCATCTCGATAGATAAACATTACCACATCGGCATCCTGCTCAATCGCTCCAGATTCACGCAAATCCGAAAGCATTGGTCTATGGTCTGGTCTCTGTTCTACTGCACGACTAAGCTGTGACAGCGAGATAACAGGCACATTCAGCTCCCTGGCAACTGCCTTTAACGAACGGGAAATATCTGAGATTTCCTGCTGACGGGAATCACTTCGTTTGCCCACACTTCCACTCATCAACTGCAAATAGTCGATAATAATCATATCAAGACCATGCTCCAGTTTATATTTTCTACATTTAGAACGCAGCTCTGAAATTGAAATACCCGGTGTATCATCAATAATCAGATTGGATTTTCCAATTGTACCAGCACCTTCTATCAGTTTCTCCCAGTCAGAATCTTTCAGATTACCGGTTCTGAGAAGCTGGGCATCTACATAGGACTCCAAAGAAAACAATCGGTTTACCAACTGTTCCTTTGACATTTCCAGACTGAAAATAGCTACAGTCTTATTTTGGCGGAATGCCACATGTTGCGCAATGTTCAGAACAAATGCTGTCTTTCCCATTGACGGACGAGCCGCCACCAGAATAAAGTCTGATGGCTGAAATCCCGATGTCTTGTAATCCAAATCGATGAATCCTGTAGGAATCCCAGTTACTGTTCCTTTACTCTTGGAAGCTTTTTCAATCTTCTCAAGCGCATTTAACACAACCTGTCTGATTGGCACATAATCACTGGCTCCACGATTCTGAACCAGCTCGAATACCTGCTTCTCCGTTCGTTCCATGATGGCTTCTACCGGTTCTTTTGCAAGATAACAGGCATTGGTAATCTCGTCATTCATCTTAATCATTTTACGAAGAAGCGACTTCTCTGCTACAATCTCAGCATAGTATTTAATATTTGCCGATGTAGGAACTGCAGCGACCAAATCCCTTACAAATTCCAGACTGCTGATTTCTTCCGGCACATCTTTCTCTTTCAAACGATTCTGAAGGGTAATTAAATCTACCGGTTTTCCTTCGTTAAACAATTCTACCACGGAATCAAACACGACTCCGTATGCGGTCTGATAGAAATCTTCTCCACTGATAATCTCAGAAGCTGTGGTAATGGCATCCTTGTCCATCAGCATTGCCCCCACTACAGACTGTTCTGCTTCTATACTGTGCGGCGGCACCCGCTTAATGAGCGCTTCATCCATCTTGTTTCCTCCTAAGCTTCACCTACATGAACTTTCAGTTCTGCTGTTACTTTCGCATGCAGTTTCACCGGAACAATATAGGTTCCAAGTCCTTTAATTGCGTCCTTCATCTGAATTTTCTTTTTATCGATGTCATATCCCATCTGCTCTTTCACTGCGATGGCAATTTCTTTAGAAGACACCGAACCAAAGGTTCTTCCGCCCTCTCCAGTTTTAATTGTAACTTCTACTTTTCCTGCTTCAATTTTCTTTGCAAGTTCTTTCGCTGCATCCAATACTTCCTGCGCAACCTTTTCCTCATTCTGTTTATGAAGCTTCAAATCATTCAGATTCTTTCCAGTTGCTTCCAGTCCTAATTTCTTCGGAAGAATAAAGTTTCGCGCGTATCCGTCATTGACATTTACGATTTCTCCCTTTTTACCAAGTGTTTTTACATCTTCTAATAATATAACTTTCATTGTCTATACTTCTCCTTTTTCCAGCATTGTATCAATCACATTCTTAAGTGCAGCTACCGCCTCATCCATATCTGTGTGGTCAAACTGAACACCTGCTGCCGTAATATGACCGCCTCCGCCAAGTGCTTCCATAATTCTCTGCACATTCACTTCGTCAATAGAACGGGCACTCACATAAATCTGTCCATTATAGGTTGTGAGTACAAATGAAGCTTTAATCTCATCAATATTCAAAAGCTCATTTGCAGCCTGCGCCCCTACAATAGTAGGGCTTTCGATATCCAAATCCTCTGCCCTTGCAATTGCAAATACATTCCGGTAAACTTCTGCCTGGGTAATCACCGTTGCCTTCGCTCTGTAAGAAGCAATGTCATCACGAAGAAGCTTACGTACATGGGTAATATCGGCTCCACATCTTCTTAAATAAGCAGCCGCCTCAAAAGTACGCACTCCGGCTCTTGTCATGAAGTTATTGGTATCAATCATAATACCGGCATACATACTGTTCGCCTCAATCGGCTTTAATTTCAAATCATCATTAATATACTGAAGTACCTCCGCAACCATTTCACACGCAGAAGACGCATACGGTTCAATATAAGAAAGCACCGCATTCTCAATCACATTATCACTCTGTCTGTGGTGGTCAAGTACCGCAATGGTTTTGCTCATCTTCAATAATTGTTCACATTCTGTCATTTCCGGTTTGTTCGTATCTACCACAATCACCATAGTATTCTCATCTGCGAGTTCTTCCGCCTCATAGGAGTTGATAAATAACTGCTCCGGATATGCCGGGTTATTCTTAAATTCTTCATAGAACGGACGCACCGTACTACTTATATCATTAATGACAATATTTACTTTCTTTCCCAGTGAATCTGCAGCCTTGTAAATACCAATTGCCGCGCCAAAAGAATCGGCATCTGTCATCTTATGTCCCATGACCATGACACGCTCTTTGGTCATCATAAACTCACGCAGAGCTTCTGCTTTTACTCTGGCTTTTACCCGCGTATTCTTGGAAGTCTGCTCACGTTTACCACCGTGATAAGAAATTCCTCTGGAAGTCTTTACAACTGCCTGATCTCCGCCTCTTGCAAGTGCAAGGTCAATTGCTACACGTGCATAGTTGTATCCTGTTACATAGGAATCCGAACCTATTCCAAGTCCAATACTAAGGGTAACAGGAACCTCGTTGCCAATGTTGACACTCTTTACTTCTTCCAGTAAAGAAAACTTATCTTCCACCATCTTCTGAAAACTGATTTTTTTGATTACGATGAAATATTTATCCTTCTCCAGCTTCTTTACAATACCACTAAGCCCGGCAACGTACTGATTAATCTTACGGTCGATAAGTGCAACCAGAAGCGACTGTCTGACCTCTTCCACACTTTCCATAACTTCATCATAATTATCGATGTAAATCAGCCCTGCTACCATGCGCTGTCTTTCATTTTCTGCAATATAATGGTTCAGATCCGTCACATCCTGAAAATGTACTGCAATAAAATTCTCTTTTCCATTCGGAAGCTGAACCAGTTGTTCTGTTTCATTAAATCCACTTGCCGAAATATAACGCACTTCCGCCTGGTAATCCCGGTCTTCATATTCAATCTCCAGCGAGATAACTTCATTATCATTTTTAGGAAATACACCAGTATTAAGCTCTGGCATATATTTACCTATATATGTGTCCTTCCTTATGCCTTCACCCATCATATGGTAAAACTCTTCATTTGCCCACAGAATCCTGCCATCGTCCATAAGCAATGCATACGGTGCCGGCAGTTCAGACAACAGTATACTCTGCATACTGCCATATCGCTCGCTAAACTCTATCATATCTGACAAGAGTGTATTTCTTCCGTAAAAATATATGCATATTGCTCCCACAAAATAAAACACAATGAAAAGCAGCATAACTCCTCCGGCCCTTTTATCCTGTCGGAATATCCATACATCAATTGCTGCCAGTACCACGGTCATGATGATTGGCCACTGCATATATAACCTTAACTGTCCTTTTAATTTTATATCCTGCTCCATATGCCCATCCTCTTTTATCCATCATTGTCTTACTATTATAGCACTGTTTTCCCATTTTGGAAAGAATAAAGAATATATGCTGACAGATTTGCTGACAGATTCTGAAAAACAGAAAACTCATTGGATAAAATTTCCAATGAGTCTCTTCTATTTCTATTTCGTATTATAGCCGTCCGGATTCTGGCTCTGCCATCTCCATGCGTCCTCACACATTTCTTTCAATCCTCTTTCAGCAGTCCAGCCAAGTTCTTCTTTTGCTTTTGTTGCATCTGAATAGCAGGATGCAATATCTCCCGCTCTTCTTGCTTTTATCTGATAAGGTACTTTGCGTCCTGATGCCTCTTCAAAAGCATGAACCATATCCAGTACAGAATAACCTGTTCCGGTTCCCAGATTGTAAATACTTACACCTGCTTTTTCCTGAATCTTCTTCAATGCTTTTACATGTCCGATTGCCAAATCCACTACATGAATATAGTCACGTACTCCTGTTCCATCCGGTGTATCATAATCATCTCCAAATACACCAAGGCACTCCAGTTTTCCAATCGCAACCTGTGCCACATATGGCATCAGATTATTTGGAATTCCTTTCGGGTCTTCTCCAATCAGTCCACTCTTATGTGCTCCAATCGGATTAAAGTAACGCAACAATACTACATTCCATTCCGGGTCAGCAGTATGTAAATCGGTCAGAATCTGTTCCAGCATCCATTTTGTCCACCCATACGGATTGGTGCACACACCCTTCGGACATCCTTCTGTAATTGGAATAAAAGCAGGTTCTCCGTAAATCGTTGCAGAAGAACTAAAGATAATATTCTTTACGCCATGATTGCGCATCACATCACAAAGGCGGAGCGTACCCGAAATATTATTATCATAATATTCCAATGGTTTTACTACAGATTCTCCTACCGCTTTTAATCCGGCAAAATGGATTACACATTCTACAGACTCCTTGTCAAAAATCTGATTCAGCGTGTCTGTATCGCGAATATCTGCCTCATAAAATTTTACATGTTTTCCCGTAATCTTCTCCACTCTTCTAAGTGATTCCTGAGAAGAATTACACAAGTTGTCAACAACAATTACTTCATATCCCGCATTTAAAAGTTCCACGCAGGTATGACTTCCGATAAATCCGGCTCCACCAGTTACTAAAATAGCCATGATTCATTCCTCCTTAGCCAACGCTTTTCTTACTTATACTTCTGTATAATTTCACACATAGTATCCCACTTGTTTTCCATATCCTGAACCAGTTTGAACTGTGTCCTGCACCGGTCCAGATTCTGTCCTGCACGATGCGTTTTAAAGTACACATCTCCCTGAAGATAATCTGTCAGGAAACGCATTCCACACTCATAAGTCATAACCTGTGCGCCTCTTGGCATCAAATCAATTTCTATATCTGTAAGTCTGCCCCCACATCCTTCAATAAAGCCTTTTGCAAATGCTTCATATAATTCCATGCTGCAAGACACCTTACTCAAATCCTGTTCATCTTCTGCCGCTGTACTTGCCCCGAAGCGAATGGAATCTCCAAAATCATTCATGGCAAGTCCTGGCATAACGGTATCCAAATCAATGACACAAAGTCCTTTTCCAGTCTTTTCATCCATCATGATATTGTTGAGCTTTGTATCGTTATGAGTCACACGGATTGGGATTTCTCCCTTATCCATAAGTTCAGCAAATACATTTGCCAGATATTCATGCTCCAACACAAATGCAATCTCATCCTGCACCTCTGCTGCCCTGCCGCAGATATCTTCTGCAACTGCCTGCTTAAAGACCTGAAATCTGGCTCTTGTATCGTGAAATCCCACAATAGTCTCATGCAAAGTCTCTGCTGGAAATTCTGCCAGAAGCTTTTGGAAATTTCCAAAAGCCAGCCCGCTCTGATAAAAATCCTCTGTATGTTCTACCTGTTCATAGCAGACTGCGCCTTCTATAAACCGATATGCTCTCCAGTACTCTCCATTCGAATCGCAATAATAAGGCTTCCCATCTTTCGTCAGAATTACATTTAATGTTTCCCGCTTTGGGTCTCCGCCATTTTTCTCTATTATATTCTGTAAATATGTAGTTACATTCATGATATTTTCCATCAATTCGACAGGACGATTAAACACCGTCTTGTTCATACGCTGAAGGATCATCTTCTCCTCTTCAAAATGAAGCAGATAAGTATCATTGATATGTCCATTTCCATAGTTTTCTGCTGTTAACAGTTTGTCCGGAAACTGAAAGTCGGAAATGACTTCCTCCCATAACTGCTGGTTCATCTAGGCTTCCTCCCAAAGTTTCTCTGGATAAATTCCATTATCTTTCATACTGCGGATAGCTGCCACTACTACCGGCTTATCCTCTTTATAGGTTACACCATACCATTTATCAGCAGAGGAAAGTACCGCAACCGTTGCCTTTCCATCTGCAAGCAGTCCGCTTACAACTTCCGGTAGAAAATACTCACATTTCAATGGATTTTCCTTGATTCCCTTTTCCAGAAATGCCGGGAAATGATTCTGAAGTTCTTTTAATATACTTGCAGTAAATCCCCACATATTCATAGATACAAGAGTGTTTCCCGGAACAGTCGTCCAGGTTGCTCCCCCATCTTCTGTGTATGCAATACCATCTGCATGTTTCTCAATGCGTGTGCGCTCATGAATCGCAATCAGCTCTCCCGCTTCATTGGTCGTGCAGATTCCACGTGCCACATGTCCGTTATCTGTTACCGTATTTTCCAGACGATATCCGACCATTGTATAACGATACTTGTCATCATCTTCATGAGATGCAAGATAATCGTAAATTACCTGAAACGCCTTACGTCCATAGTAATCATCTGCATTGATAACCGCAAACGGTCCATCTACAATATCAATACAGCTAAGTACGGCGTGGCCTGTTCCCCAAGGTTTGACGCGTCCTTCCGGAACAGTAAATTCCTCCGGAATATTCTGCAAATCCTGGAATACATAAGCAACTTCCATATATTCTGCAATTCTGCTTCCGATTACTTCTTTAAAAATTTCTTCATTTTCCTTCTTTATAATGAAAACAACCTTTTCAAACCCTGCCTGCTTTGCGTCATAAAGAGAAAAATCAATAATCATATGTCCATATTCGTCAACCGGGTCAATCTGTTTCAAGCCCCCGTAACGGCTTCCCATACCTGCTGCCATAATTACTAATACTGGCTTTTTCATTATCTATTGCCTCCTGCTTTCTTTCCTAACCTTTAATACCACCGGTAACACCACCGATAATCTTCTCTGATAAGAAAAGATATAAAATAAATGTCGGCAGGAAAACAATTACTACTGCTGCAAACATTCCTGCCCAGTCACCAGTGTACTTCATAGAGTTTATCATACCATAAAGACCTACTGCAACTGGTTTTGTTTCATTTCGGCTGGCAATCAGCAAAGAAATGAAATATTCATTCCAAATATTGATGAAATTAAAAATACTTACTGTAACAAGTCCGGACTGAGCCATTGGGAACATAATCTTCCAGAACGTCTTCATCGGAGGACATCCATCAATGGCTGCCGCCTCTTCATAAGTTCTGGATATATTTGCAAAAAATGTAAGGAGGAAAACTGTGGTATACGGAATATTGATTCCAATATACAGTAAAACTAATATCACTTTATTGGAAATAACATCATTGAGCATTCCCGATGCAGAAATCAATCCGAATAACGGAAGGATGATCATAATAACCGGAAGCCCCATAGCTGATACAAAGCTTGTCTGAATCAGTTTATTTCCAATAAAAGTAAATCTTGCCAGCACATATGCTGCCGGAGCACAGATTAAAATCAGTGCAACACATGAAATAATTGAATACTCTAATGAGTTCATAAAAAATTCTGATACATTGGATGTAGTCCATGCTTTCACATAGTTTTCAATATGCAGCTCACCAGGGAAGTTTTTAAAAAATGAGCTGACCGCATTTCCAGCAAAAATATCCGGAGTGGTGGAAAAGCTTGCCGCAAGCACCCATCCCAGTAAAACAAAGGTAAAAATCACCCATAAAATAATTACCACATATCCAGGGAGCAACTTTGCTTCTTTTTTCCAGTTAAATGGTTTGCGTATTTCTTTTTCTTTTGCCATTTTTGCTCTCCTTTCTAAAATTCCAAATCATCATCTTTCAGTACTTTGTTACATACTGTAAAGACAATTACTACACAAATACTAAGAACAACACCGATTGCAGCCGCAAGACCTGCATTACGTTCTGTCACCGCATTTCCAGCACCGAACATCTGCGCATACATGTAAACCATAGGTGTAATGGTTGATGTCTCTGCAGTTACAGTTGAGAATAACTGCGACCATACGAAGAACCCTACACAAGTTACACTCCACATCGTGATATTGGTCTTAAACACGCCCTTTAACAACGGCAGCGTGATATGCTGGAACTGCTGGATTTTATTGGCCCCGTCAATAGTAGCGGCTTCATACAAGTCCGGACTGATGCGCTCAATTCCGCTGGTCCAGATTAACATATGATATCCAATCATACCAAAACAATACGCCAGAAGCAGTGCAGTGAATTTGTGGTCTCCATCTGTCCATGGAATTGCTGCCAATGAATCCAGATGAAGTGCCGTAAAGAAATTCTTCAGTAGACCAAACTGTGGATTATATACATACTGAAGCCACATAGTTGCCAGTGCAACTGCACTTACAATATTCGGCAGATAAATCACTGCACGGAAAAATTTCTTAAAACGGATTCCGCTCGTAATAATTGCCGCAAAGAGCAATGAAATTGTCATTACAATAATACCACCGAACAACCAGATTTTTGCGAGATTAGCCATAGATGTCCGGAACAGAGAAGTACTCATTAATTTCTGATAATTTTCAAGCCCGGCAAAAGACCATGTACTAATGCTGTCTGTAACACCTTCAATGTTAAAGAAACTCATCAAAAGTGTACGGCAGATAGGATATACGAAAATGGCCACAAAGAAAATCACTGCCGGGGCTAAAAATGTAATTATCATTGTCTTATTTTTTTTCATTTGAATCAACTACCCCCTTAACCCGAGAAAACGCGTCATCGACACGTTTCGAAAGATTTACATAACTTAAAATATGGCGACAGCCACCAAGTGGATGCCGCCACAAATACGAATCAATTGTCAATTTATTTTGCTGCGTCCTGCATTGCACTTACAAAGCCTTCTGCATCAAGTGTTCCTGCCATCAATTTGATGAAGTTTTCTTTAATTGCAGGAGTCATATCTGCATTAGACTCTACTCCTACAGCCCATGAGAAACGGTTTGTAGAAGCTTCAATAACTGGTTTTGCACATTTCACAAGTTCTGGCCATTCTGTGTTTGTTGTATCTGCCGGAATACCAATAGATTCTTCAGCAAGCTTCTGGTCATATTCACCCTTTGTGATATAAGTGATTAAATCAAAAGCTTCTTTTGATTTCTGAGAGTCTTTGTTAATTGCAAATACCTGAGCGCCGAAGTTATTGCTTTCTGTTCCAGTTGCCTGAGCACCTTCAATGTTTGTTTCACATTCGCCTAATTCAGGATATGCAAAACATCCCCATTTGAAATCTGGACCTGCTGTATCTTTTACTTCGTTTGGAAGCCATGAACCATTTAAGTACATAGCAACCTGTCCACCTGCAAGTTCCACGTTCTGTCCGTTTGGCCATACGTTTGTTCCAACGTTTTCTGAGAAATATCCTTTAGAAGCTAATTCTTCAATATCTTTTGCCATCTGAAGAACTGCCGGGTCATCCCAAAGACCTTCTGTTACGATTTTCTTAACGCCTTCTTCTCCAACGTATCTTCCAAGGTGATATCCGATTACACATGTAGCATAAGCGTCATCCATTGTCAATGGTGTAATACCAGCATCTTTTAATTTCTGGCATACATCAAGGAATTCATCCCATGTTTTAGGAGTTTCTTTAATTCCTGCCTGGTCAAATAAATCCTGGTTATAGAAGAATGCAAATACGTTTGGCTGATAAGGAATTGATTTTAATGTTCCACCGGCAACGTCGCGGCAAGCCTGAATCAGACCCTTATTTGCAGTTGCTTCATAATCATTTTCTTTTGCGAGGTCTTCAAGGTCCATAAGGTAACTTCCCCAAGTACCATTAACACGGTCGATATCCTCGTCAAACATATCAATATTTGTTCCGCTCTTCAGTGCAGATTCAAGACCTTCACGAATACCTGTACGTCCTTTAAACTGAACGTCTACTTCTACTCCGGTCTCTTTTGTGTAAGCATCAATTGCTTCCTGAATAGCCTGTCCCTGTGGTTCTGTTGCTTCCCACATTGACCAGTATACCAGCTTATCTGAGCTTCCGCTCTCACTGTTTGATTTGCTTCCGCCACATCCAACTGCTAAAGATGCAACCATGGCTGTGCAAAGAAGCACACTTAAGATTTTCTTTTTCATATCACATTTTCCTCCTTGATATTTCCTCTATAAAAATCCTATTATTATGTTACTACAAAAATGCACAAAAGTATTTGTACAATAAGTTCCATGATTTGTATTTTCGGTTATATTCTCTTGATTTTCCGCCTAAACTGGGTTAAAATATTATCAAAGTTGTACAAATCAATCCTTTTTATCGTCATTATTATGAAGGGAGTGTCCAAATATCTTATGAATTATACACCAACGTTACTGCACGATTCTATTCATATCGACAAATTATATACCATCCATTATTTTGAATATATGTGTGATTTCACTTTTGAGGGAGAACAACATGATTTCTGGGAATTTTTATACGTAGATAAAGGCGAAGTATTAGCAACCGCGGGCGCAAAAGAAATCCTTCTGAAAAAGGGAGATATTGTCTTTCACCAGCCAGACGAATTCCATTCAGTTAATGCCACTGGACATTCTGCTCCTAATTTAATCGTAGTCTCCTTTTCATCTTCAAGCCCTGCCATGCGTTTTTTTACCAAGCGGCTTCTCCAGCTTGATGATGTTGAGCAGAAGCTGCTTGCAGAGATTATCAAAGAAGCTCGCAGCTGCTTTTCCTGCAGGCTGGATGACCCCTATCTTACCCATATGGAAAAGAAATCGTCCGATGTATTTGGCAGTGAACAGATGATTCGTCTTCTGCTTGAACAGTTTCTCATCCATATTATCCGCCGGCAGTCCCGTCTTTCCGCATTAAAGAATACGCACCTGATTCACACAAAAAGCATAATATCGAATCAAAGTGCTGACGAATTGTATCAAAATGTGGTAGAATACTTAGAAGCGCATTTAGGTGAGAAACTTTCTTTAAATCAGATATGCCACGAGAACTCCGTAGGACGTTCCCATCTGCAAAAGCTTTTTCACCAGAAAAGCGGTTACAGTGTAATGGAATTTTTCTATAATCAGAAAATCGATACAGCAAAGGAATTACTACGAACGAATCAGTTAAATATTACACAAATCTCCGAACAGCTTGGATACACTTCTGTTCACTATTTTTCACGCCAGTTCAAAAAAATGACTGGCATGTCCCCTTCCGAGTATGCTTCTTCCATTAAGGCCATCTCTGAGGGTACTTTTATGTAATTTTTTATTTATGTAATTTTTCATTTTGAAAGGAGTCTGTCATGAATATTTACCACGCAAAGGATTATGCCGAACTCAGTCTGATTGCTGCAAATCTGATTTCCGCACAAATCATCCAGAAACCAGACAGCGTCTTAGGACTTGCTACCGGTTCTTCTCCGGTCGGCACTTATCAGAAGCTGGTCGAACGTCATAAGGAGGAGGGGCTTGACTTTTCTCAGATTCGCACTGTCAATTTGGATGAATACAAGGGGCTTTCCCGTGATAATGCGCAAAGTTATTACTATTTTATGCACACCAATCTTTTTGATTTTGTAAATATAAAAGAAGCTTACCTTCCAGACGGAACCAACCCGGACAGTCAGAAGGAATGTCAGAACTACGAAAATCTGATTCGCAGTCTTGGGGGAATTGATTTGCAGCTTCTTGGAATCGGGCATAACGGTCACATTGGATTTAACGAACCGGATTCCGTATTTGCATCCCGCACACATTGCGTTGACCTTCAGGAACGTACCATCGAAGCCAATAAGCGTTTCTTTGACTCTATTGACGAGGTTCCAAAACAGGCTTACACCATGGGAATCGGCACAATTATGAAAGCCAGAAAAATCATTCTCATCGCAAGCGGAGAAGACAAAGCAGAAATTATCAAAAAGGCTTTTCTCGGTCCGGTAACGCCTCAGATTCCTGCTTCTATCCTTCAGTTTCATCCAAATGTAACTCTGGTTGCAGATGACGCTGCACTTTCCCTTGTCACGGAAGGAGAATTCGCATGCTTATAAAAAATGCTTTTGTATTCGGAGAGGACAAGACTTTTTCAAAACGGAATATTGCATTTTCCGACGGTCTTTTTTCAGATACTGATTGTAACTGCAGTCAGGAGCAGTCATTCGATGCTTCCGGTCTGTACGCCATTCCCGGTTTAGTTGACATTCATTTTCACGGCTGTATGGGACATGATTTCTGTGACGGAACACCCGAAGCTATTCATCATCTTGCAACATATGAAGCTTCTGTAGGTGTCACAAGTATTTGTCCTGCAACTATGACCGTTTCCGAAGAAAATCTCACGCAGGTTATGCAGAGTGCTCGCACTTATAATGAAGCAGAACTGCCTTCTGAGGAAGCTGCCTTCGTCGGAATCAATATGGAAGGTCCTTTTATCAGTGAATCTAAGAAGGGAGCCCAGGCCAGCGAGCATATCCGCCGTTGTGATTCCGCATTCTTTGAAAAGCTGCAGCATACTTCCGGCGGTCTGATTAAACTGGTCGATATTGCACCGGAAGAAGACGGAGCACTTCCATTTATCCAGCAGCAAAAAGAAAATGTAACCATTTCCATTGCACATTCTGCTGCCACTTACGAAGAAGCAGACGCTGCTTTCCAGGCGGGCGTCCGTCATGTGACCCATTTATATAATGCCATGACACCATTTTCCCACCGCAATCCCGGAATTGTAGGAGCTGCTTTTGATAACAAACACGTAAATGTGGAATTAATCTGTGACGGAATCCATTTGCATCCTTCCACTGTCCGTGCCACATTTCAATTGTTTACCGATGAACGGATTATTCTGATCAGTGACAGTATGCGTGCCACCGGCCTTAAAGATGGAGAATACACTTTAGGCGGACAAAATGTTACCGTCCGCGGAAAACATGCAACCCTTACAGAAAACAGGGCCCTCGCCGGTTCTGTCACAAATCTCATGGACTGCATGATTACCGCAATCAAAGAAATGGACATTCCTCTGGAAAGTGCTGTTGCATGTGCTACGATGAATCCGGCAAAAGCAATTGGAATTTACGACCGTTGCGGAAGTATCTCCACCGGAAAATCCGCCGACCTTGTATTGTTGGATAAAAATTTAAACATAAAATATATCTTCCTGCGTGGAAAACAGATTCTTTAATAAAAAAGAATCCGCTGCCTCACAAAAAAGGGTATCGCCGAACCATTTACCCCGGTTCAGGATACCCTTTCGTTTTATTAAGCTTCACGCTATATTTTATTAGTTCACACGCATATCTAAATGTGTTGGGATTTCCGATTCCGGAATTCCTTTCTTTTTCGCATATTCAAACCAGATATCTCCGATTAATGTCTCGCCTTCGCGGACTAACGCATAATCCCGTTTAAACGCTTCCTCCAGAAACTCAAATTCATCTAACTTGATTGCAGCCTCGCATGCCTTTGCATATAAACTTTCTTCTGCTTTCAAATTCTCTGGCAAACTCTGATAGCATGCAAATACTTCTGCAAACTTTCCAGCTTTTAGCATATAGGTAAAATATTCTTTATAAAATGCCTGATCAATATCTGGCTGTTCATCCAGATGTGCCTCTTCCATATAAGCAAGTGCCTGTTCATTATTCCCTGCCTGCGCTGCCGCAAATGCCAGATTTCTCCAGAAAATCGGTGCATTTACAATAGACAGTCCTTCCTTCCAGTGTGCAATTCCTGCCTCATCCTGTCCGTCTTCATAGAAAAGAGAGCCAAGCAGTAAATGTGCCATGGCATCCTTCGAATTGTTTTCCAGACATTTTTCCAAATATGGCTGATACGCTTTATCAATCATAAACGCTGCGGGCAGTTCAGTTTCCTTCAATTCAGGTAATGTATGCTCACAGATTAATTCCATATACATCATCTGTTCTGCCCCAATTGTTTCTGCCGGGAATGAAAACTGTCTTGGGAACAACGGCTGATTCTCATTCATACGGCGAACCTGCTCCAACGCTCCCCATCCGCTTCCTGCGTACAAAATCTTTGTACACGGCAGATGATGCATTGCATGGAAACGCTTATCGAACTCCACAATCTCATCTGCAGAAAGAGCACTGTTGACTGCTGTTTTTACACACATACCAGCCAAATCATAGGCAATGTCCCCGGTATCCTCTGCATCCAGCGTAAGTCCGCCAAATGCCTGTGTAAACGAAATCACTTCTCCCGCTGGAAATACCGTTGTGTGAAGCTGGGTTGGTGCCAAACCAGCCTGTATCTCCACATAATCTCCCTTTCCAGGAACCGCAAGATAATCTTTCCACTGCTGGCCACCCCTATGTGTACCCCAACAGAACATTTTGCGGGTTCTGAGTGGTTGCGTAGAACGTTCAAAAAATGCGCTTCCATCCCGGTAAGTAATACTTTCCCATGGCGATACCAATTCCTTTCCATTCTGGAAGAAGTATTCACTGGAATAAGTGAAATTTTGGGGATAAGATGCATCTTTACCAGGAAGTATCGGAAGTTCCGGCATTATTCCATGGCCAAAGCAATGTTCTGAACCGGGATAAACTGACTTCGGCTCCAGATACATTACTTCTTTCGTGGAAGAAAATACTCTGCATCCGTCCTCTTCCCGCACCGCAATATTGGTCCACCAATACATGGACACATCTTCAGTTGTATCATTGATAATCGTCACATGGGCAAATAACTGCCGGCTGTCATCCGGAAGATGAAAATCTATCTGCCATAACAGTCCTTTCGTCCGCTCATATTCATACATTCTGAGGAATTCATATCCATCTTCATCGACCACTTTTGCAAAGAACACTTTGTCGCAAGTTGTAAAAGTATGTCCATACTGCGCCACATTCCATTCAATTCCACCAGAGAACCATGCATTTCGCACCGCCAGATTGGCCGGCTGCATAACCGGATTACGGAAAAGGAGTTCTCTGTTATTTTTCTTGTCATAGAATGACCAGAGTCTTCCACCATATTCAGGCAGAAACTCTGCTTTCAGAAATTCATTTTCCATAGTGACACATGCCATTTCCATAGAACCTTTGTCACGGCTGTATCTGTCCTGTATCCGGTATGGGAGTACACGGAATCCTGTATCTGTTCCAAACCCTTCCAGTTCCTCCGGTTTCAATGTTCCATTTCCAACCGGATGTGAGTCATGGCAGCGTGCCCGGAACATTGGAAGTGGATTTTCCCCTTCGAGAGGTGCTCCTTGTATATTTATAAAACCTGTTGTAATCTTCATCTTTTGTCCTCTTTTGTTTTTTATTTGTATGGTAACATCTTTTCAGCCATGTTTCAATCTTGTTTTTTATAATTGTAAATGCTATAATAACTATAAGATAGTAAAGTCAGAATTGTGAAACAAATAACGACTAGTATCATCGTCGGGGCAAATATTTTTTTATTACCCCCAATATCAGGAAAAATAGTTTTAAAATAAGGGGGTTAACATGCAAATCGGTAAATCATCAGAGAATTATTTAGAAACCATATTAATGCTCAGCAAACAATTACCTGTTGTCCGCTCCATTGATATTGCTTCAGAACTGAATTTTTCTAAGCCAAGCGTCAGTATCGCTATGAAGCATTTACGCGAAGATGGCTGTATCGAAATGAATCCTTCCGGCTTCATCACCCTTACACCTAAGGGAATGGAAATCGCTTCTACCATCTATGAACGGCATACTGTTCTTTCCAAATGGCTCATTTCTCTTGGAGTCGACCCGGAAGTAGCAACTGCAGATGCCTGTGAAATGGAACACCATATCAGCCCTGAAAGTTTTCAGGCAATGAAGGCATTTATTGAAAAGCACTCGAATGAATAAATGAAAGAATCCGTCATGTGCAATTCTTTCAAATCTGTTAGAAGCAAAAAAAGACTGGATTTCAGGACAACCCTGAATCCAGTCTTTCTTATTAATCTAATTAGTCCTGAACGTATGGCATTAAAGCGATATGTCTTGCTCTCTTGATTGCTACAGTAAGAGCTCTCTGATGTTTTGCACAGTTTCCTGTGATTCTTCTTGGAAGGATTTTTCCTCTTTCAGAAACATATTTCTTTAATTTTGCTACATCTTTGTAATCGATTTCGTTATTTTCTTTTCCACAGAATACACAAACTTTTTTTCTTCTGCGTCCGCCTCTTCTCTTCATTGGAGAATCTGGTCTATTTCCTTTTTCGAATGCCATGTCTGCACATCTCCTTTCGACAAAACTCTGCATTAATTAAATGGTAATTCTTCATCAATTCCATCTGGAATATTCATGAAGCCGTCACCTGCGTCAACGCTCGGTGCCGGTGCCGGGCTTGTCTGATAAGATTGTGCGCCGCTCGCATTCTTGCTTTCTGCAAATTCCTGCTCCTCAACAACAACTTCTGTTGTATATACCTTTACGCCATCCTTATTGGTATAGCTTCCGGTCTGGATACGGCCACATACTGTAATACGCATTCCCTGACGGAAATAGCGTTCTGTAAATTCTGCGCTCTTTCCAAACACAACACAGTTAATAAAATCTGCACTCTGTTCTCCATCGCGCTTAAATCTACGGTCTACAGCCAATGTATATCTTGCAATAGCGAGAGCATTCTCACCTTGTGAATATCTTACTTCAGGATCTCTTGTCAGACGTCCCATTAAAACTACTTTATTCATACGTTGCCTCTTTCTAAGCTTCCTGTTTCACGCATAAATATCTGATAACACCATCCATGATACGAATTCTCTGTTCGATTTCTGCTGGTGTTGTTGTTTCAGATTCGAAGTGGATGAAGTAGTAGAATCCTTCTTTCATTTTCTGGATTTCGTAAGCTAATTTCTTCTTACCCCACTCTTCAACTTCTGTTACGTTTCCACCAAAACGTGTTACAAGTGCCTGTACTTTTTCAATCACCTGTGCTCTGGCGTCGTCTTCGAGTTTTGCGCTGACAACAACTGCTAATTCATATTTGCTCATGTCCTGCACCTCCTTATGGTCTCTGGCTCCCGTGCCCTATGACGGGAACAAGGAATAAATAGTATATCACAATTTCATACTATATCATAGTCCATGTCCATTTGCAAGGATTTTCTTTTCCTCTATCCAAGTTTTTTTCTTATTTCTTTTGCGTTCTTTTCCACCATTTTTCTGGATACCATTACCTGATGAGAACACCCCATGCATTTCAGCCGGAAATCAGCTCCAACCCGCAGGATCTCCCATTCCTGACTTCCGCATGGATGCGGTTTCTTCATCTTAATGACATCGCCCACCTCAAAATTTCTCTCTGCATTATTTGCCATTTAATTTTCCTCTACCTTTACACCATGCACAACAAAACGGTCATCATTATCATCTTTCGTACAGGTGGAAAGTGTTACCACCTCTGCATCTGTACCGGGAGTTACACCTGTATCGTAATTGCTTATACTCTTTGTAATCTGAAGGAACAACTCAAAGCTGGCATCATTTTCAAACTGATAAGTATAGCTTTCCGATGTATCTTTTACAACACCCGCACTGTAAATCTGATACTTGATTTCTCTGCCGTCCGGTGTATAAATATAGAAATACGGATGGGAATCCCAAAATTCCTTATCTGCATAACTGTCCAGTTCATTGAACATAGTTCCATTATACATGTAATGTCCATAAATAATGGTATTCTTGTCATTAAAATCTACATTATTGTAGGCATTGACAAAAATCGTTCCTACTGTATTGTCATAACCTTTAAATGTTTTATATAAATACTCATCATTATCCTTTCCCTGTACAACCGGATAATTAATAATTTCCGGCGCTTCAAAATGAATCCATGCCACCACATCCGTGTTGATTTCCTTCAATGCCTCGAAATCAACATCTATCAGATGCCCCTGTTCTTTTCCATTATTCGTCACCGCCAGATTCACGATGTCCTCATATTCTGTTTCTCCCTTGTGATAACCGGAATAAATCTGAAACAGCTTAAATCCCGAAAAGCAGAATACACCCAGTGCAACAATTAATACAATTATAGAAATAACCCGTCCAACAGTCCACTTCTTTTTCTTTCTTCTCCCTCGTCTATAATGTTTCTTCTGATGTTCCATGAAATACAATGTCCTTTCCTTCTTTCTATCTACCTTAGTAAAAAAATGAAGTTCTGTCAAGCAATTATAATTTTATATTTTTTTATAAACTGTTAATTGATTCTTAAGCCAATCAGCGTACAATAATACTTATCATATCAATCGAAAGGAATGCTTTATTATGAAAGAAAAATTTTTGCGTTTTATGCAGGGACGCTATGGAATAGATACCTTTGGGCGTTTTCTTCTGGGCTCTGCACTAGTCAGTTATCTGATTTATATGTTCATTGGGAAAAGTATGCTCTACTTCATAGCACTTGTCCTTCTGTGTTATTCCTATTTTAGGATGTTTTCGAAAGATATCTACAAGCGTTCCGCAGAAAACCAGCACTTTTTGAAAAAAACTGCCGGAATCCGCCGTGCATGGGCTAACAGGAAATACCAGTTCCAGCAGATGCGGGCATTTCATATTTATAAATGTCCGACTTGCAAACAGAAAATCCGTATTCCGCGCGGAAAAGGCCGCATCGAAATCCGGTGTCCGAAATGTAACAGTACCTTCATCAAACATAGTTAATACGTATTGATTATAGTATTTTCCAATAAGATACAGTACATATAGAAAATTACGATTAGACATATATCTCATCCAATTTTACACTTATGATAGAAACATATTAATAAACTATAATAAGATAAGAAACTTTCTTTATCTCAGAAAGTGAAGGAGGAATTATCGTGATTGTAAACAGAATCTGCGGAATGTGTCAGGGCGGCTGTCAGGTAGATGTCACAGTCGAAGACGGCAAAATCGAGAAAGTCCAACCCGACCTTGCATCACCAAGAGGACGGCTCTGCGTCAGAGGTGCACTTGCACCAGAATTATTATACAGTAAGGAACGGCTGACCGTTCCATTAATACGTACTGGTGAAAGAGGCGAAGGCAAGTTCCGAAAAACAACCTGGGACGAAGCATTTACCTATGCAGCAACATTATTAAAAGAAACTGCTGACAAGCATGGTGGCCGTTCGCTTGCTTCTTTTCTCGGACGTGGCGTTTTAGGAATGCCGGTTGGCCGCATTTTATCAGGCGGACGCACCCCTTCCTTAATGGAACGCCTCGGTTCACCTAACAACTTTAGTGTTTCTTCTATCTGCAACATGGCTTCCAGCCTGGTAACTCCGGTTACAACTTCCGGACTTAACACCCGTGTAATGGTACAGGATATTGCAAATAGTGAGTATATCTTTGCCTGGGGCAAGAACTCTACCACCGATGACGGTCCACAGATGATGATTAAAAATATTAAAGCAGCTAAAGAACGTGGTGCAAAACTGGTCGTAATTGATCCACGTGAGACAGGAATTGGCGAACTTGCAGATTTGTGGATTCCGGTCATTCCTGGTTCTGACGGCGCACTCGCACTTGCCATGCTCAAGTTAATCATCGACAGCGAACGCTATGACAAGGAATTTGTCCGTGATTACACACGTGGTTTCGAAGAATTCAAGACTTATCTCGACTCACTTACACTGAAACAATTATCTTCCTGGTGTGGTGTATCGATTGATATGATTGAGCAGCTGACTGATATTTTCTGCTCCACAGAGAAAATTCCCCTTGTTTCCTATACCGGATTGGAATACCAGCTTAGCGGAATACAGAACAATCGCGCTATTTTCACACTCTGGGCAATCACAGGTAAATTAGACGTAAAAGGTGCTATTTATCTGAATTGTAAGAATGTTCCTACTTTCCAGTTACAGGAGCTCCCAACAGAAAACAAGCCCGTTGGAATCGACGATTTTCCAATGTTTTATAAATTCACAGGTACGGGGCAATTTTGCCGTTTTCCTAAAGCTGTACTTGAAGATGATCCATACCCAATACGTGCACTTGTTCTGGTTGGCGGCTCTCCAATGCTTACCTTCCCAGATACGAACCAATGGCGCGAGGTATATAAGAAGCTGGATTGTCTGATTGTCTCTGATCGCTATCCAACCGAGGACTCACGTTACGCAGATATTGTATTTCCATCTTGCACGCTCTATGAGACATATAAGCCAGTCATGGGCACAGACGGCAAGATTGAACTGCTTGATCCAGTTATCGAACCAGTCGGCGAATGTCGGGATGATGCGCTCATTTTAGCTGGTATCGCGAAGAAATTAGGAGTCGGCGATGACTATCCAGAAAATGTAGAAGAACTGAAAACATGGCTTTGCAGTTCGCTTCCTCCTTTTGCAGGTGATTTTGGCGGCGGCGGAAAGAATGCTGAACGTACCTATCAAAAATATAAAACCGGTGATTTGAGAGCGGACGGAAAACCTGGTTTCCCAACCCCTTCCGGAAAATTTGAAATCTGTTCTGTTTATCTCGAAGAAAATGGTTTTACGCCATACCCAGAATACCGGGATATGCGCTCTATTCCAGAATTGAATAAACCGGAATTTCCATTTACTATGACCACCGGTGCAAGAAGCATGCATCGCATGGGTGTATTTGGTGCTAACCTTCCTGGAGTTGCAAAAGTAGAACCATACCCATATATGGACCTTTCTCCTGAAGATTCTAAGGAACTGAATATCCAGGATGGCGACTGGGCAAGGGTAACCACTCCATTTGGAACAGGTGTTTTCAAGACAAGAGTCTCCGGTATCGCAAAGCATTGCATCCATATTCCTCATGGCGGTGGAAGTGAATATATGCCTGAAGCATGGTGTATAGGAAATGTAAACGAACTGACAAGTCTGGACTATAACGATCCTATCACTGGATTTGTTACCATGAAGTCTGTTCCTTGCCGCGTAGAAAAATCAGATCATCAAGAATAAATGACCATATAACGAAAAAAGGCCACGGCTTTTCATTCCCGAAAAGCCATGGTCTTTTTTCATTTATCCCCTAAGTCCCGCGATCACTCTGTTTGGATATATAAGCAGATCCAGTCCGTCTTCCATAGAGCGCACACACAAATCTGCTGCCCGGAGTGCCCGTCCGCACGCGCCTTCTTTATCCATAATCGCAATCGAAAGTGCTGCTTCCTTCAGCATCAGTTCATCATTTCTTCCATTACCAATTGCCACACAATGTCTGGCTCCCATGGATTTCACAATCTCTTTCTTATACTCCCTCGCACTTCCCGTTGGGAATGTATGCAAAATTACAGGAATATCCGCACACTGTTCTTTTGCATTTCCGTGTGTGTCAGCCGTCAGTACATAAATCCGCAGGTCTTCTGCCAGAACACGCAGACGTTCCTTCACGCTTTCCGGAACTACACCATCTATGGCAATCGTTCCATTAAAATCCAAAAATAAGGTATCTAAATTCAACGTCTTATACTCTGGAATTACAATCTTCATCCTTTTTCCTCTCAATGCTGTTTCTTCCTATTATAAAGAACAATATCGCTTCTGTCAAAATCTCTCTATCTATGCTATAATAAATTCAGTCGTACTAAAGAAGGGTTTTAAGATTATGAAAAGGGTAACTCATTATTATCTCATGGCATTTCGCACCAATACCGATGTCATGCAGGCAGAAGAATATCTAAGGGATAAGCTTTCTATTACAATCATGCCCGTTCCACGGGAAATTTCAGTTGGCTGTGGTCTCGCCATCCGTTTCATGGAACCGGATGAAAATCTGATTTGTAATTCATGCAAAGGACTTCCTATCTCTGGAATCCTTTATAAAATGCAGACAGACAAAGTAAACGGCAGACATCCGATTGAAGTGATAGCCGAATTCTAATTATACTGTAAGCTTAAGACAGAAACGCTTTTTATAAACCAGCAGTATAAAGAATCCCGCCAGACATAGACAATTCTACGTTTGGCGGGATTTCCATAATTTTTCCTGTTTTCTTTAAAATTACAGTGTGATTACCTGATCTACTCCTGCAGGTGCAAGCGCTGCGTATACATTAGGGAAGCAGCCGATTCCTGCCGGTGCGATTAATTTGTCTGCGATATCTCTCTGATAACAGCATCTGTCGCATGCCATTAAGAGCATACCTGTTTTTTCGCTTAATTTCTGAAGTCTTGTAGCGATATCTGATCCTTCAACAAGCATATATGCATTGTCAAAGAAGAACATCATTCCTGCGACTTCAACTCCGTGACGATCTTCTTCCAACTGAGGAATGATCATGTTTTCAAGGATTTCTCTTGCGTGTTCTGATTCAAATAAATAAGCTACCTTCATGGTATAATACCTTCCTGATAAATAAATAATTTATACTTCAAATGTAGCTTTTGCCTCGTTTACAGCAATATTAATATCTGCCTTAATTAAACTTTCCGGATCCAGCTCCATCTGAGTAACATATTGATCGAATTCAGCACTACTGCTGAAAAAGTTCATGACATTTCAGCAAGACCCTGCCCAGTTTGATAACTGTCCAAGTGGAAATGTGAGTGCATGGAGTGTTTTTGGGGCATAGTCTGCCACCTTTCCATCCACAATTTTTACAAAGACTGGTTCGCCAGATACCGCAGACACAGAGTGAACCTCTGTATCCTGATTCTGTCTGTCATTAAACTTCTTATGTACATTCTGTTGTCCCATATTCAATTTGCTTCTAAAATTCTTCTAAAATAAGTTAAAACGCATATCTCATAAACTAGACCGCAGTTGCCTGTTCCTCTTTTCCAGAATCTACTCCCTGGATGAACTCCATCAAGTCTTTATCTTCCTGTGTAAAGACGCCTCCGCTTAAGGCACCCTTCAGAATAGTGGTCAACTGGTCTACATATGCATGATACTGCGGGTTCGTACGGTCACGTGGTCTTGGAAGTTCAATCTTGACATCTGCAAGAATCTTTCCATGATCTCTGGACATTACGATGACCCTGTCACTTAAGTAAATGGATTCATCTACATCATGCGTAACCATCAGAGCGGTTGTCTTCTTCTGCTGAAGAATACTTTCCAGCTGCATCTGTAAAAGCTGACGCATCTGGAAATCCACTGCTCCCAAAGGTTCGTCCATTAAAAGCACCTGCGGATTACATGCTAGGGCACGTAGCAGGGCAACTCTCTGCTTCATACCACCGGAAATTTCATGAATATAATAATTCTCATAATCCGTAAGCTGGGCCATTTCCAGAAGCTCTTTCAACTTCTGTTTACGCTCTGCTTTTGGTACTTTCATTTTTTTCATTGGGTACTCTATATTCTCCCCGACTTTCAGCCATGGGAACAATGCATAGTTCTGGAACATAAACGAACGGTCCGGACCCGGTTTGCTGACCTCTTTTCCGTTTACTACAATCTTTCCGCCATTAGGCTTCTGGAATCCGGCAATAATGGTAAGTGTGGTTGTCTTTCCACATCCGGAAGGTCCTAAAAGGGATACAAATTCTCCCTCCTGCACATCAAAGGAGACATCTTTAAGCACCACATTTTCCGAATCGCCTTTTCTTCTTCCTTTGAAGGTCTTTGAAATTTCCTGTACAGATATTGACATATCTATTCCTCACTTTCTTCTAACGTCAAAAACTTAATCGGTTTGTCTGCAAGCCAGCTTTCATCTACTCCCAGCTTTTTCGCCAGATAAGCAGGCTTATTCAGCTTTTCTACCGCCTTGTTATAACTTTTTATAAAATCAGAAAATGCTTTTGTCTGCGCAAAGGACTTGTCCACCACAAGCACATAAGAAATATAGTCATTTTCTGACAAAGGCTTATAAGAATACATCGGCACCTCGGCCGCTTTTGTCAAATCCTGAATTGCCGCATCCACTTGTCCATCTTCCAGACTATAAAGAAGACCCTTCTGTGAAATATCCTGAAACTCTTCTATCTGCGGATAAGCCTTTGCCGCCAGTGATTTTTCATATTCCCTGCCCTGATTTACCCCCACAGTTCTGACATCTTCCCAGTTATCCTTATAACAGATAATTTCTCCGTTCATAATAATGGGGCCATAAATCATAACATTTTCATTTTGTTCAATCGTATGTTGGGCTATATGACTACAATAAAATGCGATATTAATTTCGCCCGAGCTCAGTGCCCACTGAGCAATATTATTTCAGCAGTCCTGAAAAGAGTCACCTTCAAGGTTTTCTCTTATGGTATAGCTCCCACTCAGTTCATCCACGGTTTCTTCCATCAGGATTCCGGAAATGTCATCTCCAGAGCCAATTCGAATCAGTGCATCCGCATTCCGTTTCTCTTCTTTCGGAAAAACCACACTAATCAAAAGTCCCGCCAAAACAAATGTCACCATAAATATTCCTATTTTCTTTGTAATACTCATGGATTTACGCTTTCTTCATTTTCTGTCTGATATATTTTATAAGAGCCACAATTGCATATGCGATTACGATAAAACTGCAAAGCCATCTGCCCCATTCCGGTATATCCAGTGTCATCTTGTTGACCTGTGAAATGGTACGTGATGTTCTGTCAAAATCCAGTACCGGTTTGAAGTTCGGCATTAATAATTTATTTGTAATATAGCCGGAAATGAATGCCATTATAGTAACCATGGAAAAATACATTGCACTCGCTCTCTTACCAATCATCTTTGCAATAGTAAGAAGCTCCGGCACATTCGTACCTGCGCCAGCCATCAGGTACATAATTGATATTCCTGGTGCAGCACCACTGGCAACCAGTGCTGCAATAAACGGAATATGCCCAACCGCTCAAACGTACATCAGGGATGCAACCACTGCGATTCCAAGTAAGGAAATCACGCCCGGCTGTCCCAGATAGTCCTGTATAAACGACTGCGGTATAATCGTAAACAAAAGTCCTGCAAGCAGCATTCCTGAAATGCTGTACTTGCTGACAGTTACAGCAAGCTCTGTAGCAGACCATCTGAGTCCGCTCTTAATCTTCTCCCAGAAAGTCATCTCTTCAAACTCTAACTGAATCATACCGCCCTCTTCTTCAGAGTCATCATCCGTCTCCAGCTTGACAGATACTTCTGAACCACCATATTTCTGATTCCTAAGTCCAATATGTAACTCGTTACCTGCAAAATGGTTGGCAATCACACCGATCAAAAAGGGTGCAACGAAACCAGTTATTACATATATAATCGTAATTTCTTTTCCAAGTAATCCCCATGACATCAAAACAGCCAATGGGTTAATCATCGGTGTACTGGTCATAAATGCCAGTGTAGGTCCTAAGTAGGCTCCACTGTAATACAAACTGATTCCAAGCGGAATCGTACCACAGCTGCAAATGGGAAGAAACATTCCTGAAATGGTGGTTCCAAGAATTCCCGTAATCCTCTTCGAGCCAAGTGCCGTCTTCTGCATATTTTCCGGTTTAATGAATTCATGCAGCAAGCCTGCAACAACAAAGCTGAATACCACCCACGTTGAGGAGCTTTCCAACATAGACCAGGCCGATTGAATGATACTTGACAAGAATGTGAGTAAATTCGTTGTCATAGCTTAAGTGCCTCCTCGAATGCCTGACGAACTGCCGGTTTGGTGAGCTTCGTCACAGCTTTCTTTTCATTTATTATTAGCATGCTTTTTGAAACCGCACCATATTTCTTAATATAGTCAAAATCCTGTCCGGCACGGTAAATCTTCACATGCACTCTTCCTTCATATTCTTTTTCCAAAACTTGAACCAAGTCTCCAAACACCTCGCATCATGCACATGCGCTAATATACTCAACACAAGGCTTTTCCACACATACCACCTCCATTTTATCCATTAATATTTATTAACCGGACTTCATTATAGCTTTCTTTCCATTTCCTTGCTGACTTTATGTGAAAAATTGATAATATAATTTTCTTTATTCTTTTCCATAATATTTCTATTTTATTTATTACAAATTTGTTATGATTTCACATGTGTTTTAGATTCACATTTTATAAAATCAGGGAGGTGACACATTGAGTGATAACAAGATGGCCGACCGTATGATAAATGCCACCAAGCAGAAAGACCGCCAGAACTGGCGCAAAATGGGCGGCAAGAATTATAATGTTGGCGCTATCGTTTCATTAATTTTAATCTGTGTTATATGGTACATTGCTGCACACATTGTAAACTCTCCATTTACATTTCCTTATTTTGAGAAGGTATTGTACGAGTTTTACTATAGTATTACAGATATGTATGTATTACGAAATCTTGCAATTACCATGCGTCGTGTATTGACCGGTTCGGTATACGCGTTCATCATTGGATTTCCAATAGGAATGATTATGGGATATTCTCCGAAGATGCTTCAGATTATGTCTCCATTTATTAACTCCTTAAGACAGGTTCCTATCATGGCATGGGTTCCACTTGCAATCGTGTGGTTTGGTATCGGTGACGGGCCAACCGTATTCTTAATTGCATTCAGTGGTATTTTTACCATTATTCTGAATACCGTAGCAGGTGTCCAGGACATCAGCAAAGATTTTTATAACGCTGCAAGGTCTATGGGAGCCGGCACATTAAGTATTATCAAGGATATTGTTGTTCCTGGTTCTCTTCCAGGTGTGCTTACCGGTGTTCGTCTGGCAATTGGTATGGGCTGGATGTCCGTAATATGAGCGGAGTTCATCGCGACAAGTGCCGGATTCGGTTACATAATGGTGGAAGCACAGGGCAGATTACAGACAGAGAAAGTTATTGCTTACATGATTTTAGCTGGAGTAATCGGTTTCCTTATTGATACAGTCATGGTTCTCGTTGAAAAAATTCTGCTCAGATGGAAAGCAGCATAAAACAATAGAACATGAAAAGATGGAATTACGGCATGTACACCAGGTTGCCGCCATCAAAAAAAGTTTCTGAAATTCGAAGATATATCTGAATTTCAGAAACTTTTTTGTTTTACAGTTTTTTTCCCGCACAATATTCCCTAAGACATTGCATCACACCTTTTGCCATAGGGGATAAGATTCTTTCCTTATTGTACATTAAATAGAATCTTCTCTTCGAACTGCAATTTTGAAAAGAAAATTCCAGCACCTTCTGCTTTTCTACTGACTCTCTCGCAGCTGTTTTACTGATAAAGGCAACTCCTGCACCTGCCTCCACTGCTCTTCTTACCATTTCGGAAGATTCAAACTGTGCGAATACATTTAACTTCCGAACGTTCAGCTTTAATTCCTGCTCCAGATTCTCCACTGCCATCTTCGTACCGCTTCCCAGTTCTCGGGTAATAAACCGTTCTTTTCTCAACTGTTCCACTGCAATACAACCATTCATATTCTGATATTTAGGCACATTCGGCGTGATAAGCACAATCTCATCCTCAAAAAGAACCTCCGAGTAAATCTTGTCACTTTCGCACTCCAGACCGCCAATTCCTATTTCCACATCGCAGTCCAGCAATTTCTGCAGGACATCCCCACTGTCACCTTCCGATACTCTGAAATTCACGTTTCCATTCTTCACTTTATGATAAACCAGAAACTGTGGAAACATATAATATGCCGGAACCGAGGAAAGTGCCAGCTTCACAACACCTCTTGTATCCTCCTCACATCGGTTTAATCGTCTTAACGCCTGATTCTCCGTTTCCATAAGCTGAATTGCATATGGATAAAATATTTTCCCTTCATCCGATAAAACAACATCCTTGGTAGAACGCACCAAAAGCTGCACTCCAAGCTCCGCCTCCAACTGTTTAATATGTGTGCTTATAGTCGGTTGCGATAAATATAAATACTTAGCCGCAAGGGAAAAACTCTTATAATTAACAACTCCAATAAAACTTCTGATGTACTCCAGTCTCATGTTTACTCTACTCTCTTCTAATCATAATGCAAAATGCTCAAAACTCTAGCAATTCTATTATAGGCGATACAAGCCATAACTTCTAATTGAAAATATTAATATAAGACTTTCTTTATTTCTTTTATCAATTTATAGGCTTTCAAAATAATATTGAACTTTTTATTAAAAAAGCAAATATTTTCCTTTTCATCTTTTCTTTTTCTTAACCGTTTGCTATCATGTACTTGCATTTATTAATAAATATTAATTTTTGTTTTAATTAATTATTCAAAATATGAGGAGGATGTATTTATGAAAAAAAGATTAGTCGCTGTACTTCTTGTTGCGGCAATGTCAATGTCTCTTCTCACTGCATGTCGTGACAGTGGAGAACGCACAGCAACAAAAGATGTTGCAGAAACCGGATATAGCGCCGAAGAGGCTGTAAAGGATTTTGAATTTGGAGAATTAAACGACACCGAAAAAAATTATACCGTCGAAATGGGCTATAATAACTGTGACCATATGGTTGCTTCAATCATCGGTGAAAAAGCCGGAATTTATGAAGCCTTAGGTTTAAAAGTTAATATCACAAAATCCGGTGAGACTTTAAAAGCTCTCACCAGTGGTTCGATGGATGTTGGTTATACAGGTGTTGAAGGTGCCATCCGCGCTGTAAATCAGGGTGCTCCATTCTTTATTGCAGCTGCAAACCACATGGGTGGTTCTATGTATCTTGTCGCAAGTAATGATATTAAAAACGCTCAGGATTTAGTAGGAAAGACAATTTCTATGACAGCGACTCCTGATATTGACCCTACATATCTTACATGGCAGGAAGAAATCGGATTTGATGCCGACCCTTCAAAATACAACATCGTAAGTATGGGACAGCAGGATGCTATGTTTGCATTAAAAGCTGGACAGATTGATGCCTTCAGATGTTGTGATCCATATGCTTCTATTGCTGAATTCGAAGGATTTGGACACATTCTTGCCGTTGACTGGGCTGCTGCTGATATTTCTGTTGATTCAGATTATGATGACTGGGGACTTTGCTGTATCTACGCTATGAACACAGAATTCTCTGAAAAGTGCCCTGAACTTGCAAGACGTTTAATCTATGCTCATCATTTAGCAATTAAATTTATGTATGAACATCCATACAATGCTGCTATGATGTTCGCTGACGGATTTGACGTAGATCCATATGTTGCTCTTCGTACAATCTATATGAAGACCGTTGCAGAAGGACGTACTATTACATGGAAATTTACAGATGGAAATGTTGATAGTTTCTTAAATTACTATACACAGTTTCCTCAGATTCCAGATGATGAAATTCCATTCATCGAAGACCGTACAAAACTGATTTCTTCTGATGTACTTGAATCCGCTAAGATTGAAGACTTCCAGACATATATCAAGAACACTGTAGATGAAATATTCCCTCTTGGAACAACATTCGAAGATTGGTATAATAAGGCAAAAGAAATCGATGGTATCTCAGATGAAGATGCAGTTGATATTTCAAAAACAGCTACACCTTACTTAAATGAAAATGTAAAAGGTACTGACAAAAAGTAATGCTGATAAAACTGATAAATAAATAAGCTATTACCGGGAACGCGTCTTTGACGCGTTCTTGGTATATATGCCATTAAAAGAACCTGCGATATATTACCGCAGGTTCTTTCACTTTCAAATTCTATCTTTTTTATTACTCCACTTCCATCACTCTTGGAAAATCCAGAATAAACATAGTTCCCTTTCCCACGTCTGTTTTTACCCGTATTGTACCGCCATGTTCTTCCGTCAATCGTGTTCTGATTCGAATAAATAAGCTACTTTCATGGTATCATACCTCCTGATAAATAAATAATTTATTCTTCAAATGTAGCCTTCGCCTCTCTCACAGCAACATTGATATCTGCCTTAATTAAACCTTCCGGATCCTGATGAAACGTAAATGCTGCTCCAATGGCATCACATAACTTCCAATTGAAAATATTAATATAAGACTCTCTTTATTTCTTTTACCAATTTATAGGTTTTCGAAATATTGTTGAACTTTTTTATTGAAAAAGCAAATATTTCACTTTTCATCTTTTCTTTTTCTTAACCGTTTGCTATCATGTACTTGCATTTATTAATAAATATTAATTTTTGTTTTAATTAATTATTCAAAATATGAGGAGGATGTATTTATGAAAAAAAGATTAGTCGCTGTACTTCTTGTTGCGGCAATGTCAATGTCTCTTCTCACTGCATGTCGTGACAGTGGAGAAAATAAGGCAACGGTTGACATCGAACAGACAGATTACGACCCAGAGGAAGAGGTAAAGAATTTCGAATTCGGAGAACTTTCAGATGAAGAAAAGAATTACACTGTTGAAATGGGTTATAACAACTGTGACCACATGGTAGCTGCTATCATCGGTGAAAAAGCAGGTATCTACAAAGCATTAGGACTGAATGTAAACGTTACCAAATCAGGTGAAACTGTAAAAGCTCTTGTCAGTGGTGCAATGGATGTAGGATATATCGGTGTTGGAGCTTCTGCTCTCTCTCAGAATCCTCCATACTTCATCGCTGCTGCTAACCATACTGGTGGTTCCCGTTACTTAGTAGTAAGCAACGATATTACAGAACCTTCCCAGATCGAGGGAAAAACAATTGCCATGACATCTACACCGGAAGGTAACGCTGAATGGCGTGCATGGGCAAGAGATTACAATGTATCCTTTAATGCAGCGGATTACAATATCGTTTCCATGGGACAGCAGGACGCTATGTTCGCATTAAAGGCCGGACAGATTGATGGTTTCGTATGCTGTGACCCATATGCTTCTATCGCTGAATTCGAAGGATTTGGACATATCATGTTCACAAGCTGGGGAATCAATATGCCGGAAGACGGAAGCCTTCCAGGGTCTGATGACTGGGCAAGATGTTGTGCATTGGCTATGAACAAAGACTTTGCCGAACAGCATCCGGAACTTGCAAGACGTCTTGTATATGCACATATGCTTTCTATCAAATACTTATACGAACATCCATACAATGCTTCTATGATGTTCGCTGATGGTTTTGATTGCGACCCATATGTAGGACTTCGTACCGTATATATGAAGACAGTCGCTGAAGGACGTACCATTACATGGCATTGGTCTCAGGCAAACTTACAGAATGATGAAGATTTCGATACACAGTTTACAAATCCTTCTATCACTGAAACAGATATCAGTTATGTAAGCATTTTCGAAGATTCTCTGAAGAGAGCAACCGAATTAGCTGATTCTGCAAAACTTGATGACTTTGATGAATACATCAAAGAAAAAGTGGACCCAATCTCTCCACTCGGAATCACTTTTGAAGACTGGTATGAACATGCTAAGACAATCGATGGTATCTCAGATGAAGATGCAGTTGATATTTCAAAGACAGCTACACCATACTTAAACGAAAATGTTGAAGGAACTGACAAGAAATAATACAAATAAAACTGATAAATAAGCACTTTCATATGCATAAAAGAAGCTTGCAACTTGTTGCAGGCTTCTTTTTCTGTTACTCCGGATAGCAAAAGTTCTGCTGAAACTTTTTATACACTTTCCTATTCCTTACACATCTCTCACTCTCGGGAAATCCAGAATAAACATGGTCCCTTTTCCCACTTCTGTTTTTACCCGAACCGTGCCGCCATGTTCTTCCGTCAATCGTTTTACTACTGTAAGACCAATTCCCGTTCCTTCCCCGGCCTGTTTGGTCGTAAAGAACGGTTGGAATACCTGTCTCTTAATCTCAGCTGGTATTCCGCTTCCGGTATCTTCTACTACAAGTCTTACTTTCCTATCATCATCTGTACTAAGTCCAAACTGGATACTTAAGGTTCCACCATCCTTCATGGCATGCATGGCATTGGTTGTCAGGTTAAGCAGAATCTGATTCAAAGCCCCCACCTGACCATGTATATGATACGTAGTTTTACAAATACTTTCTTTAAAGGATATATTTGCCGGCAGCAATTTACGGACCATATTTACGCTTTCCCGCACCGCATAAGTCGCATCGTAATCTGTCAGCACCTTTTCCGCTTTGCCCTGCCGACTGTAGCTCAAAAGCTGCTTTGCCAGCTCCTCACATCGCTTCGTAGCGCTCTTCAGCTCTGCTATCTCATCTGGCATTTCCCGGTAAACCACTTCGTTTTCTTCCAGCAAATCCGTATACAGCACAATCGGAGTCATCAAATTATTGAACTCATGTGCAATAGAACCGGTAAGCACGCTCATTGTCTTCGAATGATTATATTTCTGCATGAGACCTTCCTGTTTCTTCATCGTCTCATTCATAACCTTTTCATGCTGCAGTTCTTTCATTAGCAATTGTTCTTTCTTCCGATGCTCTGTAATCATATATGTAAAGACAATTACCCATACAAGAAAAGCAATCCCTATCAGAATCAGATAAAAAGAAATATTTTCAATGGGCTGCAATACCTTATCATAATCTTCTACAATATAAAGTACCAACTCTTCATTTCCAGCTTTTACCGTACTGAATGCAATTAATTTCCGCCTGCTCTGTGGAGTTCCTGCTTTCGTCTCATAAACCCACTCCACAGTGCATCCATTGGAAGCTGTGTGTGAAAGGGATAATTCTGCCTGATTGTAAGCACTCGGCATAACCACCTCATCACCCGCTTTTACAATGCAATATCCGTCATTTCCAAGCTGTAAATCCGCCAGTCCCTGTTCCTCCGTATACATTTCATCCAGATTCAGTTCTACCTGAACACAACCGGTAATCTTTCCCTGAACTGAAACTGCCTTTGTCATGTATAGTACATAGAACCCTTCTTCTGTCTGCTTTACCGGCCCAATCAGCACTTCTACCGGATTTTCAATTGCACTGTTTAATACATTTTTCTGCCATCGTTCCATGTTTTCTATCTCTTCGGATGAAACATAGGTACTTTTTTCCTTCAGCTTTATCATACCTTTTTCCACATCATCAAGACTGTCCATATCTCCTGACAATACTGCATAAAGCAAATCACGCTTAGCAAGAATCCCCGCCCCAAGGCTCTGCGCATTTACCTCTGCCATGCTTTTCAGGCTCTCCTGTTCATTTGCCACAATGGTTTTCTTTACACGTCCATAGCAGAACATAGCCGCTGCTACCAAGGCAATGATTCCTGCCACAGTAATCCCCATTTGTTTCCATAATACATTCTTTCTCTTCATAAATAACCTCTATAATATTTGACTTAAAAAACTACGCCCGATATAATAACAATGAACAAAACCGTGAAAGGAATGAAGCTTGTTATGTCCGATATTTCCGTACTCGTTGTTGATGACGAGACATCCGTATTAAAAGCAATTAGCACTGTATTAAAGCATGAACAGATTACTGTGACTTGTGCACAAAGCAGCAAAGAAGCTTTCGACTATTTAGATACGCAGTCTTTTGATATTATTTTACTCGATATTATGATGCCAGAGCAAGATGGTTTTTCATTTTTAAAAGAATTACGTGAACATCGGGTTCTGACACCCGTTATTTTACTAAGTGGGCGTGAAGAAGATGCCGCTCAAGTCGAGGGACTGGGACTTGGTGCAGATGATTATATGACAAAGCCGTTCAGCAAAACAGTACTCGTATCTAAAATTCGTGCCATCGTCAGACGCAGCCAACAATATTCTTCCACCGTTCCTGCTGCTCCACAGCCAATGCAGACAGAAGTACAATGTGGAAACTTTACCTTACACTTAGATACACAGACTGTATTTAAAAATGGAAATGAGATTTCTTTGTCTTCCAAAGAATTTTCCCTGCTTTGCTACTTTATCGAAAATAAAGAAAAACTTCTGAGCAAGCAGGAAATTTTTTCGAAAGTATGGAAGGGAGATGCACCAGATAATAACACTATTCTGGTTTATATCAAAAGACTTCGTGACAAAATTGAGGAAGACCCGTCAAATCCCAAGCATCTTACTACTGTCTGGGGAAAAGGTTATCAGTTTTTTCCATAGAGATTTTACAAAACACTCTTTCCTATATACAAAAACTGGGGATACATTAATGTATCTCCAGTTTTTGTAATTCCTGTAATTTTTGTCGTTCCAGTACACTCACATTCTTCGGTACTGCAATCTGTATTGTCACATATGCATCGCCATATACGGAAGAATCTTTCATCGATACAATACCTTTTTTCTTCAGGCGAATCTTACTTCCAGACTGTGTTCCCGCAGGAACTTTGCATTGTACATCTCCATACAAGGTATGGAATACAACATTACCGCCTAATACCGCAGTAGTATATGGAATATTCTCTGTTGTATAGACATCCATACCCTTTCTCTCATATCCAGGTTTCTCCGCAACATGAACCTTCAGCAGCAAATCACCTGCAGGAGCTTCGCCAGTTCCCGGATAGCCCTTACCTTTTAATCGTACACTCTGACCATCGGCAATGCCTGCCGGAATCTTCACCTCAAGAGAACGGGACTGTCCATTTTCAAAGGAAATACGCTTACTGCTTCCAAATGCCGCTTCTTCGAAAGTTACGTTAATATCTGCCGTCAAATCCCGGCCTTTTCTCTGGGATGAACCTGTACGCCTTCCAAAACCACCTTTGAAATCAGTTCGCGAACCACCATGAAACATATCGCCAAATATATCTCCAAAAATATCATCCATATTTCCATTTTCAAAATGAAATTCCTGATACTGACCGCCATTTCCAAAATCAAATCCTTGTGTATTCCATCCGCCAGTATGTTGTCCTTGTGTATATCCCTGACCCGCACCTTCTTCGAAAGCAGCAAATCCAAACTGGTCATAAAGTTTCTTCTTCTCCGCGTCGCTCAATACATTATAAGCTTCTGTAACTTCTTTAAAACGCTGTTCCGCTTCTTTATCATCCGGATTTGTATCAGGATGATACTTCTTCGCAAGCTTCCTGTAAGCCCGCTTAATTTCCTTTGCATCTGCGTTTTTTGAAACCCCAAGGACATCATAATAATCTCTCTTTGGCATAACCATCTACCTCCCTTCTATAGAGCAAATCTTCCTGATATTATTTCACAATCAATTTCTGGTAACGCTGAAAACGGGGCAGACTGCACTGCAGCCCATCCCCGTTTCCACCATTTTGGCTCAAATCATTTAACCTTCAATTGTGATATATTTCTTTTCTTCTACAGCAGGTTTCGCTTCTTTCTTCGGTACAAATACCTTCAGGATTCCATCCTCAAATTTTGCTTTGATATCCTCCTGCTCTACGGCATCTCCTACATAAAAGCTTCTGCTGCAATTTCCACAAAAACGTTCTCTGCGGATGTATTTGCCATTTTCATCCTTTTCATTATTTTCTGTATTCGTAGATGCACTGATGGTAAGTGTTCCGTCCTTAAGTTCTGCCTTTACATCTTCTTTCTTATATCCCGGAAGTTCGATGTGAAGCTCATATCCGGCATCATTCTCTTTCACATCTGTACTCATAACTGCTGCAGATGGAGTATTATATTTCACTACTCTTTTCGCTGGTCTTGCAAAATCATCAAACAAATCATCAAATAAATTTTCTCCTAAAATACTAGACATTAACATATATATTCCTCCATTCTTGAATCCGGCATCCACCGTTTACTTACATTGTTTTAGTTATAGTGTTCGAACATTTGAACAATTATTCGTTGATTTATTTTACAGCTCTTTTATTGTTCTATGTGTTCTACATATCCTATAACATATTTATAGCACTAAAAATAGCACTCGTCAAGTGCGAGTGCTAATAAAATTCTAAAAACTTTATAAATTGGTAAATACTATTTCCTGATTAGAACCTCTAATCCCAAGTCCCTATCAGCATTCCTGCAGGCCTTCGGCAAATAAATTTACCAGTGCACCATCTATCACACGATAAATACCATAACCTACTTTGCTTCCTTTCTGACCTTGTAAAATAAATTCCATTTCTGCTTCCTTATCAATATTCTGGAATTTAATCTTCTGATTTTCAATCGGCGCCGGAACCGGGTCTGAAAATGTATAATTCTCACTGTCTCCCGAATCAATTCCAACCACCATTCTGACATATCCGCCATTAATCAGCGTAGTTGTTTCACTGTATTCATCTGCCTCCTGAGTATTATAAATAACTACCAAATCATCAAGACCATCGTCCGTCAAATCTTCTTCGCAGGCCACAAGCACTGTTGCATCCGGATATATTGCTTTAAACGCCTGTAAAATCTTATTGTCATCCTCTACCTTTGGCGCATAATCCAATTCCCTTCCGACACGGGTTCCGTCATCAAAGAACTGAACCGTTCCTTCCTCTCTCTGGGAGTCCTTGTATACCTTCTCCAGATAGGTTCTGACTGAAAAGCCAATCAGGACCACTACTACAACCACCACTGCTTTAAACCATAATTTATGATAAAATTTTTCTCTCTGTTCCATATACATCCCCTTCAATTTCATCGGAGTCATATTTCTTACAATTCATTAATATTTGCTCAGATATCATACCATGTCAAACCTATCAGTACAATATCTATAAGATTTCATAATATTTATCCGTTCCTTTATTATACTTTTAAATCAAAGGAAAGAATTTTCCTAATAAACAAAAAAGAAAGCCCCGATGCAGTTCAGGACTTTCTTTAGAGGGAGGGTGTGATTGGTATGTATCAAAAATTAGTTAATGTCTTTATTTTACTGCTTCAAAAGCTGCATCCAGTGCTGCAATCAAATCCTCTGCCTTTTCAATTCCGATAGAAAGACGAATGGTATTTGGCTTAATGCCCTGTTCCAAAAGCTCTGCTTCTGTGCACTGGCTGTGTGTTGTTGTTGCTGGATGAATTACAAGTGATTTTACATCGGCTACATTTGCAAGCAATGAGAAGATTGCAAGATTATCGATAAATTTCTGTGCTGTCTTCGCATCTCCTTTGATTTCAAATGTGAAAATAGAGCCACCGCCATTTGGTAAATATTTCTTGTACAGTTCATGACTTGGTTCACTCGGAAGTGAAGGATGATGGACTGCTTCTACCTGTGGATGATTTGCCAGGTAATCTACAATTTTCAGTGCATTACTTACATGTCTTTCTACACGAAGGGAGAGTGTTTCCAATCCCTGAAGGAAGATAAATGCATGGAATGGAGAAAGTGTTGCTCCAGTGTCACGCAGAAGTACGGCACGAATGTAAGTAACAAATGCTGCAGGTCCGGCTGCTTCTGCAAAGGATACTCCATGGTAGCTTGGGTTTGGTTCAGAAATCCAAGGATATCTGCCAGATGCTTTCCAGTCAAATGTTCCACCATCAACAATCACGCCGCCGATTGCTGTACCATGTCCACCGATGAATTTTGTTGCAGAATGAACAACGATGTCTGCTCCGTATTCAATCGGACGAACCAGAAATGGTGTTGCGAAAGTAGAGTCAACTACAAGTGGAAGATTATGTTTGTGAGCTAATTTCGCAATTTCTTCCAAATCAACTAAGTTTGAATTTGGATTTCCAAGTGTCTCTACGAAAATTGCTTTTGTATTTTCCTGAATTGCTGCTTCAAATGCACCTTCTACTTCAGGGTCAACAAATGTTGTTGTTACTCCGCTTGTCTGTGGTAATGTATGAGCCAGCAGGTTGTAAGTTCCACCGTAAATTGTCTTAGATGCTACGATGTGTTCTCCTGCTTTTGCAAGTGCCTGGAATGTATAGCTGATTGCTGCTGCTCCTGATGCCGTTGCAAGTGCTGCTACGCCGCCTTCCAGTGAAGCAATACGCTGTTCGAAAATATCCTGTGTCGGGTTTGTAAGTCTTCCGTAAATATTACCAGCATCGCGAAGTCCAAATCTGTCAGCTGCATGCTGTGAATCGTGGAATACATAAGATGTTGTTGCGTAAATCGGAACTGCTCTTGCGTCTGTTACAGGGTCTGCCTGTTCCTGTCCAATATGTAACTGTCTTGTTTCAAATGCCCAATTTTTAGAATTTTTGATATCTGCCATTTTCATTTCCTCCATAATCTTTTTTATAAAAAATTTGTTTCTTTCTTTGTGATGAACTCATAGTAACATGCTAGGAATTAAATGTCCAATACATAGAAAAAATACCTAGTTATAAATTGAATTTATAACTAGGTTTCATTTTCATCATTTCCATACAAGTATTCTTTTAATTTGTCCACATACAATTCTCCCATAGAACTGAGAATCGCATTTTCCTTAGTAATATATCCAATTTCCATCACACTATTGGGATTCTGCTTATCATCCCGGAATGAAACCGCTATATACTCACTTCCATTAATTTCTTCGCAAATGATTCCTGAACAAAGGGTGTAACCATTCAGTCCCACCATAAGATTCAACATGGTAGCTCTGTCATTTGCCTTAATCACCTGTGGATATTCATTTGTTGAAAGAATCTCTTCCGCGAAATAAAACGAACTGTTGTCTCCCTGTTCAAAGGAAAGACAAGGATAGTCCTGCAGCTGTTCAAAACAAATCGATTCTTCTTTCGCAAGGGGATGATTCTTCCAGATATAGACATAAGCCTGACATTCAATCAATGAATGAAAACGAAGGTTCAGTGACCGTAACAGTCTGTCAATAAATTTTCTGTTGAAATCGCTCCGGTAAAGCACTCCGATTTCACTTTTCATGGTACTGACATCCTGAATCACTTCCGCTGTTTTTGTCTCACGGATGGCAAATTCATATTTTGACATGTCAAACGCTTTTGCCATATCTACAAATGCTTTCACTGCAAATGAATAATGCTGTGTCGATACACCAAACTTTCTCTTATATGTCCCGCCTTTTCCATAACGCTCCAGTACATTTTCATACTGTCCATAGATTTGCTTGGCATAAAGCAGAAATTCAATCCCATCATTGGTAAGTGTCACCCCTCGTCCACCTCTGTGTAAAAGTGTAACTCCAAGTTCTTTCTCCAGTTCTTTAATCGCACTGGTTAATGAGGGCTGCGAAACATATAATTGTTCCGCAGCCTTATTTAAGGATTTCGTTTCTGCAATGGTTATAAAATAATTTATCTGTGTTAATGTCATTGTCTGTTCCTTCTACTCTGTAAATAATGGTGTAGAATAATATCTGTCTCCAGTATCCGGCAATAAAGCAACAATCATTTTTCCTTTATTCTCAGGTCTCTTGGCAAGTTCGATTGCACCATGTAATGCTGCGCCTGCCGAAATACCTACCAGGATTCCTTCTTTCTTAGCCAGGAGTTTTGCGGTAGCAAATGCATCCTCTGCTTCTGCCTTAAATACTTCATCATAAATTTCTGTATTTAACACTGCTGGAACAAAGCCGGCGCCTATTCCCTGAATCTTATGAGAACCCGCTTTTCCTTCTGACAAAACCGGTGAACTGGCTGGCTCTAAAGCAACCACTTTCACATCTGGATTCTGTTCTTTTAAATATTCTCCAACTCCGGTAACTGTTCCACCAGTTCCTACACCTGCAATAAAAATATCTACCTTTCCATCTGTATCTTTCCAAATCTCAGGACCAGTCGTTTTCTTGTGGATAGCCGGATTTGCCGGATTTACAAACTGTCCTGCCAAAAAGCTTCCCGGAATCTCTTTTGCAAGTTCTTCTGCTTTTGCAATAGCACCTTTCATTCCTTTCGCGCCTTCTGTCAAAATCAGTTCTGCTCCATAGGCTTTCAAAATATTTCTACGTTCTACGCTCATAGTTTCTGGCATTGTCAGAATAATACGATATCCTTTTACTGCAGCAATTGCGGCCAGGCCTATTCCGGTATTTCCTGATGTTGGTTCAATAATTGTTGCGCCTTCCTTCAAGATTCCCTTTTCTTCCGCATCCTCAATCATTGCCTTTGCCACACGGTCTTTCACGCTTCCAGCCGGATTAAAATACTCAAGCTTTACCAAAACCTTCGCTTCAAGTCCTAATTCTTTCTCGATATTTGTCACTTCCATAAGAGGGGTATTCCCAATCAAATCTAAAGTACTTTTTACATATCCTGCCATAATTGTATACCTTCTTTCCTTACATCTTGTTCCCAGTTTCCATTTATTGGTCTGTTCCTGAACGATTAATTTTAATTTAGTATGCATATTAGCACTTTATTCCTAGTAAGTCAATAGGAATTATTTTTAATTTTAAAATTTATAATATAAATTTACAATATGATTCCCTTTATCAAATTCGTACAAAAAAATCCCTTAGAAAATAACTTTCTAAGGGATTTAAGTAAGGCGCCAACCAGATTTGAACTGGTGATAGAGGTGTTGCAGACCTTTGCCTTACCACTTGGCTATGGCGCCATATCGAATGCTTATTTAGAATAACAAAGATTTCCGGTTTCGTCAACCCCCAAAATGAAAAAATATTTCGAAAATTTGAATCAATTTGAAGTAGTCAGGATTATCATTAAAATTACCGGCAAAAAGACTTTCGAAAAATTTCATAATTTGACGTTATTGACAATGGCGTTACAGATAGTATAATTTGTAATATTGATGTCACGAGGCAGTCTTTTGACATTATGGTTGGACTTTTCTCCAACGTTATTATTACGAATAAAAGGTGTGAAAATTATGGAAAAAGATAAAGATTTTCTAGGGACAGAACCGATTGGAAAACTTCTGCTCCGGTTGGCAATCCCGACGCTGGCAGCGCAGCTTATTAACATGCTGTACAACGTGGTGGATCGAATTTACATCGGTCATATCCCGAAGGTAGG